>Ga0247841_10000943_pt1 | contig 71086 bp, 77 predicted proteins | sample LaCruzMarch2015__2_FD_192410 | JGI IMG/M metagenome (GOLD analysis project Ga0247841, IMG submission 192410) | Freshwater microbial communities from meromictic Lake La Cruz, Castile-La Mancha, Spain - LaCruzMarch2015_18m | ecosystem: Environmental > Aquatic > Freshwater > Lake | place: Spain... | reverse complement strand
CTGCCGCGACAGGAGGGATGATATTAATCACCGACACAGCCGCTGCTGTCGTGGCTACAGTCGTTGAGACAGTTGCCGCTGCCGCTGCTGCCGGAGCAGAGATAGTTTTACCCGTTGCTCCTTCTATCAGACCCTTTAACAGATCAGAAGGGGCTTTAGCTGTTGGGCTGGGAGAAGGTGAGGGAGAGGGGGACGGAGAGGGCTCAGGAGATGGTTCTGAGGACGGTGAGGGGGTGGGAGAGACTTCTGCAAAAGGAAAAAATGAAGTTGTTGGAGAAGGAGAAGTGAATAGAACAGGAGAAGCTGTCGGGGTTGGAGTTGCTGTTGTTACTGGTGTTGCTGTCGGGGTTGGAGTTGCTGTGCGTGGCCCCTCGTCGTTATCTTGGGACGAAGAACAACTGGAATCATCTAAGTCTATTGAGCCATCTCCATCATTATCTTCTCCATCTTGACACTGAGCAGTACGACTGCTTTCAGAAGTACCATCAGAGCTTGAACATCCATAGTCACCCGGATAGTCTATCGTGCCATCATGGTCGTTATCTATTCCGTCAGAGCATACAGAAAGTGGTGATTGGCAAGTATTGATCACTCTCTGTCTTGAGCCAGTAAAATAAGTGCCATGCGAAGATAAGAGGGTTGTGTAAACAGTAAGGATATATTTACCGCAAGTACCAGAATATGGAAGCGAAACCATATAAACAGGTATTGCTGGATCGCTATAGCACCAACTAGCACCCATTACGTACATTAAAATGTATTCTGTGCAGGACATCGCGTAGGTTTTTTCAACGGTTGCCGCTTCGCTCCATGAGGACGATTCAATTGAATAGCTAGTTTCAGTGGAGGGGATCCCCACGCCTCCATCAGAAAACTGCACTATCGGTGTAAAAGCGACAGTTGATTGTCCTGGAGCTGTATAAATGACTTGTGACTGATCGCTAGATAATGTTTCATCTCCTGTAATAAGTGACAAAGAAGAAGCGTCTCTTACGGCGTTGGTAGGAAAAGCACACGAAAAGAAAATCAAGTTGATAGAAAAGAATAACGCAAGCTTTTTCATCACTATAAATATAACAGATTTGTGAAAATATCGATAATTGTTTCTCAAATTCATCATCTAGCGTTAAAATCAAAGTATGAAAGCTAAAAATGTATTGTTGTTGATAGTGGTTCTAAGTGTGTTGTTTTTTATTATGCTTGGAGCAGTGCTGTCTTTTGTGTTTGAGGAAAAAAAAGAAAAAATTAATTTAGCATTGAGTGAAGAAAAAATAGCTGCCCAAGAAATAGCATCTTCGTTGCGTATTGGGGATATAGATAAAGCAAAGGAGAAAGCGATAGAGGCAAGAGACAGTTTAAACAATATCAAAAACGAAATTGCTTTCTTAGATGCAATGCCTCGTTTTGTGTTTGGCGGTGAGAGAGACTGTGCCAGGAAGATGATTTCTAAAGGCAATTATCTTTTAGATTTAGCTGACTTTTTATTGGCTGGTGTCAAAAGTGCCGGGATTGATACTGTCAAAGTAAAGTACGAAGATTTAACCAGCGATGATTTTCAATCGGTTTTAAATTGGATGCTTGTCAATAAGGAACAGATAGATAAGTTTAAAGATTTAGCGAAAAATAATTCTGAGCAAACATGCGAAGTTCAACAGAAACAATTAGTTGAAGCGGATAAAAATTTAACGCAATATATACTCTCGGCAAATAAATTTCTTAATAACAGTGATTCGATTATAGAATTGTTGCACTTGGTTGGTGTTCCAAGTGAAAGAAGATATTTATTTTTGATCCAGAATGCTCAAGACCTTCGTCCCGGTGGCGGTTTAATGTCTGTCTATGGAATAGCACGTTTTAATAATGGAAAGTTGGTTGAAATTAAATCCGATCATGTGGTCGAGTCTTTAGACAAAGTTTACATCCAGCCAACTGAAAAAAATCCCGAGCCGATAAAAAAATACATTCGTAAGGAAAATAATTTAGTTATCTATGATGCTAATTGGAATCCTGATCACAATGAGTGGTTACCAAAAGTATTTAGTACTTGGAATAGTGCCGAAAAGGACGAACCCGTAGATGGTGTGGTCGTTATTTCCACGCCTCTTTTAGAAAAAATAATCGATGACTACGGTGGTTTGGAAATTCCGGGGATTAATGAAAAATTTACCAGCCAAAATCTTGTTGCTTCGCTTGACTACATTACAGATGCGAAAACTAATAAAAAAGGAGCGGATTATCGTGTTTTGGGAAGTGTTTTGGAGCAAATTATAAAAAAAATTACTACTACGAATTTAGAACAGCTAGAAAAGATATCTCAAACGTTTTCAGAAGGTCTTAAATCCCGAGATGTTTATGTTTATATGCCAGGAGAAGAAGAAAAAAACGCATTAAATAAGATGGGGCAACCAGATCTAGCCATCCCTACAGGTGATGAAATTTTCATTGCAGATTCCGGCTTAGGTAGTGGGAAATCTGATGCGGTAATGAAGAGGTCTCTCTCGATTCTGATTAACGCGAGGGATGAAAAAAAAGTTATATCGGAAGCAATAATGTCATATAATTTTTCTTTGGCTAAAGCGGATTTTCGAACCTTCCCATATAACGGCTATGTGCGTTTTGGTTTGCCTGTCGGATCACAATTTACCGAGGTAATAGGAGCGAATACATCCAAACCCGATATTACAAACGAAAGTGGCAGATTATTTATCGGCAATTATTACGCGCTTCCGCTGGGTGGAAGACAAAAAGTAGCTTTGTTTTATACGCCAAGTACGGAAGTGGCAAATAGTTTCGCGACGGGTAATTATTCTTTGATGCTTCGCAAACAGTCCGGGGTTACGATGCCGTTTGAAGTGAGAATTATGCTTCCTAAAAAAACAAATTTTAAAGCAGAGGTCGATGAGGGCACTGTTTATAACGAAGGAAAATCGGAAATTGTCTGGCGTGGTACGTTGGATAGAGATTTGCAGCTACGGCTATCAATCTGATACATTGCCAATCGCATATCAGTAGTTTTTCCGGGATCGTCTAATGGCAGGACGCGAGACTCTGAATCTCGTAATCTTGGTTCGAGTCCAAGTCCCGGAGCCAAAAAATATGACCACCGGAAGGTGGTTGTATTTTTTGTGCATCCGGGAAGCAAGCCACCTGCGTGGCTTGCGGCTTGGACGAGAAGCGCGCAGCCATATTTTTGTTTGTCACGAAGTGACAAGGCAAAAATGGCGAGCGGCGGGCTGCGAAAATTTTCCGTCAGGAAAATTATTTGTAGCCGAGTCCAAGTCATTCACCAAAAATTTAGTACCGAGAAAAAGTGGCGGGACGGCGAAGGAGAAGAATGCCACAGGCATTCTTCGGATTAGCCGGCGAGTCCAAGTCCCGGAGCACTGAATAATAAAACAAAGTCCAATTGGACCCTGTTTTATTATTTCATAATTTGCATGATAGACACTCTAGCCAGACGATTGACACAATAATATATTTATATTATTGTCAGTGGTCGTTTGGTCATTCAAAATCTCATAATATAGAACTAATTCAGGGGGCTTCTATGCGAGTAGGTGTACTGCTTGGCAGATTTCAACCGTTGCATCCGGGCCATGTCGATCTCATGAGAAAAATCTTGTTGAAAAACGATTCTCTCGTGATTTGTATTGGTTCCGCGCAGCTTTCCGATCCCTTCACAATCGAGGAGCGTCACGATCTAGTAGTTCGTCATGCTAACGTTTTCTCTGGAGGAAAACCGGTTAGGATCTTTGATTTGATAGATCCTACACCGATTGATTCTTGGCCTGAGGTGTTGGTCGCGTTGTGTGAAATTAACAAGGATGATCACAATACCTTTTACCGCTCTGACTTGATGGATGATGTCTACGTGAGAAAGCTAGGTGAGTTGGGAGTAATGGTGGAAATTGTCCCAAGGGAAAGTTTCTACTACAAGGCACCTGACGGCCTCTACTATCTCGTTTCTTCGTCTAGCGAAATTAAAGCGTTACATCGGAAACTCGGAACACCACTAAAGCAAAGAGGGAGTATGTAAACTATGGAAAGAACTAAAACGGGATTTGGCTTACGCACGTGGAAGGAAGTCAACTTTGTCGATCATCTTTCAGACAGAAAGAAAGGCCGGATTATCGGTCTGACTTTTCCGCGATCTGATCTGAACCTCGGACTCGAGCCGTCGATTCTTACTGTTCTCCCGCCGGGAGACAGTGTGGAGTACGACGTGCAAAACGGGCTCTATAATGACGGCGACGTCAGAATGTATTTGTGCTCGGTCTACATCAGTGGCTACGACGAATTTGTCCGTTGGGCACTCCAGCACGATAGGAACAAGATTATTGTTGGCGGGTATCACCCTACTACTTTTCCGGAGGATTTCGAAAGATATGCCGGGAGAATTGTGCAGGGTCCGTGCGATGACATTAGCGCTACGCTTGCTCAGAAGGGCACAATCGTAAGGGGAATAGTCTCAAACCAAGCCCTTCCGCGTCGTGATCTCTACGAAATCTCTCGCAATCAGCAGATTATTCCGGACAAGAAGTCGGATGACACTGTGGTATCCATTAACACCTCTTTGGGGTGCAACATGAAACCGCCGTGTCCCTTCTGTTGTACGCCAATGATGTGCGACAGACTGATGTCGAAGCCGATCAATCTTGTCCAAGAGGAAGCCAAGAGTTTGGTTCAGTATGCACCAAAGTTCATCTTCATTCGTGATGAGAACTTTACGATGCAGAAGGACTGGCGCAAGAGACTCGAGATTATTCACACGGCCTTGCCGACGACCAAGATTTACCTTTTTGCGTCGGCTAATACGTTGAACAGAGAAGGTGTGGCGTTCATGGCGAGCCATGGCGTGTACATGGTCTGTCTAGGTCTCGAAGACCCTTCGGAGGAATACCGAAAAAACAGGAATCTCGACGAGGTCGTCAAATTGCTCAAAGAGTATCACGTGATGGTTTACCTTTCCTTTATTGTTGATCCGCTGAAGATCATCGGTAGGGAGGCGGGCGAAAGATTTTACGTGTTGCTCATGAAGCGGTTACACGAACTTGGTCCCGAGATGATCTGTGGCAACTTCCTCATGCCGTTTCGCGGCACGAAGATCTGGGACGACTACTACGCTTACGTGTCTCCCGATGATTACAAAGATTACGACTCCAAGACACCGTTCTTGATTCGTAATCCTGTGGTCAGGGAGAAAATGAAGTTCTTCCTCTTTTGGAATCAGTGGTTGTACTTCACTTCGGATTTTTATCGGACCAAGGTTCGAACGTTCGAGGTGGAGGATACACTCCACTTGCGTTTTCAAGAACTCTATCAACAATTCCGGCCCGTGTACGAAAGACTTTGGAACGTGCGGGCCTAGCAAGGAGATGTGTATGGAAACAAGAAAGCTCGTGGTGATCAATGGCAGTTATCGGGACAACGGAACGACCAAAAAATGTCTCGAAAGCGTAGCCGAACGGATAAGAAGGAAACATAGGATGGGCGAAGTTGTTTGGGTTTCTATTCCCAGCAATTTCCGCGGTTGCATTAATTGTGGTCTCGGGAAGTGTGTTGCGGGATGCAGAATTGCAGACGACTTCCAAGGCATCGTCGACAAATTGCGGGGCGCGTCGAGAGTCCTCATTGGGACCCCTGTCTATCTGGACTTTCCTTCACCCAAATTGCTCGCCCTTCTTTCGCGTCTCAACTGCATGGCGGAGCCAACGCAGAGAAAGTTCTTTCGTGGTATGAAGGTGCATCTGCATGCCAACGGTTATTGCAGCGGCACCAAAGCCGCTGTCGGAGTGCTCATGAATGCCTGTGAGATGCTTGGATTCACTATCGAAGGTCGCTCTACGACCGAGTACATAGAGATCTGGCACGACCACAAGATTCGAGGCGGAATGCCGCAGGATCCTCGCTGCCTAGTCAAAGATTGACGGCAGCGATTAGATAACCAAACAAGGGGAGTGTTTTCAACACTCCCTGTTTTTTTGTTTTTGTAGATAAACATGCCGTGTGTAGAACACTGTATCTGGGTTCGAATTTTTTTACTTTGGCGGGTCAGTAATAGGTTGTTAATGACACAGTAATCGACCAGTATTCAAAAACGTAATATTAAGTGCTATAAAAGACATATGGATAAAGTAAAAGTAGAAAATCACGGGTTTACGGCATTCTCTTGGTTTGCTGGGTGGCTATTTAGTATCGGCTTTCTACACTTGTCTTTTGGACAAGGCGTACTGGCCGTCGTCTTGTGGCCATACTATATAGGTGTGTTTGTTCACACGCTGGTTAAATAACCGCTTCTCTGTGGGTTATTTTATATTACTAAACGTGTTATTATTGACGAGTAATTTGTAAATATAAATAACCAACATGGAACAAATAAAACAAAATAATCCGCTCAATCCTACTCCTGAAATTTCGCAAAGCAACAATAAAAATATTATTTTACCTGCGATCGTTATTGCTTTTGTAGTTGTTGTACTTTTAGCAGGGGGGATATTTTTCTGGCAACAAAATATTATCAAGAAGCAGACCGCAGATTTAGCTGCACAGATTGTAGAAAAGGAAGACATAGAGAAAAAAACATGCAGTGGAACATGGCAGAATGGTATTTGTGTGAAATCGACTTGCGTTGACTCTGATGTCAACGAGAAACCGGATGATATTTATGTTAAAGGAACCGTCACTTATACCAAAGAGAATGGAATTGAGAATGTTGTAAATGATGAATGTACTGGTTCAAATGAACAAGTGAATGAAATGTGGTGTTATGAGAGTCCGGCAGGCAGTGGAAATTATGTTCAGGGTAAAATGATTTATAATTGTCCCAAGGGTTGTTTGGATGGAGCTTGCACTAAATAATTTAGTTTAACCAAATAAAGAAAAATAGCACCTTGGGTGCTATTTTTCTGAAATAAAGTAATAGGAAATTATGCTGTGGCTAAAAAAATATTCTAGTTTCATATGTTTTTCTTGTGTTAATCATGTTATTAATATAATATATTTAAATGTCATCTCAAAAACATCCTGATATTGTGGTTATCGGTGGCGGGCCGGCTGGCATGATGGCTGCTGGGAGAGCGGGGCAACTTGGCCGCTCGGTTTTGCTTTTGGAAAAAAATTCAACGCTTGGTAAAAAGCTGCTTCTTACGGGTGGCGGTCGTTGCAATCTTACAAATCGCAAATTATTAACGACTAAAATATTTATAGAAAAATATAAAAAAAGTAGTAAGTTTTTGTTTTCCGCATTTGCGCAGTTTGGCGTGGAGGAAACAATCAACTTATTTAGCCGGCTTGGGATGGACACTAAAGAGGAGGAAGAAGGGCGGGTTTTTCCGATTTCCGATTCGGCTTCATCAGTTTTGAGCACGCTTGTGCGCTATATGAGAGAGGGAAAAGTGGAAGTACGAACAAACGCCGGTGTTAGCGGGGTTTTCGTCGATAAAGATGCGAAACTTTTTCGTATCAAAATGAAAGACGACAGCGAAGTTGTCGCAAAATCTTGCATTCTGGCGACTGGCGGCGTTTCGCGTCCGGAAACTGGTTCCACAGGGGATGGATTTTTGTGGCTTAAAAAAATAGGGCACAAAGTTACAGATAACGACATGGCGCTTGTTCCTGTTGCGCTTTCCGATGTATGGATTAAAAAAGTCAGTGGGGTGGCGTTGGAAGATATTAAACTCACGACATTTCAAAACGGAAAAAAACAAAAATCCCAAAACGGAAAAATTTTATTTACGCATTTTGGTATTAGCGGTCCGACAATTTTAAATATGAGTAAAGAGATAGGCGAGCTTCTGCAAGATGGTGAGGTTACAGTGATGCTGGATTTATTTCCAAAGATTGATCATGGAGAATTGAAGAAAAAATTACAAGCACTTCTTATTTCCGAGAGCAACAAAAAATTGAAAAATACTCTTGCTCAATTAGTTCCCGCGTCGCTGATTGTTGCCGTTTTGGATATTGCTGGCATGGATGGAGAAAAAATTAATCGTGATGTAAGCCATGATGATCGAATGAAACTTGTTACACTTACCAAGGCCATTCCTCTACACGTGAAGGGTTTGCTTGGAGCGAATAAGGCGATTATTTCTTCCGGGGGAGTGGATCTCCGTGAAGTGAATTTTAAAACGATGGAATCTCGTCTTGTTCCGAATTTATATCTTACGGGAGATGTTTTGAATATTGATCGGCCGTCGGGCGGGTATAGTCTGCAACTTTGTTGGACAACAGGATACGTGGCCGGGAACAGCAGTCGATAGCGTATTCCTATTTAGCGTACGCTCCGGCCAGTGGCGAACTACGCCTACTGGCCTCACTCTGCACGCTCCGCTTTGCGAAGCGGAGTCGTGAGGCCGCTAAATATGGAATACGCTATCTACTGTCTCCCTTATGATGTTTAAGAATGTGTTACTAGCGAAAAAAGTTAAAATAATTTAGGATAAGTTACATGCAACCATTCTCTCGTTTTGTAGCTCTCTGGAAAGCACCGGATTTGCGCAAGCGCGTATTGATTATCGTCGGTTTATTGGTAGTCTTTCGTATTGCTTCGCACATTCCTGTTCCCGGCATAGAGGCGGAAAACCTACGGCGTTTTTTTGAAGGCAATAATCTAATTGGCTTATTGAATATTTTCTCGGGTGGTGGGTTATCTCGCTTGTCGTTGGCAATGCTTGGTGTAGGCCCTTACATCACCGCGTCAATCGTCATGCAACTTTTGACTGTAATTATTCCGCAACTGGAATTACTGCAACGCGAAGAGGGTGAAGCGGGAAGACAAAAAATTCAAATGTACACGCGACTTTTGGCTGTTCCGCTGGGCATTGTTCAGGCATTTGGTTTTTTGACGATTCTTCAGCGTGGATCATCGGGAGGATCCTTAGGCGCGAAATTAGTGTTTACCCCAACTGAACTGTTGATTACGATTATTACTGTCACGGCCGGTTCTATCTTATTGATGTGGATTGGCGAATTGATAACCGAGCAGGGATTGGGTAACGGTGCCTCGCTGATAATTTTTGTGGGGATAATCTCGCAGGTGCCGCTGTCTTTTCAGCAAACTATTTCTCTGTATGATCCGACGAAAATTCCGGTTTACTTAGTCTTCGCGATTATTGCTATTGTCGTTACGGCCGGTGTCGTGTTTGTTACTGAGGCACAAAGAAATATTCCTGTTAGTTACGCCAAACGCGTGCGTGGCGGGAAATTAATGGGTGGAGTTTCCACACATCTGCCTTTGCGTGTAAATCAGGCAGGAGTTATTCCAATTATCTTCGCGTTATCGTTGCTGCTGTTTCCTGGCGTGATCGCGCAATTTTTTGCGACCTCCGGTAACGCTATTATTGCTAGTTTTGCGCGAAGTGTTGTGAGTTTGTTTAACAACAGCGCTTTTTACGGCATTTTCTACTTTGTGTTAGTTGTTGCCTTTACTTATTTTTACACAGCGGTAACTTTTGATCCCAAGCGCATTGCAGAGCATTTGCAGAAGCAGGGCGGATTTGTTCCGGGTATTCGTCCGGGGGCTGCCACAATAAAATATCTTAAACAGGTTACAAATCATATTACTCTCGCTGGGGCAGTCTTCTTGGGTGTCATCGCAGTTTCTCCGCTTGTTGCGCAGGGTTTCACAAAAATGAATACATTAACAGTTGGTGGAACAGGACTACTCATCGTTGTTTCCGTTATTTTGGAAACCATGAAACAGGTTGACGCGCAACTTACGATGCGCGAGTACGAAAACACATAATAAATAGGAGATGATGACTGAAGTGACACAGCAAAAAAGCGGTGTAATCATGTTTATGGGTCCTCCTGGTTCCGGGAAAGGAACTCAGGCGCGTTTTGTGCAGGAACGTTTTGGATTTGAGAGAATCGAGACAGGAGCGCTTTTGCGCGCTATGCGCAAAGAAGATACGCCCATTGCAAAAATGATTACAGAAATGATTGATGCGGGAAATTTGGCACCCCCTGCGTTTGTCGCGCAAATGGTTATAAATCGTGCCAAGGAAATTCTTGCACGTGGTAACGGTGTGGTTTTTGATGGATCGCCAAGAACACTTTTTGAAGTTGAAGAATTGTTAAAAGCACTTGGCGAAGACAATAAAGGGAAAATATTGACGATAGCATTGCGTGTTCCAATTGATAACGCACGTGAACGATTATTGATTCGTTTGGTCTGCAAGCAATGCAATATACCGTCAACAAACAGTCGCGCAAAATGTGAGCATTGCGGGGGAGAACTCGTAAAACGTGCCGATGATAATTCTGTTGTGATGGAAAATCGATGGGATGAATATAATTTTCGTACTCTGCCGGTAATAAACTATTTAGATTCATTGGGCTTGGTTGAGCAGATAAATGGAGCACGTTCTGTCGAAGAAGTGGCGGTGGATGTGGAAAAAGCGATTAAGAAAAGAATTTTCAATGAATAAAATAAATTTTAAGCTTAAATCTGCGGAAGAGATAGAAAAACTTGCACGCGGAGGCGTTATTTTGCGAGATGTTTTAGAAAAAGTAGCATTGATGGTGAAGCCGGGTATTACAGGAATTGAGCTGGATACGGCAGCGGAAAAAATGCTTCGTGACAAAAATGCCGAGCCGGCTTTTAAGGGATTTAGTTCTACCGGTGATCCAAAGGATGCATTTCCGGCAACATTATGTATTTCGCCGAACAGCGCAGTTGTTCATGGAATTCCAAATGATCAACCGTTTGAAGAAGGAGATATAGTCAGTTTAGATATTGGTTGTCGTTTTGAAGGTATGTTTACGGATACGGCAACAACTGTGGCTGTGGGAAAGATTTCTTCTGAAACAAAAAGATTGATTTCTGTAACGAGGCAGGCGTTGCAAGCGGGTGTTGACGTCGTTCGACCTGGAGTAAAAACAGGGGATATCGGCGCTGCTATACAGAAAGTGGCGGAAAGAGCGGGATTCTCCATTGTGCGGGAATTAGTTGGCCATGGGGTCGGTTTTGAAGTACACGAGGCCCCAGCTGTTCCTAATTATGGAGCGAAGGGCTCTGGAGTTGCTCTGCCGATTGGCACTGTGATCGCAATCGAGCCAATGTTGAATTTGGGTAAAAAAGAAATTGTCACGGCAAACGATGGGTGGACTGTTTTGACAGAGGACGGATCAATTTCTGCGCATGAAGAATTGACTGTGGCGATTGTAGAAAACGGGGTGAGGGTGTTAACGCGTACAAAGTGAATATGGGAAAAATTTTAGCAATTGATTTCGGTTTGGTAAGAGTCGGGCTAGCTATCACAGATGATAATAAAGAATTTGCTTTAGCATTGGGGACTGTATTAGCCGAACCACATAACGATTGCCTGGAAAAAATAAAAAAAATTGTTGAAGATGAAAAAGTGGAACGGATTATTCTAGGACTTCCACTAACATTAGAGGGAACTGATGGTCCCCAGGCAAAAGTAGTTCGTGTTTTTGGAGATGAATTGATTAAACTATTGTCGTTACCATTGGAGTATTTAGATGAGCGTTATTCTACAAAAATGAGTTTGGTTATTTCCAAAATGAAAGGAATGCGTCATCCCGACGCGGAAGCGGCGCGATTGCTTTTGGATACCTGGTTGGAAACAAATAAAAAATAAAAAGCCGCACTCCAAGGAGGTGTGCGGCGAATGACGTTCTGGTTATCGGCTACGTCGGGTTTGAAATGAGCCCAGTTATGCTTTCCAGTATGAGTCGAGACATTTCGGGTGAGGCGACTCTTTTGCGATGTTCCTCGGGTACGCAAACGCGGATTACTACGAAAGCGTCGGTCCTTTCGGCAAGACTGGCGTAGTGCGCGGGAAACATCTCGCTCATCTTGCCGATTACTCTGCCGAAATCCTGAACTAGGATGTCGGTCGGTGTAAAACGCCGGCGATTTATGGCCGGTACAACAAGCACGTCGTTATCGTTGATCCCCGCGATCTCGGCAATCGTCTTTTCCAAACCCAACAAGTTGGTAGGGTTGTTGAGTTGACTTTCAAACGATGCAAAGATTTCCCATGGGATACCAAAGACCATGATCGGCTTTCCGCTTTTTCTTTCGTGCCGCTCAAAGCCAATGGGACGCAGAGAGATCGCCGTTTTCGGTAGTCGCCTGTGCATGAGGCGATTATGCAAAGCTTGCACTGTCGGATTCTCTGAGGAAAACAGCAGAGCGTCTAGTTGAGAGTCTACCATTCCTTGCAAGTCACCGGGCATTAGTACTGCCGGCTTGCCGTCTGGGTATTGCATTAAAGCGTGGATCGCCTTTTGCAGGAGACGTTGGACGATTAGGCAGGTCTTGGTTAGGTAAACTCGCCCATACTGGTAAAGATACGCGCTTTGCAGCAGTTGCATCTCCGGCAAAATCTTGGCGTCGATTACCATGTCGTCACCAAGCATGTGGACGTAATGGATAAAGCTGCCCATGGGAAAGGCGATTGCGGCATTGGCGTGGCGCGTGTCGCGGTAGAGATAATCCAGTTTGTCTGTGCCGAGCTGTGGATGGGAAACCGCTTGTGCCAAGCTGTTTTCGCGCAAGAACAAGCCGTTGATGTATTCTAGATCGCCGCCCACTGCCGCGATCTCTTGGTGCATTGCGTTGACCAAACAACGGCCATGTTGGTTGTGATTCATGGAGCACAACGGTTCACATTCATGCGAGTAAGGGCCGTGACCGATGTCATGCAAGAGCCCGTAAAGGTTGATGTTGTGAGCAACTTCCTCCGTGATAACTCCGCAATCCAGCCAGCGCGCGGTTCGTTCTCTTGTGATGGAATATGTTCCGAGGGAATGTTCGAAGCGCGTGTGGTTGGCGCTAGGAAAAACCCAGGAACAGGTGCCCATCTGCCGGCGATGTCTTAGGGATTGGAAGAACGGGTGATCGACGATCTGTTGGATGAGTCGGATGTTTACATCGTAGGTTCCAGGAATGTTTACGATACGTGTTTTGACGCTTGGCTTCTTCTGCATTGGAAGATCTCCCGAGTATGGTATGTGGTTTGGAAAGGGCAATTCGTGCTCGAACATGCTTAACATAATTTATTGTTTCAGACAATGTCCGCTACTATTGACGTAAAATAAAACCTCCTGTATAAATAACCCCATAGCTCATTAATCGGTTTTGCCATCTCGTTTAAGTCTCGTAAGAGATACTAGCGAGTCTGCTCGTGAGAACGGGTTCTTCAATGAAGGTCTCGGCCCAAAAGGCGCGAGTTCTTCATTGGAGAATTTTTTATGAAAGCAATATTAGCAAAGAAAATCGGAATGACAACAATTTTTGAAACGGACGGAACGTCCGTGGCTGTTACATTGTTACAAGCCGGTCCTTGCCAAGTCACCCTCGTTCGTCCAATGGAAAAGTGGACCCAAATTCAACTTGGTTTTGGCGAGAAGAAAGAGAAGAATATGACAAAAGCAGAATTAGGCCACTTAAAGGATTTACCGCATTTTCGTACACTAAAAGAATTTCGTTATGACAAGACGGTAGATATGAAGAGAGGCGACGTCGTAGACGTAAATATTTTCAAAGTTGGAGACGTTGTAGATGTTATTGGAACTTCAAAAGGTAAAGGTTTTCAGGGTGTTGTGAAGCGTCATCATTTCGCAGGTGGGCCAAAAACACACGGATCGAAACATAGTTTGCGCGCTCCTGGTTCAATCGGTTCAGGTTGGCCACAACACGTAATTAAGGGTATGCGCATGGCCGGTCGCATGGGTGGCGAAACAGTTACGCAAAAAGGTCTAAAAGTAGTGGATGTTGTACCGAATACTAATATTTTGGTTGTTCGTGGTGCTGTTCCAGGTGCTAAAAACGCTCTTTTGAGCGTAAGGAGTAAATAAAATGGATATTCAGATTTTTGGACTAGATGGAAAAAAGGTAGCAACAGAAACCGCCTTTTCTGCTTGGGATAACAAAGTTGTATCTCCAAAATTACTGCATCAAGTTTATGTCAATTTTGAATCTAACAAGCGCATAGCTCGTGCACATACGAAAGATCGCTCCGAGCGCAGTGGTGGTGGTATTAAGCCGTGGCGCCAAAAAGGTACAGGTCGCGCTCGTTCCGGTTCCAGTCGTTCGCCAATTTGGCGTAAGGGTGGTGTCACTTTTGGACCACGTTCGACTCGTAACTACATCACACATACACCAAGTTCAATGCGTCGCACAGCGTTAGCTGGCGTAATTATTGGAAAGATAAAAGATGAGGAAATGGTTGTACTTCAAGACATGCCGGAAGTTTCAGGAAAAACAAAAGAATTTAAGACAGCAATTGATAAATTACAGATAAAGGGTGCCACGATATTTTTGGTTGCCGGTGATAAAGCGGCAAGAGCGCCGTTTGCTCGTGCAGGACGAAATTTGCCTGATATTTTTGTTAAAAATCCCGCCACTGTTACTGCCAACGATCTTCTGCGTGTTTCTATGGTTGTAACAGATAAAGCGGGTTTACATGCCTTAGAAGAGCGTGTAACAGCTACTAAATAATATACTTATATGAGCATTCTATCCGCCTTCAAAAAGAAAGATTCGGTAAAAGAAACCGTCACAGAAGAAAAGGTTCTCGCAAAATCCGAGAAGAAGCATGAACATGCAAAAAAAGAAGATGAAGTTATTAAAATTTCTGCTGATGATTTAGCGCAATACAAAGGTGTCAAGGTAAATATTTTATTGAGTCCGGTGATTACTGAAAAGGCCTCTATGTTAAGCGTAGACAGAAAATATACTTTCCGAGTAATGGATTATTCTACAAAGCAAGATGTCCGCAAAGCAGTTGAAAAGAAATATAAAGTAACAGTTGAACGCGTAAACATGGTGACAGTTCATCCTAAAAAACGTATGCGCGGTGCGATTGTTGGCAGAATTTCCGGATACAGAAAAGCAGTGGTGTTTATCAAAGAGGGTCAAACAATTGATTTAACTAAATAACCTGAATATTATTTACTTCCATGCCAGTTAAGATTTACAGACCAACAAGCCCGGCGCGTCGCAAGACAAGCGTTGTTGATTACAGTGGACTTTCAAAGAAAGTGCGTCCGCCGAAATCTTTGCGTGGACCAATGCGTAAGTCAGGTGGTCGTAACAACTTGGGACGTATCACAACTCGTCACCATGGTGGCGGTATGAAACAAGTTTATCGTGTGATTGATTTTCGCCAAGATAAGTTGGATATCCCCGCAGTTGTGCAAACTTTGGAATATGATCCTATTCGCACGGGCTTTATAGTGTTGGTTGCTTATGCTGATGGTGAAAAGCGTTATCATTTGGCATGGGAAGGCGCTAAAGTGGGGGACAAACTTTCTTCCGGAGAAAAAATCGAGCCAGTTATTGGTAGCCGTATGCCGCTTTGCAATATCCCTACCGGGAGTGAAGTTTTCAATGTTGAAATGAAACATGGTCGCGGCGGTCAAATTGTTCGTAGCGCTGGTTCCTCGGCAATTTTACAAGAAGTTGAAGGTGGCTTTGCCCATTTAAAAATGCCGTCAAGCGAGGTACGCTTGGTTCCAGATAACTGTTGGGCATCTATTGGAAAAGTAAGTAATGGCGATCATCGTAATGAACGTATTGGTGCCGCTGGCAGAAATCGCCGTTTGGGAATTCGTCCGAGTGTCAGAGGAAAGGCCATGAATCCTGTTGATCATCCGCACGGTGGTGGTGAGGGTCACAATCCAATTGGTTTGCGTCATCCGAAGACTCCATGGGGTAAGAATGCTTTTGGTGTGAAGACACGCAATCGCAAGAAATATTCCAATCGATTAATTATTCAAAGGAGAAAGAAAAGATAATGCCAAGATCACTTAAAAAAGGTCCATACGTGGACGAACGGGTAATTAAAAAAGTGCAGGCGAAACGCGCAGGCGATCGTACTCCTATTAAAACGTGGTCGAGATCATGCACGATTACTCCTGAAATGGTTGGTTTTATTTTCCAAGTGCATAACGGAAAAGATTTTATTACAGTTTCTTGTTCTGAAGATATGGTTGGTCATAAATTGGGTGAATTTTCTCCAACGCGTAAGTTTATCCGTCACGGTGGCCAGATGGCTAAAGAAGAAGCTCAAAAAGCCGCTGCCGCAGTTGCTGTTAAAGCTGAGGATAAGAAATAAAATATATGGATATTCACGCCCGTCTAAGTTTTGTGCGCATCGCGCCCCGCAAGGTGCGTTTGGTTGCTAAAGAATTATGTGGCCTTTCTATTGATCAGGCGACAACTGTTTTGCAATATTTGCCACAACGTAGTTCCGCGCATTTGTTAAAACTTTTACATTCAGCTGTTGCCAACGCGAAACACAACTTTGAAATTGATTCCGATAAATTGTTTGTGCGTGAAGTGCGAGTTGGCGGTGGAGCAAAGTTAAAAAGATTTATGCCACGCGCTAAGGGCTCGGCTTACAGAATTGAAAAGAAAACTTCCCACATTGATTTGTTTTTGGCTGAAAGAGAACCTGGTGAAAAACGTGCAGGCAAGAAATCCGAAATAGTAACTCGCAAGATTGAAGATCTTTCCGCAGAAGATCTTGCGACGAAGAAAGTCGAGAAAAATGCGGAAGACAAATCTAATTCATCCGGCGCGGTGAAAAAGACCGGTCAAGCGAAGAGCTCACGACAGGTGTTTCAGCGTCGCGGGGGCGAAAGTTAATCTTATTTTATACTTATGAGTCATCGAGTAAATCCGCGCGGTATTCGTCTAGGTATTACCACAAATTGGGCTTCCAAATGGTTTTCCGGCAGATCTTTGGAATATCGCACACAACTAAAAGAAGACACTATTTTACGTGCTTTCATCCGCAAAAAGTTTCGTGTTGGTATGGTGCATTTTGTTGAAATTGAAAGAACTACGCGTGCTATTACATTCAATATCAAAACCGCACGTCCCGCAGTAGTAATCGGTCGCGGTGGTAGCGGTATTGAAGAAATGCGTAAAGAACTTCGCAGACGCTTGGGTGGTGAAAAAGATATTCGTGTAAACGTACAGGAAATAAAGCGTCCGGATCGTGACGCGGGAACTGTTGCTTTATCAATCGCGGATCAACTTGAACGTCGCATGCCTTTCCGTCGCATTATTAAGCAATCTGTTGGCAGAATTATGCAATCAGGAGCCAAGGGTGCTCGCGTTAAACTCAAGGGCCGTCTTAACGGTGCGGACATTGCCAGAACAGAATGGTTGGGTGATGGTACTCTTCCTTTACACACTTTGCGCGCGAACATTTCTTATGGCGAAGCAACAGCTTTTACAACGTTCGGTACAATAGGCGTAAAAGTATGGATTTATGTCGATGAAAAGTCAGCTGAATAATATAATATAACTATGCCTTTACTTAATCCCAAAAAAGTCAAACATCGCAAGCACCAAAAGGGCTCGGTGCGCGGAATATCTGTCGCCGGTTCCACATTGGCTTTCGGTCAGTATGGTTTGCGTGCAATGGAAAGCCGATGGATCACAGCCAGACAGTTGGAAGCAGCTCGTCGCGCGATGACGCGTTACATGCAACGTTCTGGTAAGGTTTGGATCAGAGTGTTTCCGGATAAGCCGATTACAAAAAAAGGTGCGGAAGTACCAATGGGATCAGGCAAGGGCGCAGTAGACCATTTCGTGGCCGTAGTGCGTCGTGGAAAAATATTACTTGAAATTGATGGTCTGGATGAAGTTACATCAAAGCGTGCTATGCGTTTGGCAGCGGATAAGTTTCCGATCCACACAATGCTAGTTAAAAAAGAATCTTCTCTGTAAAATTATGAAAACAAAGGTACAAGAACTAAGACAAATGACACCCGACGCGTTGCGCGTAAAAGCGGAAGAGCTGCGAGCGATGATTCAGCAAATGCGCTTTGGAGCGTATCAGGGTAAAGAAAAGAACGTGAAAATGCTTTCTATGATTCGTCATGAATTGTCTCGGGTATTGACAATTCTCACGGAACATGAGAAAAATGCTCATTCATCTACAAAATAGCCATGACAAATTCTGAAGAAAAATTAGAGACAGAGAAAACCGCTCAAGCACATCCACAAAGAATAGTTGGTGTTGTGGTTGGGGCCGGAAAAATGACAAAAACTATCACGGTTTTGGTTGAACGTTTAGTGTGGCATCCGAAATTGCATAAGCAATACAGTCGTTCAAAAAAATATTTAGTACACGATGAAAAAAGTGAAGCGAAATTTGATGAAAAAGTTGTAATTGAAAAGTGTCGCCCTCTTTCCGCCCATAAAAATTTCCGTCTAGTTGAAATTATTGCTAAAGCCGAAAATGGCAAAGGAGAAAAGTCATGATACAAATGCGCACAATGTTGTCGGTAGCTGATAATTCCGGCGCGACACTTCTCCAATGTATTAAAGTTGTTGGCAACACAGGCCGTCGTTATTCATATATTGGTGATATTATTGTTTGCTCCGTGAAATCAGCCCAGCCACGCAGTATGGTAAAAAAAGGTGATGTTGTGAAAGCTGTAGTAGTTCGTCAGCGCAAAGAAAGAGTCCGTTCTGATGGTACCTATGTTCGCTTTGATGAAAATGCCGCTGTTGTTTTGCAGAAAGATTCGAAAGATCCGATGGGTACCAGAATTTTCGGTCCGATTGCGCGTGAGGTACGCGACAAAGGTTATCAAAAGATTATTTCACTAGCCCCAGAAGTATGGTAAAGAAACTACAAATTCAACCACATAAGTGGAATATCAAAAAAGGTGACACTGTCTTGGTGCGCGCGGGAAAAGATCGCGGCAAAAAAGGCAAAGTGTTGGTGATGTTTCCAAAAGAAGGCCGCCTGGTTGTTGAGGGAGCAAATATTGTGAAAAAACATATTCGCCCACGTAAGGCCGGGGAAAAAGGCCAAATTGTTGAAGTACCATCAAAGATGCCGATTTCTCGTGCGATGTTAGTTTGCACAACTTGTGGAAAGGGTACGCGTGTAGGTATTCGTCGCACCACCGGTGAAAATTCTGTGCGCGAAAGAATTTGTAAAAAATGTTCAGCCGTTATCGCCTAAAATAATGATTACTGTAAAATCCACTATTACTTCGCAAGAAAATTATTTAAAAAACGCTGTTCCGGTGTTAAGGGAGAAGCTTGGTCGAAAAAACGCCATGTCTTTGCCGAAGATTAGTCACATTATCGTTGCCGCTGGTGTTGGTAAGCACGCCAAAGAAGGAAAGTTCATGGAAGATGTGGAAAAGGGCATTACTCTTTTGACTGGTCAGAAGCCCGCGCAAACCTTATCACGTAAATCAATCGCCGGATTTAAACTACGCGAAGGTCAAGTTGGTGGATTAATGGTAACTCTTCGCGGTAAACGTATGGATGATTTTCTTCGCAAACTGATTCATGTTGTTTTGCCTCGCGTACGTGATTTCCGTGGTATTGCGTCGAAGAGTATTGATCAGAATGGAAATATGTCGATTGGTATTCGTGAAGCGCAAGCTTTTCCAGAAGTAGACCCGCAAAAAATCGAAACTATCTTTGGTTTGCAAGTAACATTTGTTACAACAGCAAATAACAAAGAAGAAGCGAAGGCATTGTTTGAAAGTATTGGATTCCCGTTGACTGAAGTCGCGTTGGAAGAAATGAAAACAGCAGGTCCAAAGAAGCAGTCGAAAAGAAGATCTTAATTATTACGCAATCATAATTTTCTATGGCAAAAGCATCGCAAGTCGCAAAAGCAAAAAAAGCCCCGAAGTTTTCCACAAGAGTGGTTCGAAGATGTTTTCGTTGTGGCAGACGTCGTGGTTATATGAGAGATTTCGACTTGTGCCGTATTTGCTTTAGAGAATTAGCGAGCCGTGGTGAAATTCCCGGAGTTAAAAAAGCGTCTTGGTAATCTATTAAACTTGAAACTATGGATCAAATTGCAAATATGATAACGAGTATAAAAAATGCCTCAGCGGCACGGTTAGATTTTGTATGTGTTCCGTACTCAAATCTCAAGCACCAGATTGCCGAAGTTTTGCGTAAGGAAAATATGCTTGGACCAGTTACGGTTGCTGAGGAAGGTCCGCAAAAAGTTTTGGAAATGACACTACTTTATCCCGCAGGCGCTCCGGCTATTAATGAAATCAAGCGTGTCAGCAAGCCATCGCGTCGTTGGTATGTTCGTCACAATGAAATTCCACATATTTTGTCAGGTATCGGTTTTGCTGTATTGTCTACTTCACAGGGCTTGATGACTGATAAAGAAGCACGCAAGCGTAAAGTTGGTGGAGAAGTTATTTGTAAAGTTTGGTAAATATATGAGCAGAATTGGTAAAAATCCTATCGTAGTTCCTCAGGGCGTAACCGTTACAATTAACGGCAGTGATGTTAATGTCACCGGCCCAAAAGGTTCATTAAAAATGACAATGCACGTTTCTATGGCGGCTGTCTTGGAAGATAACAAAATTTCCGTCAAACCGCTTACAACTGCAGAAAAAATTGGCGGTATTGGCGCTTTGTGGGGCATGACCCGCGCTTTGATGCAAAATTTGATTATTGGTGTCACGCAGGGCTATGAGAAGAAATTGGAAATGCACGGAGTAGGTTATCGCGCCGAGTTAAAGGGAAAGAATTTAGTTTTGAATGTCGGCTACTCACATCCTGTAGAAATTGAAGCAGCAGATGGTATTACGTTCGCTGTTGAAAAAGGTATTATCACTGTTTCCGGTATTGATAAGTATTTGGTTGGTGAAACAAGCGCAACAATTCGTCGAGTTCGCAAACCGGAGCCGTATAAAGGAAAAGGTATTCGCTATGTTGGTGAATATGTGCGCCGTAAAGAAGGTAAGGTTGTTGGTGCTACAGATAGCAAATAATATAATATACTACTATGTTAAAATCTCCATCTATCGCAAGAAAAGTAAATCGTATCAAGCGTCACACTCGAATTCGCAGTCAGGTGATTGGTGCTGCAGAATGTCCGCGTTTGTCTGTTTTCCGCAGTAACAAGCATTTAATTTTGCAATTGATTGATGATGTTGCGGCCAAAACTATTGTTTCCGCACGCGACCAAGAATTGGGCAAGATTAAGCCAGGAAAGGAACAAACGATTAGGGTCGCGCAGGGATTTGCTTTAGGTGAAGCTCTCGCGGAAAAAGCAAAAAAAGCCGGCATCAAGAAAGTCGTTTTTGATAGAGGCGGATATTTATACCATGGAATTGTTAAAGCAATTGCTGATGGGGCGCGTAAGGGCGGATTAGAATTTTAATTTAATATCGATCATATGGCTTTTCAAAATTTCCAAAAACAGCAAGATGACGGATTTGACCATCGCATGGTGGACTTGCGCCGTGTCACGCGCGTGGTAAAAGGTGGACGTCGTTTTCGTTTTCGCGCCACTGTAATTGTCGGCGATAAACGCGGACAAGTTGGTATGGGCGTTGCCAAAGGGGCAGACGTACAAGCAGCAATCAGCAAGGCACAAGACGCCGCCAAGAAAAATGTCATCCGCTTTATTTTAGAAGGCGGCACGATTCCTCATGAAATTACCCGCACGTATCGAGGTGCAACTGTTTTCTTGAAACCAGCTCCGCAGGGTTCCGGTATTATCGCCGGCGGACCAATTCGTTCCGTTGCGCTTTTGGGCGGTCTACGCGATTTGTCCAGTAAAATGATGGGTTCGCATAATCGTTTGAACGTGGTGAGAGCGACAATGATGGCGTTGGAAGCAATGCAAGAACGTAAGGAAAAACCAGCCAAGAAAGTTTCGGAAGCTACTGTAGTTAAAGAAAATGAAACGAAAGGAGAAAACCATGCGTCTTAATCAACTTGGAGTAGTAGGAAGACAAAGAAAAAAGCGCGTTGGACGCGGTATTTCGTCCGGTCGCGGTAAAACTAGTACCGGTGGTACAAAAGGGCAGAAATCACGCGCAGGTGCGCGTATTCGCGCCGGTTTTGAAGGCGGTCAAACACCGATCTATCAACGTTTACCAAAACTTCGTGGTATTTCTCGCAAACAGAAAGTGCCAACCAAAGTTGTGAATGTGGAAGATTTGGAGCGTGTTTTTCCTGCCGGAGCAACGATTGATATGAAGGCCTTGAAAAATAGCGGGCTTATCAGACCCAATGAATATCCTGTGAAAATTTTGAGCGATGGGGAAGTAACGAAAGCGTTCAAAATTTCTTTGCCAATTTCTAAGACCGCCAGAGAAAAAATCGAAAAAGCCGGCGGATCAATCACGGAAAAGCAGGAACCAAAGAAAAAATAAAGTATTGATAATGAACATTAAATCCCGCGTATAAAGCGCGGGATTTGTGTATTGTATTCTTGTGTCATTATACTGAAAGAGACGATTAGTAAAAGAAAGTTAAGTTCAAAATTATGAATATAAAACATAAATTCCCTGAGAGTGTTAGAGTGCGAGTAGATCAACAGCGTGCTGAGGGGTTAGCTGTTAGACTTTGTTTTGAGATGAAAAACAAAAACAATTTTACATATACCGTTTTTCTCGATCCATATGGCACCGCGATGATTTCTAGTGATGAATTGCTGAAAAATTTCAACGAAGACAGAAAAATGTTTTTGTCCGACTATACTGATCCGATGACAAATTTTACGGGAAAGATTACTGCAAATGTTATGAACGAGGCAGACTTAAATAACGCCATGAAAGCGTTTTGTGTTTTTAAAAATAAATGTTCTTTTCCTGCTGGGTATATGGAACACCTAAAAGTTGCGTTGTCACGTAGTAAAGATGCAAATGCACCTCAGTATCAGGTAGATGTGCAAATTAGCTAAAGTTGTAAAAATATTTTAAGTGTACGCGATATAGTAGAAGTATCTAATTTAAACTTTATGAATGATTGTATTTTTTGTAAAATCGTAAAAAAGGAACTGCCGGCGCATGTTATTTGGGAAAACGATACCCACATGGCGTTTCTTTCACGATGGCCAAACACGGAAGGTTTTTCTGTGGTAATACCGAAAGAACATTTTTCCAGTTACATTTTTGATAATGACGATAAGGTTATCATCAGCTTAACTCTTGCCGCTAAAGAAGTTGCCAAACTGATAGATGCTGCGTTTGAAGATGTTGGTAGAACGGGAATGATGTTCGAAGGTTTTGGTGTAGATCATCTGCACGCTAAATTATTTCCTATGCACGGCACAGGCGACATTAAAGAATGGCAGAGATTTAAATCAAACATTGATACGTATTTTGAAAAATATCAGGGATATATTTCTTCCCATGATTCTAAAGAGGTACCTGATGAGGTATTGGCAAAAACTGCTGAAAAGATTCGTGGGAAATAGGTAGCTCGTAATTTTTTGGAGATTGCTTCGCTTCGCTCGCAAAGACGCTAAATGCATTGTTAGTTACGCGCTAGTCGTCTTTGCGAGGGCTATCAAGACCGAAGCAATCTCCACTTTACTGACAAGGTATTTTTAATTTCCGAAAGTCATGAAATTTGAACTCTCGTATTTTTTGATTGACCAGTTAAAAAATTTAATGGAAAAAATAAACCAGAATATTGCGAGGACAATAATAAGCAAAAGTTTTCCCATAGAAATATTTTTTATAATTTCAATGGGCAATGTGCCAATTAGCAGTGATGGAATTGCAAACGTGAAAATAAAACGCATCGTTCCTTGAAAAGCACCGCCGTGAAAAAGGGAAGGCGTGAAAAACAATTCAAAGAATCCGCGTGTTACAGAATCAGCATCCGTAAAAAAGAAACTTGTTGAATAAATTACGATGACTGCCGCCAGAAAAACAATCGTAGAAATAACAACGAGCAATAGTATCAATAAGATCTGGTAAATATTCGCGTGGATTAATAACGCATAAATAGTTATACAAACAATACCAAAAATAATGTCGCCAACAGCGGAAACACTGAAATAGGAGGTGGCCAATCGTGATAGCAGGTTTTTGGGTGAGAGCATAAAACGGTCAAAGGCACCTGAGGCAGTATAGTCAGCCAATTTTCTAATGCCACCCCCGGAAGAAAATACTAGTCCGTAGGAAAGCGCCGTGTAACCGTTTAAGCCAATGATGTCCGCGGCTGTCCAACCACCGATAATACCAACCGATTTCACGAAGAATAGCCACAGAACAATAAAAGCGGTGTTATTGATAGCCATACCAACAACATTCATTAAAAAGCTAGTGCGCAATTCGGCGCTATTTTGCAGGTTCTTTTTTGTCGCGTATAAAGCGAAACGTAATTCGTTTAACATAATTTACCCCCCGTTAACGGAAACTTTTTTTAATGCTCTGTTAAACATGAAATATACTATTATAACTAGCAAGATGATCCAAAATAACTGTATGCCGATAAGTTGATACCAATTTGTTTGCCAAGATTCGTACACTGTGTGTGTGATGAATTGAGAGGCACCAAATGGGCTGTATACGGCGAGTTTGTACATAAAGGATGGGAATAGGGCTACGGGAAGGTATGATCCGCCAAGAATCATTACCGATTTGTCTACCATCCAAAAAATTGGTGTGATGTCTTCTATCCAAAATGCTAAAAGACCGACGATGGAATATAAAAATAATGTAAGAATTGCTCCAAAGATAACAGTCAATATTACCGTGGGAAGAAAAATAATCGTCGTCATTGTGGGTGGAATTCCGATGATAAACGCGAGCGTGACAAATCCCAGTGTAGAGATGATGACAAAAGAATATAGGCCGGCACCAACACTCCACCACATGCGATATGAAAGATATGATATCGGCTTAGAGAAAAGCACTTCCACGTTTCCTGTTTGTACATCCTGCATGATTTTCAATGGAATGTCGCGTAGGCGGGATACGGAGAAGGCAAAGTAAAAAAAGATACTCCATGCCGCAAAAAGAAAAGTTGTTCCATTGATTGTTCCGCCGTTTAACTTGTAAACGAAAGAATATAGAACAAGAAGTACACCGCATCTGGCGATAATTCCGAATGTGTCGACAAGGAGCCGGCCGGGATATTGGATGCGATCTTTGAGGAGTGTTTTTACTATTTGTCCCGCTAATCTAGTTTCTTTCATAGATATTCCTAATAACGGTTTCCAAATCCGTGTTATACACATCAACATCTTCCACTTCAAACAATTCGAGGAGTTTTTTTAAAGATTCTTGGACGCTGATTTTGTTTAGGTCGACGATAACAGTAATTGTTTTCGCATCTTTCGATAAATAACTTATGCCGTTAGGCAATTTAGGGAATTCACCAAAACTGGTTTTTGCGACAAGATCGATATATTTCTCAAGAACAAAAGTCTTCGCCAGCTCTTGTGTTGGCAGATCTTTAATAATTATTCCGTCGTTAATAACAATCGTTCTGTCGCAAAGAGATTCAATATCTCCGACATCGTGCGATGTCAAAAAGATTGTTGTTTTTTCTTCCTCGTTAATTTTTAACAACAAATCACGGAGAGATTTTTTTGCTACAACATCCAGTCCGATTGTTGGTTCGTCGAGAAGAATAATTTTGGGTTTGTGAATCAAAGACACCGCAACTTCGGCGCGCATGCGTTGACCGAGTGATAATTTTCTAACAGGTTGCGTGATAAAAGATTCCAGATCGAATAACCCTACAAGCTCGTCGATGCGTTTTTCGATGACCTTTTTGGGCAGGTCGTACATTACACCAAAGAACTCCAACGAATCAGTTAATGGGAGATTGGGGAGCAGTTGCGAGCGTTGACCAAAGACAGTGCCAATTTGGTATGCCAATTTCTTTCGATCTTTTGTTGGATCGAAACCGAGAATGTTAATATTTCCGGATGTCGGGAAAAGAATGCCTGTCAGCATTTTGATAGTAGTTGATTTGCCGGCACCATTGGGGCCGATAAAAGCTATTCGTTCGCCATGTTTAACCGAGAAAGATATGTCGTTTACCGCCACGATCTCTTTCTTTTCGGGGTTGAAAAGATTTTTTAACCAGCCAGAAGAACGATTCTTTGAAGAGAAAGAAAACCTCTTAGTTAAATTGGATACAACGATAGAATGTGATTCCATAAATATACTTTAACATAAAAAATGAAGTGAGGATATTTTGTTGTTCTCAAAAAAATAATAAAAATATTCAAATAAAAAACGGTGTCCGAGTGAACACCGTTGAATGAACTGTTTCTCTAGGGGGGAGGGGCAAATGCCGAAGAGTTGCTACGTGTTGTCTCCACCCAAATACATCTTCCCCATGATCAACGAAAGTGGAGCGGGAGTTTTGTCTGGCCCCTTTGCCAACCAGAGACAAGGATGGCCTCTGTCCCGATACTTCATACGATAGGCCTGAACACGTATTGCGAAGATGATAGCTTCATCGATTGTTCCCTCGAATGCGTCTGACGAAGAGAACAAAACTTCGCGGACCGTGTCATAAACAATGAGGGCGCATTGAAAATTCGGGGCGCCCTCTGACGCATAGATGGGATCGTTCCTTGGGTCGTACTTCCTTGGGTTAAACTCGATATAGTCATGCACGCATCCGAGGTATACGGTGCCGGTCTTTTGGCCAAGCCAGCAGGGGAGAAATTGTTCCACCGCAGAACTTACGGCAATGTTCTTGGCGGTGTTGGCGTCTCCGCCAGATTCTCTTTCTGAAACCAGGTTCATCAGGTAGCGAACTCGGTTTTCATCAACTGGAGCCAAGTACATCTGTACGGCCAGGTAGCTCTTCCACGTTGTGAGCATGTTATTGCCTCTTTGGTTGGTTTTTTCGAAGGGACAAACGGTTTACACTCTAACTCGAAATTAAATATCTGTCAACACACAAAAAGCTTAGACTATGGCTATTTTGTCTGATTCGGGGTAACATAAGCCGGTGAATTTTTTTAACTATGTCGGACAATAACGTTATCCTCCGGTTCTCGGATGTGGGTTTTGAATATGAAAATGGCAAGCACTTGCTGGAAGAAGTGGGTTTTTCTTTGCGTACAGGAAGCAGGGTGGCTTTAATGGGTCAGAATGGTGCCGGGAAAAGCACGATTTTTAAGCTGATTACAGGTGAATTAGAGCCAACAAACGGGCGTGTTTTGAAAACCGATTCCGGTACAACAATTGGTATTGCTCATCAGGTAATGCCAAAAGCTGCGCTTGGACTTACGATTCGCGAATATTTTGCCGGTGCTTTTTCAGACATAAAATATAATTTAGATAAACTCATTAAGGATGTTTTTGATATCGTGCATTTGTCTTTGCCGTTGGATAAAAAAGTCGGCGAGTTCTCCGGTGGTCAGCAGGCCCGCTTGCAATTAGCGTATGCGCTTATCCAGGAACCAGACATTTTGCTTTTAGATGAGCCGACGAATAATTTAGATCAGTATGGCATCGATCATTTAACGGGTTTTTTGATGATGTACGAAAAAACTTGTTTAGTGATTTCTCATGATGCTGATTTTTTGAATGCTTTTTGCGACGGTGTTTTATATCTTGACGCGCACACGAAAAAAGTGGAGCAGTATTCTGGTAACTACGAAGACGTGATGAAGGATATTAAAGACCGGATTGAACGAGAGAACCTATTGAACGCGCGTATGCAAACTCAGATCAAAGAAAAGCGTTTTCAGGCCGAAGTTTTCGCGCACAAAGGGGGAAAGTTGCGTGGTGTCGCTAAGCGTATGCGTGAAGCGGCCGAAGATGCCGAAGAAAATATTGTTGAGGTTCGACGAGAAGATAAAACTATTCGTGATTTTACAATTCCGGCGCAAGAATTTGATTCTTTGTTTGATGGTAGAATAGTGCAATTCTCCGGTATCTCAGCTATGAAAAATAATGAAATTGTAGAAAAAGAAATTGATTTGACAGTGCGTAAAACCACGCACCTGTTGATCGCCGGGCCGAATGGAATAGGGAAAAGTACGCTACTACAAAAAATCGTAGATCGCGCGGATGAAAATATAGTGATTGCTGATGAGGTTAAGGTTGGCTACTACAAACAAGATTTTAGCAATCTAGACTACGATAAAACCGCGTATGACACACTTGAGGAAGTGATGGAAGACCGTGATGAACATATTTTGCGTTCTACGGCCGCGGGATTTTTGCTGGATGGAAAATTATTGGCAAGTGAAATTCGCTCTTTGTCGGAAGGACAAAAGGGCCTGTTATCTTTTTGTCGTTTAGTACTTTTAAAACCAGGATTGTTAATTTTGGATGAACCGACAAATCATATCAATTTTCGTCATTTGCCAATAATTGCCAAAGCGCTACATGAATATGAAGGTGCTTTAATTATGGTTTCACATATTCCATACTTTGTGGAACAAATTCGTATCGATCAAACAATTGATTTGGATACGATGAAATTGCGCTAAAATTTTTTATCCGGTCTGAATTCCAAATCTTCTCCAGATAAAACGGAAGATATTGCCAGAAATAAGCACAAGCGAGAGGGCTACGACAAAAACATACAATAAATCCATAACAGGCACGGGTCCGGAACCGAGCCATGCTGTTCGCGCTACATTGAGGGCGGAATTTAAGGGATTATATTTGATTAATGGAGTAAGGATGTGATCGAAGGGGGTGGGAAGCTTGGCGATTACTTCAACAGGGTAGAAGAACGGGGTTAAAAAAGTGAATGCCGCTGTGATGTATGAAAGAAATGGAGTGGTATTTTCCGATGAAAGGACGACGCCGCCAAGAATTAATCCAATACTTAGTCCGATCACTGTAACTAACAAAAAAGAAAGAAACGCAACCAAAAAACCAAAAATGGTTGTAGGGGAAATAATTATCAAAACAATCAAAAAAGATAAAAGAGTGGGAATATTTCGCAGAATCACCGAAATACCCATGCCGGATATAACAGCGGATGTGTGCACCGGCGCGATAAAAAACAAATCAATTGTACGTGCCCATTTGTCGCGCTTGAATTTCTCAAAAAATATTATAGTGCTTTCCCGCCATATCGTGTTAAAAATAATTCCTATTGCGAGAAAGGGAAGGTAAGTTTCTTTGGTGATGCCGGGAATTGGTGAAACTGCGTTTTGTCCAACTGTGGCGGCGTAGACGGTAAGAATAGGAACCAAGCGACCAACAGGAGAGACAATGCTTTGAAATAGAAAAGCGACAGAAAAGCGCAGATCGATCAGAACTTCTTTTCTGGCGATGGCAAGCGTTTCGCTAACTTTGTATTTAAGATATGACATGTTTTCTGTGTAATGGTTGGCAATAATTTTTCTCTGTTATACTGGCGCGTCTTAGCAGTCCTTCCACAAATTCGCTGGTTGATAATGTTTTTTTGCCAACATGAGTGGGGGCGACTTCCGAAAGTTCGTCAAAATTAATATCTCTTAACATTTGTCCTTTGTGTAACAAAATCAAACGATCTGTCATTTCTTCTATGTCGTTTAAATTATGCGTAGCCATAATAACAGTAGCTCGACTTTTTAAAACTATTTTTCTTGCTTCTTCCGCGAAGTGTAAATCGAAAGAACTGAAGGGTTCATCCATAATAAGTAAAGACGGATCTGGGAGTAAAATACGAGCGAAATCGAGACGAGCGGCCATGCCGGTAGAGTATTGTTCCACATACTGGTCTATTGCGTCCGTAAGCCCAACCATTTCAGCCAATTTCTTAATGCGTTCTTCGTAATTTTGGACATGATACAAATTGGCGACATAACGCAGATTTTCATAACCCGTTAGCTGGCGATAGATAAGAGGAAAAGCGGCCATATATCCAACCGGATGACGGCGGCCGCTTGATGCATCGATATCATCGATGAGTATTGCTCCATCAGCCGGATTAAGAACGCCGGCCAATGCGCGAAACAGAGTAGTTTTTCCTGCTCCGTTCATGCCGACAATGCCAACTCGTTCGCCAGGACAAATTTGTAAATTTATGTTATGTAACGCGCGATAACGGCCGTGTGGGTGTATCTGTGTTGAATCTTTTTTTGTTTTTCTTTGAAACGGGTTGAATGGAAGAGGATAGTCTACGCTTAAATTTGATATTTTTACTGTACTCCCTTGGATCATTCAATGAATTATATCAGATATTGTTTGAGCTTGTCGAAACGTAATTAAGTAATTTAACATGAGGGTATGGAAAAATTAGTGCTAGATACAAATGTTCTGATTGATGGCATCAAAGACGAGCATTCTGCAGCATGGCGGATTGTTGAAAAAATCTTCTCTGGTCAGGTTGTTTTATACGTGTCACGTCAATTGCGTGGGGAATACGAAACAATTTTGCGGCGAGAAATTTCTGATGAAAAATATCGCCAAAGGATTTACACACTTTTTGATACTGCTGAAGAAGTGCGTGTAAATAATGTTCAAAAAATAGTTCTTGATGATCCGGAAGACGACAAAGTTATCGCTACAGCGCTGGTAGCATCGGCGGATGTGCTTATTTCAGAGGATCGTCATCTGCTGGATTTGGATCCATATGGAGATCTGCGGATTATGCGACCTACGGAATTTCTTAACCGTGATATACAAGATTCATCGTGGAGTGACTTTGCCAAGATGATTGGGCTGAAATAGGGTAAAATAAGGTTGATGCTAAATAAAAAACAAAGAAGGGAAATTGTTTGCCAAGTTGTGCTCGTATTATTTGTTGCGGCAATATCTTTGGGTTCGCAAAAAGTATTGGCGCAGGATAATGCTGCGGAAGATAACACTGCTCAGATTTCAGCAAAGGAGGAGGAGTTAAAAGCTATCCAAGAGAAGATTCAGGAGCTAAATGCGGCGCGGGCAAAAAAAGAACAAGAAAAAAAAAGTTTGAATAGTACGTTGGAAATAATCAACGATAATATTTCAGCAACGCATTTGGAATTGGAAAAAACGGCTGTTTCGATTGATTTAACTAATGCTGGTCTTGATAAAAATTTGCAACAGACAAAAAGTGCGGAAAAACAAATTGATAAATTAAAAGTGGAATTACAGGATATCTTGCGAGAAATGAGTGTCTACGAAACAAAGCCCTTGTGGCAATCTGTGTTCAGCAAGGGTTCTTTTAGCGATTTCTTGCAGTCGGCAGGAGCTTATCGTTCTTTGGAAAGACGCATGATGAGCACAATGTATGTTACGCAAGATGCGAAGAAAGTTTTGGAAACACAAAAAAATGAATTGCAAAAAAAACAGGATGAGTTGGCGCAATTGCAGGGAATGCAAGATGCACAAAAAAAATCTTTGCAAGGAGAAGAAACTAGAAAAAAGGAAGTGCTTTCAATGACGATTATTCAACAGAAAAAAATTACGGGACTAATTGCTGAAGCGGAAGATGCAAGACAGGAAGTGCAAAGACAAATTTTTTCTTTGCGCAACGCAGGGATAAGTATGTCTTTGACGGATGCGTTAAAGATGGCGCAATATGCCGGAAAAGTTACCGGCGTGCGTCCTGCTCTGCTTTTGGGGGTACTAAAAATAGAATCAAATTTGGGGAATAATGTGGGATCTGGACGTTATCCTGATGATGTACATCCGGCGCATCGCGATGCTTTTTTAAGAGTTGTGAAAAAACTGGGGCTAGATCCAGAGAAAGCGCCTGTATCGGCTAAGCCAAAGTCTTATCCTGGTTGGGGCGGTGCTATGGGGCCCGGTCAGATAATGCCTGGTATTTGGGAAAGTATAGAAACGGAAATATCCAACTTAACCGGCAATTCTTCACCATCGCCATATAGTTTGCAGGATGCTTTTGTTGGAACGGCGGTGATTTTGCGGAATTCCGGCGCAGCTGCCGGTAGCGAGTATCAAGCAGTTAATCGTTATTTTGCTGGTGGAAATTGGCAGAGATTTACTTGGTACGGAGATAGGGTTCTGGCAGTGGCAAAGGAGTACGAATGACGAAAGGTAAAAAAAAATCTGCTGGTTTGTCTTCAAAGCAGTCAGTCGATTTAGATGAGTTAAACCAAGCGCAAAGAGAAGCCGTAACACATGAAGGTGGGCCGCTTTTGTTAATTGCGGGGGCTGGTACTGGCAAGACAACTGTTATCACCAGGCGTATTCTTTGGCTAATTTCTGAACGAGGTATTCGTCCGGACGATATTTTGGCGCTGACTTTTACCGAAAAAGCGGCGAGTGAGATGGAAGAGAGAGTTGATCGTCTTTTGCCAATGGGGCTAAGTCAAGTGCGTATCGCAACATTTCATGGGTTTTGTGAGCGTCTTCTACGTGATTATGCTATCGAGATCGGCCTGGATCCGTCATTTAAAGTTCTGACGGTTCCTGAGCAGTGGCTCATTTTAAAGCGACATTTGTTTGAATTGCCGCTTAAGTATTTTCGTCCGTTAAGTAATCCAACAAAATTTTTACAGTCTATTGTAAGGGCGATAGGAGCGGCCAAGGATCAAGATTTAGCGCCGGAAAAATTTATCGCATACGCAGATAAAATGGCAGAAATGGTCGAAGGGGAACGAGATGACAAAAAGAAAGCGGCAATGGAGGAGGAAGCGCTTAAGTGGCGGGAATTTGGTGCCGCTTATCGTGCTTATCAACAGATCATATTAAAGGAAAGCGCGATGGATTTCGGTGATATTATTTTAAATGCCGTACATTTATTGAAAGAGCGTCCATCAATCACTCAGAAATTGCGTGAAAATCTTTCGGAAGTTTTGGTTGATGAATTTCAAGATACTAATGGCGCGCAAAACGCTCTTCTTAAAATGTTGGTACCAGAACCAGATGGTCCGATTACTGTCGTGGGTGATGATGATCAATCTATTTACGCTTGGCGTGGATCAAATATCGCAAATATCCTGACTTTTCAGCAGTGGTATCCTGATGCAAAAAAAATTGTTCTGACACAGAACTATCGTTCACCTCAAAATCTTTTGGACGCGGCTTATAAATTAATTCAATTCAATAATCCTCTCCGTTTGGAAAAGACGGCAAACGTTGATAAAAGATTAATTGGCAATTCCGCCGCTTTGGGAGAAGTGGTGGTTTCTCATCACCAGTTTACTAATCTAGAACAAGAATGCGCGTTTATTGCCGAGACTGTTAAATATGGCGTGAAAGAATTAGGCAGACAGTATAGTGATTACGCGATTCTTTTGCGGACAAATTCTCAGTCTGATTTGATTTTACCGGCGTTGAATTCTCGCGAAATACCATTTCATGTTTCAGAGGCGCGCGGACTTTTGCTGCGTCCGGAAATTCGCGATGTTATTGCTTATTTGAAAGTTATTTTTAACCCGGAAGATACTGTTTCGTTGTTTAGAATTTTGTCTCTGGATATTTTTGGCATTGAACCGTACGAGCGGCAAAAACTATTGTCTGAAAGTCGGCAAGAAAACGAAACATTGCTTTCTTTTCTAAAAAATATTTCCGGGCGTGAAGGATTTACGGATGAAACAAAATCTATTGTGCAAAAAATCGTAGAACAACTGGATACACATGTGGCTCGTGCCGCTACGGCTGCGCCGTCTAGAGTGGCGTTGGAATTTTTGCATAAGAGCGGTTATTTAAATATGGCAAAAAAGAAAGTGGAAAAATATCCGGAAGTTCTTCCGAATCTGAGTGAGTTTTTGCAATTTATTTTACAATACGAAAGATCCGATCCACAGTCTTCGTTAATGAGTTTTTTGGATTATTTGGAACTGGTTATTTCTTCGGGCGAGAGCCCGGCACAAGCGGCTATCAGTCATGATTTTGACGCAGTACGGGTAATGACAGTGCACGGCGCGAAAGGATTGGAATTTCCTGAGGTATTTCTTTTTGGGGCCACAGCCGATAAATATCCAGTAAGAGACAGAAGTCACACGTTGGAGATACCGGAATATTTTTCCACTCAGAAAGGATTGGACGATCGCGATGCGCACATTCTGGAAGAGCGTCGGTTATTTTATGTTGCTATTACCCGCGCCAAACAACGGCTATATATTACCACTGCCGAATTTAGTGGTACTGGTAAAACAAGAAAGAAGCCATCTAAATTTATAGAAGAGGCGGGTATTGTAACGGCGCAGAGTAGTGTGGGATCGCTCATTGAGCAATTAAAACTTCCAATGCCGGAACAAGAAATTCAAAAAGTTCGAATCCCATTATTTTTGCCTAAAACTTTAAGTGCTTCGCAAATAGATTGTTATGAAACTTGCCCATATAGATATCAATTACAATATATTTATCGGGTTCCGGTTTCTCAGCATCATTCACTGACTTTTGGCATAACTGTGCACGCGGTTTTTCGCGAACTCGGTCGTTTAACCAGTTCGGGGAAAAAAGCAACAAACGCGGATGCAGAAAATTTCTATGAAAAATTTTGGAACAGCGAGGGATTTGAAAGCCAGCGTCATGAGCAAGACCAGAAAGAACGAGGGAAAATACTTTTGGAAAAATATTTGGTTGCTCACCCCGTTATTCTTACGACGGCACCAATATATTTTGAGGAAGATTTTCGTTTACGCATAGATGATGTCGTTGTTAATGGAAGAATCGATAGGGTAGATAAAATCGACGGCATGGTTTTGGTTACAGATTTCAAAACCGGTTCGGCAAAAGATCAAAAATATGCCAATGATGATTTGCAGCTGTCTATTTATGCGCTAGCCATGGATGACGTTTTCAAGATGCATGCCGATCGACTGATGTTGTCATATCTTGATGGGCCGGTAGATCGTCACACGACAAGAACGCCGGAAAAGCTTAAAAAAACAAGGGAGCGTGTGATTACGACAATGCAGGGGATAAAGGATCAAAATTTTAAAGCGAAGCCCGGACCAATGGTTTGTCAGTTTTGCCCATTTAGCGCGATTTGCGATTTTTCTACAGTGTAATAGATATTTCTAGCTACCGGGCTTGCTTTGCCATACAATATCAATATATCCTCTAACTTCATGAAACTTTCACGAATAAATTTATCTCTGATAAAAAGGAGCGCTGTGGCTTGGAAAATATTCTTTATTGATACGCTTCTTTTGTTAATTTATGCTTCGATGCTTTATTGGCTTTGGAGGGTGGTTCCGCAAGAGGGTGTCAAATTGCATGGTACTGTTGATTTGGGAGTGGATTTGCTTGGCGGGAAAAACGATCTGCTTTGGTTTGGCAGTTTTGGCGGAGCAATTTTTTTGATTAATGTTTTGTTGGCGCTTATTTTGGTGCGTCGCGAAAAAATTGCCGCTCTCTACTTACTTTTTGCCACAGGAATGATTTTTCTTTTGTTGATTGGGACTCTTCTTTTCCTTTTTCGCTTAAATAAAATTTTCTAAATGTTTAAAAAAAGTTACTCTTCAAATATGTCAGATGTATTGCAGAAAAAAGTAGTTTTAGATTTAGATCTTTTGGAAAAAAGATTCTACGAAATTTTGCCTGGTTTTGCCAGCTGGGGAACGTTGATTGGGTTAACGGTTCTTGCTTTTGTTGTCCCGGCATGGGTTTCTATATTTTTAATTCTCTATGACTTGTATTGGTTAGTGCGAGCTTTTTATATTTCTTCCTATCTTGTGTCTTCTTATGGAAATCTAAAAAGGCAACGTGGAATTGATTGGGAAAACAGAATTACAATGTTAAACGATCTTTCTAAGGCGAAAGATGTGACAAAAAAACGTATTAATGAAATTAGTTTCCAAATTAATAGCGTGGCCAGATCGGAAAGAAAAAAATTAAAAATTAAATTATGGCAGGAAAATGAATTTTTAAACGATATCAAAAAAATAGAGAATGAACATGTTGCGATTTTGCCAGCTCAAAATATTATCAATCTTGTAGTCATTCCAACGTACAAAGAACCATTTAGCGTATTGAAAACAACATTGGAACATTTAGCAAAAACAAATTTCCCCAAAGAACGTCTTTGGGTTGTTGTGGCATTTGAGGAAAGAGCGGGAGGAATAGCTGTGAAGAATAAAAGGTTAGTAGAAGAAAATTTTTCAGGGAGTTTTGGACGCTTGATAACTACTGTTCATCCCGACGGAATTGTCGGAGAAGAAAGAGTAAAAAGTGCCAATGCCACTTGGGCTGCGCGTGAAGTGTGCAAAATTTTTGATGAACAGAAAATCGATTACGAAAATGTTATCGTGTCTAACTTTGATAGCGACACGTGCGTGGGGAAGGACTATTTTGATTATTTAACTTATACCTATGTCATCACGCAGGATCGTACGCACTGCAGTTACCAACCCTTGCCTCTTTATCACAACAATATTTGGTACGCGCCGTCATTTGCGCGTGTCATCGCGATAAATTCAAGTTTCTGGCAAATGATCGAAGCTGTGCGTCCGGAACGTCTGGTGACCTTCTCTTCTCATTCAATGAGCTTTAAGGCACTTTCTGATGTTAATTTTTGGGCGGTAGATGTTGTGTCGGAGGACTCTCGAATTTTCTGGCAATGTTTTCTGCATTATGGTGGAAAATATCGTACCGTTCCTCTTTTTACCAACGTTTCCATGGATGCCATGCTGGCCCCAAGTATTTGGCGAACGTTTATTAATCAATACAAACAAAAACGTCGTTGGGCGTGGGGAATTGAAAATTTTGTTTTTTTAGCAATGGCCTTTCGCCGAGCAAAAAACATTCCATTGTTTCTTAAATTGCGTTCATTGTTTTTGATTTTTGAAGGAAATCATTCTTGGGCAACATCATCGATTATCATCGCTTTTCTCGGTTGGATTCCCGTGCTTTATGGTAATCCTGATTTTCATCAAACAGTTCTGGCATACAATTTGCCTTACGTTACCAGAACGTTGGCATCATTGGCGATGTGCGGAATGATAGTGACAATGACATTAACATTTTTGCTTCTCCCAACGCCGCCCCCTGGTACCCCAAAAAGAAAATATCTGTATATGATTTTACAATGGGCTCTTGTACCGTTTATTGCATCTATTTTGGGGAGTATTCCAGCTTTGGATGCGCAAACAAGGATGATGTTTGGGCGACCTTTAGGATTTTGGGTTACGGAGAAAAATAGAGTGGCAAGTCCGCATCCTGAAAAATGACGCCGTTTTTTGTTGCATTTGTACTGATAATCTGTTTTAGTGTGGCGCTTCTGTTGAGTGGTATTTTTATTGGATTTGGAAAAAAAATTCATTTAGTCAACGCGAATAATATTTCCAGTATTGGTGGGGTAGCGGTTCTTTTTGCTTGGTGGATGGCCGTGCTGTTGATGAAAAACTTGAGAGCGGAAATGTTTTGGCCCTTTCTTGTTGCTAGTTTGTTAATTTTACTGATCGGTATTTGGGATACGCGGCGTCCACTTGGACCAATAATGCAATTATTGGCGCAGATTTCCATTGCCGCTGTGCCGATATTTTTAGGTGGATTGGAGATAAAATATTTAACCAATCCCTTTGGTGGGATAATTGATTTTACAAACATCAGGATTTTTGGGCTGTTGCTTCCCGGCGCGTTAATCACGCTTATTTGGATTGTTACACTAATGAACGCCGTTAACTTTTTAGACGGAATGGATGGTCTTGCCGGCAGTGTGGGTGCTGTAGCATTCGTGGCGATTGGTTTAGTGAGTTTGCTTCCGCAAGTGAATGATTCTGGTACTGCCATTTTAGCGTTTGCGGCGGCAGTCGCTCTTGCTGGATTTATTTTTTGGAATTATCCACCGGCGCCATTGATTTTAGGAACGGTTGGTTCTTGGTTTATCGGTTTTTTACTTGCCGTTTTAGCTGTTCAGGGAGCAACAAAAGTCGCCACTACCGCAGTTGTTGGCGCTGTGCCACTGCTTGATGCGATGGTTGTTGTTTTGGGCAGACTTTGGAGAAGAAAATCTCCCTTTAGGGGCGATCGCACGCATTTGCACCATCGTTTAAAAAGGCGCGGTCTTTCTGATAGGGCAATTTTAGCGATATATATGGCAGGATCTATCGGTTTGGGCTGTGCCGCTGTTTTGCTTCAGACGCAAAACAAAATATTGGTTTTCTGTATTTTTGCTGCGATGTTTATTTTCTTGATTTATGTTGGTTCGTTGGTAGTAAAAAGAAGGAGCAAAAAAGAGTAGGCAAAAAAATATACTTTTTGTCAAGTATACTAAATTTAAATTATTGACTATAATCTTTTCGTGACTACAAAACAGAAGTCAATTCTTGGAACATTTGGCATTGCCTTGTTGGCTATTGTGGCGGTTTTAATTGTTTTGCCGGGCGGAAAAGTTCCTGTGTTAAACAAAATAGTCAATCAGCATTTCAATTTGGGATTGGATTTGCAAGGAGGAACGCAGCTTATTTATCAAGCCGATCTTTCCACTATTTCATCAACTAATAGGTCTGAGGCATTGTCAGGAGTGCGGGATGTAATTGAACGGCGCGTGAATGCTTTTGGTGTTGCTGAACCGCGTGTACAAATTACCGGTGGCGTTTCGGAAGCTCGGATTGTGGCTGAATTAGCTGGAATCAAAAATCCAGACGATGCCATTAAATTAATTGGAGAAACTCCGATATTGGATTTTCGAGAAGAGGGAACAATTGCAGCGGAAAATATCAAAACGGATTCCGGCAGTGCTTTGCCGATAGTTTGGAAGCCGACCGAACTAACCGGGCGCAATCTTAAGCGCGCGGATGTTAGTTTTGATCAAAATAGTAATGCTCCTCAGATTTCTTTAACTTTTGATAGCGAAGGAGCTAAATTATTTTCTGATATTACCGGGCGCAATATTGGCAAAAGAGTGGGAATATTTTTGGATGGTGCCGTTTTGACAGCACCGACTGTGCAAACAAAGATCTCTGATGGTCAGGCCGTCATTACCGGCACATATGCACTTGAAGAAGCAAAACTTCTTGCCACTAGATTAAATGCCGGTGCTTTACCTGTTCCAATAACTTTAATCAGTCGTACATCTGTGGGACCAACGCTTGGGCGCGATTCTTTGGGCAGAAGCGTAGTGGCGGGTTTGATCGGTCTTCTAACAATGGTTATTTATATGATCGTTCTTTATCGCTACCCCGGTGTTATTGCTGCGTTTGCGCTTATTTTGTACGCTCTATTGAATTTGGCCGTTTATAAAGTTTTGGGAGTGACAATGACTCTTGCAGGTATTGCCGGTTTGATTCTGTCTATTGGAATGGCGGTGGATGCTAACGTACTTATTTTTGAGCGTCTCAAAGAAGAACTGCGCAATGGACACCAACTTATTCCTGGTGTTACGGGTGCTTTCAATGAAGCGTGGGCTTCTATTCGTGATTCCAATGTTGCCAGTTTAATAACATGCGTGCTTCTTTATATGCTAGGGTCAAGTATTGTAAGGGGCTTTGCTGTTACCTTGGCAATCGGTATTGTTATCAGTATGTTTTCCGCGATTACCGTTACGCGTACGCTGTTGCAGACCTCATCGTTAATGCGGATTTTTCACAATAAGAAAATTTATACCGACGGCCTTAATTCTGAAGAAATAAAATAGTATGAAAAATTTTTTAAACGTCTCCCAATATTCTCGTTTGTGGTTTAGTTTTTCTGTGATACTGATTATTTTAAGTTTTGTGGCAATCGGTGTTTGGGGATTGCGTCCCGGCATCGATTTTGTGGGAGGAAGTATCTTGGAAGTAAAAGGAAGTAATGTAACAGTACTCAGTTTGCAGGATGCTCTTAAAAAATCCGGTCAGCAGGGCGTTGAAGTGCAGACAACCGGCAATCGCACAATTCAAGCTCGTATGGGGCAGATTTCTGAAGATGGCCACACTAAACTGTTAGCCGATCTTAAAAAAACTTTTCCTGATATTGAAGAGCAAAGATTCGATAGTGTTGGTCCGATTTTCAGTCGTTCGCTTCTCACTAAGTCGGTTTTGGCAATAATTTTGTCTTCCCTTGGGATTCTTATTTATCTTGCTTTTGTTTTCAATAAATCCAGCGCCATTGTTTCTTCTTGGGCTTTCGGTAGTTTTGCCGTGGTGGCATTAGTTCACGATGTGATAGTTATTGCCGGTTTCTTTGCTGTTTACGCACATTTCTTTAGCGCTTCGGCTGATTCACTTTTTGTGACAGCCATCTTAACAGTGATAGGTTTTTCTGTGCACGATACGATCGTTATTTACAATCGCGTAAAGTCTAATCTGCGTGTTTTGCGCATGCCTTTTGGTGAATTGGTTGATTTAAGCGTGCTGGAAACATTTACTCGCTCTGTGAACACATCCGTTACCACGCTTTTGGTTTTGCTTTCCTTACTTTTTTTTGGTGGAAGCACAATTCGGCCGTTTGTCGCCACGCTTTGCTTTGGTATAGTTATTGGCTCATATTCGTCCGTTTTTATTGCCGCACCTTTGTTGGTTGTTTGGCAAGAACGAAAAAAGAAGAAATAGAAGAGGTGTGCTAGTGTATCTGCATGGCGGAATCGCAGAAAATTATCGGGCACGCGGATCTTATTGGTTTTTTTGATCGTATTGTCGTCGCGGGAAATTTTCCTTCCGCGGTGCTTCTTTGGGGTCCGCCAATGGTGGGCAAAACGACAATTGCCGAGCAAATTGCACGCCAACTTTTGTGTTTAAGCAGTAATAATTGTGGTCAATGCGCTAGTTGTTTAACACAGTTGGAATCGCATTCCGACGTTTTGCAATATGAATTGCCACAAAAAGATAAAGATGCGGAAAGCACTTCGCAGCGCAAAGTCCTATCGTCTTTTTTGCAGAGAGTTTATCAGCGCCCGGTTATGGGAAAGTATCTTGTTATTATTTTAAAACAAGTTGATGAATATGATGTTTTTACCTCACAGGTTCTGTTGAAATTTTTAGAAGATTCTCCTCCTTACGCTAAATTTATTATTACAGCTGGATCTTTGGATGCAGTTTTGCCAACTATCCGTTCGCGCTCTCTCGTGAAGCAAGTTTCTCCTTTATCCACAGTCGATTTGCAGAGAGAATTAGTTGCTCTGTCACAAGGTAAGTCCTCTATGGCAAGTACCGGCAATAATGATACTATTAGCCGTGTAGCGTTGCTTTCAGGCGGTCGTCCGGGGTTGGCCATGCGCCTCATGGCGGACGAGCAACTTTTTCAACATTACGACCAGTGGTATGGTAAATTGTTCCTTCTTTCAGATATGACTATTGGAGAACGTTCTGCTTTTGCTGACGAGATCGATAAGCAAGGATCTGCTCTGGAAATAATTATCCTTCTCCAGAATATTATGCGCGAAAAGATTGTTGCTTCCGGCGCGGGGAGGAATATAACAACAGCGCTAAGACGGAGTCGTGAATCAGTGGCAATGATCAAGGCAAATGTTCCCGCACGTTTGGCATTGGAATATCTATTTTTTACACCATCAATATTATAATATAATGAAACAAATTAAAGTATCTCCAAATTTTGAACAAGCAGTCTCTCATCTTTGTGAAGAGTTGAAGGGTATTAGAACTGGTCGTGCCTCCTCCGGCTTGGTTGAAAATATTACGGTTGATTATTATGGTACACAAACCAGATTGCGCGATATGGCTTCTATTTCTACCCCTGGTTCACAAACTATCCAAATTGATCCATGGGACAAAAGCGCTGTGGCGGGAATAGTCAAAGCAATTGAAACTTCTTCTCTTGGTCTTAATCCTTCTGTTTCCGGCACAATAATTCGGTTGAACTTGCCGACTCTTTCGGAAGAACGTCGCAAAGAATTGGTGAAAGTCGTAGGAAAATATCTTGAGGAAGCAAAAATTGCTGTTCGCAATGTTCGTGAAAAAATATTACGTGATTTGAAGAACAAATTAGACAACAAAGATCTGTCAGAAGATATGTACAGAGGTGAAAAAGAAAAAGTACAAGAAGAAGTGGATGATGCGCTTAAGGTTATAGACGAACACGGAAAAGAAAAGGAAATTGAATTACTTTCTGTTTGATATATGGGAGTCCTTGTAACAATTTTGATCTTCGCTGTTGTTTTGGCTGTTTTGATATTGTCTCACGAGGCCGGTCATGCTTTGGCGGCGTGGATTTCCGGTTGTAGGGTAGAGGAGTTTGGTATCGGTTTTCCGCCGAGGATTTTTGGTAAAAAAATCGGAGAGACAATTTTTTCCATTAATGCTTTGCCTTTAGGTGGTTTTGTTCGTATTACAGGAGAAGATGGTGATTCGGAAAATGAAGAAACATCAATTGTTAAGGAAAATCCTCAAGAAGATTCATTGGTGTTATTGGAGGAAACAAAGACTGAGATAATAACGGAACGCGGAACCCCAAGAAGGATTCTTGGTCTTTTGCAAATAAAAACCCTTTGGGGATTTATTCGTACCGACAAAGAGGGCGGAGACTCGACTAATGATGAATCATCGAATATCGGGAAAGATTCTCGGTCTTTTGCAAATAAAAAACCTCCAATCAAATTATTTATTTTGTTGGCAGGGGTGGGAATGAACATTCTTCTTGCATTTGTTTGTTACACGCTAATCGCGGGTATTGGTGCGGATATTCCTACTGAGTCTAGTATTGGGGGAAACACTTTGCAGAATCGGCGGGTAGAGATTGTAGGTATAGAGAAAAATGCTGTTTTGACTGGAGCTGATATTTCAGAAGGTGATATTTTAAAGGAGATAAATGGTGAGCCAGTCTATGATTCGGGAACGGTGACGAATAAGATAAAATCTTTCTCTGGACACGAGCTGGTTTTAACTTTAAAACGAGGTCAAGAAACCAAGAAAACAACGCTGATTTTTAAGGGAAATCATGAAGTAGGTAAACCGGTAGGGTTGTCTCTTTTGGATATAGCTACATACAAAGTAGCTTGGTGGCAAGCGCCAATTGAGGGTGTAAAATCTACGGCGCATGTTGTGAAAATGACCGCCGTGGGAATTGGCGGGTTGTTTGGAAATTTGATTGTAAAGAGAGAAGTGCCAAATGATGTGGCTGGACCTGTAGGAATAGCTTCGCTTGTGGGCTCAATCGGTCGTCAGGGTATATTGCCTCTTATGGAGCTAATAGCCGTTTTGAGTGTGAATTTGGCGCTGATTAACATCTTGCCCATTCCCGCATTGGATGGCGGGCGGGCATTGTTTGTTTTGGTGGAGTCGGCTGGTATTCGTTTTATGCGTGGTAAACCGGAAAGAATGGCGCATACGATCGGTTTTGCATTGCTAATCTTGCTGGTTTTGCTTATAACAATTAATGATATCCGTAGAATTATCCATCCATGAAAAAATTATCAAAAAAACTTCAAAGACAATCTAAACTTTTTTGTAAAACTGCAAGAGAAACGCCGAAAGATATTGATACGGCATCTCATGCTTTTATGATTAGAGGCGGATTTATACGCGAATCTGTTGCCGGTCGTTATTATTTTCTTCCAGTGGGGCACAGAGTGCAGCAAAGAATAATAGATGTTATCAGAGAAAAGATGGATGCCGCTGGCGCCCAAGAGATGCTTGCTCCTATTTTGCATCCATTGGAACTATGGAAAGAAACAAATAGGACAAATACTACGGGCTTTGAGCTGATGAAGGTAAAAGACCGAAGAGGGGCTGAATTTGCTCTTGGTGGAACAGCTGAAGAAATGTTTGTTGATTTGGTTAGGCAATTCAAGTTGAGCTATCGCGATTTGCCTTTTCAGCTCTACCAGTTTTCAACAAAATTTAGAGACGAGCTAAGAGCGAGAGGTGGATTGCTGCGTGTTCGAGAATTTATAATGAAAGATGGGTATTCATTTCATCGCAATGAGGAAGATTTTAAAGTCGAGTATGAAAAGATGAAAAAAGTTTATTTTGAAATTTTCAATGCGCTTGGGCTTAATGTGGCCGTGGTAGAATCTGATAATGGCTATATAGGAGGAGAATATTGTCATGAATTTATTGTTGAATCGGAAGAAGGAGAGAGTAAATATTTTGTTTCTGAAAAACAAAATTATGCAGCACATGAGGATATTGCTTTGTTTAAAAAAGAAGATAAAAACAAAGATAATAAGTTAGAACAATTGAAAGAAGTGAATGCGGTAAGAGGAGTAACTATGGAAGATGGTGTGAAATTTCACAGCATGCCTCTTTGGCAGCAGATCAAAGACGTTCTTTTTGTAGATGAACAAGGTCTGTTTATTTTGGCGATTATCAGAGGAGACTTTGATGTTAACGAAGTGAAACTAAAAAACTTAGTGCATGCTACAACTTTAAGACATGCTACGGATGAGGAAATCAGAGAAAAAATAAAATCAGAGCCAGGGTTTATTTCACCGGTAAAAATCAAAGAAAATATAAGCGGAGGAGTAGACCTTTTGGTTGTTGCTGATGATTCCCTGAGAACGATTGTTAACGCTTATGGAGGAAGCAATAAGAAAAATATAGATCTGTTGAATGTGAATTTTGATCGCGATTATAAAGCGGATATGGAAGGAGATATTGCTTTGGCAAAAGTCGGATATGAAGCGCTGAATGATGAAGGAAAACTAATTGAGAAGAAAGGAATTGAGGTTGGTAATATTTTTCAGCTTGGTTACCACTACTCTAATAAGATGAAAGGTGCTGTATATATCGACGAAGATGGAAAAGAAAAACCTTTTTATATGGGATGCTATGGTATTGGTATTGGACGTACTATGGCAGCTATTGCTGAAAAGTATCATGACGAAAAAGGAATTATGTGGCCATCCGTTGTAGCACCGTATGATGTACATGTTTTGTCGCTGAAGGGTGGTGATGCTGCGGAGAAAATAGCTTTGGCGCTTTCGGAAAACGGGTTGGAAGTGTTGTTTGATGACCGAGAAGATTCGTCTGCCGGTGAAAAATTTGCGGACAGTGAAATGATAGGTATTCCTGTACAGGTGATTGTGAGTGAACGTGGTGCTAAGGATGGAATTGTAGAGATTCGCAAACGAACGAATTTGAAAGAAGCACAAAAGATAGAGCGTGATAATAGTAAAATTTTGGACACCGTTAGAGCTTTGTTATTCGCGGAATTTAATGAGATTAAAAATTAAGGATTGTAAATGTTCGATCGGTTTTTCGGAAAATTTTCTCAAGACTTAGGTATTGACCTCGGTACGGCCAATACATTGGTGTATTGTCGTGGAAAAGGAATTGTAATCAACGAACCATCTGTTGTGGCAATGAATATAAAAACAAAGCAAATCTTGGCGATCGGTTCGGATGCCAGAAAAATGGTTGGCAAAACTCCAGCCCATATTGTTGCCATACGCCCTTTGCGTGATGGGGTTATTTCTGATTTTGAAGTTACGGAACACATGCTTCGTTATTTTATTGATAAAGTACATCAGAATTCTTTTTCGCTTGTTCCCAGACCAAGGGTTGTTGTTGGTGTGCCTTCTGGAGTTACAGAAGTGGAAAAGCGTGCTGTAGAAGACGCGGCAATGCGAGCGGGTGCTCGTAAGGCATTCTTGATTGAGGAGCCAATGGCTGCGGCTGTCGGTTCACGTCTCCCTGTACAGGATTCGGCAGGAAATTTAATTGTTGATATCGGAGGTGGGACCACAGAGGTGGCGGTTATTTCGCTTGGTGGTGTGGTTGTTAGTCGATCTTTACGTATAGCGGGTGATGAATTGAGTGAGAATATTATTCAATACGCGCGTGACGAATTTAATTTGTTACTAGGAGAGAGAACTGCGGAAGAAATTAAAATTGGTATCGGTTCTGCGTGGGAACTTGCGGAGCCGTTGGAAATGCCAATGCGTGGAAGAGATTTGGTGACCGGATTGCCGAAAGAAGTGATTGTGAATGACACACAGATTCGCGAAGCTCTCAATCGGTCCATTCGTACGATTGTTAATAGTATTAAATCTACCGTAGAAGAAACTCCTCCTGAACTTTTAGCGGACATTATGGAACGAGGAATTGTTTTGGCGGGAGGCGGAGCGCTACTGCGGGGCTTGGATAAACTTGTCGCATCCACTACGCATATACCAACTCGTGTGACAGAGGATCCATTGACGGCTGTTGCTCGTGGTACAGGCATAGTTTTGGAAGACTTAGAGGTATTGCAAGAGGTTTTGGCTCCTTCTCCTTCACCAAAACCATTGAGATAATCTTGCGAAAGTTACAAGACGTTTTTCTTCAAGCGTACACTCCGGATAGTGTCGAAATACGCCACTATCCTCGTTCTGCACGCTTTTTGTTGTTACAAAAAGTCGTGAGGTCGCTTGAAGAAAAACGTCTTGTAACTTTTGCAAAATGGCGCTCCGATTTTTATCGTTTTTTCTTCGTGGTACAGTAAAACAATGGCAAAACAAGCAGATCCCCGTCGATTTATCGTCTTGGCAGGGATATTAATAGTGGTATTACTAGTATTGAGCAGAGGGTGGTTTTCGCCCATTCAAAGTGGCGGCATGAGAGTAGTTTCTCCTTTCGTTCTTTATAGTGCGAGGGCATTTGATAGCACAAAAGAAACTTTTGTATCCTTTTTGCGCATTGGTTCTTTGAGTAGACAAGTTCGTTTGCTGGAGAACGATAATCGTCTCTATCAAGCAAGAATTGCGCGCATGGTGGGCGCTGAAGAGGAAAATGATCGATTAAGAGAACAGCTAAAATTGCTACCCAGAGATAAATTTAATTTATTATCCGCAGACGTGATTGGTCATTCTGTTGATGGTGCTAAAGAGGGGTTAATTATCAATCGAGGAACAACTAACGGACTACGAGAGGGGCTGCCAGTAATTGTAAATGATGGGATAGTTGTGGGGAGTATAGTTAAAGCGGATATTGCCACATCTATTGTTATGCTTGTTTCAGATACAAATTTTCGTTTAGCTGCCAGTGTTCAAGGAACAAAGGCCCAGGGCCTGATTCAGGGGGGGAAAGGATTGGATATATTTTTAGAGCAGGTGCCACGTTCGGAAAAAATTAATGTTGGCGACAAAGTAGTCACTGCGGGAGTAGATGGCTTATTCCCCGGTAATTTATTGGTTGGAACGATTCGTACTGTGGCTGCTCCAGAAAATGAGATATTTCAATCGGCAAAAGTTTCTCCCGCGATGGATGTAAGGCAAGTGCAAATTGTAAGTGTGATTATGAGTGAGAAAAAATGAAATATTATTTTTCTCTAGCGGTAATTTTCTTTTTGCTCTGTTTTTTTGAACTTTTCTTTGCGCGTATTCTTCCAGTTTTTAATTTTTCTTTTGTCTTAATTTTTTTACTCACAGCGGCTTTTTTTGTGCCATCAAAAACACGTTATTATTATCGTTCTCTTTTGCCTATTTCGGCTATCTGCGGACTAGCTGCGGATGGAATGTCGGTATTGCCAACAGGAATAACATTCGTCGTCTATTTGATTATTTCTTTGTTGGTTATGAATATTGCAAAAAATTTGCCACAAGGAGAAGACCTACGCGCTCTTGCGATAATTATTTTTTGTTCAGTATTTTTTTCACGATTGGTATTATCTTTTGTTTTTAATCACGCTAGTGTTTTAGTGGCGGGAAAAGATATTGTTTCCGCGTTCTTCTCTGCGGTATTATCTTCTGTGTTTGGGCTGTTTCTCGCTTTTCTTATAGAAACAAAAAAAGGATCAGCTTTTGCTAAGATATTATTCTCTGAGGAATAAACTTTTTTATCATGAAGAATAGTAAAAAAAGAATTCGCGCCAGACAAATATTAACTTTTATGCGTGATCCAAGCGCCGCAACGGGGGAGGATATATTTGTTCTTCCCACGGGAGAGCTTCATTCTATGGCAGATACTCTACCTGAAAAAAGATTACGTTTGCTTAAGGCGGTGGCGATCATATTTTTAGCAATAATTACTTTTCGATCCGTTTATCTGCAGGCATCTCAGGGTATGTTTCGAAAACAAGTAGAGGGGAATTGGTTGAGATTGAGAACAGAATATGCTCCTAGAGGCGTAATCTTCGATCGTAACGGAAAACAGTTAGTGCAAAATGTAGCGTCTACGGATTTGGTTGTTTATCCTGTTCAACTTCCTTCTGATGTTGAATCGGAAATTAAAATTTTACGCGAGATTTTTCCGAATGTGCCAGCTGGAGCATTTCAAGAAATCATTAACTCTTCTGATCGTACATCTCCAAGACCAGTTCCTCTTCTTTCAAATATAACACATGAGCAAATGGTGGGAATACTAGCACGCCTTCCTGAACTTCCTGGCATTGGTGTGGAAAATCTTCCAACCCGCGAATACGCGGAAGGAAATATATATGCTCATATTTTAGGGTTTATGGGAAAGATGAATAAAGCAGATTTGAAAAAAAATCCGAGCTATATGCTTACTGAATATATTGGTAAAAGCGGTCTCGAGAGGCAGTATGAGGATTATTTACGTGGGGAACATGGTGCAAAACGAGAGGAAGTTGATTCCGGTGGAAGGGTAAAGAATGATTTAGGCACAATTCCTGCTAAGCCAGGGGCGAATCTGAAATTGAATATTGACGCGGGTTTGCAAAAAAAACTCTATGAATCGCTTCAGGAGCAGTTGAATAATGCAAAAGTAACAAAGGGCGCGGCAGTCGCGATTGACCCGCGTACAGGGGGAGTTTTGGCACTTGTGAGTATCCCTTCTTTTGACAACACACAACTAACGCAAGGAATGACAGGTAAGGAGGCGGAGGACTTATTTACCAACAAAGATCAGCCGCTTCTGGATCGCGCTATTCAAGGAGAATATCCTCCCGGTTCTACATTTAAAATTGCTGTTGGAATTGCTGGTTTAGAAGAAAAAATTATCACTCCTAGCACTACGGTAAACAGTACTGGTGGTATACATGTTGGATCATGGTTTTTCCCTGATTGGAAGGCGGGCGGTCATGGTATTACCATGCTTAATAAAGCCATTGCTGAATCCGTAAATACTTATTTTTATATGGTGGGCGGTGGCTTGGATGGAAAATCCGGTCTTGGCATTGAGAAAATGACAGGGTGGGCAAAGAAGCTTGGGTTTGGTTCTGTCACAGGCATTGATATTCCTGGCGAATCAAGCGGTTTTTTACCTTCTCCTGATTGGAAATTAAAAACAAAAAAAGAACCATGGTATATCGGAGATACTTATCATGCCGCGATTGGTCAAGGTGATGTTTTGGTGACGCCAATACAACTGGCTTCACTTACCGCCACTATAGCCAACGGGGGGAAAATATATGAGCCCCATTTGGTAAAAGAATTGTCCAACAATGATGGGTCTTTGTTAGAAGAAATTAAACCGAAACAACAAGGAGAAATAGACTCTGGTATTGCCAACACAATGAGGCAAGCGATGCGAGAAACGGTCGTAAGCGGCTCGGGGAGGGCTTTAGCAGATATGTCTGTTGCTGTTGCTGGAAAAACAGGAACAGCTCAAACAACTAGCGGGCTAGACAATACGCATGCTTGGTTTACCTCTTTTGCTCCCTTTGATAATCCGGAGATAGCTCTAACTGTTTTGCTGGAAAAAGGTGGAGGAGGAGATAAGTTTGCTGTTCCTGTTGTTAAGGATGTTTTAGGTTGGTATTTCGGTGGACGTCCCGATAAACCAGTTGAGAAATAATTAGGCAGATTAATTTTTTTGTAATTTAGCACTCTTGACGAGTAGACATTGTTCGTGTAAATTTCTTATCCATACACGCCGTAGAGGTCGGTTTCGTGTTCTAAAATTAACTGACAAAAAAGATTGTCAGACAAGCTGAACTCAAAAAGACGTGTTAAAGCTAATTTGTCAGTAACTATTAACAAAATGTACCAGAAAAAGAAACCCATTACCGAAGATGGCTTACAAAAATTAAAGGAAGAATTGAATATGTTGAAAACTGTTCGTCGTCGTGAAGTTGCTCAAGCTATTCAAGTTGCGAAAGAACAGGGAGATTTGTCTGAAAATGCCGAATATGTCGAAGCGAAAGATGCTCAAGGTATACTGGAGCAAAGAATCGTCGATCTTGAAAGTCTCCTCAAAAATGCGGAAATAATTCAAAAAGATGAGAACGGTCAAATTAATGTCGGCTACACGGTAAAAGTTAATATGGACGGAAAAGAATTTTCATATACCATTGTTGGTCCAAACGAAGCTGAACCGGCCAATGGAAAAATTTCCAACGAATCTCCGCTTGGCACTGCTTTGCAGGGTAAGAAAGCTGGAGATACTGCTTCTGTTAGAACTCCTGTTGGCATTAAGCAAGTTAAAGTTCTTAGTGTCGGATAATTTTATTGTCGAAAGATAGCGTCGATTATCATAGCAATATTAACAAAATGACGGCTGGTGCATAAACCATTGGCCGTCATTTTGTTAATATTGCTATAGCGTAAAACGGGTACGAGAAGTGGGTTGTCTTGAGAGGAAAAAAGAAGTAAAATGTTTCCGTGCGTGAAGATCTAATTAATGCTCGCGAAGAACATATTAAACGCTTAACGTCAAGTGGCGTTGATTTGTATCCGACGTGGCATGGTCGAACACACGATGCCTCGGATATTAAAAAGGAAAGTACTGGTTTTATTGAAAATAAAACAGTTGTTACGATTGCTGGAAGATTGAATGGAAAACGTAAACACGGCGGATCAACATTTGGAGATATCTCGGATGGTTCAGGAAAAATTCAAATTCTTTTTCGCCGAAATAATATTGGAGAAGAAAAATATGATTTATTGGAAGCTTTGGATTTAGGTGATATTGTTGCCGTTTCCGGGCAAGTCATTAAAACACAAGCCGGGGAAATTACTGTAGATGCGCAGAAATGGGAATTACTGACAAAATCTCTTTTACCATTGCCGGATAATTGGTATGGGCTAAAGGATCTGGAAGTGCGTGCTAGGCAAAGAGAACTTGATTTAATTATCAACGAAGAGACACGTAAGACTTTTGTAACGAGGAGCGCAACAATTCAGGCGCTACGAGAATTTTTATTGAGCAACAAATTTATGGAAGTTGAAACGCCTGTTTTGCAATCTATCGCAGGCGGTGCTTCAGCAAAACCATTTTCCACACATCACAATGCGCTTGATTTAGAGTTATTTTTGCGCATCTCCCCGGAGCTCTATTTGAAAAGAATGGTCGTGGGTGGTTTCGAGCGCGTTTTTGAAATCGCCAGAAATTTTCGAAACGAAGGAGTGGATCGCCAACATAATCCTGAATTTACGATGTGTGAATTTTATATGGCGTATGCCAATATTGATGATCTGATTTCGTTTTCTGAAAAAATGTTCGAATATATTTTAAAAGCACTCGGAAAAAGCAACAAAATTTCTTATCAAGGTAACGAAATAGATTTTTCTTCTCCGTGGAAGCAAATTTCTTATGTAGATTCCATAAAAGAAGCGACCGGGCTGGATGTTTCGGAAGAGAACGATCCACAGGTATATGAAAACTATCTTACAAGCCAAAAGATAGATTTGCCTGAAGCAAGAACATTGCCGGCGCTTGTAGATACAATGTTTAAAGAAACTGTAAGAAAAAAAATTATTCAGCCAGTGATTGTTCGCGATTTTCCGGTTTATATGGAGCCGCTTGCCAAACGATATGATGAGAGGAAAGAAATCGTACAAAGAGCCCAATTAATAGCTATGGGTGCGGAAATTTTTAAAGCGTATACAGAATTAAATGACCCTGTTGATCAAGAAACGCGCTTTAAAGAACAAGAGCAATACGGAAAAGCTGGTGATAAAGAAGCGCAACATATAGATGGCGCATTTTTGCAGGCGTTAAAAATTGGTTTGCCGCCAACAGCTGGTTGGGGTATGGGAATTGATCGCTTGGTAATGTTGTTGACTGATCAAGCGCATATTCGCGACGTTATTACTTTTCCCTTAATGCGACCGGAATAATATGTTAGATATAAATTTCGTAAAAAATAATTTGGAGATTATAAAAAACGCAGTTATTAATAAAAATTTAACTGTCGATGTAGACAAATTGGTTTCTTTGGACGAACAAAAAAGAAAAGTTCAACAACAAATAGATGAAGTTGGAGCGAAAAGAAACGAATTGGCACGACAGGCGAAAGGTGAAAAGCCCAGTCAGGAAGCTATTGAAGCCGGTAAAAAATTAAAAGAAGAGCTGGCGGAGCTGGAGAAAAGTTATAAGAGCATTGATGACGAATTTTTTGCGATTATACAACAATTACCTAATATTCCAACTTCTGATACGCCGATTGGTAAAGATGAAAGTGGCAATAAGGTCATCGGAAAATTCGGAAAGATTGCAAAAATGGATTTTAAGCCAAAAGAGCATTGGGAGATTGCTGAGAGCATGGGGTTGTTGGATAGTGAACGGGCTACAAAAATATCGGGATCGCGCTTTGTTTATTTAAAAGGTGATATCGTCCTTTTACAATATGCTCTTATTCAACAGGTGCTAGAAATATTGACTAGTGAGGCAGCGCTGGAAAAAATAATTACGGATTTTAAATTAAATGTTTCCGCAAAACCTTTCGTGCCGGTAATTCCACCAGTGATTGTTCGTTCTGATGTTATGCAACGCATGGCTCGTTTAGAGCCAAAAGATGAAAGATACCACATTGAGATTGATGACTTGTATCTGGTAGGCAGTGCGGAACATGCGTTAGGGCCAATGTTTATGGATGAAACACTGCAAGAAGAAAATCTGCCAGTTCGTTTTGTTGGTGTATCTTCCGCTTTTCGAAGAGAAGCCGGTTCTTACGGCAAAGATATTAAAGGAATGATCCGTGTGCACCAATTTGAGAAGTGTGAAATGGAATCTTTTTCTCTTCCTGAGAATTCGTTGGAAGAACACAAACTTTTTGTGGCTATTCAAGAAACACTTATGCGTTCATTAGATGTACCTTATCAAGTCGTGTTGAAGTGTACTGGTGATATGGGCACGCCCGATGCTCGCGCGGTAGATATTGAAGCATGGTTTCCTGGACAGGATAAATATAGAGAAACACATACAGCGGATTACATGACTGATTACCAATCTCGTCGCCTTAAGACGAAAGTAAAAACTAAGTCCGGTTCTATTGAATTTATTCATATGAATGATGGCACCGCTTTTGCGGGCAGGACTATTGCGGCGATAATTGAGAATTATCAACAGGAGGACGGTAGTGTTATTGTCCCGGAAGTGTTGAGAAAATATTTAGCTGGTAAGGAAGTGTTGAAAGCGGTTTAGATTCTTACCGCTTAATGCGATGCGTAAAGCGATTAAAGACAATTCGCCTGTTCCGGAAAAAGAAAATAGGTGGGGAAATGTTTGGCGCTGGGCGACAGGGATAACGTTTTTAATTTTGTTGAGCGGTTTAGCCAGTGCATTCTTGCCAGACAAATTTACTGTCCAAAATATTATAGTAACTGACACACGAGCGGATGTTGTTAGTCAGGTTCAAGAATACACGCGTAGCATAGTTGATAATAAAGCGCGATTGTTCGGCAGAACCAGTATTTTCTTAGTTCCACGTTCTTTTCTTGAATACGATTTGCCTAGAAAATTTCCGATCATTCAAACGGTACAAATATTACGCGAGTTGCCCAGCACTTTGCGCATATCTGTAAGGGAAAAAATTCCCGTTGTTGTGTTGGCATCAAGTAATTCGTATTTTTCGGTTGATCCGGATGGATTTGCGTTTGAGGAAATTTCCAAAGAAAGAATGACAGACAATAAATATCCGATTATTCGCGACGAACGTGAAGATGCGGAAGTTTCTATCGGTGCGCAGGTTTTAAGCACGGATGCAATTTCTATGATGCACGACATAGTTAAGCAACTGCCAGATCGTTTTGCTCTAAATATTGATGAGATTACGATTCCGGCTATTGGCACTCAAGAAATCCATGTGCATACTAACGAGGGATGGGCACTTATCTTGGATGCCAGTCGCCCGCTGGACAATCAGTTTGCAGTGCTTAGTAAGCTTTTTGTGGAACAAATTGACGAGAAAAAACGTTCACTTCTGTCATATGTTGATTTGAGAGCTCCTGGGAAAGCATTTTATAAATTTCGAGACGGCACATGAATTTAAAAAGCGAGATAATATCTTTGAGAGGGAATAACTATAAAATTTTACGCGGAGGAAATCCGCTTCTTGGCTCGGTGCTATTTTTGCATGGATGGAATAGCAAGTCGGAAAGATATGAGCAGTCATTTTCGTTTCTAACCGAAAATTTTGCACAAATAATTATTCCCGATCTTCCTGGGTTTGGTGAATCACAAAAACCGGAAAGTATCTGGGGTGTAGATGAGTATGCCAAATGGACAATAGAGATGATTGAAATGATGGGTGTAGAAAAAATAATTATCGCTGGGCATTCATTTGGAGGCCAGATTGCAATAAAAGTAGCCAGCGAAAATCACCCCAAAGTTGTTGGGGTATTGCTTTACGCAAGCGCTAGAGTTAGAAGACATTCTACGTTGAAGAAAACTTTTTTTCGTGGCATGGCAAAAATAGGAAATATTTTATTTTCTATTCCGGGGCTTTCTCAGTTTTCTTTGTTTGCTAAAAAAGTTCTTTATCGTATGGCAGGAAGTTCAGATTATCTTAGCGCAAAAGAAATGCGTGAAATTATGGCAAAAGTGACAGAACAAGATATGGAGAAAAATATTCCGAAAATTTCTGTCCCGACAGGAATTATTTGGGGTGATAAAGATGATGCTACTCCAGTATCGGACGCGTATTATCTCCAGAAAAATATCAGGAATTCGAACTTGAAAGTTGTAGGCGGCGTAGGACATAGATTCCACGTAACTGATCCCGAAAAATTCGCACAAGAATTTTCCGAGCAAATAAAATGGATTATGAGCAAATGAATGACAAAATGATTTACATTATAATATTATTATGGATTATACCGATTTGTCGCCGGATTTTTTTGCACGTTTCTATTTGGCAACAAAAAGAATACAGATGGGACAGAATGAGAGAATATTTACGTCTGTCATCTACCCAAAGAAAAATACTCAGTCCTCTTGAAGCAGTAAAGTGGCTGCTTCTGCTTTTTGCATTGTCTGCTCGTGATTATGGCACTTCGATTTTTGTTTTTTTAATAATTATCTTGTTGATGGAAAATGTTGTTTTTTTCAAAGAAATTAGTAAGCATGTTTTTTTGAAACCTGTTCCGACTATTAAATCAATTTTAGTTACTGTTCTCAGTTTTATACTGACGATAGCGGCGACACTTTTACTGTTTGGAAATTCTTCATCTGCTAATAAGGTTATTATTTTTTTGATTTCTGAACGTCTTTTGTTTGTTTTTGTAGTACTCAGTGTAATTTTGTTTTACCCTTTTTCCATCTTCCTTAAAAATAGAAAGATTACTCTGGCTAGAAAGAAGCGGAAAAGTTACGACAATCTTGTGGCTGTCGGTATTACTGGTAGCTACGGAAAGTCGAGCACAAAAAATATTTTGGCGATGTTGTTGGGAGATGAACAGGTGGTTGTTACTCCCGGAAATACCAATACTGAAATAGGTGTAGCTGACTTTTTGTTGAAAAAAGTTTCTGCAGAGACAAGGTATTTTGTTTCTGAGATGGGTGCGTATCGCACCGGGGAAATTAAACAACTAACGGAGATAGTACGTCCCAAAATAGGCATTATTACCGCTGTTACTGATCAGCATTTGGGTTTGTTTGGTTCGCTGGAAAACATTAAAAAAGCAAAATATGAGCTTATTCAATCCCTGTCAGTTGACGGTACGGCAATTTTAAATGCAGATGATGCGGTGTGCATGGAACTTGCAGCCGTAACTAAAAATTGCAAAGTTTTGACGTACGGATTACGCAATCCAGCCAACGTGACGGCGAAGATAATAAATTCTAATGAAGCAGGAATTCATGCCACCATTTCGGGATTTTTTCCAGATTTTGACATCTTTCTACCACTCTTTGGCGATTATCAAATCAGCAATGCACTGGCAGCGATTACCGCGGCAATTTCTTTAGGAATTAGCGTTGAGAAAATAAAAGAGCGTCTTGTGCTTGTACGGCCAACAAAAGGAACAATGGACGTCTATAGTTTAAATGGAGCTACAATTATTGATGATTCGTATAATGCCAACTCTGTTGGCGTTATAATGACAGCGGAAAGTTTAAATAAATTTGAAAAGAAAAATAAAATTATTGTGCTTGCTCCGTTATTTGAACTGGGTAGTGACGCCGGCGTTCAGCACAAAATGATTGGAAAATCTCTTGCGAATATTGCGTCAAAGGTGATTTACACTTCGTGTGATTACGTAGCTGACATAAAAAGTGGAATGGGAGCTTCAACGGAAAAATTTATTCTGGAAACGAATCCGCAAAAATTGATTGAGTTTGTAAATAAATATTTGAATAATGATTCAGTAATTCTTTTGGAAGGACGAGTACCGCGTCAGTTAAGAGAATACTTGGCAAAAAAATGATTGCAATTTCTTTGGCTCCTAATTTTACAAAGCGTGACGCGCGGTTAGCGTTAAAACTTTTATTTTCCCCGTGGCGTTATTTTTCAAACGATGCCACGTATGTATTGGAAAAAGAATTAAAAGAAAAACTTGGTGCTAATAACGTTTATCTTATTACGAGTGCACGATGGGGGTTGTATGAAATTCTCAGTTCTCTGAATTTACCAAATGATTCCGAGATCCTATTGCAAGCTTTCACGTGCGTATCAGTGCCGGGGCCTATTCTTTGGGCAAATCTAAAGCCAGTTTATGTTGATATTTTGCCAAGAATGTTAACGATGGATCCGGTTGACTTGGAAAAGAAAATTTCCAACAAAAGCAGAGTTCTGATTATTCAGCACACTTTTGGGGTGCCCGCGCTATTGGATGAACTGATTGCTATCGCAAAAAAACATAACCTCATAATTATTGAAGACTGCGCTCATACTATTGGCACGGAATATAAAGGGAAAAAACTTGGTACATTTGGCGATGCGGCAATTCTGAGTTTTGGTCGCGACAAAGCAATTTCCAGCGTTTTTGGTGGAGCGGTGGTTATTAATAACAAAGAAATATTTAGTAAACTTTCTGAAAATTTAAAAAAACTCCCTAACGCAAAAAGCACATGGATAATCCAACAGCTATTACACCCGATTTTATTCGAGTTTATTGTGAAGCCGCTGTATTTTGTGGCAAGGATAGGAAAAATAAAGCTAGTTATTTTTCAACGAATGAGCATTTTATCTAAGGCCATTATCGCCAGAGAAAAACATGGAGGACTGCCGGCTTTTCCGTCGGCTAATTTGCCTGGCGCGTTAGCAGAACTGGCCATGTCGCAACTTAGTCGTTTAGAATCTTTTAACACAAGGCGTAGGGAAATTGCGGAAATTTATGTGCGCGAGTTTAAAGAAATAACTGAGAAAGATTTTATTTTGCCAGAAATACCATCAGAATCAAAACCTTATTATTTGCGCTATACAGTTCAAACAAGCAAAGCAAAGCAAATATTTATTGAGGCAAAAAGAAAAAAAATACTGCTGGGAGATTGGTATGAAGTTATTGCGCCAAAGGATACGGATTTAGCTGCTGTTAATTATAAAAAAGGATCCTGTCCTGTTGCTGAACATGTCGCACAAAACGTATTGAATTTGCCGACATATCCAGTGATGACTAAGCAAGATGCTAAAATAGTTGTGGAATTGGTTAAATCATTTTTTAAATCTTAGCTTTCATGAGTCTTATTGTTAAAGAAGTGTCTGATAAATTCGAATGGGAAGCGTTTGTTTTAGAGCTTGTGCCTAATACATTTTTGCATTCATGGAATTGGGGAGAGATGCAAAAAATATTAGGAGAGAAAATAAAACGTTTCGGTGTTTATGACGGCGAAAAGTTACGTGGTGTAGCCCTTGGAATTATTGTTTCAGCGCGTCGCGGGCATTTTCTATTTTGTCCACATGGCCCATTGGTGAAAAATGGGGAACAAGAGATGGTTCTTGCTTTGTTGGAAGAACTAAAAAATTATGCCATTAAAAATAGTTTAGTTTTCTTGCGTGTCAGTCCTTTGATGATATCGAATGGAGAAAATAATACATTTTATAAAAAATTTGGTATGCGTCCGGCACCAATTCATGTACATGCTGAAACGATGTGGATTCTGGATATTAAACCAGCCGAGGAGGAGTTGATAAAGGGGATGCGGAAAACAACACGCAACTTGGTGAGGCGCGCCGAACGGGATGGGGTGAAAATTAGGATTAGTCGAGAAAAAAGTGGCTTGGATACATTTGAAAAACTTTATACCGAAACAGCAGATCGAGAAAATTTTGTTGGTTTTCCACGTAACTTTCTTGATGCAGAATTTGAAGCGTTTGTCGCTGACAATAACGTTTTTTTTGCTTTTGCGGAGTACCAAGGTGATGTGATTTCCGGCGCATTGATTACCACTTACGGAGATACCGGCTTTTACCATCAGGGAGCATCTACTCGAAAATGGCCCAAAATTCCCGGTGCCTATCTCTTGCAATGGGAGATAATTCGCGAATTAAAACGACAAGGGCGGAAGCGTTATAACTTCTGGGGCATTGCGTCAACGGAAGATAAAAATCATCCCTGGGCGGGATTATCGCTCTTTAAACAGGGTTTTGGCGGTTATCGTGAAGATTATGTTCATGCGCAAGATCTGCCGTTAAAACCTACCTATTGGATAACTTGGCTAATAGAAGAGGTTAGAAGAAGAAAACGTAAATATTAGGCGTAGCTGTTTGTTTTTTTGAAGACGACTTCTTTAGTCGTTGGAAATTTTAATGTATTTTCTGACGATAATGTCACCTTGGTAGACGAACAGTTCGGAGAAACTTTTTTCGTCGGCTAGTTTGTAAGTTGCTGGAACATCTAATTTTGATTCGTAAAATCCTGTGGTATCAATAACCCAAACATTAGCTGATTGTTTTTGAAAAACTTCCGAACTGACCATATCGTTTTTAGTAAGGATTGGGCTTCCGCCAAAATGTGAAAATTCTCCGGATTTTGAATAAAGCTTTGGAGTGGCGAGGCAAGTGTTTCCAAAATCTCGAATAGATGCTATTCCATATCTTTCGCCGGTAGGCAGGTGAAAAGCGATTGGAAAATAAATAAAACTTGAACTAATAACAATTGGTTCATCACATCTCGAGGCGTTTTCTTCAATATATTTTGCTGCCGCGATCATTCCGGGATGGTCTTGAAAATGCATAGAGGACCAAAATTGCGTGACGTTATAGAAGCCGTAGCATGTAAGCAGTATCGCGATGACGCTTCTGAAATAAAAACGCGTTGGTAAAAAAGAAATACATCGTGCGATTAGTAAAATTAAAGCAACAGACGCAAAAACAAAATAACGGTCCTGATAAATGCTTGTGCTGCGGGAAATCCACCATGAACCAGCGAATGGCACTAAGAAAGAAAGGAAAAGAAGCAGATCGCTTTTTTTCCTTCCCAAAACTAATGGGGTTAACAGAATAAAAAATACTAATCCGGAACAGATTATGGACGTTTCGTGAGGGAAATCGTTTACCCCGCCCAGAAGAAGCCGAGACATAGTGTCTGGAATAGACCAACTGTCCATTGGCAGTATCCAATAATTTTGTTGTACCTGCGCGCGTTGTTTTAGAAAGATCGGGAACCATGGCATAAAAATAATCACAGCCAGAAACAAACCGACGATAAGTGGTAGAATTGATCTTTTCTGTGAAGAATTATTTTTTGTTATCTCTAGTAAGGAGTGGAGAATGACAAACAAAAATATGGCAGTGATGCTAAAAAGCATAAAATAATGAACATGAAAAAGAGCGCCAGTCAGGAGGCCAAAGATGATTCCGTTGCGCCAAGCGGCTTTTTTATTAGCGTTGATTGTCTTTATTAGGAATATTAAACAAAGGCAAAGAAGAAATGTACCGAGAGCGTACATTCGTGCTTCCCACGCGTATTGTATTTGAAAGGCATTTACTGCCATAAGAAGAGCGGCTGTGATTCCAATCCATTTTGATTGAAATAATGTTTTTCCAGCAAAGTAGGTTGCCGCGACTGTGCCAAGAGACAAAATAACGGAAAAAAATCTGAGCCAGAAAAGAGAAATAGTCAGTTTGAGCAGATAAAGAGGAGCACACCACAACCAGAGGAGAATATAATAAAGAATAGGGTGAACATCAGAAGCGGAACGGGATAAGAATTCAAGAAAAGGAAACTGAATTAATCGCCAAGAAAATGCTTCATCGAACCACAGAGAACGATCGGTCAAATGATTCAAGCGAATTAAGAGAGCGATAAGCAAAAGTATTCCCAGTAGCCATGACTTGGAAGAAAGTAAGCCACGCAATTTTTGCATGTTATTCGTTTTCGTAAACTAACATAGTCGTCTCTCCAAACTGATTATTTGTTCGTAGTAGCTCACTTACTGATGGATTACTTTCACTTAGTACTGTGTGGCTATATTTGTATGTTTCGGCATCAGGTAAGGTTGATTGGGTAAAAACAATAACTTCATTACGTTTTAAGTTAGTTTTTTCTGCTTCTTCTGGCTTTAATAAAATATATGGATGATTTTCGTTTGTTGTTAAGAAATGCACAGTTTGCACGGAAAAATCATCAAGTACCAAGTATGGAACACTTTGTTTAAGTTCTGCGCGGCGATTTATGTAGTTGCTTACAGTTGTTAGATCGGAACGATATTCATACCAGTATTTAGGCATAGAAGCGGATACTCTAAAGTAAAGAAATAATTCGTAAAATCCCGTTGCTAAAAAAAGCATCCCCAAAACTCCAAGGGCTATACGACGGCCGCCCAGCGATGGTATGCGTTTTAATTGTGTAATTATCCATGCACCACCTATTCCCGCAAGCCAAAAAACAACCGGTATTTCGCCGATAGATCGTAGTCCATGTGGAATTCCTTCTGCTGTTGCGCTGGCCGGTACTATCATCATTGTGGCCAGAAGAATTGACGCAAAGAAAACTAGAGTGTTTCCGGTGTTTTTTCCGCGCAAAAGTCGATAAATATATTGCAATGAACGCCAAAATGCTAAAATAAAACCGACAAATAAAAATATGGCAGGGATTGGCGAGAGAAAAGGAAACCCCGGCACGTTATGACGCGGATTCTGGTCTCCTGAAACAAAAAAAGCCAAAACGCTTTTTTCCAATACATTAGTTGCGGTTAAAATTAAATGTCCGTGATTTAGATCTTTGTTTAGAATTGATACTTGGCCTGATCTGCCGGCGAACGTCCCCGGATGCTGCCAGAAATAAAGACCTAACGGAGTTACTACTAAAATAGACACCAAAAGAGCGACAATAATTGATCCGGCGAATTTTTTAAAACCGAGAAAACGTGGCTTGCGTAAAACACTCTGCAAAATAAACGCTATAGCCATGATAAAAATTACTCCGACACTCGCGCGGAAAGCGATGTATGTGTACCAGCCAAGACCAAACGAAATACCTGTTCCCATGGCCTGGATAATTCTTGCTCCGTTTGTTTTTTTCTGAAAAATTCCCATGAAAAAATAGGCAGTCAACGCGATAAAAAGAGGCACCATGATGGCACGGAAGCCGGTGCGGGAAAGGGAAATATGCCACTGGTTAATAGCAATGAAAAAACCCGCTAAAATTCCCGCCAAATCTCCAAACATGCGTCGTCCAGCTGCATAAGTGGCCCAGACTGTGAAAATGCCAATCAATGCAGATGCAAGGAACATGGGCCAAACGCCAATGCCAAAAATACCGATCAACGCAGCTTGTAAGTAGAAGAAAAGTGCCTCGCGGCCATTATTACGTTCATAAAACGGTTGGAATTTTCCATGCAAAATAGAGATGGCATCTTCGCCATTGGCTGCTTGGTCAGGAAAGAGTCCACCGGGCATTGTGGTGATTTGCCAAAGCCGTCCAAAAACCGCCAAGAGCAATATTCCCGTGAGCAGTATTTTTCTTGTTTTTTGTGTCATGAGTTAAGTATAAGGCAGTCGAGGGGAATTATGAATATTCAGCAGTGTTTTCATTAGAAAACATTTGCGCTGTATTTTAATAAGTTATTGTTGTGTTAGAATAATGGAAATGACAGATTCAAAGGCAGGCCATAAAGGATTTACTCTTATTGAATTGCTCGTTGTTATCGCAATTATTGGTTTATTAGCCGCTATCGTCATAGTTGCTGTATCAACAGCAAAAAAGAGAACCAACGATACGAAGATCAAAGCGGATGTTTCTCAGATGCGTGTGTTGGCTCAGGTCGTGGCCACCAACAATAGTTTCAAATATGACTATATAAATACGGCCAGTGTCGAATACGCGAAGTTGTATGAAGATATTGCAGCATTGTCTGAGTCATCGTTTGTACAAAGTATTGATACTGTGAATCAAGACTCTTGGTGTGGATATGCAAAACTGCAGTCTGGGGATTATTACTGCATGGACACAATGGGTAATAGTTCAAAGGGGGTTTGCCACAATGCTTTATGTGGATCTGGTAGTGATACCTGTGGTGATGGAGTATGTGATGCTATCAATGAAGGGTGCTCCTGCGCTGCTGATTGTCCGGCGTGTGATACTGGTTTCTCTTGTGACGAAACAACGCATACTTGTTCCGCGATTAGTACTTGTCACGGAACGCATACCGCTTGTGACCAATACGGTGCAGGGGCGTGTGCTTCTCATGGGTGTACGGAAAATATGACTAGTGCTTCATGCGAAAACTCTTCTTGTTCAACCGAGGAAACTTGTGTAAGTGCTGAAGGAACATGTTCTATGGGTGGTTGCGCTGATAAGGCATCCTGTATTGGTTCAGATAATTCTCATTGTACCGACTCCTATTGTTCAGATTCTACATCCTGCCAAGCAGCCGTTGTTCCTGCTGGTTGTGATGCTGGGGGATGTGGAGATCAGGCATCTTGTGAAGGTGGAGATAATTCTGGTTGTGATGCTGGGGGATGCGGTAATCAACAGGATTGCGAGAACGCTGGAGAATGTAACGGCTGGACACCTTCTACTTGGCACGCGAACACTAACTGTAATTCAACATGGCGTGTCAGAGCTAACTGTGGTTCAGAATGGGTTCCTAGCACAAACTGTGCTTCGTCCTGGATGCTTAGTCCTGGTTCATGTGATTCTAAATGGAATCCGGCAGCATTTTCCTCTTGTTCGGGGGAACCCCATGCTTGCACACAGAGTGAGTGTGATGCCGGCTCGGACGGCTGTTCAAACTAACGTCACTATTCGTACTTGCCAGCGGTTGCTGGACACAAAATTACATCTATGTTATTTTTCGGCTATTGTTAGGGGGAGGAATACTAACATAAAGACAATTTAAATAAGCAAATTTTATAATATGGCATCATTAGATCCCGAGACACTAGCTCTCTTAAAGCGACGTCTTGAAGAGGCAGAGCGTAATATTCAACTATGCAGACAACTTATTGAAGGTACCGGTAGTGTTTCTGACACGTTTATTCCCAGTGTTCCGTCATCTGCAAAAATGGATGCGATTGAGGCGGATGAAAATTTCGCCGGTAAAATTGTTATCGGTATTTTTGATGGAGAACACATGAAAGGTGAAGACGGTCAGTTGTATCCTGTACCTGCCAATTACGCCTCTAAGTCCAAGCTAGTCGAAAGTGATAAGCTTAAACTGGCAATAGAGCCGGACGGGGCTTTTGTGTATAAGCAGGTTGGGCCATCGGATCGCAGAAGAGTGCGAGGAGTTTTTGATATCAACGAGCAAGGTCAATATGTTGTTCATGGGGATGACCAAGATTACCGTATTCTTTTAGCGTCAGTTACTTTTTACCATATAGACAGAGGTGACACTGTAACAATTCTATTACCAGAAAAAGGTAAGGCAGTTTGGGGAGCAGTAGAGAATGTTATTAAAAAAGGGAGTTCTGGTAATGAAGAAAAAAACGATGATGAAAAGTTAGATGAAGAAGCGGATGGCATTATCTGAAAAATCTTTTTTTGCGAAGGTAGCAAATATTTTTCTGTCTGCGGAGTTTTTGCGTTTCGCGATAGTCGGAGGGGTCGGCTTCTGTGTTGATTTTGGTTCATACTTGGTTATGACGCGTTTTTTGGGTTTGCGCGCAGTTTATTGTTATGGCATTAGTCAACAGTCTTATCTCACAAATCTTACACAAAATGCCAGTGAGTCTTGCAGTATTTCTCATTTTCCAATAATCATCGCCACGATGGTTAGTGTTTTGTTGGCGATCTTTACCAATTTTTTACTCAATAGATTTTGGACATTTAGGAAAACAGCCGCCAGTGGAAACATTGCGAAACAGAGCATGGGATATTTTGGGTTAAATTTTTTCACGTATATTTTGAATCAACTTTTGGTTGGGTTCTTTGTTTCAGATTTTGGTCTTTTAAGAGTTTTCCCAAACTATGTTGACGTTTCAGCAAAAATTTTAGCAGTAGGGATTGTGCTTTTCTTCAATTTCTTCGGATCAAAATTTCTAGTATTCAAAAAAGAAGCGTAAATTTATTGGATTGGTAAAAGAAAGATTCCCATTCCTCGCCCCGCGGCTTCGCCTGGGGTAAACGTAGGCGGGAATCTTGTTGTTCGTTTAGATTACTAATCTATCTTTTTACTAAGATCCCCGTTTTCACGGGGATGGGGAGAGATGGCAAAAAGAGATGTTTGGTATCTGCTTCGCTGGGTGATACAATCTTTTTGCCATGCCCAGTAATACAACTTCCAACATATCCAACAAAAGTCGCATTCTCGCATGTGAAAATAGCTTGTTTTCACTAATAATTTCTCCCATATATGAGCGAACGAATTTCGCTCATATAGGAAGTTGATATACTGGGTATGTTAGAAAACGAACCAGAAAAAGCTCAGGAAATTACCCTGTATCGTAAATATCGTCCGCAGGCATTAACGGAAATTTCTGGGCAACAACACATTCTGGCGGTGCTTAGAAACGCTCTCGCAGAAGGGAAGATTGCACATGCCTATTTGTTCTCCGGACCAAGAGGCACCGGGAAAACGACGATTGCGCGAATTATGGCGAAGCGCCTTAATTGCCAAAACGCGAAGGACAGTGAACCATGTGGTACGTGCGATCAGTGTGTAGCTTTTTCTAACAAGGCAAGTTTGGATTTGGTGGAGATTGACGCAGCTAGTAATAGGGGGATAGATGAAATACGCGCGCTGAAAGATAGAATTGGTTTAGCCCCCGCCGCGGGAAAATACAAAATTTATATCATTGACGAAGTGCACATGCTAACTCCGCCTGCGTTTAACGCGCTTTTAAAAACACTCGAAGAACCGCCTAGCCACGCTATTTTTATTCTTGCTACAACTGAACTTCATAAGGTGCCGGATACCATCAAATCACGTTGCCAGACTTTTTTGTTTAGACGCGCGTCGGTAGCTCTTCTTATCGAAAGATTACGAAAAATATCCAATGCGGAAAAAATCACTATCGAGGATGGTGCTTTGGCGTTGATTGCTGGTCATAGTGAAGGTTGTTTTCGTGACGCGGAAAGTTTGTTGGGACAAGTAGTTTTCACGCAAGGTGTTCAGGTTTCTGTGGCAGACGTAGAAAACATGCTCGGCGTAGTTGGTTTTGAAAAAGTGCAGGAATTTGTCGGTGCGTTGCTTATAAAAGACACACGCGGAGCCATTTCGCTTCTGCAAAAGGTTATTGAACGAGGAAGTTCTTTGCGTCGTTTTGCCGATGATATCACACGATATTTGCGCGCAGTAGCTTCTTATTCCGCCGCTGGTGTGCATAGTGAAACTTTTGATCCTGGTGTGGAAGGAAAACTGCAAGAGCAAGTAAAAAATAATTCTACGGATGTTTTTGTGAAGATTCTGCGGTTATTTTTACGTGCCAAAACAGAAATGCGTGACGCAACATACGAAGAGTTGCCTTTAGAGTTAGCAATTATTGAATGGTGCGAAGGAGGAAAAGCAGCGCCTCAACAGACTTCGGCGACCGTGGCTGCACCGACTGTGACTAAAAACGAATCTCCCGTGATGGCGACTGTAAGTACGCCAGTTGCACCTGCTCCGCGCGTGTTTTCTTTTGGTCAAAAACGTTCCTCTTTGGAACAGAATATTATGGAAGATAATCCGCAACTATTCGAAAAAGCCATGGTTGTTTGGCGGCAATTTTTAGAAAGGACAGCGCAATTAAATCCTTTGCTAATTTCTACATTGGAGGATTGTAAGCCGAGCGTCGCACGGGGAAATATTTTGTATTTGATTACAGAATTTAATCTGTACAAAGAACGCATCTCTGACAATAAGGTGCGTGAGCCGTTGGAAGACTTGTTTGCGGAAATTGTTGGTGAAAAAATTCTTATTCGTGTAGTGCACAAAAGCGAAGCAGCAGCTCTGAGGTTGCCACAGGAGACAGCAGTTGTTCCTGAAGCGAAAGTCACTGAGTCGGTAATGGCAGCGTCTGTTCCGTCCAACACAAAATCATCTGAGCCGTTGAATGCCACAGCGGAGGCGTTAGCAGTTCTTGGCGGGGAATTGATAAGTGGGTAATGAGTGAGCGAGTCTTTGCGATACTGCCAGAGCACGCCAAAGCAATCTCTGCGAGAGATAATATGATTCTTGTGCAAGAAACAGTATAACGTAAACAGATAGTTGCTTTCGAATTAGGTGTTCACTAAAAAGTTTTTTGCTGTGAATTCTGACCAAAGAGCTATTTTCCGATTTAGCCATGTGCTTTTTCTAATTCTCATGTGTACCAGACCTCTGTATTCCTGATTGGGGTGTCTGCCATTTTTTGTTTCATGGTTTTTTATGGAAAGTAAAATCTTCTGTTCATCAACTCCAAGTATAAATGCCCACTCTTTTGTTGCTTTTTTAATATCAGCTGATTTATGGATACATAATCGGTAAATAGTGTTATCTTCCGTGATTTGAGAATATTTGTGCAGCCACATTCGCATAATTAAAATGGTCTGTGGGTCGGAGTTTGTGAATCCTACATTCCCAGATAATCTCCACGGTTTCTGTTTTGATCCTTCTGCCCAATACAAAGATAGACCAAACGTGAAAAAAGGATCTTTTATTAATTTAGAAATTTCTTTTTGAGTTGTGGCAATTAGGGTGTTTTGCTGATCTATTCTATTTTGGTGCCGCATTTTGGCACCCGCTTTTTGCCCAGCCAGTTTTAGGGTTTCGATTCTTGCTTTATTATTTGTAGAAAGAGTAATTGAGTGAAGCCAAAGCGACAAGGATGACTTAGAAACAGGCAAAGACTTTAAAATCTCGCTGTAGGTTAATCCTTGAAGTCGCATTTTTTCGGCTAAACGTTTATACTCTTTTTTAGGTTCCATGTTGTTTATTGATTAAAACACTGGATAATAGTACATTTATTATAATCCTTAGTTCGGAGAAATCAATTTTCCGGGATCGTCTAACGGCAGGACATCACCCTTTGGAGGTGAGTATCTTGGTTCGAATCCAAGTCCCGGAGCAAAATGTTATCTAGGGAGAAGAAACTTGAACGAATACAACGCTTTTATGATGATCGCATAAGAGGGTGGATGATTCCAGATTTAAAAAAGGGCATTAAAGCAAAAGCTAATTTTTTAACAGCTCTAGGTTGTTTTGTTTACACTGAAGCTGTTGGGCATTTACTACCTTCTCTCGGCAAAAACGAGCGAGGAAAACAAGAGGAGAGACATTTTTATAGGTGTCTATTTAGATTCGATTCTCAAGAACACCTAATAAACTTAGATAAAAGCATAAGAGACACCGGAGGAGTGAGCGGAATATATGGTATACGTCATGCCATGGTTCATAGGTATTATCCAACTCAAAGAAAGAGACTTGATAATGGGGATTTTTTATTTCTTCATTCTACTGTCGCTTTAGATGGGGTGATAGTAGATCAAGTCGATAATACAAAAATAGATTCGCCACCTATTTTTATAGATAATAATAGAAACATAGCGATAGCTTTAAATAATTATATTAAAGAGTTTGAAAAGTGTGTTGACGAAAGTTATATAAAGACGTTCATTTCCAAAGAATCTAATTATATTGAAGCGGCACTTTCTAAACACAATGAGATACTTGGGTCTCCTATTCTGTAATTAAAAATCACGGAGAGTGTATCTCCGGGAAGAGCGGGCTATACCCACTTTGTGATCATCCACAACAACACAAGGTGCATAGTGTTGTCTGCGACCGAGTAGACAATGCAGGAAAATACGACATCGAATTCCCTGTATTTATCTTGCGATCCGAAGGCCTCTTTGAGACTGCGGCCTTTGACCAGCTTCAGCCATTTTTCTGCCAGTGACCATCGGTCGATGGGGTAGTGGCTGAGAAATACAAGGACAAAAAACAGCAAGTTGAATCGAAAAAGGAAGAGGCAGACGGATGTTGCATAGACTGTGCAATGAATTGCACAACAGACTGCTCCTCTTAGTCCTTTTTTTGATTTCGACAGGGCAGTCTGTTTGCTCTGGAGCAGATAGTCTGCTGTCAGATGTCCAAGCACGATGCGGGCGAAAATGTCTTCCATTTGTCATCCTCTTCGTTTAGCCAGTGATCAAACTTATCGACGCGGTCGTTTAGGGCCGCAAGCGATCCGTTTGTTACTATAGAGAAAACACTCAAGCGATACTCCTTGGCCATTTCTTTTGTTTTTGCCAAATCTGGAATCCTATCCATGAACGCTAGATGCTGAGGCGTGCCTCTTGCAACAACTCTGCTTGTGGATTCCTTTTTATCACAGCCGACGTGAATGATTTGGCCGCCAAGAAAGCGAAACATCATCTTGTCTAGCTGCATGCCGAAGGGAACTTCCACAAAGACATTGCTTCCTTTGGGTTGGCTACGCAGAGATTCTGCAAGTAGACCCATCCATGATTTAGCAATTACTTTTTTGAGTTCTTCTTCTCTTGTTAGTGCGATTTCGACGAGATCGCTTTGTCCGAAAGCACTAACCAATAGTGGCCTGAGGCGATGATTGAAATCATCCGTGTTTACCCAAACATTGTTTCGGCTCTTTTCAACCAGTGCCCTAAGAAAGGTAGATTTGCCGCATCCTGGTCGGCCAACCACAATAAAGAGACGATGAATGCCAAGCACTCTTTCTAGCAGTTTTGAGACGACCAAAGGTGAAACATAACCAGCAAGCTCTTCGAAATCCAGGCGTGACGCGGCATCGCGTGCCATCGAAGATGAGATATGCTTGAACTGTTCACTACTGAAAAGATAGACGTACTTTTCAATTCCGAATCTTTCTTTATTGAAAAGCATTACTTTCTTTTCGTACTCGGCATCATTTTCGTCTCTGATCCCCCTGATCATTACGATTGAAGACATTGCCAAATTCTCGCGGGCAAGTTCATCAAAAGTTTTCACTGTTGCATTAGGAGGAAGGGAATACGATTGCCAAAGAGCTTTACTCTCTTCAGGGTTGAACCAAGAGTCGTTTTTGCCTTGGTTTACCGAACAAACCAAGGTTACCTCTGGAAAAAGTTCTGCCGCTTTAACTAATGTGTGCAAGTGACCGTAGGTTGGTGGGCAGAAGCTGGCCGGATACGCGTAAGTTGGCTTCATGAGAAGCTCCTTTCAGAAATATTGGATTGTGAAGGTACAAAATGAAATATATTGTTGAAAAGGAAATAGTGAGTTGTTTTTGGGCGGATATTGACAAAAATGACCATTTCGTGCTAAGAAATGAGTAATTATTGTCGATTATTTTCGACACCACTACCATGAACAACGAGATAAAACATAATTTAACAGAGCTTGGTTTCAGTGAAAATGAAATCAGGGTTTATTTAGCTTTGACGGCGCTGGGAGAAGCGAAGGCGTCAGAAATCGGCAAAAAGGCAGATTTGCCCAGAACAACAGTGATAAGTATTTTGGAACGGCTAAAATCCGATAATTTTATAACAACTCACCTTTATTGTGGTAGAACTTATTATTGGATAGAATCGCCGAAGACTATTTCGAATATGTTAAGCCACAGAGTTGAAATAGCAGACAATCTCAGTCAGCTCCTTACGAATCTATATCGGGAAGAAGCGCATTTTCCAGTTGCAAAAATTTGTGATACTAAGAGCAAAATCAAAAATGAAATTGAGAAAATGATAACTGGTTCAAAGAAAAACTCTATTGTTTACACAATCGATACTCCCGAAACTGGAAACTACGCAAAAATATTTGCACAAAATTCTGAAGAATCAATCATGGGTCTCAAAAAGAAGAGAGATATAATAACCCACACTCTTGTTCCGCATGGTTCTTTTAAGAGTATCTCTTCTTCAAAAGTAGAAAAAAGAAATATTGTACTTAGAGAATTACCGGCAGGTATAAATTTTTCCGGCTCGCTTTGGATAATTGGTGATGAAATTGCGCACTTTTCCGGAAAGCCGCCGTTTTTGGTTACCATAAGACACGAGGATATTGTGAGGGGGATGAAAGCGATATTTTATTTTTTGTGGAATATTTCAGAACCTAAAAATTAAAAAACGACAATTTTTTTATGGAGCATAACCCAAAAAAAATCCCCCTCCCGACCAATGTGGTCAAAGAGGGGGGGTGAGGCGTGTTAGCGTCTACGAGTCGGAGCTCGGCTAAGGCAGGTTGAGTGTTACGTCCTGTCCGCATTCCAATTCCGAATCTGGATTGGCTGCTTCGAGCGTGACAGTCACCTTGCCGTTTTTGATGAGCCGAGGCACCGAGATGATCTTGGCGCAGCACTTGGTGTCTGCGATTCCGATCTTGATCCTGGGATCAACAGCTTGCGCAATCTTCAGCATCCGTAGTGCGGCTGCCTGCTTGGGTGACACCTCGCACTGGATTTGCACGCGGCTGTCATCGAGTACCCGGATCAGCACCAACTGTTTCTCCGTCGCTCGTGCCACAAGTCCGAGAGAGCAGTTGATGTCCACGACTTCGCCCGCGATGGGGCAAATCATTTTCTGATAGAAGTCGTAGTTGTACTTGATCATACCAAGATTGGCTGTGGCGGCACGTTCTTGGGCCTGAGCTTTTGACAGTTCAGCCCTGAGGATTTTCACTGTGCCCAAGAGTGTGTCGAATTCTGAGAGGCACACCGCTTGTGCAGGCAAAAGTTGATCGCACCGGCCTAGTAGCTTTTCCTGAGTTGCCAAGTTTGCCTTGGCCGCCTCTACGTGGGCTTTGGCAGCGTCAAGTTCTCCTTTCGCTTTCTCCTGGGGCAACTTGGCCGGATCGAGTTCGATCACGCAAGTGCCCGCCTTAATCCGGTCTCCGACTTGAACGTGAATGGCTGACACAAACCAGTCATTCGTCGGCGAACCCTGATAGTGGAGGATGGGGACGGGGATCACGGTTCCGGTGATCTGGTTTTTCTCCTGGGCGAAAGCCAAATCGGCGACGGCCAGACACAACACGAAGGCCAGGACGATGTTTTTCTTCACGGTTTGACTCCTTCAAACAAAAAATTGTGGAATTTACACGCTTGCTACACCAATGAGCAAGGCAGAGCATTGTATCATAAATTAAACCATTAGTCAATAGTATCGTAATGGTTCAATAGCTTTGCATCACCCTTTCGTATAAAGCTATGAATATGCCATACACATCAAACCCGCATCTTCCTCACTTAAGGATGGAAGCTGCTAAATTAG
>Ga0247841_10000942_pt1 | contig 71181 bp, 49 predicted proteins | sample LaCruzMarch2015__2_FD_192410 | JGI IMG/M metagenome (GOLD analysis project Ga0247841, IMG submission 192410) | Freshwater microbial communities from meromictic Lake La Cruz, Castile-La Mancha, Spain - LaCruzMarch2015_18m | ecosystem: Environmental > Aquatic > Freshwater > Lake | place: Spain... | reverse complement strand
CCGCGACCTTCACGCCATGCATCCATGTTCGAGAAGTTGTTGCGCGGTGAGGCAAAGTGGCCGAAGCCGTCCTTCGCCAGGATCACATTGTCAATGATCGGCGAGAATGCCGTGAAGCTGTTGCGCAAGCAGGTAAGCTGATAGGTCGGGAAGTAGGCGATCATATTCCAGCCTGCCGCAATCGGCACATCAGCTTGAGGATCGATCTGAACGCCGGTCCACTGACCTTCACGAGCTTCATTCATGCGAACCTGATAACCTTCAGCAGTGTTCCAGAACGGAATGTTGTTGAAGTTGTTGTTAGCAGGCGCGTAGAAGTTACCGCGCTCGTTCTTCATCAGGATAACCTGATGACGAGCTTCTTCACGGAATTGAGCCATCATCGACCGAATGTCAGGACCATTGGCATTCCAAAGGTCTTGCGGCGGAGTGATGTTGATCGAAATCAGGTTCCAGCCAGCAGCCAGCGGAACTACGCAGGTGTATTGAGCCTGATAGTTGAGCGACAGCATGGTGTAGCCGTTAGCAGTCCAGTTCAGAGTGCCTTCGGCAACGGTAGCGCGCGCGTCGTATTCGACGTCTGCGTTGTAATCCCAGATTTTGAACGACATGCGTTCGTTTGCATGGAACTGATCAGGCGCCAGATCGGCGTCGAAGCCCCAAGCTGCAATTCCGAGATCTTCGTTCCGCCAGATACCATGACCAGAGCAAACTCCACCCGGAGTAATGACGCCAACTTCCCAGCCGCTCGGTACAGCTTCACCTTCAAAGGTGACGCCGGTAACCTGGAGGCTGTGATTGTCAGCTGTCTCTACATGCGAGAAGTGATCTTCTGGCTGGCCAATGAACAACGTAAGGTTGATGTTGACGATTGGATAAACCGGATCGTTCGATGCGATGCTCAGTATGGCCCGATATGTCGCGCCATCCGTGAGACCTTCAGTATTGAAGATAACGGTTACGTCTTGTGATGCTCCGGGAGCCAGTGATCCATCCTGAGGATCAAACTGATACCAATAGGCTTCACTGACGCCATCGTCATAGATACGGATGTTAGCGTCGGCATAACCGGCCGCCCACAGATTGTGTCCGTCATGCGCGGCTCCGCAGTACGGCTGATTGCCATTTGCGAATGCTTGGAACGCTTGCACTTCGCCGGTGCATGACCATTCTTCGGTGTTAACCGCAATCTGGTGTATCCGAGCGTCGTTGTAACTGGTCATCCAAAGTTGACCGTCTGGATGCTTCGGCACCCAATCAAGGCCGTAGGCTTGAATGTTGCCATGATACTGCATGTGATCGCCAATCGAACCAATCGGATCGTTGACGTTGAGGCCAGCATCACCATCAAGCTGGAACACCTTAATGGTGTTATCGTTGCCGCTCAGAACGAAAAGTAGTTCCTCTTCCACGTCAGCCGCAATTCCATATACCGAGAACGGGAACTGAATTGCGCCGATGTTCTGACCGTCTGCGTCGTAACGGTTGATGACCGCATTCGACCATGTTCCGAGGAACAGGATACCATCGGCCCATGCTCCGTCCATGCAACTTCCAGGATTGATGCGAATTTCTTCCTGGAAGTTCTCATAGTTGGCGTCATGGGAATAAGCTACGGCAAGCGCGCTATTGTAGTTCGTCACCCACATCCGCTCATTGTCCCAGTCCCAACCTATGCAGGAACTATACTGGTTCTGCACATTGATGCCCTGGAACTGACCGATCTGTTCGCCTGCTTCGTCCCGGGCAGGCCCGGAAAGGCTGCGAACCTGACGATTGCTTGCGTCACGACCTTGCTCGACATCCTCACCAGTCATCTCCCAGTTGAGGTTGTCGCCGCCGCCGCCCGCTACGTTGGAGATGTTGATAACGCGAGCTACCGGATCATTACCAAGCGAAATCGCTTGATAAAGCTCGCCATCGGCATCGGGATCGGTGGCAATTCGCGGCGGAGTCATTCCGACGCCAATCATCGTGAAGTTCGCAATACCGTTATCCAAGTTGCGGGCGTTAGTGGTGATAGTCAATCCACCTTCCCGCTCACCAATGTCAGCAGGACGGAAGATTACGTTGATTGTCACCTGGTCGCCAGCCGCAATCTGGGCTCCGGCTTCGAGGTCTGTACCGAACTCATCCGGATTGTTAACCTGAACGTCGTCTATGGTCAATGCATCAGTACCAACGTTCGTGATGACAACCGGATAGTTGTACGAACCATCGACGTAAGTGTTCGGCATTTCAATCTGACTTCCTGCAGCCGGCGCGGATTCCCATGCGGGAGCGCCAGTGACGTGCATCACGATTGAGACGATCTGATCGGACTCGGCCGGATCGTTCGAAAGGAAGTGCAGATCGGCTTCATAGTCGCCGCCATTAAGACCTTCGGTGACGAAAGTCAGAACAACGTCAACATCGCCGCCGACGTCGAGAGCGCCTTCTTCAGGAGCCCACGTGAGCCACTGTGTGCCAGCTAACTCATCCGCCATCCAGTAGCAGAGGGTCGGACCGCAACTGCCCCACCGACCAGCGGCATTGTGGTTAACCCACTGATGCCCAATCGGTGAACCAGAAACGATGACGTTTCCGCGACCGTAGGTGTACCAAACAATACCCGGCTCCCTTGTGCCCGTTCCAATTGCGATTATCTGGTAGAAGTCGGAATTTTCCATGTTCTGGAAACGCGCTTCGGGATAAACGCAGTGGAATGTCGAGCCGCCCGGGAATGCCTGATTTTGAGCCCAGCCCATCTGGTCAACAAGCCAGTTTTGGATATTGCCGCCCTGGCCGAGTCCCGGAGCCAATTGACCTTCTTGCGGTGTGCGCTGGTCAACCAGACCGCCGATACCTTCGTTGACATGGTTGCCATTCCAGCCCTGCTCAACGAAAATTACGCCGCCTCGGTCAACCCATTCATTGAAGCGGCCAACGTTTTCGTTCCAGTTGGCGGTGAACTGTCCACTCTGTTCACCTGTGGCAACCCAGATGCAGTCGAATTCGTTCAGATCGACATTGACCAAATCTGCAGCGTTGCGATAGCTGGTGAAGTCAATGTCCTGAATTCTCTGCGGGAACCATGCATCGTAGAAGCCCCAAGCCGCTTGATCTTGGAAGATCGCGAAAGCGCCTGCGGGCGGATCGTCACGACGAGGACCGACGCGATATTCAGCAAACGGTCTGACCGACTGAAGGCTTAATGAAGCCGGATCAGTCGTCTGGACACTCGGCGTCCCATTGAAGAGATCTGCTCCAGCGGGAGCTTCGATCCTCTGAGCGCCTTCCAGCGAACGGATGCTGCGATTTGCGCCGTCACGCTCCGGCTCACTGATGACTTCGAGTTCAGTCACCCAGTTGAGCATGCTTTCGCCAGAGTTGGAGACGTTCACGACTTCCTCGGTTCCTTCACCAGTAAAGAGGTCAACTTCGACTTCATTACGGCTCAGGTCGAGGTTCGGGGCGCCCAATCCAAGACCGATTACACGCACCGGGTAGCCATCAGCATAGCGCGGATCGTTGGTGGCGAATAGAAGCGTAGCGCTCTGATCGCCAGTTTCCGCCGGATCGAACCATACATCGAGCATGTATTCTTCTTCGATAGCGACATTGAACGGGAATTCAGCGGTAACGCCAAATACCTGATTGTCGCTCTGAATACCGGTTACTTCAAGAACATCGGTTCCGGGGTTGGTAACCGCGACTTGGATGGTCTTGCCGTATCCGATATAGGTCGTTCCGAAGTCAGCCGGAACATCGCCTTCCTCAGGACCGCCGGGGTTAACGTCGATATTGCCGACGCCCTGGACGTCCAGAGTGATGTTCACAACAGCCAGCGGGTTCGCTGGATCGTTGGAGAAGATGGAGAGGTCGGCTTCGTAATGACCGCCAAGAAGACCGACTGCGCTCAGCGTGACATTGATGTTCGTGTCAGCGCCACTCTCCAATTCACCCTCGGTCGGCTCAAAGGAGAGCCAGTAGGGTTCGAATATGCCGTCGTCGTAAATACGGATCGTAGCAGGCCCGTACCCGCCAACCCACATGTTATGACCGTCGTGGGCGGAAGATGTGTAGGGCTGATCCTGACCGGGCAGAACCTGGAAGGTCTGCACAGTTTCGGTGCAAACCCACTGATCGGTATCGACAGCGATCTGGTAGATCTGGGCGTTAGCATAGTTGACGAACCAGAGTTGGCCGTCAGTATGTTTAGGCACCCATTCCATACCGTATTCGGTCTGGTTGCCGTGGAACTGCATGTGGCTCTGCTGAGAGATTACGCCGATCTGGTTGCCAACATTGCCTGCCCCGTCGAGCGGGAAGACATGAATGCCCCAGTCATTGCTGCTCATCACAAACAGCCACTCTTCCTCAACGTCCGCCGCCAAGCCATAGACGCCGAAACCGAAGTTGATGGCGCCGATGTTTTGACCTTCAGCGTCCCAACGGTTGACCGTTGCAGCGCCAAGCGAAGTCGGAATGAACGCGTATCCGTCTGCCCAACAACCGTCCATGTTGTTGCCGACGTTGATGCGGAGAACTTCTTCGAAGTTCTGGTAGGCGTTGTCGTGGGTGTAAACAGCGGCAAGCTGGTTGTTGTACTGTGTTACCCACATCCGCTCATTGTCCCAGTCCCAACCAATCGGCGAGCAATAGACGTTCTGCTGGTTGATTCCCTGGAACTGACCAAGGAGATCGCCAGCCTCGTCGCGAGCTGGTGAACCGTTAAGGCTGCGAATCTGACGGGCGTCAGCGTCGCGCTGGCCTTCAGCAATGATCTCAACTTCGGTGAACCACCTGAGTAAGGCTTGACCGTCGTTTGAGATGTTGATCTGAGGTTCGCTCACGTCGCCGGTAACGAGTTCTTCGTGGATTTCCATAGGATCGACGACCATCACCGGCGGCGATGACGTCTGCCCATGAACCGCGATTTCGAATTGCTCGGCGTTGTTCGCATTAGAGGTAACAACCACCGTAGCGTTGTGGTCGCCGTTCTCTGCCGCATTCAACGTGAAGATGACTTCCTGCTCCGCACCGGGTGAGACCACGAATTCAATCGGGTCAACGGTGAAGTAGTTGTTGGCGCAAGCGATATCGCTGACTGCGAGATCGTCTGTTCCAATGTTCTGAATGCTGACCGGAATACGATACGGTCCGCCCGAGAAGAGGTCTTGGAATCCGGCATTGAAGTCAACGACTCCAGCTTCGAATCCAGGAACCCACTCAGCAGCGATTACCGGCACGCCGGTGACCGTCATATTGATCATTACTTCGGCGTCGGGAGTAGCCGGATCATTGGAGAGGAAGTGGAGAGCCGCTTGATAGTCGCCGCCGAGAAGTCCGGTAGCGTCGAGCGTGACTGTCACATCCATATCTCCGCCTGAACCAACGGTTCCCTGTTCAGGATCCCAAATGAGCCACTGGCTCATGTTCGCGAGATAGTCGAAGTAGAACGGAAGTTGCGCTATTGCCAAGCCCCAGTTTCCGGCGTTCCGATAGTTCACATACTGATGTGAGTCCGTAGTACCGGAGACGACTGCCCAGCCACGGCCAAAGTTGTACACAGCGACGCCAGCCCGTTGAGCGTTACCAGCATTGGTAGCGATCACCTGGAAGTAGTCACTGTTTTCAAGTTGGTCGATAGCGCCAACGTCGAAGCTCGAGTGTGACCATGAGCTACCCGGCAGGTTTTCACCGCCTTGCCAGCCCATCAGTTCGGCAAGGTAGTTGTAGTTATCAGCGTTCGGATCGTTGCTGACAACCACGGTGCCGTTGCCTGAACCCTCTTGCAGACGACGAAGTCCGCCGGGTGAAATCGGGAGCACGTTCCAGTTGTTCGTAGCAGTCCCGTGATACAACACGCCGCCGCCGTCGATCCATTCTTCGAATCGTTCGCGGTTGTTGTTCCAGTTGGTGTTGAAGCCGTCGGACTGATACTCACGGATCCAGATCACGTCGAAATCGTTGATCGGGAAGTCTGCCATTGAGTTGCTGGCGTAGGTGGTAACATTGGCTTCAGCAGCCTGCCAGATAGCTTCGATGCTGCCCCAACCGTCAGCTTCCTTGAAGTAGGCAAATACGGCTTCCACGTCACGACGAGGACCGGAACCTTGACGTATTGGCGATACTTCATTCGTTTGCTTGGCTTCCCATGACGGATCGTTCGTGGGAACGATCGTGTTCAACTGAATGAACGAAGGATCTGAAGCGGCTTCAATCCTTGCAGCGCCCGCCAATGAGCGAATATGACGACGCGCGCCGTCGCGACCTTCCGGCTCAGCGAGAATCTCGCTGTCGGTGGTGAAGCGAAGGTCTGCATCGCCGTCGTTAGCGATGTTGATGGCATGCTGATGGATGTCGCCGGTGAACAGATCGTCGTCGATCTGAGCCGGGTCCACAATGATTCGCGGCGGAGCGCTCGCGAGGGCGTGGACGTTGATCGCGTATTCGCCGTTGTTGGTTGAGTTGTTCGGGAACACCACGGTGGTGGTGAACTCAGCCGGATCGGCGGAGTTGAAGGTGATTTCAACCATTTGGGATTCATCCGGACCGAGAACAAACGCGTCCGGACTGACCGTGAATACTCCTTCCACCCCGTAAGCGCCGTCAACCGAAAGGTCTTCGGTGCCGGTGTTGATTACTTCAACAGGAAGGACGTAAGGACCGCCTGCGAAGACGTCCGGGAATCCACGATTGAAATCGAGAACGCTGGCTTCAGCGTCGTCTTCGTTGTAACCGAGATCCTCATCCCATTCAACCGCGATGTTCGGAGCGCCGGTCACCGACATAGTAATGGCGACTTCGGTATCCGGATCATCGGGATCGTTGGAAAGGATATGCAGAGAAGCTACATAATCGCCGCCTAACAGACCGGTGGCGTCGAGAACCACCGAAATGTTCATATCAGCGCCGCTTTGCAGCTCGCCTGCGTCAGGAGTGTAGCTCAACCAGGCGATTTCCGCTGTACCATCGTCATAGATGCGGATCGTCGCCGGGGCCCAGCCGCCTACCCACATATTCTCGCCGTCATGGGCCGAGGAGGTGTAGGGTTGATCCTGACCGGGCAGAACTTGGAAGCTCTGAATTGTTTCGGTGCAAGTCCATTGGTCGGTATCGACTGCAATCTGGTAGATCTGGGCGTTCTGATAGTTTACATACCAGAGTTGGCCGTCCGGATGCAATCCTACCCACTCAAAACCGTATTCCTGCACGTTGTTGTGGAACTGAGCATGGTTGGCGATTGCGCCGATCTGCTGGCCGATTCCGCCATTCCCGTCGAGCGGGAAGACTTTAATCTGCCAATCGTTGGCGCTAAGGGCGAACAACCAGCCTTCTTCGATATCAGCGGCCAAACCAGCGACCGCAAAACCGAAGTTGACGGCGCCGATGTTCTGGCCGGCTGCGTTCCAGCGATTAACCGTTGCGGCATTCAGAGAAGTTGGAATCCATGCGAAACCGTCAGCCCAGCAACCGTCCATGTTGTTGCCGCAGTTGACGCGAAGGACTTCTTCAAAGTTCTCGTAGTTGGCGTCGTGAGTGTAAACAGCCGCGGTAGCGCTGTTGTAAGCCGTCACCCACATCCGCTCATTATCCCAGTCCCAACCGATCGGCGAGCAGTATGAGTTCGCTGCGTTGATCCCTTGGAATTGTCCAAGGAGTTCGCCTGCGTCGTCGCGAGCGGGACCGCCGGTGAGGCTGCGGATCTGACGGGCGTCAGCGTCGCGGCCTTCCGGTTCAGAGATGATTTCCTTCTCAATGGTGAAGCGCAGGGGCGCATCGCCGTCGTTGGAAATGTTGACCATATGCTCATGAATGTCGCCCGTGGTAAGATCGTCTTCGATTCCGGCTGGATCGACGATGATCATCGGTGGGAGTTGAGCAAGGGCATGCGCGGCGAATGTAAATTCGGCTTCATCCGGATCGTTCGAAATGAGTGTGAACGTCGCGTTGTAATCGTCCGGAGCGTCTGCCGGAGCATTAAACGTGATCGTTACGACTTGTTCTTCGTCCGGGCCGAGTACAAACGCGGTCGGGTCAGCGGTGAAGATCTCAATATCAGCATACAGATCCTGAACGTCGAGGTCATCAGAGCCGTCGTTGATGACGGTGATTTCCTGAGTGTAAGGACCGCCGCTGAAGAGATCCTGGAAGGCGCGGTTGAAGTCGAGCACATCGGGGAATCCGACGTCTTCGTCCCATTCAACAGTGAGATCCGGAGCGCCGGTGACGCTAAGAATAACGTTCACCGCCACATCGGGATTATCTGGATCGTTCGAAAGGAAGTGAATGTCAGCTTGATAGTCGCCAGCAACAAGCCCGGCGGCGTTCAGCATGACGCCTACGTCCATCGAACCATGAGCGCCCACTTCTGCTTCTTCGACGTCGGTCATCAGCCATCTGACTTCCGAAACGCCGTCGTCGTAGATGCGGATGGTCGCATTGGCGTAACCCGCGACCCACATATTCTCGCCGTCATGCGCTGCTGACGAGTAAGGTTGGTCGTTGGCGGGGAACACCTGGAAGCTCTGCACTGTTTCGGTGCAAGTCCAGTCAACTGTGTTCACCGCGATCTGATAGATCAAACGGGTGTTGTAGTTGCAGATCCAGAGCGGGCCGTCGGGATGATCCGCAACCCACTCAATACCATATTGCACCACATTGCCGTGATACTGCATATGGTTCTGCTGCGCGATCACGCCGATCTGGTTGCCAATTCCGCCGTTTCCGTCAAGCGGGTAAACGTGGATGCCCTGATCGTTGGAGCTGAGTGCAAACAACCAGCCCTCTTCCACGTCAGCGGCCAAGCCGTAAACGCCGAAGCCGAAGTTGAGTGCGCCGATGTTCTGACCGGCTGCATCCCAGCGATTGACCTGTGTATTGCCGAGTGAAACCGGCAACCAAAGGTATCCATCCGCCCAGCAGCCGTCCATGTTGTTACCGCTGTTGATGCGAATGACTTCCTGGAAGTTCTGATAGTTCGCGTCGTGAGTATAGGCAACCGCGAATGCGTTGTTGTACTGAGCAACCCACATCCGCTCGTTATCCCAGTCCCAACCAACCGGCGAGCAGTAGATGTTCTGCTGGTTGATGCCTTGGAACTGGCCGATCAGGTCGCCTGCGTTGTCGCGAGCCGGGCCGGAACCATTAAGGCTCCTTACGCCGCGAAGCTCTGAGTCACGTCCCGGTTCGGAAATGATTTCCTTCTCGATTACGAAGCGCAGCGGGGATCCGCCGTCGTTGGAGACGGTGATCATACGATCCACTGAGCCGCCGGTGAAGAGTTCTTCTTCAATCGAGCCGGGTTCGAGGGCGATAGTCGGCGGTGTGCCGGTCTCGCCTCGCACAAAGATGTTGTATTCCGGATCGCTTGGATCGTCGGAGAAAATGGTGAATGTACCTTCGTGGACGCCGTCTTCCTGAGCGGCGAGCGTCAAGGTTACATCCTGAGTTTCGCCAGCGCCAAGAACGAACTGATCCGGGGTAGCGGTGAAGAGACCGTTGTCACAGTCGAAACCGTCAACAGTCAGATCCGCTGTCCCAGCATTCGAAACCTCGACTACTACGTCGTATGCATGACCAGTGAAAAGGTCAGGATATGCCGCATTCCAGTTGACCATATCCGGGAAACCAATTTCATCGGGCCATTCAGCCGCGATATCGGGAGCGCCGTGAACGAACATATGAACGTTCACTGCGACGTCCGGCATATCAGCGTCGTTCGACAAAATATGAACGTCGGCTTCATAGTCGCCTTCGAACAAGCCAGCCGCGTCAAGAGTGATGAAGAGGTCAACCGATCCGCCCGGATCAATTGAACCCTCTTCAGGCGAGAACGTAAGCCAATAGGCTTCAGTAACGCCGTCGTCATAGACACGGATAGTCGCCGGGGCATAACCGGACGCCCAGAGATTGTGCCCGTCATGACCGACCGAGCAGTATTGCTGGTCAGCGCCTGGGAAGACCTGGAAAGCTTGAACTTCTGCGGTGCAGGTCCAGTTGTCGGTGTCAACCGCAATCTGGTGCACACGAGCGTCGTTGTAACTGGTCATCCAAAGTTGGCCGTCGGGATGCTTCGGCACCCACTCAAGACCATAGGCAGTGACGTTGCCGTGATACTGCATATGGTTTTGGATTACGCCAATCGGATTGTTGACGTCAACACCGCCGTTGCCGTCAAGCTGGAACACCTTGATGGTGTTGTCGTTGCCGCTCAGAACGAACAGCAGCTCTTCTTCCACGTCGGCCGCGATTCCATAGACCGAGAACGGGAATTGAATAGCGCCAATGTTCTGGCCAGCAGCGTTGTAACGGTTCACAACCGCGTTAGCCCAGTTGCCCATGAACAAGAGTCCATCGGCCCAACAGCCGTCCATGCACATTCCGGGATTGATGCGAATTGCTTCCTGGAAGTTCTGGTAGCCGTTGTCATGGGTGTAGGCAGCAGCGACTGAGCTGCTGTAGTTGGAGACCCACATCCGTTCGTTGTCCCAGTCCCATCCTACGCAGGAGGAATACTGGTTCTGTACGTTGATGCCTTGGAACTGGCCAAGCAGGTCGCCAGCATCATCGCGGCGAGGTCCATTGACGCCGTCGCGTCCGCCAACTTCACGAATGATTTCTTGTTCAATGGTGAAGTCGAGAGCAGAGCCGCCGTCGTTACTGATGGTGACACTGTACTCGTTGACGTCGCCAGTGTTCAACTCATCGTCAATTGACTGCGGGTCAACCGTGATTTGCGGACTGACGAGTCCTCGACCGGTTGCGCGAACAGTGAATATGCCATTTTCAGCGTTTTCGGCATTGCAGGCAATGCGAATGTCCGCAGCATAGTCGCCTTCCGCACCGGGAGCGAAACCGACTTGAGTATCAAACGATTCACCAGAAGCAACTTGAACTTCATTTTCGAACTGCGGAAGAATGAAAGCTCCTTCGTCGCATTCAAGACCGGTGATGTTCAGTTGTTCTGCGCCTACATTGGTAACCCGGACGTCGATCGTCCCTTGGTGGCCAACATAGATTTCGCCAAAATCGAAAGCTTCAGGACGAAGGGCAATTCCCGGGCCGTCGAATTGGATCCATGCTCCGGGAGGCCCAAATGCAATCGCACGACCATTGGCGATATAGCCGCCGCCAGCCTCGATATACCAGCCGTGGCGACCGTCGCCCATGTTCACGCCGGCAGGACGATCTTCGGCGTTCTCGCCCCATTGCATCGTCACCTTGCCGTTGATTTCAATGATCACCTGCGCTTGGACCGAATGGTTTCCAGACCACCAGACAATCGCTCTGTCCTGGTTGTTAGTCCAATACCAGAGGTCTGTGCCAGCAGTGAAATCCCGTTGGCTCCAGCAAACGGTAGCGTCGTAAGAGGCGCCTTCGCCTACCTGCATCGGGAATTGATTCACCGGCAGATTGTAGGGAGTGTTGCTGCATGTGAACGAGAGCCATGCGTCTGAGTCAATGTAGATCTGGCTGAACTCACGTCCCCAAAACGGAAAAGCGAATCCAAGATCGAGAGCGCCAGAGTTTTGGTCGTCTCCAAAATTGAATTCGCGCACATCCTGGAAGTCCCCAACGTTCAACCATTCAAACTGGGGACCGTTTGCCTCATCGTTATCACGCCAGATGTATCCGGCGTCATCTGGTTCTGAGCCACGATCACGGCGCGGACCGACGAGACCGGCTACTACCTGCCGGTTCATAATGTCGTTGTACCGCGCCATTTGTTCGGGACTCAGCCCCTGGTTTGTAGCTTTGGCTGGAACAATCACCTGATTTACGTAGGCGTTGTCGTCCAGACCAAGCACATTCCCATTGTTTCCATTCGGATCCCCAACGACCGTCCCGGCGGGTATCGCCAAGGCCGGTCCTGCGATGAGGAGTAAAATGAGAAGCAATGAGAAATAGCGGGACCTTTGCATACCAACCTCCTTGAAATGCTGAGGGTCTATTTCTGCTGCTGAGACAATGAAACTCGGATGCGAACGCTGAGGTCTGGAGTAATGCGAGAAGATGTGCTGTTGTTGATGCTGGGACAGCGGACGATCTGTCGCCTCTCTTACAGCTAAGGCGACGGCGTAAAAGCTATGTCGGACCGTAAATGATCATACAGTGTGCTTGAACGCAATAGATACGAAAGCTGGGGCAGCGCGGATGAAGTACGAGATGTAGGACTGGTTGCAGTATGTAGAGTTTAATGGAGCCAAATATAATAAATTCCTCGCGCCTCCGCAAGTGGGATTTATGCGCTTGGGGAATTGCTCTATTACCGACTCCTCTCGCAACAATAATAAGTATTCACAGCCATTCCAAATGTGAGATTGCTCACAATGAAAAGTATTTATTTCTTGGTTGGATTTGAAGTTAAAAGTTAAAGATAGCGTCATCATGTCAGAGCAATTATTGCGTGGGGCAGAGAATGTGACTGGCGCCGGAATATCCTTTTATAGTTTGAACGCAAGCAGTCAACCCTCCGCGGTTGACTGCTCAAAATGTTATTTGTAAATGTATAGCAGTCAACCGCGGAGGGTTGACTGCTTGCGTTCTTTACTAAATCAATCTTCTGAACAGGCTCGAATGCGGGGAAAAATACGCCATGAGAACAAAGTTGACCTGTTGATACTAACCTCTAACTTCGCAAGAGCTTTTCCAGTGCATCTCATTTCTATTGGACTCGACAAAACATACCGTCAGGCTCTTTCCGTCATTATATTAATAGGTTCACCATCACAAGGCCATTCCATGATAGGCGACTTACTTTCAGGTCTCAGCGAGGAAGAGATCCGGATTTTAGGCGACGGATCAAAGAACCTCGAACTCGCTGAAGGCGAAATTCTTTTCAAGCCGGGCGATCCTGCGTCATCACTATACATTATATATGGTGGTGAGATTAAGATCACACCGTCAAACGATCTGAACGCCGATCCCGGAATGCGACTGGGAGTGGGCGACTTCTTCGGTGAAGTCGCCGCGATTGAGGGTCGAGCGCACACAGCAACCGCCGTCGCTGCGACACCGGCGAGTGTCGTCGAAATCAACTGGACGCTCCTCGAAGATCTAATGACGCGACAACCGCAGTTGCTTCGGAATATGACCCGGTCCCTTATCGAGAGAATGCGCGACACCGACCAACGTTTGATCGGACAGATACAAAGGAAGGCCGAGGAACATAAGGAATTGGTCGGCAGGATCTCGTCTGTGCTGCGTCTCTGCGGCGATGTGAACACTCTCCTAAATTGGGATGACCTCTGGCAGCGCCTTCTCGATTTCACCTTGAAGAATTTGAACGCCGAACGGGGCACCGTTTATCTTCTCGATCCGAGCGGCAAGAGACTTATTGGTCAAGTAATTCGCGGCGACGGTCTTTCAAAGATATCCCTCCCTGTTGGTCATGGGATCGCCGGAATGTGCGCCCTTGACGCCAAACCCATCTTAGTAACAGACGCCCATAACGACCCGCGTTTTGCGTCAGAGTTCGACGCCCAGACCGGCTTTTCGTCGTGCGCGATGGTCTGTTCCCCCTTTAAAGACGCTGAAGAGCGGGTTATTGGGGTAGTTCAATTAATTAACTCGACGCCCGACTCCTTCAGCGCTGAGGATCTTGACTTTCTTGCTCTCATCGCCGACCAATTCTCACTGGCGCGCCAAAAGGCGACCGCGGCGGCGGCAATAGTCGATACGGAAGTCAGTGCATCAGTATTCACCGCGCTTATAAGACTTCAGCAACTCGCCACTGACCAAGCGCTGGATTCAAATAGTGAATTAGTTAAAGAACTCGCGCGAATTTCATTAGCTTTCGATCCCGATTTAAAGCTCACCGCCAAGCCCTTGCGCTTCCAGAATTTCATCAATGAACTTAAAGCAGAAGCAGCATCGCTCCCGGAAAACTCGCTGCAACTGCAAGGCGATATGTATAGCGGATACCTCACAGCAGACAGTGCAATGCTCAAAGGGACAATCGGATTGATCCTTCAGAACGCCTTGACGGCGGGAGCCTCTATGATCGGGCTTTCGACGCGAGACGATGAGGAAGAGTTAGTGATCTCACTGACCGTTATGCCTCCCGGAATCACATTACCGTCTTCATGTCCGGGTCTTCGTTTGGCTCGAAAAGCGGCCAAGCTGCATCGGGGTATGCTGCTCACGGCTACTACTCAGGGCGGAAGCGAGTCTATTTCTATCTCGATTGCGCTCGCAAGTAAATAAGTTGCACTGGATTTATTAACCAGCGCCATAATAGGTTAAATCGCAATGTTAGAAGCTACTATTTTCGATCAGATCCTCGCCGCCGCGGTGCAGCTTGGTACGTCAGACATACATATAAAAGTCGGATCTCCGTTCATGGTGCGCGAAGGTGAGGATCTCGTCCCCGGAACTGATGATTGTCTGGATGCGGATGACGTCGAACGGATTACGCGTCGAATTCTGGAAGGCTCAGGACGCGGAACTGCTCACCAACATCTGCAAAATCTCGATGATTTGACTGATTATGACACATCTTTTTCTCTCCCCGGCGTTGGACGCTACCGCGTGAACATAGGTCGGCAGCGCGGCTCGCTGACGCTTACTATTCGCGTTATCCCCGATGAAGTCCCTGATATAGATTCACTTGGACTGCCACAGGTTCTTAAAGAGATCTCGATCGTGCCGCGAGGCTTGGTTCTGGTCACGGGCACTACTGGATCGGGAAAGTCAACCACCCTCGCCGCGATGTTGAATCACATCAACCTAACCTGCGCTCGCAAGATGGTTACAATAGAAGACCCAATCGAGTTTCTACTGCGAGATAAGGAGTCGTTTGTTTTGCAAAGGGAAGTCGGCGGAGATACAGCGTCTTTCTCGCTTGCTTTGCGAGCGGCTTTACGACAGGATCCAGACGTTATTATGGTTGGCGAGTTGCGTGACAGAGAAACGGTTGAGATTGCGATGAAGGCTGCGGAAACCGGGCATACAGTGTTCTCCACCGTTCACACGGCGAGTGCAGAGGGAACGATAATACGCATACTCGGGGTTTTCGATCCGACTGAACAGACGGCCGTAAGGAATCGTTTGGCTGATAACCTGATTGGTATAATTTCACAAAGACTTGTCCCCCGGTGCGACAAACAAGGAAGAGTCGCCGCCGTAGAAGTAATGCGTATGACTACCGCGATCAAAGAACGGATTACTCAGGCGGACTCAAAAGGATTCACCGATCTTATCGAACAGGGTTGGAATCCATACCAAATGCAAACCTTCGACCAGGCTCTCACCAAGTTATTCAAAGCCGAAATAATCACTTTCGAGACAGGATTGGCGAGCGCAACCAGCCCAAGCAATTTTAAGCGGAACCTGATGTACGAAGGTTCGTGAAATCAAAATAAACCTCGTCACAGACTATCGAACTCTGCTTGCGCTTGTATGTTGAAACTACTATCTTAGCTTGATTACTTGCATCGGATCGTTAGTCGAGGGATTCGAATATCTCTGAATACTCCAGTGAAAGCGCGGTTCAGCGCTCGGCTCCATAATCAACCTGACCTTGAGGTCTCTTATCAAACCGACTACTCATAATATCGTCGGCGCGTTCGTCTTTCTGATAGCGCTGCTCGTCCTCGGCTCAACAGTGTCTCCGACCGAGAGTTTTTGGGACTGTGGCGAGTTCATCGCCGCGGCGTTCACCGTTGGCGTCCCTCACCCGCCTGGCACGCCTCTCTACATCCTGATTGGCCGACTCTTTACGATGATTCCCTTTGTTGGCGATATAGGGATGCGGGTTAACCTGTTATCCGCCCTTGTATCGGCCTTCAGTTCTTTGCTGACATATCTGATCATCGTAAGATTGGCGCGCAATTGGCGCGGAGTGGAATCAACCGCCGCGGATAAATGGGCTGTATATGGATCGGCTGCGCTCGGCGCCTTCGCCCTCACCTTTTCCCATAGCTTCTGGTTCAACGCTGTAGAAGCGGAGGTCTATGGCATGAGCATGACGTTCACAGCACTCGCTGTTTGGCTCAGCTTGAAATGGCTCGACGTATGGGACAAGCCGACCGGCAATATGATTCTCCTGTTAATTGCCTACATCACCGGCATAGCTTGCGGCGTCCACCTTCTTAACGTGCTAATATTACTGCCCTTTGCTTACGTCGTTTCACTTCGATTCCATCAACTTGATTTTAAGACTTTCATCGTAACGGGACTGATTGGCAGCGCAGTTGTGCTCGCGGTTTACCCCGGAGTCATCCAAGGCGCGCCGATGCTTATCACGAAAATCTCGATCTGGGGCTTGGGAGTTGTGGTACTGGCGATGGTTTGGGGAGCTTACTATATGGTCAAGCGTGATAATCGCAAGACGGCGCTCGCGATTATTTCCATGCTCTTAGTTCTGCTCGGCTATTCTACTTTCCTTATTATAAAGATTCGTTCGGGAATGAATCCATTCCTCGATGAAAACGATCCTGAAACATGGAAAGGCTTGCTCTCTTACTTAAATCGCGAACAATATGGAACCGAGAGTCTGTTCCTTACGATGTTCCAGCGGAAAGCGGCTTTTTGGAGCTACCAGATCAGAGACATGTATCTCCGTTATCTGGGATGGCAGTTCCTTGAAGTGAATCGGTTCTACGCGATTCCTTTTGTACTTGGGATCTTTGGATTCTTCCATCAGATTGTGCGCGATAAAAAAGGCGCGATCTTCACCTTCATGATCTTCATCGTGACGGGCTTGGCGATTGTGATGTATCTCAATCAGGACAATCCGCAACCTCGCGAGCGAGATTACGCCTATGTGGGCAGTTATTTCGCATTCGCCATCTGGATCGGACTTGGTGCGCTTGCCTTGATCGAACTTGCCGTCAGCCAACTTAAGAAACTGGATCCGAAGATAGTTTCCGCTGGCGGAGTCAGCCTTCTGATGATCGCCGCGCCGGTAAACATGTTAGTGAAGAACTACCACACCCACGACCGGTCGGGAAACTTCGTCGCCTGGGACTATTCCTATAATTTGCTACAAAGTTGCGAGCAGGATGCAATCCTTTATACAAATGGCGACAACGACACCTTCCCACTCTGGTATCTACAAGTTGTGGATAACGTACGCCCTGACGTTCGCGTAGTCAACCTTAGTCTTTTAAACACAGGCTGGTTTATCAAGCAGATCAGGGATAAATATCCACAAGTTCCAATGCCGGCCAAGATCACAAATGAATATGTTGACAATGTGATCGAGTCGCGTGAAATCAGCGGACTGATGGACCGACGCTGGGCGGCCAATAAGAAAGTTCAGGTCGATGGTCCGACGCCCACATCCCCCAAGCTGGTGTGGGAAGTTCCGGGGCCGCTCGCCTATCCAGTCGGACCAAACGGACAAAATGAGTACTTCCTGCGCGTTCAGGATTTGATGATCCTCAATACTATTGCTGTCAATGCACAACAAGGCTGGAAGCGTCCAATCTATTTTGCTGTGACTGTCTCTGATAATAATCTGGTTGGCCTGCGCAATATCCGCGATATGTCCAAGAATTATCTATCGATGGAGGGACTGGTCTTTCGCGTGCATCCGGCGCCTGTCAGCCTGATCGATCCCGATAAAACTGCACACAGTATGATGCAGGTCTATAAGTATCGTGGCGTACAGGATCCGAGCATCTATTTCGACGACAACATCGAACGATTGCTTGGCAACTACCGACAAGGCTTGATCCAACTTGCCTACCACTATCTCACAGAGGCTGACAAGGTAGGAGACAACGATCGAACGGGTATCGAGCGAGGATTGGACGATCGGGTATCGGATTTTGAACGTCTTCCACGACGGGTAAAAGCCTTGACCGCCCTCGAGTTTATGGACAGAGCTATTCCGGAATCGCGTATCCCAGTTAAATATGACTTCCTTTCGCTTCAGATCGGTCGTATCTACGCGGAGCTTGGAAAACCGGAGGAGTTATCACGGCGTCTTGATCGAACCATCGCCAATGAACCTCTGACCGCACAAAATTCTTATGAGTATGGCGCTTACTACCTTTCGGATGCCAAAGACCCAACCAAATCGCGCCAACTCTTTGCCAAATCGCTGGAGTTGGATCCGAGCGCAGAAAATGTGACTCGCGTCGCTTACACTTGGTTACAGTTCGGCGGCGATACAGGTTACGCAGCGGACTTACTCCGTCAGGCGATTGAAAAAGACGGCAGCCGACAGGCAAAGCTCCGCATCGCAGGTCAGGCACTCAGCATGGGTTTGGATCGGTTGGCGCTTTCGATTTACGAACCGTTAAGACGAACAGATCCGGGCGACGGAGCGGCTACGCTCGGCCTCGTTGAATGTTATAAAAAGACCGGTGACTTGAGCCGTGCAATGTCGCTCGCCAATGAATGGCTCGGCTCGTTTCCCGCTGATAGCGGGATGGCGCGCAAAAGACGCGAACTGCAGAGCTACACGACTGGACAGTAAGCACAGACGCCTGAATAGGCACAATAATTGCTGGCAGTAAGCACGATCATCCCTCATGCAGGCGGCATTGAAATCCTGCGTGAGTGTCTTGATTCCCTTGCCGAAGTGGTTGGAATCGAGCTTGAAGTCATCATTGTTGACAATGGCTCGAACGAAAGTCCTTCAGACTGGGGGCTTGAGCGGTTTCCAAATGCGCAACATTTGCGCTATGAGTGCAGGCTTGGCTTTGCCGTCGCCTGTAATCGCGGGGTAGAAGCAGCTCATGGTGAGCTGATTTTCCTACTAAACAATGATGCTGTAGTTACCCCCGATTCGATTCCGATTATTGCAGCAAGACTGGTTTCAGACCGAACCATCGCCGCAGTTCAGCCAAAGATCCTCTACTATAACGATCACCGGCTTTTCGATTACTCCTCAGCCTGCGGCGGCATGATAGATCGTTACGGTTTCCCCTTTGCTCGGGGTAGAGTATTCGACACGGTCGAAGAAGACCTCGGGCAGCACGAACAACCGATCGATTGTTTCTGGGGCGCAGGCGCAGCATTAATGATTCGCCGAAACCTCTACCTCGAATCGGGAGGTCTAGAAGAGCCGTTCTTCGCTCACATGGAGGAGATCGATCTCCTCTGGCGGATGCAGTTGATGGGCTACCGGGTGGTAGTAGAGCCCAGCGCGATTGCATATCACCGCGGAGCCGTAACTATAAAATCTGGCTCGTTCATCAAGCACTACTTGAACCATCGCAACAGTTTGGCGATGATGATCCGTAACTATAGTGCAGTCTCTTTGATTCGATTTTTGCCGGTAAGACTCGCGATGGACGCGGCTTTCGCCGGTTTAAATCTAATTCGATTAGATTTCACAAGATTCGGAGCAGTAGCACGAGCTTGGATTTGGATTTTGTTTTCGTTCCATTATCTTATAAATGGTCGCAGGCGAGTACAATGCTTGCGATGTGTATCAGACGAAATCATACTGCGGCGGATCTATTCCGGGTCAGTCGCCTGGCAATACTTCGTGCGCCGTCGCCGAACCTATGGGCAGCTTGACGAGGCAATCCTTGGGCGGCGTTAGGTTGAACTTCCGGCACGAATCACAATCTCATTGGAGGCTTCGCAATGCGCAAACTGGTTGGGGCGCTCGCTGCTGTAATTTCGCTCCTTACGATTCTACCCGCGGCGAGTAACGCCGCCGGTGGTCTCACCAACAAGTACGGCCTTGAGCTGCAACTTGGCGGTGGCTATCACTCACTTTCGGATCTTAATAGCTACGTACCTGCCCCAAGCTTTGCCGGACTCGATCCCGCACAGAAGATTAACGCGGGTGCACAGTTCGGTCTCGGAATTCTTTACCGTCAGCAGTATAACTTTGGCTGGCAGTTTGGGTACACCCGGTTCGTTTCGATGGCGGATTCAAAGTTCCGCGTAAGCGACGGCCGCTTCCCCGAATCATGGGCTGAACAGACTATCTCAGGCAGTGAATTTTCTGCGCTCGCCACCTGGTATTGGCCATCCTTCTGGCAGGCCAAGTGGTGGTGGCCGTTCAAAGAAGTCTGCCTCGGAATCGGACCGGCTCTTTATAACGCTTCGATGGACCGTTCGATTGATATCGCTCAAGACGGCGGATCTCACTTGACTTCCGGCAGTTTCTCCGACGCCAGCGGCCGTTCACTCGGCTTCCTCGGTGTTCTCGGCGTCGAATTCTGGCTGAAGAACCTCGGATTGTCACTCCAAGTCGGTGGTCGTTACGCCAAGGTTGAAAAGCTCGTATATAAGGACTCAAGCGACCGTGATGTAACGGTGCTCCTGAATAGCGCCAGCAATGCTACATTGCCGGTTGATTATTCTGGGTTCTTTCTTAGATTCGGTCTCCGCGGCTATTGGGCGCCGTCCGGCGACTGGCGCAACCCGAGCCGGTAGATATTTGCCGGGCAGCGAATGGGAGGACGTCTTCTGTCCGATCTGCCCTGCAGGGACTAAGACCTCTGCGTATCTGACTTGTGGAGACCGGTTTCATTCACCGAAATTCCGCAACTACTCTATCGTCTGTTGCCATGGGTGCGGGCTGATTTTCCTCAGCCCGCGCCCTGCTCCAGACCTGTCGCCGTCGCACCATAAGCAGGACGGGTACGATCCGTTCATCTCCTTTTCCTCCCCCCGAACTTTACTGGATCGAATCTACCTTACTGCCCGGAAGTTTACTCTCGCGTGGAAGAAACGGCTTGTCCAACGTCTCTTACCGAGTGGAGGGCAAGTTCTTGATATTGGTTGCGGCACCGGTGAATTCCTGCATACTATCCGCGATATATGTCAGGTTGTCGGAGTCGAACCAGAACCAGAAGCCGGGAAATGGGGACGTGAACAACTTGGTCTGCCAATCCATACCGGCATCCTTGAATCTATCGCGCTTCCTGAAGGTTCATTTGATCTCGTGACCATGTGGCATGCACTGGAACACATTCCCGATCCTGTGATGGCGTTGTCACATATCCACTCTCTCCTGAAACCGGGCGGTATTCTTCTAATTGCCGTCCCAAATATCTCTTCTTTCGACGCAACTTGCTACCGCTCTGAATGGATAGCGCTGGACGCTCCTCGCCATCTATGGCATTTCAACCCGAAATCGTTAAAGAACATCACTGGCAGAGCGAAGTTCGCCCACATAGGTGGAGGATCGCTGCCACTCGACACATTCTATAACGTCCTGATGAGCGAGCAGTTAATGTTGCGGACGAGATCAACGAGCATTCTATTATCACCTTTTCGAATGGGTTGGGCGATCGGCGGTTCGTTACTTAAAGGAGCATTCAACAGGGAACCTTCAGGAATGTATCGACTGTTTAAGAGATGAAGCCGTTTGGCGGCGTCCTCTTCCTCGCGACTTGCCTTCTGTTTTTACAGAATTGTTCGTGGAAGTCGCCTTCGCGAGGGAGTCCCGGTTCGCTTCTGATTGTCGCAGATCCAAGTGATAGAGCGGCCATTTCGGGAGCCCTGCAAAACTCGTTCGGTAAAACAGTACAAACGCCTCAAGACGAACCCCTCTTTCGCACGATAGATATCTCGATCGACAAGCTTGACGATTATGCCAGATCTCCTATCATTCTTCTGGTCGCTGCACTCGATTCCGATGAGCCATCCGCCCGATTCGTCAAGAAGATGCTCAAGGGAGATGTTCTAACCAGAGCTTTAGATGAGCATGTTTGCATTTTCCAACGACGGGATCCCTGGGCAACTTCACAAATCCTACTGGTTCTAATAGGCCGTAACAAAGCTGAATTGGCGTCGAGTGCTGTTGAAAGGCTCGATCAGATAGTCGATACTGCGACTACTTTTGAATTAGATCGTTTGCAGAATAATCTGTTCAAACATGGGAAGCGGAATGCCATACATCCAATTCCTAAAACTGAAGCAAGCTTTTCTCTCACACTCCCTGATGGATGTACTCTGATTCATTCATCGGACACTCTCGATATTGTTCGATTCCAGCAACAGAATCCGCCTGCTTGGATTACGATCTCGTGGCGGAAGAGTCGTACAGGCGAATCGATTATAGCGGACTCGTTGCTCGCTTGGCGTTATAGCGTCAGCGCGATATTTGACCGGGAGATGGTTTGTTACAGCGACACTGTCGGCCTAAACTATGTCAGGTTTGCTAATCAACCAGCGACATCAATTCGTGGACTTTGGCAGTCAGCAGATTACGGCGACGGCGGACCTTTTAGGACTTACGCCTTTAGTGACAGCAGCATTAAAATGGACTTCCTGATAGACTACGCCCTTTTCGCCCCGGGGAAGGAAAAAGTTCCCTACATCTGGCAGCTCGACGCAGTGGTACAAACCTTCACATTACAATTACAGAAGGATTAATGCAGACTCATCCCTATCGAGTCCTGGTATTGATGGGTTCAGAGCGGGATCTTCCCATATTGGAGGCCGCTAAACCTTATTTTGCCTATTTCGGGATCGAAGCAGAATTTATAGTTTCATCCGCTCATCGTAATCCCGAAAAAACCGCAAATCTTGCCGCCGGAGCGCGACAAAACGGGTACTCCGCGATTATCTGTGGCGCAGGAATGGCCGCTCATCTGGCAGGAGTCTGCGCCGCTTACAGTGGTTTGCCTGTCATAGGCGTCCCGCTCCCCGGGGGGATCGAAGATGGTCTTGACGCGCTTCTCTCGACTGTTCAAATGCCCGCAGGAGTGCCTGTTGCAACTTTTGCTGTAGGGAAAGCAGGCGCGATCAATGCGGCAGTGTTCATTGCACGGATACTCTCGCTATCTGACATGATGATTGCTGGCCACCTGAATGATTTTCGCGCCGCTGGTTGCCGTTTACCGGAATCTGCCTGATGCGAATTTTGGTCACAGGATCAAATGGATTGCTGGGTCAGAAACTCGTCGCCGCTCTATCGACCGATCAGCATGACGTTATCGCTCTCGATCTTGGATCTGAAGCAGTCACAAACTTCGATGGATCCGCTTATTTTCAACACGACCTGACTGATCGACGATCCACATCTGAGCTGATAAAGCGCCTTCAACCGGAAGCAATCATTCACGCCGCCGCGATGACGGCTGTCGATCTATGCGAATCAGAACGCGAGCGCAGCTGGAACGTGAATGTTAAAGCAACTGAATCTCTTGCTCACCTTGCCGCCAGCGTTGGCGCAAGAATGTTCTATATCTCGACCGATTATGTTTTCGATGGCGAGAAGGGGCCATACAGTGAAAACGACTTGCCGAATCCGGTATCCTACTATGGCAAATCCAAACTTGCCGGGGAAAATGCGATCCGGGGGAAATCAGATGACTGGACAATCATCCGCACGATTGTCCTTTATGGATGCGGATCCGGCGTTAAATCGAGTTTTGTGATGTGGTTATTAGGTGAGCTTAGGGCTGGTCGTCCCGTCCGCATTGTGAATGACCAGTGGGGAAACACAACTTTGGCGGAAGATCTCGTAGAGGCGATAGCGCGCCTGCTTGCAAGCGGTAAACACGGATTGTTCCATATGGGGGGCAGAGACTACTTGACGAGGTTGGAATTTGCTGTAAGAGTCGCCCGGTTCTTTAATCTCGACGAGCGACTTATCCATCCAATTACAACAGTAGAATTACAACAACCCGCCAAACGCCCTCTACGCTCGGGACTAATTACAGAAAAGGCCGAACGAGAGTTATATTATAAGTTTCGCGACGTGGAAGAATCCTTGTCGATCTATAAGTTGTGCGAAGATAAACTGAGTATCAATTGATTCCACAGCCAAACCCGGATCTCAAGCTGCTCTCTGGTGAGACGCTGGTGATCATCCCTACATACAACGAGCGTGAGAACATCTCCGAAGTTCTGAGGCGTGTGCTCGGCCAGCCGGTTCCGCTGCATGTTCTAATTGTTGATGACAACTCGCCGGACGGCACAGCCAAGCTCGTGTCGCAGCTCGCTGATTCTGATCCCCGCATCCAACTGCTTCAGCGACCGGGTAAAGCGGGTCTCGGAACAGCGTATATTGCCGGCTTTCGCTATGCTCTCGAACACGGATATCGCTACATTCTTGAGATGGACGCCGACCTCTCGCACGATCCAGACGATCTGCCGCGCTTTTTGAACAAGATTCAAGATGCTCATCTGGTTGTAGGTTCGCGTTATGTCGGGGGAGTAAATGTTGTTAATTGGCCGCTTTCGAGGTTAATGCTGAGTTATGGCGCTTCGATGTATGCGAGAGTGGTCACGGGGCTCCCGTTGCGGGACACGACCGCTGGGTTTAAGTGCTTTCGCCGTGAAGTTTTGGAAACTATCGATCTGAGCCATGTGAAAGCAGGGGGATATGGTTTTCAGATTGAAATGCACTGGCGCGTCTGGATGGCTGGATTTAAGATCGTTGAGATGCCGATCGTTTTTACAGATCGAACCGTTGGCAAGTCAAAAATGTCCAAGGCGATTGTGCGTGAGGCGATCTTTCTCGTTCTCAAGCTCGGATTGGCAGGATTCTTTAAGCGGTGGAAACTGAAAGCCAACGGTGCGTTCCGACCGCTTAATTGATCTTTCGGTCATCATCGTTAACTACAACGTCCGCGAGTTCACCGAACAGTGCCTCCGTTCGCTATTTGCAGACCTCGATGATCGACCATTTGAAATCTTCGTAGTTGATAACGCCTCGACCGATGGTTCTGTAGAATACCTTCGGAGCAGCTTTCCTCAAATTACGTTAATCGCCAATGAGGTTAACGTCGGATTCGGAGCTGCCAATAATCAAGCGCTCAAGCGCTCAAACGGCAAGTACTTACTCGTTCTAAATCCTGATACAATTGTTCAGAAGAACTCGCTGAAGGCGCTCATTCAAGTTCTGGAGCAGAATCCCAAAGTCGGCGCAGTTGGTCCTAAGCTTGTAGATCAGAACGGAAGATTCGATAAAACCTCAAAGCGCGGACTGCCGACTCCCTGGGTCGCATTCTCACGATTATCAGGGCTTGCTCGTCTCTTTCCTAAAAGTAAGATATTTGGGAAATACGATCTGTTATATCTCGATCCTGATATAACCCATGAAGTTGACGTGCTTCAAGGAGCCTGCATGATGGTAAGGTGTGAGGTCTATGACCAGATTGGAGGGTTTGATGAAGCGTTCTTTATGTATGGCGAAGATATCGACTGGTGTCATCGAATTCTACAGGCTGGCTGGAAGATAATTTATTCGCCAACGGCCATCATAACCCATTTTCGTGGAGAATCGACCAGGCGCAGCTCAATCGACCGTGATAAAGCCTTTTATGGCGCTATGCGGATTTATGCACATAAGCACTTTACGGGGCGCTACTCCATTCTGACTCTCACAATGGTGGATCTCGGAATTACTTTCGCACTACTGATGGCAAGAATTCGTTCAAAGCTGACGTCCTCTTCTCGAAAACCTATTATCTCCAACGACGCTTAAACGTTGACTTAGGCAAGAATGAACAAATATACACTCGACTTCGAGAAGCCAATCCGGGAACTCGAAGACAAGATCGACGAACTGGAACGCCTTGCCAATGGCGGCCAGGTCGGAATTACCGGTGAGATCAAGCGAATGCGAATCAAGGCGGACAAGCTTAGAGATGAGACCTTCTCCAAGCTTAACCGCTGGCAGATGGTGCAACTCGCCCGCCATCCGCATCGTCCTTACACGCTCGACTATATCCGACTGATTGCTCAGAATTGGACTGAACTTCACGGCGATAGGAATTTCCGCGACGACGCCGCAATCGTTGCCGGACTCTGTCGTTGGGGCAGCTATCGTATTGCTCTTATTGGTCATCAAAAGGGACGCGGAACCAAGGACAATCTCGTAAGAAATTTCGGAATGCCCCATCCTGAAGGATATCGCAAAGCTCTGCGAGTGATGCATCTCGCCGAAAAGTTCCGACTGCCGATCGTCACATTGATCGACACTCCCGGCGCATATCCAGGCTTGGGCGCGGAGGAACGTGGGCAGGCTTCCGCCATCGCTGAAAACCTCTTCGAAATGGCGCAGCTCTCTGTGCCAACAGTCGCAGTGGTAATTGGCGAGGGTGGATCAGGGGGAGCCTTAGCGCTTGGCGTTACCGACCGCGTTTTCATGTTTCAGTATTCCATCTACTCTGTCATCAGTCCGGAGGGATGCGCGTCGATACTTTATCGTGACGCAACTAAAGCCCAGATCGCCGCTGAATCATTAAAACTCACCGCCCCCGATCTATTAAGCCACGGACTCATCGACGAGATTATTCCCGAACCCAAGGGCGGCGCTCATAATGACCCCGTTACCGCTGCTAAAAGTGTCGAGAACAAAGTCATCGAAGCCCTTGACCAACTCCAACCGATGGACCCCGAAGAACGGATCACAAAGCGAATCGACAAATACGCAAAAATGGGAGTTTGGATCGAGAAATGATAGTTCTCCCTCCTACTCGCCTTCGAGTCCGATATAGCGACGTTGATCGAATGGGATTGCTGTATCATGTTAACTATCTCGAGTTTTTTGAACACGCCCGCTCCGATTGGATAAGAGCATTTTGGAAACCCTATAAGGAAATCGAAGACGCCGGTATGGCGCTGGTTGTCATAGAGGCGCACCTTCACTATCTTAAGTCTGGCAAGTATGACGATGAGCTGGAAGTTCACGCCAAGCTTACCGATTGGGGTCGCAGCCGCTTCAGATTCGAGTATGTTATCAATCGGGTTGGAGACATAGAACCACTTTGCACCGGCTGGACTGCTCACTGCTTCATTGGCCGCGATGGCAAGCCGACGAAGATGCCCGAAGAACTGCGCGCCAAATTGTCCGCAGTCTCGGGAACTAATAACGCAACGACTGCGTAAGTAACTATGGCGAACTCAACGGAACGCCTGCAATCCTCGTATCACCGAGTGAAATATGCTTGATCAAGAACTCCTCGATATCCTCGCCTGCCCCAAGTGCAAAGGGGATCTCGATTATGACTCCGTCAAGGAAACGCTCACCTGCAATGCTTGCAAATTGCGTTACAAGGTTGAAGACGGGATTCCCAATATGCTTATCGAAGAAGCTGAGTCTATTTAGCACTTGACAAGCTTGTCCGTCTGACGTAACTTTAATCGATATTAGCGCCTTCCCCCCGGATGAGCGCATGCCAGTCATTAACCAACGGGGTCGTCCACCACCATTTGTTAGGGGTTTTTTAGCAGTCAATAGTATCCCCTTAGAAAGATGACCCCTGACTCTGAGCGATCCGGGCGTTGTCCGGATTTTTGCGTTAATTTGCGGTGGTGGAGACTGATTTGAACAGGACATTGCTGGCGGCGTTCATTGCCCTGATTCCTTTCGCATCGTTCGCGGGCGAGAGAATCATCTCATCTGATCCCCAAGGCATCACTTTCGAGTACACTCCTTCTTTCGGCGCGACCGACACCACCGAAGAGGGTGGACTCCGTATCCTCCTTGACTCCGGCGATCTTGTTAAATTGCCGGGGCGTCCGCTGTTGCCAGTTAAATACATTACGATTGCCATTCCACCCGGTTCCAAACCTGTCGTTCGTCTGATAAAAATGGAATCGGGAATGACAACTCCCGGCAAACTTGCGACTTATCCCGCCGAGTCAACGCCTTCGTTCCAAACCTTAGCTGACTTTGAAGGCGGACAACCGATCGGCAAGGTAGAACCGAGAGCCTTCGCTGGAATCTCTACCGTGCGAATTCCCCTCTACCCGGTGAGTTCTTCCGCAATGGGAATTACGTTTGCGAAAACGATGCAGATACGAGTTGACTTTAACGCTCCGGCAAATGCACGTACCAATTCCCGAAGCGCCATTCTTAGCCCTCTTCAACGAGCTGTTATACTCAATGCCGATCAGGCTGCGAATTGGGGACGGCAACGGACGTCTGCATTGCAGGAATCTGGCTGGCCAAATGGATTCACTTACCGTTTCGACGTCACTGAAGAGGCACTTTACAAGCTTACTTACGAAGCTCTGAAGGCGGGCGGTGTAGAGATACCTGCAGGAGGAGTACTAAGCGGACAAGTCAAGCTATTCGGCAATAGTGGAATGGAACTCCCGAACGATCCAGACTCGACTGCGACGGTCGGATTGAACGAATGTGCGATCTATATGAATGACAGCGGCGACGGTCGCTTCGGGCCAGGAGACTGGATCATTTTTTATGGACGGGGCGCAGGCGGCTGGCGACCGGCTCCAGATAGTGTATTTGAAAATGGCAGATGGCGAAGTTCAACTGATGCCTACGAATATGCAATGCACCATTTTGACGTTAAAAACGTCTATTGGCTCAATATAGATCCCGCCGGTGAGGGAAAACGAATGCTGGGCTTCGCCTCAGACGAGCAACATTTCCGCGTTGTTGAATCGGCGCCGACTCGAGTCCACTTGGAACCTGAGCGATTTGTCTATGGCGGCGCTTCATTTGCGGGCGCCGGTCGGGAGTGGTATGGCTTTTCCTTCGATGGCCCATCCCGCCTCGCCTACACAATCAGCGCGCCTTCGGCAGATACATCAGTCGCAGCAAAACTCTCGCTCAGGATTGTAAGCAGCGGCAGTGGTCCCAATCCGCAGATATTGATCCGAGTCAATAATGAAGCGCTCAGCTCCTATCTTCCGGACAGTTACTACAATGCTTTGATTCGTCAGTTTCCAGTCTCTGGTCGGTTACTTCGAAACGGTTACAATACGATTTCTTTCGAACAAACAATCGGTGGATCAGCCCAAGCACTCTTCGACTGGCTTGAACTCTACTATTTCAGTAAATTAGATCGACCTCTGATATTTGAATCAGTAGTAGCAGGAAGCCCAACGGAATATCGTTCGAGCGGACTGTCCGATCCACTCTTCTTCGACGTCTCTGAACACAACGACGTCAAGATGGAATCCGGCGCGTCGATCGTACTAAGTTCCGATATCGCTCATCGCAGGTTGATCCTTGCCGACAAGCAGTCGGTTAGAACCCTCGAGCCTAAGTTCGAGCCCTATTTTCCCCCTGATGACGATATCGCCGATCTGACCTCTCGCCAGAATAGATACGACGCCATTCTCATCGTCGCCGACGGTTTTTGGGACGTTACAAAGCCGCTTGTAGATCTTTATGCACGTCGAACGCCATCGCTCAAGGCTGCGCGAGTCCGTCTCTCGGAACTCTACAACCATTTCAGCGGCGGAGTTGCAGACGTTGCCGCAATCCGAAACTTCTTGAGATTTACGGGCGATCACGGCGAGTACCCGCCTCAGTATGTCATATTCTGCGGCGACGCTGATTACGACTATAGAAATATCTCTCGTCCAGAACAGCCGAATATGATTCCTACTTGGGAATCAGGCTACGATAAAGGTTCTATCTCCTCTGATGACTGGTTTGTCGATTTTACTTCCGGAGGACGCGATCTGATCCCGGAAATTGCTACAGGAAGACTGACCGCTCAGACAACGCGTGAGATGGAAACGATCATCGAGAAGTTAATCGCCTATGAAGAAGAACCTTTATTCGGACTATGGCGAAATAGGATCACGATGGTTGCAGACGACGAGTTCAGCGAAACATCAAGCACTGAAGATGAACATGTTCGTTTTAGTGAAGAGATCGCTAACAACATTCTGCCTCATACGTTCGATATCGTTAAAGTGTACGAGACCGAATTTCAAAGACAATGGGGTCGAGAAAAGCCCGCCGCTGCGGATGCTCTGGTAGCCAGCATCAATGCTGGAACATTGATCGTGAATTACTTTGGACACGGAAATCCAACCCTCTGGTCGCACGAGCACGTCTTTGTTCAATCGCGCGATATGGGCAGGCTGGAGCCAAGTCGTCGTCTCCCGCTCTATGTCGCCTTTACTTGCGATTGGGCTTACTTCGATGACCCGGCGTCACAGAGCTTCCCTGAACAACTGCTCGCCTTGCCCGACGCTGGCAGTATAGGATCGATTGCTTCGACCCGGTTGACTTATTCCAGTTCTAATTTTAACATCGCCCGGAACTTTTTCGGCAACATGTTCGGAGAACACCGGATGACGCCGGGGGAGGCGTTAGCGCTCGCCAAACATCAAGCTTGGGGCTCTGTATCACCGACCTATCACTTACTGGGCGACCCAGCGGCTCAGATCAGCGCTCCCAAGCGCAGCGGGCAGTTCGTGCGGCTTAATCCTACACCTCTCGTACCACTCGGAGCCGCCGAGGTTTCAGGAACGGTGCTGGATTCTGCGGGTGCCGTCGATCCGACTTTCACTGGTGAGGCGCAGTTTGTATTGCTCGACACCAACACTCCTAAAGAATACACGGTAGCGGCCTCTACTCCTTACGTAATCAACTATGTTCTCCCCGGAGCAACGGTTTCCCGTGGTTTCTTAAGCATCGTAGGCGGCAGGTTTGGTGGGGATTTCGTGGTGCCCCGCGACGTCACGTTTAATAGTCTCAACGGGCGAGCTGTCGCCTATTTCTATAATGATCGCGAGGATGGCGTTGCGGCTCTCGACAGCATCCGATATGCCGGTCGTGCAGCCTCGGTGATAGACACGACGCCGCCGGTGATCACGCTCTACTTTGATAATCGCGCCTATCGCCCCGGTGATCCGATCAGTTCCGAGCCGCTTATAATTGCAGATCTTGCCGACTCGTCCGGTATCAATCTCACCGGCGCTATGGGGCATGGAGTGTGGTTGACCGTTGATGGCGGCAGACCGATCGATTTGACCGAATCCTTCCGTTATAGCCTCGACAGCCACCGTAAGGGTAGTCTTGAGAAGCGTCTCGATGAGCTTGAGCCGGGACGTCATCTGATTCGCGTAGAGGCTTGGGATTCGTTCAACAACATCGGTGTGTTTGAACAGAGCGTTGAAGTTATAGACGCCGCTGGCGCACTATTTATCGATCGGGTTCTCAATTGGCCAAATCCGTTTAACTCGACTACCGCCCTGACTTTCCGCATCAATCGTCCGGCTGATTACGAAATCCGGATATTCACGGTGAATGGACGGGAAATCCGACGCATCAATGGTTCGACGCCTCGCCCCGGGTTGGTTACAGATTCGATTTGGAATGGATACGACGACTATGGCCGACGCGCTGGCAATGGTGTTTACCTTTACAAGGTGATCGCCACCGACAGCGACGGCGGCAAGGCAGAAGGATTAGGTCGAATCGCATTTATCCGATAGGCGCGGTTAATAGCGCCGTAAAGAAAAGAGTTTCCATAAGAACTTCGTCCGATAGACTAAGGAAGTGAAGCCCATGCTTCGAATGAAAGTTATCTCCCTGTTGATCGCGCTTTTCATGTTAAGCGCTGTTGTTCCAGCTCACGCCGAAGTAGCTGAAGCTACCGGTATTTTCCTCCAGATCGCTCCGGGAGCGCGCGCCGGTGGAATGGGCGAAGCGTTCGTCGCGATTGCTGACGACGCAACAGCCACCTGGTGGAATCCGGCTGGTCTGGCCTTCATAGACCGTCGCGAGCTGACGATGATGCACGTCAACTGGCTCCCGACCTTCCACCTGAGCGACCTCTATTACGATTACATCTCGTACATCAACACGGTGCCTGATTGGGGAACATTCGGGATGAACGTCGTCTTTCTGAATCTCGGCGAAACCGAACGGCGCGACGATCTGAATAATTACCTTGGGACCTTCCGCACCTTCGAAACTGCACTGAGCGGTTCATACGGCGCAACCGTCACAGATAATACTGCACTTGGACTTAACGTCAAGTTCATCTACAGTCACCTCTCTGACCGCGGCACCGGTCAGGAGCGCGGCTCAGGCGTAGCCACCGACTTTGCCGTCGATCTTGGAGTGCTTCACAAGACCAGCGATCCCTTCTTCGGTCTGCCGCTCAATTTAGGCGCGAATCTCGCTAATATGGGACCAAAGATGTCCTATATCGACCGCGCTCAAGCCGATCCGATCCCGACCAATCTTAAGATGGGTATAGCGTGGCGTTTAATCGACGACAACTTCAATAAACTGACGTTCGCCTATGACGTCAACAAACTGCTGGTGCGTAAATACGCCGACGGCACGACCGATCCTTTTTATGTTGCCTTCGTTACTTCATGGATCTACCATACCGAGCGCGAATGGGTGCGAAACACTGTCACAGGCGACTCGACGCAGGAGCTAAAGGACGTTGCTTATACTCCGAAAGCGTTCATGTACGATCTGATCCACAACGTCGGAATGGAGTACTGGTACAGCGATCTGGTCGGGCTTCGCTTCGGCTACTGGAACGACGAATTGGGCAAGGTCAAGCCGATCACTTACGGCGCTTCCTTCAAGGTTTCGGCATATCGCTTCGACTTCAGCTACATCTCCGCCGGCAAAGGCCATCCCTTGACCGACACGATGCGACTATCACTCACGATGGGGCTTTAGGCTTTGGGCTTTAGGCTTTGGGCTTTAACCTTTGGGGCAGCGAGCGCGATTTTGCTTAGCTCAGCGCAAGTTGATGCAACGCAAATCAAATCGCTTAATCCACCGCGCATTCCGGCTGTCCTTCCCGTGCGTACAGATTTGCCGCGACGCGACGCTCCCATCCGCATTGCCGCGCTGCGGGTAGAATTCCAGCGCGACACCCTCTCCACCACGACCGGAGACGGCAGTTTCGCTTACTCACGTCTCGATTCGCTCTACGCCAGCTTCGACGACACGACGAATATCTTTTTCGATCCTGCGCCGCACGACTCGCTCTATTTCGCTGACCAACTTCAGTTCCAGCAGTTCTACTGGGATAAGATGTCAAACGGCGCGGTCACTATGGAATGGGACATCTTCCCTGCCGGCGCCCAAGTCGCCTATCAGCTTCCGAAACAGATGTGGCAATACAACCACAATAACGGTGACGCTCAGCTCGATCATGGATTGTCTGAGTTGTTTCGGGATGCGGTTATCGCCGCCGACGTAGATCCTATGATAGTATGGCAGAGTTATGATCTCGTGATAATCTTCCATGCAGGGGCAGGCGCAGAGTTCGATCTCGGCTACACCACTACTCCCCACGATATCCCGTCCGCCTGGATGGTTCCCGAGGACTTTCGAACGCAACTCAACCTCCCCGACGGTATTCCGGTGGACGGCGGCGTCCGTCACATCAGCAGCGGTATCATCCTGCCCGAGACAGAGTCGCACGAAGGCGTGCAGATTTCAGTCGCAGGCGTCATTACGCTGATGATCGGCCACTGGATGGGACTCCCGGCGCTTTACGACCGGGACGACGGCAAGGCGGTGGTCGGTAAGTGGAGTATGATGGATCGCGGTTTCGGCAACTTCTATGGAGCCTTGCCGGGACCGGTAGATGCCTGGTCAGCGAATAAGATGGGATGGATGAACTTACAAGAAGCCGTCGCAGATACTAACCGAATCACAGCGCGTTTTCAGCTTGCGCATCCTTCCGATCCTGACCCGGTGCGGGGGCTGCGCATATCTATCTCAGATCAGGAAGAGTTTATCCTTGAATGCCGTCAGCGCGACCCGGAAGCGGATTCGGTCACATACGCCTATGACCGCGACGGGAAGCGGATGACGTTCAAGGACGATTATACTGTTGAAATAGAACATGGATTCAAAGTACCGGTTTCTGCGGAAGATTTCGATTTCGACTCCCCCGGAACTGGTATCCTCATCTGGCATCATGACAAAGGACTCGACAATCTTATCCCGGAAGGTCGCTTCAACTCAGTGAATGAACTGCGCGGACTCGACTTCGAAGAAGCCGACGGCGCTCAGGACATCGGGCAGGACTACCCCCTGCTAACCGCAGGTTATGGAACTGATTACGGAATCTACGAGGATGCATGGTACGGAGATAATACCGCTCATAAAAATGCCAACGGTGGACGTTTTGTCAGCTTTAACGACGATTCTTACCCTGCCAGCCGTTCCAACTCCGGCGCCTTCACGCACATCAAGCTCGATAACTTCTCGAGGCGAGCGGGTGTGATGGGGTTCAGATATGGTAACAGCTTCTGGAATCGCATCATCCCAGTTCATCTTGACCAATATGCAACCAAACTTGTGCAAGGCAATTTCGACGGTGACTCTAATACACTCGAATTTGGGATTGTTACTCCTGATTCGATATTACTCTACGGACTTGATGGTCACGTAATCCAAAGGATCATCTCAGGCAGCGATTGGACACCTCATCAGCCAGCGGTAAGGGATTTCAATGGCGATGGGATGGATGAGGTTGTCTGGTGCAGTACCACGAGAGGTGATATTTATATCTTGGGATCTTCACATCACGGCTATCAACTCCATATAATTAATGACATTAACGGTGGACATGGGAACTTCAATTATGCGTTTGGAGGAGTGGATGATTCGATCGTGCTCGCCCTGCTGAACGACGGGAATACGCCTGCTGCGATGCGAATTGGATCGGAATTTGCCGTCGAGTCAATCCTGAATCTACCTCCAGGAACCCCGATTGGATTGCACCGATTGGGGAGCGTTCAATCCGACACTTTTGTCATTGTACAGAATAAGGGTGCGATTTCCCTCTGGTTGAGTAATGGCTCGCAGACCATTGCGTCTATCCCTGTCCCAAACGACGCTTCGTTAGATTACTCGGCACTCGCCGATTTCGATGGTGACGGGGCACAGGATTTGATGGCTTTGATAGAATCCGGTTCGGGAACAACAACCATTGTTATGGTCCCCGGCCCCCTCGATTCTCAGCTACCGCTGTCGGTTGTTAACGTCCCCACTGGTTTGAAAGGTCGATTTGTCACCCCGGTTCCTGTAGATGTGAATACAGACGGGCTGTTTGATATCTTTGGCGAAAATGGTAAGAACTTGATCGCACTCAATCATAATGGGACGGTGGTTGACGGTTTCCCGATTCAAGGTGTGGCAGAAGGAATACAACCGTGGCCCACCTATACCATCGGGGATTTTACCGGGGACGGGCGTCTGGATTATGGGCTGCATAACTGGCGCAAATCGCTCAATATCCTTTCGACGGAAGAAGATTTCCTGCTCGGATTCCCGGTTCCAGCCGGGTATGCTCGACCGATGTTTATGGTTACCGGCGATAGCATAGCGATCCTGGTCCCATTGCCGGATAACATAGGCATCCACTACATCAAGTCGAACGGGTCTGCCCCTTCCATCTGGTGGCAAGGTCCCTACCGTGACAACGACCACTCCAACGCCGTCTGGGAGCCAGCCACTCCTTTCTCCCCCGCTCCGAGCGCGCCGTTGATGCCGTCTGAACTATGCTACAATTGGCCCAATCCGGCGAGCGAATCTACTGCGATCCGCTTCACCCTCAACTTCGCTGCAACCGTGAAAGTAACGATCTTCGATATCGCCGGCGATAAAGTCGCCACGCTTCATGGTCAAGGTCAGGCGGGCGTCCCGAACGAGATTATCTGGAACTTGAAGGATGTGGCGCGAGGCGGCTATCTGGCCGTTGTTGAAGCACAAGGCGCGGGACGCAGCGAGAAGAAGACCGTCAAGATCGCGGTGAAGAAGTGATGACCACTCTTCAGCAGGAGAGTTACAGTAGAGGTGGCTTCCCGATTTATCGGGTCTCAGTTGCTTGGAAGGAAACTCAATGTTGAATCCAGCAACCCTCTCCCTTCGAAAAAAGGATTACGATTATACTACTACGGCCGGGTATTTTATCACTATTCGGTTTGTCTATCCTTGTTTTCAAAGAGAAACGCTCGAATCGATCATTTTGAAAACACTCTCTGATTTTGCATCTCGATCTCCTGCGTTTATTGTTGATTGTTGGACGTTAATACCGGATCATATCCATCTGATCTTCATATTAGATAACTCTTTGGGAATAGGCAAAGCGCTGTCCGTGGGAAGTATCGTCCGGGCGATCAAGGCTCGAGTGACGCACAATTTGCATCAACAAGGAGATTTAGGCTTTCAATGGCAATCAAACTACTATGATCGAATAATAAGGAATGAATTTGAACTCGATAAATTTCGTAAATACATATTTCATAACCCGCTAGTCACTCAACTGAAGGAAGAAACTAGTGGGCATTAAGTCTCTACTTCGAAACCCGATAAATCGGGAAGCCACCTCTTTATTGGGGGGAGTTCCGTTCCTCGCAAGGGCTACTGAATTTATAGTTCATCCCTTGAAACAAAGCCCGATGAATCGGGAAGCCACCTTTGTGAGAGTAGTGCTGCTGTTCGTGGTGATTTTGTTCTCCTCGCCCGCCTTCGCTCAGTTTGAGGAGTACAACCACCCTGAACTGGTCTGGCAAACAATAGAGACGGCGCATTGCTTTGTTCATTTTCACAACGGGACAGAGCGCACTGCTCGGGAGCTTGTAGGTATCGCTGAGGCGGTGTATGATCCTATTACTAAGCTATATGACTACGAACCGGACACTAAAGTACATTGGATCGTGCGCGACCATGACGACTACTCGAACGGCGGAACCTATTATTATGACAATAAGATAGTCATCTGGGCGACGCCTCTCGACTTCGAACTGCGCGGCACACATAACTGGCTCTACGACGTCGTCACTCACGAGTTCACCCATCTGATCCAACTTGGCGCTTCACGGAAAGGACCTCGATGGATGCCGGGCGTCTATTTCCAGTTTATCGGATATGAACCGGAACGCCGTCCCGATGTGCTATACGGCTACCCCAACCGAATTATGAGCTGGCCGGTCGCTGGAACTATCATCCCTATGTGGTTCGCCGAAGGAACCGCTCAGTTTCAAGCGCGCGGTCTTAACCACGATTGGTGGGATAGCCATCGCGATATGATGATCCGCGTCCGTGCGCTCGGCGGCAATCTGTTGACGCTCGACCAAATGACCGTCTTCGGCAAGAGCAGCATGGGATCGGAACTGGTCTATTGTCAGGGGTATGCGCTCACTCGTTTCATCGCAAACGCTTATGGCGACGACGTTTTAGCCAAGCTCTCGCAAGAGATGGGCGGCGTCTCCAACTGGAACTTCGACGCCGCCAGTAAGCAAACCCTCGGTCTTGATCAGCAGGGGATCTACAACGAGTGGCGCAAGTCGATTTCGACTGATTATTCACATCGAACCGAAGTCATCCGCACACACTTGAGCGACCGCAAAGTTGTTCGGGATGATGGCTTCGGCAATCTCTATCCCGCATTCTCTGCCGATGGAAAACGCCTCGCATTTGTCAGCAACAAGGGGCGCGACTACCTCTCGACTGCCAAGCTTGTGATCTACGAGACTGAAAAAGACACTATTACGGAGACAAAGTGTCCCGCCATCAGCACAGTTAGCTGGTCTCCTGATGGGAAATTCCTCGCCTACTCGAGACAAGGCGAGCCAAACGGCAAAGGCAGCCATTTCGACGATCTTTATCTCTGGAACCTCGAGAAGGAAAAGGAGACACGCCTCACAAAGAGTTCGAGACTATCGGCCCCCTCGTACTCGCCGGACGGGAAATCACTGATTGCCGTGATGACAACCGACGGAACCCAGAATCTGGCGTTACTCGGCCTGCCGGCAGAGGTCAAGGGCAAGGATCTCAGCGATAAGCTTACATGGCGACTATTAACGCACTTCAAAGATGGCCGTCAGATTTTCCGGCCTCGCTTCAGCCCGGATGGTAAAAGCATCGTTTGCGCAACTTCCGATCTTGGGACTCGCGATATCTATAGATTTGACCTTAGTTCAGAGCGATTCGAACCGCTCATCTCAACCGATGTTGATGAACGTGATCCGGTAATCTCCCGCGACGGAAAGTTTCTCTATTATGCATGTGATCGCACCGGTATCTTCAACCTATATCGCCGCAATCTTGAATCGGGACGTGACGAGGCAATTTCGAATGTAATTGGCGGCGCTTTCATGCCGACGCTCACCGACAATGGATCGGTCGGCTATGCCGAATTCACTTCGAAAGGCTATGGCGTCTATCTAATAAACGAGCCAGAACCCGTTGAACCGGTGGGGATGGTGTATTTAGGGGGAGACGTTCGCGAGGACGTTAAGCTTCCCCCGCATCCGGTCGCTGACAATCCCGCAATAGGATATTCAACTCCATTTGGAAAGCTTGCGGTACTCCCCCGTCTGGCATGGGATTATGGTAAGTTCAAACCCGGTTTCTACGCCTATACCAACGACTTTCTTGAGAAGCTCTCGTTGTTCGGCGGCTTCCAGATGAATGGTCAGGGCGACCGCGACGCATATCTCAATGCCGAGTACCGTCACCTCTACCCGACGCTCTTTCTGGAAGTGTTTAACATCGTCCGCACCAAGGGCGAGCGGTTCGACGATCCTTATGTGATCGTCGGCGATACGATTATCAATGGCGAACCTGCGCCGATCTACGGCAAATATAATGTCGATTACCGTTTCAACCTAAGCGAATTCGACATCGGCGTAAAACTGCCGATCCGCGATGCGATTTCAGCTACGGGTACAGTTCGACTTTCGACTTATAAATCCGCGCTCAAGTTTGACGACGGCGGTACGTTCGACTATACTTATCTTCGCGGTAAGGCTTACATCTTGCGCCTCGAGGCTGATTATTTGATGCGCAGCGCCGGGATGGACATTCATCCGCTTGGAGGATGGACGGCATGGCTGGAAGCGGCGCACGAGAACAATCGCTTCATCGAAGGATTCGAAATCGACGCCGATAAGCTGACCCTGCTTGAGGTGTATAAACCTTACAATTATCAGCGATTCGAAGCAGAAGGCGACTACTACCACACGCTCTTCGACAGTAAAGTTGTCCTTAATCCTCGATTGATGGCGGGAGCAGTCACACGGACAGTCGATCCCTTTTTCCATCTCTATGCCGGCGGTTTGACCGGAATGAGAGGCTATAGTTTCTACAGTCTTGGGGGAACCGCTCGCGCAACCGGACGTCTGTCGCTTCGTTTCCCTATCCTCGAAGGCATCGACCAACGTTTGGGAGTATTCTACTTCGACCGAGTAAACGGAGCGCTCTTCGCAGAGGCAGGGAACATCTGGCGCAGCGGGGAGGAATTCGGCAGTTTGAAGAAGGACATAGGCGCGGAACTTCGCATGAAGATGTTCAGTTGGTACGGATTCCCGACCGATGTGCAATTCACCGCAGCTTATGGACTCGACCGGTTCACCGTCACAGAAGGTGATATATCGCAAGCTTATGGTAAAGAATGGCGTTATTACTTCACGCTGTTGTTCGGATTTATTTAAGAAATCTACTCATCCGGTAGACCTACTGCTCAAACGTTACACTACAACCAACCCGCCGCGGTTGGTTGAGATAGCAAGTGATTTGGGATAATAGCAACCAACCGCGGCGGGTTGGTTGTAGATTGTTCGTCAGTGGTTTGAAACGACCATCATAAAGACATTCAACTGACCGGGATTTTTCGGAGAGGATATGAAAGGATTCGTCGCCGTTCTGCTTTCTTTTGGTCTGGCGGCAAGCGCCATAGCATCTGAAGCAGATCTGGCTTCCCAGTTGTTCCACCCGTCGCCCATTGCCCTTGCGCTCGCAGATGGAGGCGTTACCGCTCCAAGTCGCGACGCTGCGACGCCGCAGTCGGGCGACAAGAACCCGTCCGACCTTAAGCCGGGGCGTGCGCTGATGCTCTCGGCAATTATCCCCGGCGCTGGCGAATACTATGCCGGTAAGAAACTTCGCGCCGCAGCCTTCTTTGCTATTGAGGTCGCTGCCTGGGCTGGCGTGATCTACTACTATAACAAAGGTCAGGACGAGGATAAAAAGTTCAAAAGTTACGCTAATTCGCACTTCTTTGAGCGCGTTTACCGTGATTATGAATTCCAGCTCGCCCAAAACCCTGCTTATGGCGATTCAGGAGCCTTTACAGGCACCTTCGACGAATGGACAGCCGAAACATGGGACTACAAAATTCATTATCTTCCGGATCGCGGATTCACCCATGAGCTTCCTGACGGACAGGATCGCGCCAACCAATCGATGGATCAGCAGTACTACGAAATGATCGGTAAATATATCCACCAGTACGGTTTCGGTTGGGACGACGTATTCCTGGGCAGCCCCGGCGCAGTCACAGGTTTCCTGGGCGACGATCCAGCGACGCCGAACTACGACAACCAGAATGGCGCTGCGAAACGCTCTGCTCACTACATGGATATGCGCTACGCTTCGAACAACTATCTCGATAACTCGGCAATCGCCATCCAGATAGCGATGTTGAACCACGTTGCATCAGCGTTGGATGCAAGCTTCACAGTCCAAGCCATGAAGCGAAAAGCCAAAGCTCAGGTCGGTTTCCGCCCGATTCGATATGACGATCATCAGGTTGCCGTTGGCGGACTGAATTTCTCATGGTGATCGCTCGAAAGACCTGTTTGATAGCGGCAATTGCCCTGTTCGTATTGGGAAGCGTCTCTCGCTGTCATTCATCTGAAACGGGCGCACTCACCAGTAGGATAGGCGTCCCCGCCTGTCCATCGGCGTTCAGTAGGATAGGCGTCCCCGCCTGTCCATCCACGAGCACATCTATATTTAGACAGGCAGAGAATCCTATCCTACCCGAAGGTGTATTTACGGCAAGTACATATTCAGGTTCCACCACCGACAAAGAGAAGCGCATTCGTCAATCCAAGGCGTTCTGGCAATCCTTGCTTGTTCCGGGATTGGGTCAGCTCGCAATGGATAGAAAAGCGAGCGGGTATGCGTTCCTCACAGCCGAAATCGCTCTGATTGGCAGTCTGGTCGGACTTCGCACTTACGCGTCCCGGCTTGAAGACGACTATCGTCTCTACGCCTACCAGCATGCAGGTGTACCGACGAATCACGACCATATGTTTTATGTCGATATCGGCAATTGGATGAACGAGCGACTCTATAATGAAGCGCGCCTCCGCGACCGTGATTTTGAAGCGATGTACACAAATCCAGAAGATGCTTGGAGTTGGGACAGCGATAATAATCGCACCAGTTTCAGATCTATGCGGATCGATTCGGATAAGGCTCGAAATACCGCTGTTCTGGTTGTCGGAGGAATGTTAATCAACCATCTCTTTTCGGCGATCGACGCTGCCCGAGGCTCAACTACCCAGCCGTCGATGTCGTTCACGCCGAATACAAACGGAGGCGGCATGGTTACTCTCAGTCTGGTTCGATAATTGTTGGTCTGACGGATGGGTTGATTTGGAGAAAGTAAAAGGGGCTGCGCACAACGCGCAGCCCCTTTTACTCATCGCTCTTTTCTCTTCCGTGTAGAACAAACGTCTTGCTTGTCCACCAAAAGGTGGGCAACCGGGACGGTTATTCTTGTATCTCAAGGGTAATCCGCACAGCTCCTACGATCTCGTTTGAACTGACTTCCTAATAGCTGTGCGGGCTACACGGTTGCGTCGCGAGTATTACTCGATCACACAAAATGTTCTCAAGCTGTGCTATATAAGCACTATTCTTTCCCGTAAACCTTTTCGACTTTGGTTCCGGGATAATAATGGCCAAGGATCTCAGTCGCTGTTTTGCCTTGGGCAGCCATAACGCCGGCGCCAACCTGACACATTCCCACGCCATGTCCCCAGCCCGCGCCTCTGAAGGTGAAATTGAGAGGTCGAGCGTCATCGCCGTATTCCACCTCGATTGTGAAACACGCAGACTTCAGATACTTCAGAGACAAGGTGCTGCGGATGTTCAGCTCGCGCTGCACGCGGAGGTTTTTCTTGGTGCCGTGGATCTCTATTTCCATCAAGCGCCCGGATATTCCTCGTCGCAGGGGAATTATGTCGATCAGTTGGCCGATATCGTCGCCAGACTTGCGTCGGATAATATCTTCTAACTCTCGACGCGAGTAGGTTACTTCCCATCGAAAGTTATCCGCCGACTTTTCAAGAATAGTAGGAAGATTATCGAAAGCTTCCACATTGCACCAAGTCTTCGGCTTGGAACGAACCCACTTCATCGCGCCTTTCTCTGTCGAAAGGTCGAGACTTTCCAATTCGACGCCAATACTATCGCTGGCATCCCAACTCCCTTGCAGATGCGGAGCCGCCGGAGGATTCCAGACATTAACCTTATCTTCAGTATGGCCTCCGCAGGTCGAACTATAGACCGCTTCAGCGACCTGACCGTCGAGCATCAACACTTGGCCGCGAGTTTCATCCACTGCGCGAGAAGAGCGTTCATCTTCGTTCGTGCAGCCTGAGTAAGCCTGACAGTGAACATGAGCGCAGAGATCGAACGGATCATTAGGGTGTTTGACGCCAATCTTGGCGAGAACCTCGCTCCGCGCGGCTATCGCTTGAGCTTTTAATGCCTCAACGGGGAACGACGCTGGCATTTCAGATGGAGCGACGCCCTTCAGATACGTCTCGACGGTTACTTCCGTGAACGCCATTAGAAGGCCGCGGTGGTCTATCCGAACCTCGATGATTCCAGGATAGGTTCGATCAACTTCACGCTCCCAGTGGAAACCGGTGCCCTCACGGACTTCATATAGAGTAACGCGACACCCGGGATCACGAGGAACAATCCGGATGCCGTCATCGATTGAAATGCTGTCCGGATCGCCTTGTTTCGAAAGATCCAGCGTTCCTGTGGCCGGACGCACAATCTGCCTGATAACGCGGGGCGCAAACTCGTCACGGAACGCTTCCATGTAGTCGCGCGCTTCGCGCTCAGTTGGAAAACGGCCGACGAGTACTCGGTACTTCAGATTATCGGCAACGCGACGCCCGTCGATAAAGACTTCTTCGCCGATTTCTGCAATGCGGGCAGCGTGATCAGCCGCTGTGAGCTTCTTGCGAAGCTCGTCAGCGGAGTCGCGGTCCGCGAAAGCAGTCGTTAATATTGCAAAGACGGCGCGCGCTTCATCGGTACGATCGGGTGAGACAGACCATTTAGCGCCGTCGCCTTTAGCTGATTCGATGACCTTTCCCGTCAAGCTGACGAGATCGAACTCTCCTTGAACCGAGAATTTTATACGATCGTATTCTTCCATAAGCCCAATCCGGATCAGTGGATCGGGGCCGATCAGGTCTCGCCGATGCCCCTTCTCCGCTTTGCGGGTCGGGTGCTGTGGTTCGGCTTCTTGCATTTGTGCTTTCGGTTTGACCATTGATTCCTCAACGATTCGCTTTGAACAACCTGAAAATAGAAGGCTTATCGCCAGCGTCAGCGTCAGCCATGTCTTTAATAATAGGTTCGGTCGATTGTTAAATTGACCGACGGCTCCAATTCCAGGACTTTTATCCGCCCCGGAGGACGACCGTTCTCTGTAAATATCAGTCGTCCTCAGCGGCGTCAACTCCACTCCGTATGAAAAGCCCTGTGTCAACTGCTGCGGCGTGGATCTGCTTTAGCGCTTGTTTACCGCGTCCCAATTCAACGACGATTGTGAGCGAACCCGGAGACCGAAAAAGTGCGAGTGACTCGTTATCTATCGCCCTTAAAGCTATCGTTACGGCGTCTGAAGGAAGTTGTCCACTCCAACCGACCAATGTGACTATTTCGACTGGCTCTCCGGATCTCTTGTCCCGTGTGAGACATACTCCTCCGACTCCGCGTCCCCAAAAAAAATCGCTGTCACAATCGTTGGTGTTTTCCGACAGCTCGGTTTTTAGGAAAAAATCACTCTGCAGAATTATCGTTGAGATCGCCGCATTTGAAAGCGTCCGGTCAGAAACTAACGTCGAGCGCTTTCCGTCAATTGCTGCCACGGAGAGTGTTACCCGATGCTCGCGCGCTAAAGCTGCTGCGCGGGGCTGGACAATCTTTGCTCCTGCTGCTGTTATCGTTTCCAGAGTTGCATAGTTCATGCTGCGGTGCAAGATGGCTTCGCTAAACAAAGTTGGATCCGCAGTGAAGATCCCGCCAGATTCCTTAATCAGTTCACAACGGTCAGCGCCTATCGCTGCGGCTAAGGCAACCGCAGTAGCGTCTGACCCCCCTCGCCCCAAAGTAGTGATCTCCTTATCTGTGGAAATCCCTTGAAATCCGGCTACTATTGGGATCATTCCCTCTGCGATTGCCTCACGGATCCGATATCCCTTGACCTCGATAATCGAAGCGTTCGTATGCTTGTTGTCGGTGATAATGCCGACTTGGGATCCAGTGAACGAGACCGCTCGAAACCGCCCGATGTCATTGATCGCCATTGCCAACAGTGACATCCCCATTCGTTCGCCAACCGATAACAACATATCCAGTTCACGTTCATCAGGATGGTTCGCTACACGGTGAGCGAGACGCAGGAAGTAATCGGTTATTCTTCCTGGCGCTGAAACCACTACTACCGGATCATTCCCTGCGTCTTTGGCGGCGCAGACATATTCGGCAGCTCGTCGGATCCGAGTGGGAGTACCCACCAGAACGCCGCCGAATTTCTGGACGACAATCCCCATCCGCTCAGTCGAGCCCGTAAATATCTTGGTGAGAGTAGAGACCTGCCGGTTGCCGTACGATGAACCTCAGCGCCCGAGGGATGCCACTCGAAAAAGCGCGCCTCGACCACGCCCGATGTATAAGAATCAACTCTTCTTCCGCACCGATAAAGTGGATCCGATGTTCTCCCACTAATCCTCCGGCTCTAACCGAATGAATCTCCGGTCGAGTTCCATATTTTGCCATTGTATCAGCTATTCTGCGTGCAGTTCCGGAGGGAGCGTCCTTCTTGGTTTTATGATGAAGTTCGGTAATAACCGCTTCGAATCCCTCAGGCAGTAAGCGCGTAGCGGTCACTGCAACATTTTCCAGGGTACCAACTCCAGCGGACAGATTGGGAGCGATCATTATCGGGCAGCGCTTCGCCTGCCAGTGAATTTCCTCTTCTTCGGTCGATGAAAAACCAGTTGCAGCTATAACCAGTGCTTTACCTTGTTCAGCGGCGAGTCGTGCATGTACGACAGCCGGTCCGGCGAGACTAAAATCAAGCCAGACATCGCTCTCCGGCAACTCCTCCCCATCAGTCAGGATCGGATATTTCCCTTGCATCAAACCTAATTCAGGATAATCAGAACGCTCAACGCCAACAATTAGCGTCAAGTCGCGCTGTGAGCATATCTCTTCTGCCGCAATTTTCCCCATCCTACCGCACGCGCCGAAGAGTATAACGCGAATCACCGCAACTCTCCTGCCAACTTAAGCGCTGCCTTCAAGGCATTTCGCGTCTTAGCTGACACCGGCGCTAACGGAGGTCGAACCGACCCTACCCGAATACCCGCTTGATTCATCGCTTCTTTTACAGGCGCGGGATTTGTCTCGAGAAAGAAAGTCGAATTCAGTGGAGTCAACCCTTTGTGTATCGTTAGCGCTTCTATAAACGCTCCTCGTGAGGCCGCTTCAACTAACTCTCTTACGCGATTCGGGACTATATTGGATAGAACCGACACAACTCCCTTAGCCCCGAGCGCCATCATCGGCAGAGTTAACGGATCGTCTCCCGACAGCACGGTGAAATCTTCCGGCGCTCTCGACACGATATCTCCAACTCGCGCTACGTCGCCCCCCGCGTCCTTGAGTCCGATGATTTGTGGATGGTTTGCCAGCCTTAGTGTTAGCCGTGGCGAGATTCCCACCCCGCATCGTCCCGGAATATGATACAATATGATCGGCAAGGGTGATTTCTCAGCAATGGCCAGAAAGTATCGGCGTAGGCCGGTTTGGGTAGGTTTGTTATAGTAGGGCGTTACAACCAGAACGCTATCTGCGCCTAAAGATGCCGCCTGTTTTACCTGATGGATGGCATGGGATTGGTTGAAGCTTCCTGCGCCAACCATAACATAGAGCCGCTTTCGAGCGATTTCTACGGCGCGCGCAATCAGTCGCTCCCGCTCACTCTCCGCGACGGCAGGCGATTCGCCAGTTGAACCGAGCACGACAATGCCGGTAATTTTCGCAGCAGCGGCCCGTTCAACGAGCGCTTCCCAGACTTCCCAATTTATGGTTCGACCACGAAAAGGGGTAACAAGCGCGGTCCAGACTCCGGGAACAGTCTGGGCGGTTATTGGTATTACTGACATGCAGATGGAAGAAAAATTGACATATGGGCAATATAGCACCCTCTATCGAGCTTGTCAAGGCTATCATTAAGAGCCAGTCGATCATATTCGCCTTGATTTAGGGGTCAAAGCGGTGTTATTTTATTGGATTATATTATCGTGAGCGCTCTCGCTGTCGCTTTGGTGGATGAGCAGCGCTGAATTAAGAAAATTATCGAACGCTCGGATTTATGGCTCACTCCTACACACCCGGCCTCCGTGTATCAAAATTCACCCGTATTGTCAAGGAGCGCCGTCTCCCACTTCGCGGGAAAGTTCTTGTCAAATCAGGCGATCAGGTATCAGCCCGACAGATAGTCGCTCATACCGATCTACCCGGCAATGTTCATCCGGTCAACTGCTGCGGTCAGCTCGGAATTCTACCGGCGGATATAGAAACAGCCCTCTGTTGCAAATCAGGCGATCCGATAAAACAAGATCAGGTTATCGCACGATCGTCGTCATTCTTTGGCCTGTTTAAGAACCAGGTTCTCTCGCCCATCACCGGCACCTTGGAGAGTGCTTCTCCGATTACCGGACAAGTGATCCTGCGAGAACCGCCGATTCCAGTCGAAGTGGTCGCCTATATAGACGGAACAGTAACCGAAGTCTTCCCCGATGAAGGCGTTGAAGTGGAATGTCACGGAGCGCTGATACAAGGAATATTTGGAATCGGCGGGGAACGCTTCGGCGCTATCAGAATGATCGCAAAAAGTCCTGACGACTTGATCGACGCAGCTCAGATACCTGCCGATGCGAAAGGGTTCATTCTTGTCGCCGGTCGCAGAGTCACACTCGAAGCATTCCGTAAAGCCGCCAGTCTTAATGCGGCTGCTATTGTGAGCGGTGGATTCGAGCATCTCGATCTGAAAACCATTCTCGGTTACGAACAAGGCGTCGCTATTACAGGTCATGAAGATATCCCCACAACTCTTGTTTTAACCGAAGGTTTCGGCGACATCACAATGGCGCAAAGAACCTTCGACCTTCTGAAAGCCAATGAGGGACGCGGCGCTTCGATATCGGGAGCCACTCAGATCCGCGCCGGAGTCATTCGACCGGAAGTAATCATTCCCGCTCCTGCTGGCGCTACAGGTCAGGAAGTTAAGGCTAAAAAAGGCGGACTGGAGATTGGCGACGTTGTCCGTATCATTCGCGAACCCTACTTCGGAAAGATTGGAAATGTTTCAGATCTTCCTCACGACCTACAAACGCTTGAGACTGGCGCTAAAGTAAGGGTTATGGAAGTGATAATCGGCGGGGAAAAAGTAATCCTGCCTCGCGCGAACGTCGAGATTATTGAGGAGTAGGTTGGATACTCCCAAAGCTCTCAGGGGACGACTTCATCACGTAGAACTCTATGTCTCAGACTTAGAGAACACGCTGAGATTTTGGGATTGGTTTCTTGGTTGGCTTGGTTATACCGAATTTCAGCGCTGGGATAACGGCGTGAGCTTCATTCTTGATGATACTTATATTGTTTTTGTCCAGACGACAGAAAAGCATCTTGAACCTAAGTATCATCGATACAGAACCGGGCTCAACCATTTGGCGTTTCATGCTGCCTCGAAGGAGGAAGTTGATGCGCTGACAAGATTGCTGGGCGAACAAGGGATTCCAGTACTGTACCTTGATCGTCACCCTCATGCTGGAGGTGAAGAATCGTATGCGGTGTTCTTCGAAGACCCTGACCGAATAAAGATCGAATTCGTAGCGCCTTAGTTGTAAACTAACGGATTATTCTCGATCATCCATATCAACGAAATTTTCCTACCTACATGTCGTCATACCGCGAATTCGTAGCGGGATCGTTTCGATTTGCGCTTGGCAACAAAACTCTGGTGATGGGGATCGTTAACGTCACGCCCGACTCTTTTTCTGACGGAGGTGAAGTTTTCGATCCTATGCTTGCTGTCGAGCGTGCACTCCAGCAGATCCGCGACGGGGCCGATATTATCGACGTCGGCGGAGAATCAACCCGACCGGGAAGCGATCCTTTGCCTCTCGAAGAAGAGCTTCGGCGAGTGCTTCCGGTTATCGAACGCCTCGCGATGAACCCCGGAATTTGCATCTCGATCGATACTTACAAGGCAACCGTCGCGGAACAAGCGTTGAAGGCGGGAGCTTCGATCGTCAATGACATTTCTGCAGGCGGATTCGATCCGGAAATGCCCTCGGTAGTCAGGCGCGCCCACGCCGGCGTTATTTTAATGCACATTAAGGGGACGCCTCGCAATATGCAGGTTGATCCTCAATACGACGACGTGGTTGAAGAAGTCGCAGGATTTCTTGGGAAAGCGGTCGGGAAATTCCTTAGAGCTGGCGTCAAATTTGATCACATTACGGTCGATCCCGGCATCGGTTTCGGTAAACGACTCAACCATAATCTCGAACTGACGAGGAATCTCCACAGATTATCAGGCTTGGCGACGGGCGTTGTCTATGGACCATCGAGAAAATCGTTCATCGGTGCGCTAACGGATCGCCCCGCCAAAGAGCGACTGGCCGGAACACTCGGCGCGGTGGCCGCAGGAGTGATGTCGGGAGCCGATATCGTTCGCGTTCACGATGTCCGCGAAACAGTAGATATGCTGAAAGTACTCGATTCAGTAATGGCGTCGAGGACGATCCCAGCATGAACGAACCTTCCGGCTTTTGTATGCGCAACCTTCGCGAATCTGACCTGCCGGCGTTGCTTGAAATCGAACGAAGTTGTTTTTGGGATCCCTGGCCTGCAATGTGGTTCCGACGGCCGATCCGCGCACGGGATTTCTGCTGGGGCGTCTGTGATGGGAATCGGTTAGTCGGATACTTGATTGCCTGCCGAGAGGACGAAACGCTCCACATCGCAAATCTCGCTATCGATCCGGATTATCGCAATCAAGGCGCAGCGACTTCATTAATCAAACGAATCGTTCAAGCAGCGACCGACGAGCGGTTCAAGGACATATACCTCGAAGTTCGGCGCAGCAACGAAGAAGCAATCAGACTCTATGAACGCTTTGGGTTTAAAGTAACCGGCGTGGAAGAGAATTATTACGAAGGGCAGGAAGACGCCCTGATAATGAGGATAACAATCAATGGCATGGTTTAACCGAGATAAAGAACAACTGACTGGCGGAGCTAAACGCCAGATTCCCGACGGCGTTTGGATCAAGTGTGAGTCCTGCGGTGAAATCCTTTACCGTAAAGAACTCTCAAGACAGATGGACGTCTGCCCTAAATGCAATCATCACTTCAGAGTAAATTCAAAGACTTATATTGAACTGCTTCTTGACGATGGCAGCTTTACTGAATACGACGCGAATCTGTTTTCCGCTGATCCGCTGGAATTCAAAGATACAGCACGCTACAGCGACCGTGCCGTTAAATACGCCCAACAGTCAGGGCTTTCAGATGCGATCCGATCCGTCTCCGGAACAATAGATGGTCGTCTGGTTCAGTTAGCCGTCATGGATTTCGGCTTTATGGGCGGTAGTGTCGGCGCGGTCGTGGGAGAGAAATTGGCGAGAGCCATCGACCGGGCCGTCGCTGCCAAGTCGCCGTTGATTTCGATAAGCTGTTCGGGCGGAATGCGGATGCAGGAGGGAGTTTTCTCGCTGATGCAGATGGCGAAAGTCTCGGCGGCTCTCGTGAAATTAAGCCGGGCTGGCTTACCTTATATCTCGATTATGGCCAATCCCACAACCGGCGGGACTACGGCGTCATTTGCCATGCTGGGAGACGTCAATATCGCCGAGCCTCACGCCTTGATCGGATTCGCCGGACCTCGGGTAATTAAGCAAACCATCGGTCAGGATCTACCCGAAGGATTTCAGAGCGCGGAATTCTTGCTCGAAAAAGGTTTCCTTGATATGGTCGTCGAGAGACCAAACCTCAAGGCGACGCTCTCAAACCTACTCGGACTGCTTGCAGGACCAAACTGAGAAGGTTATCCGAGGTTGGGAGGCAAGCTGTCAATCCTCCGCGGTCGACAACTTATAGTACTATTTAACAATCACATATCCGTCAACCACGAAGAGTTGACGACTTGCCTCCCGACTTATATGGATTGCGAAGTATATTCGCCCTGTGGAATACAAACACCGCTCCAAAACAACACGGTTGGACGCTTCAATGCAGCAGACCACGTTCATTATTAATGAACCAACCCGGCCCGGAACTCTTCAAGAAGCGCAAGCTCAAGGCTTGACGCCGGAAGAGTTCGAAGAAATCAAGAAAATCCTCGGGCGCACACCGAACATCACAGAAGTAGCGATCTTCTCTGTGATGTGGTCGGAACACTGCTCATATAAAAATTCAATCCTTGAATTAAAGACTCTTCCGCGCTCTGGCGACCGTCTGCTCGCCTCCGCTGGCGAAGAAAATGCCGGATTGGTAGATATCGGCTCAGGTTTGGCGGTTGCATTCAAAATCGAGAGCCATAATCATCCATCCGCTGTTGAACCGTTCCAAGGCGCGGCAACAGGCGTGGGCGGCATCCTTCGTGACATCTTCACCATGGGCGCAAGACCACTGCTAATCCTTAACTCTCTAAGATTTGGCGACCTCACAGACCCTCGCACTCGATTCCTCTTTGATGGAGTGGTTCGCGGTATAGCCCATTACGGCAATTGCTTCGGAGTCCCAACCGCGGGCGGCGAGGTAATGTTCGATGCCTCTTATTCCGGCAACCCGCTTGTGAACGCGATGGCTGTCGGCGTCGTGAGTGTTGACAGCATCTCCCGAAGCAAAGCTAAAGGAATTGGCAACCCGGTTTTCTATGTCGGTTCGAGAACCGGGCGCGACGGCATCCATGGCGCAACTTTCGCATCAGAGGAACTCTCAGACGATAACGAAACCAAGCGCCCTTCCGTTCAGGTCGGCGATCCGTTCGCGGAAAAACTCCTTCTCGAAGCGACGCTTGAACTGGCTCAGACCGACGCTCTCGTTGCCATTCAAGATATGGGCGCAGCCGGGCTCACTTGTTCGTCGAGCGAAATGACGGCGGCGGGCGGCGTTGGGATGATTCTTGAACTCGATAAGGTTCCGCTCAGGGAAACTGAGATGGAACCTTGGGAGATTATGCTTTCAGAGTCCCAAGAACGAATGCTGCTGGTTGCTCACGCTGGCAAGGAAGAGACGGTCAAGCGCATCTTTGAGAAGTGGGACTTGCAGGCAGTCGAAGTAGGTCGTTTAACTGATGATGGACGACTGAAGGTAAAACATCACGGTGAAATCGTCGCTGATATACCTTCACACTGGCTCGTGCTGGGCGGCGGCGCGCCGCAATATCGTCGTGAATTCAGCAGACCGGCAAGACTCGACGACGATGCCGCGTTCGATCCGTTAACTCTGCCTGAGCCCAAGGATACCGGCGCAGTCGTGCGACAGTTGCTCGCGTTTCCAGATATCTCTTCCAAAGAGTGGATTTACCGTCAATACGATCAATCGGTACGCACCAACACTGCCCTCGAAGCTGGCCGTTCTGACGCTGCAGTGGTTCGCGTTGAGGGCACAAATCGAGGACTTGCGGTCTCGACCGACGGAAATGGTCGATATGTATCTCTGAATCCACGTCTCGGTGCGGAGTTAGCAGTCGCTGAATCAGCCCTTAATGTCGCTTGCGCCGGAGCTCGCCCCGTTGCAGTGACAAACTGCCTCAATTTTGGTCATCCCTACAAACCTGAGATTTATTACTTCTTCCATGAGGCAATCGCTGGAATGGGTCACGCTTGCCGTGAGTTCAACACTCCCGTTACCGGGGGAAATGTCTCGTTCTATAATGAGACCAATGGGGAGCCTGTATTCCCGACGCCTGTGATAGGAATGCTCGGCGTGATGGAGGATGTTTGGAAGGCGGTTGGTTGTGGCTTCAAGGCTGACGGCGACGAGATTTACTTGCTCGGAGCCGCAGAAGATCATGGATTGGGCGGAAGCGCTTATCTGAAAGCAATTCACGGGGTGACATCAGGAGCATTGTCTCAGCTCGACTACGAAGCGCACCGTCATTTGATCGAGCTGCTAATCGAAGCCGCAGACAGGCAGACGCTGCACTCAGCGCACGATGTCTCTGACGGCGGACTGGCGCTCGCCATTACGGAATGCTGCATCATCAATCGCGAAAACCTTCTTGGCGCAAGCATAAACTTCCCTGCCGCCGGCTCGATTGCGAGTCACCTCTTCGGCGAATCGCCGTCTCGGGCAGTAGTATCTGTGCTTCCTGAAAAGAAGGAAGAACTGATCTACCTCGCTCACAAGCATCGAGTCACACTCAGAAAGCTCGGCGCAGTGAGCGGAACCCAGTTGATTTGGGGAGGCTTGTTCAAATTGCCACTGGAACAACTGGCCGAGATTTATTACGAGACAATCCCCAAAATGATGAATAGTTGATATTCGATCACATCCAATTTCAAATTCCAAATTCTATGTCCACTAACGACCATATCGCTCACGATCCTGATGGCCAACTAAGTTTGGGTCAACCTGCTCCTGAGTTTTCACTGCCGAATGTCATCGACGGGAAACCTTGCGCACTCAACGATATTCGGGAGAAAGCCAAGGCAGTCGTTGTCATTTTCTCATGCAATCACTGCCCGTGGGTGATTAAGTATGAAGAAAAACTGACAACGCTTGGTTCTGAGTATCAATCAAAGGGCGTCGCCTTCTTCGTGATCTCATCCAACGACGTCGCTAAATTCCCGCAGGACGGTCCAGTTGCAATGAAAGAGCGAGCCATCCAGAAGGGCTATCCTTTCCCATATCTATACGACGAGTCTCAGGAGATCGCTCATACCTACGGGGCGCAAGTAACTCCACATATCTTTGTCTTCGACGGCGATCTGATCCTTCGCTATCGAGGAGCCATCGACGACAATCCCGACCGTGAGCCGCGCCCTGTTAAGGATTACCTTCGCGATGCGCTTGACGCGATACTCACTGGTAATCTTAGCGCTATCAGCGCTTCGTCAACTCGAGCGATGGGTTGCAGCGTAAAGTGGAGATAATTGTGTAGAGCAGGCGTGCTTGCTTGAAAACTGACAATATTTCCAATACTGTCATTATTCTGTCAAACTGACTCTTCGACAAATATTTCCGCCGTATATTATAACTGACAGATTCAATGTCGTGACGATAGAATGCGCCCGCAGGCGGAACAGAGATTTCGCCCACTTATGCTGCCGTTCGATGGTTGGTCGGTCATCCGGAGAGGTCCGAAGAGAAGGAGGGCGCCCTTGTGACTCCGGCTCCCGGAATGTCCGTCGGTTCGAGTTCAAGGCACAGATTGACAGAGCGGAATCGCGCATTGCGCAGACCGGGTTGTCCAGAGAGCCAAGATACTCACACGACGAATTGTGTAAGGAGTATGAAAGATGAATCGTAGGCTCTATGTAGGCAACCTCGCCTTCTCAGTCACGAGTGACCAGCTTCGCGAATTGTTCGCCGCTCACGGCGAAGTCACCGAAGCATCCATGATTATGGACCGGGTAACCGGTCGTTCCAAGGGTTTCGGATTTGTTGAGATGGCGACCGACGAAGGCGCCAAAGCAGCGATCGAAGCCTTGAACGAGCAGCCTTTGGCTGGTCGTAACATGATGGTTAACGAAGCTCGCGAACGCGACGCAGCTCCCCCCCGCTCCGGTTTCGGCGGCGGCGGCGGCGGTCGGCGCCGTTAGAGATTCCCTTTAGGGATATCAAGCTCGCCCCCAGCAATGGGGGCGAGTTTGTTTTTGTCCTTATTTACCGCCCACCGGTAAAAATGTAAATAATAGTGCGAATCTCTTTGCAAATGGTCACTTCCTACCTATATTGTATCCGACAGACTATCAGGTCGTGACGTTAGAATGCGCCCGCAAAGGTGGAACGTTCGATTCCGCTCAGCATAATGCTGCCGTTCGATGGTTAGTCGGTCATCCGGTGAGGTCCGAAGAGTAAGGAGGGCGCTCTTAAGACTCCGGCTCCCGGAATGTCCGTCGGTTCGAGTTCGAGGTACTCATGGCGCTAACGGCATCACTCAATGTGTGCACCAAGGTTGTTCAAGAGCCGAGATACTCACGACGAAATGGAATAGGAGTATAGCATGAATCGTAGGCTCTATGTTGGCAACCTTGCCTACTCAGTAACAAGCGACCAGCTTCGTGACCTCTTTGCCGCACACGGCGAAGTAAAAGAAGCAACCATGATCACAGACCGTGTGACTGGCCGGTCGAAGGGTTTCGGCTTTGTGGAAATGGCGACTGAAGAAGGCGCCAAAAAGGCTATCGAAGGTTTGAACGAGCACAGTGTTGGCGGCCGGAACCTCATGGTAAATGAGGCGAAGGAACGCGACGCAGCTCCCCCGCGCTCTGGTTTTGGCGGCGGCCGTCGATAGAATTGTTCCCTAAAGGGACTATGATTCCGCCCTCAGAAATGGGGGCGGAATTGTTTTTGTGTATTTTGGCGACGAAAGTATCAACTCGTAGTGACTTTTAGAGGGATTGTGTAGCCCGCACAGCTCCTACGATCTCATTTAAACCGACTCCCGAATAGCTGTGCGGGTTACCCTACGTGATGCAGGCGATTGTGGTCAAGAGCGTGTACGGAGCCCCGCCGAACCAAATGGACGCCTATTCTGTTCATATTGACATTTCACCCGAAAATGCCGTTTGGATAAGCGCCTATTCCTTGTGCGGCGTATGCTTTCTTTGTAAATTGTCTGCAACTAAATCCAACACCATTCACATCATCCTATCAATCAATCCAAGGAAACCCAATGAAACTGAACCTCAAGTCGCTTCTCCTGATCGGCCTGCTCATGCTGAGCATCGCCGGAACAGCGGCAGCCAGCACCCCGATCCAACTCGCGCTCTTCAACCCGATCCAGCTCAAGCCGGAAGGCGAATCGGTCGAAGGCATCCGCCTCAGCCTGATCTACGGCAAGAACTCCAGCCTGACCGGACTCGACTGGGGTCTCGTCAGCCACACCACCGGCGATGTGGTCGCCCTTCAGTGGGGCGGCGTCGGCTACAGCGAAGGCAATTTCACCGGCTGGCAGAACAACTTCATCAATTACACCAAGGGCGAGTTCCTCGGCCTGCAAACCGGCTTTATCGACTACGCCAAGACCAGCACCGGCGTCCAGTACGGTTTCATCAACTACGGTGAGAACGTGACCGGTCTTCAGCTCGGCTTTATCAATTACGCCCAGAAGATGACGGGGCTCCAGCTCGGCCTCGCCAACATCATCACTTCGGGCGGTTTCATGCCGATCTTCCCGTTCATCAACTTCTCGTTCTGAACTCGGCAGCCCCGACCTCCGTGTCGGGATAATTCTTCCTTAGCAAGAAGGCGCAGGAGAGATCCTGCGCCTTCTTGTTTGTCTGAGCACATCGGTCAACCCATAGGTGCCGCGTAGGTTAACCGTCCCGGTTGACTGCATTTTGGCCGACAAGCGAGACGCTTATCCTACGCGATCTGAAAACACTTTCGAGTACGAATTATGACGCATCTGCACGATATGACGTATAAATACTATGATATAAATATAAATATAATAAAAGGATTGATTGTTTGTTCAGTCTTGCCGCATATTAACGTCAGACAGCACACGGTAAATACGTCATATGGTGCATATAAATCATAATGAGGGCTTATGGAAGTAAAACCGACGCTTACGTTACGGACTGGTTTCCAGTACAACTGGGAGCCTTATACCGTCACCTCAGAAAACTTTCCGGTGGTCGAATGGATTCAGACCGACGGCGATCATATAAAGCAGACAGAGTCAGCTAAGGGGAATGGTTGTATAGCCATTCCCCTTACTTATGCACAATATGACGGATATGACGCAAACAGGGTGTGGTGTCTAAACAACCATCGCCGCATGGTTATAGGGGTTCCTCGCTATTTCGTGTGGGTAGCAAGATGAATTTGCGATGTGATCGTTGCGGACATCCTTTAATTCAGGGTATCCCGCACAGCTCTTCCGAGGTCTATGAAATGGAAAACTATCCGGCTGTGCGGGTTCATATTTAATGTTATACTCCGTCCGCACAGCCAATTAGATTGCTATCACAGGGACACTGTAAGAGCTGTGCGGACTACCCGTGACGGTTCTCCTTGCTACCCACACCAAATAGCGAGGAATCGTAATAGGAATCCCTGTCGAGCTGCCTCTCCACGGAATTCTTGCATGGAACCAACCCGCCCCGGTTGCGTTTGCATTATATTGGGAGTTGCAAGTTGAAAGTTGAAAGTTGAAAGTGTCTCTACTTCGCAGACTGACGCTCGTCGTCATCATCATCATCATCATCATCAGTCCGGCTTTCGCATCGAAACTGCTGATCCCGATGGACTTGAAGCAGCGCGACCACCTCAAAGCCTACGGCGTCGCCTTCTGGGTCGTCAAACAGGGCGGCAAGGCTGAGTGGCTGCTGAACTATCGCTCAGGCAGTTTCCTGTTAGACGGGTTCCCGCAGTTGGAACAGCTCTGCCGCGTGCAAGGCGTCACGTACGAGAATCTCGACGGCGCTTCTGTCGCGGGCGTCTATGCCGATATCGAAGCCAACAACATGGAGGTCGTCCCGCTCGAAAAAGCGCCCAAGATCGCGGTCTATGCGCCGAACGGCATCGATCCGTGGGACGACGCCGTGCTTCTGGCGCTCGTTTATGCCGATATCCCCTACGACCGCATTTACGACGACGATGTGCTCGGCGGCAAGCTGAACGACTACGACTGGCTCCACATGCACCACGAGGACTTCACCGGCCAGATGGGGAAGTTCCTCTCGTCGTATCAGAACGCGGCGTGGTATCAGGCGCGCTGGGAAGAGGAACAGGTGCGCGCCAAACGGCAGGGATTCTCGTCGGTCTCCGAAATGAAGAAGGCGGTCGCTCGCGACGTCAAACAGTTCGTCAACAACGGCGGGTTTCTCTTCTCGATGTGCTCGGGAACAGACTCTTACGACGTCGCACTCTCCGCCGAAGGAGTCGATATCGTCGATACTCCCTTCGACGGCACTCCGCCCGACCCGAACGCACAGTCGAAACTCGACTACTCAAAGTGTCTCGCCTTTCAGAATTTCAAGATCAACTCAAATCCGAAGGTCTATGAGTTCAGCGATATCGACATGACCAAGGAGCGGGCGTTGGTTTCTGAGGGCGGCGACTACTTCACGCTGTTCGAGTTCTCAGCCAAATACGATCCCGTCCCGACGATGCTGACTCAGGATCACACTTCGGTGGTGAAAGGCTTCATGGGGCAGACGACGAGCTTCCGGAAGTCACTCGTGCAGCCATCGGCGGTTGTGATGGGGGAATATGAAGGGGCGGGTGAAGTGAAGTATATTCACGGCAACTTTGGCAAGGGAACGTGGACGTTCTACGCCGGTCACGATCCGGAAGACTACCGCCACATGGTTGGCGATCCAGCCACCAACCTCGAGCTGCACAAGAACAGCCCGGGGTATCGGTTGATCCTTAATAACGTCCTCTTCCCCGCCGCGAAGAAGAAAGAGTTGAAGACGTAATGATAATCTTCCTAATTCCAATCCGCCATCATCTCCTACTTCCAACCCGCCGCGGTTGGAAGAAAGATATGTTGTTGACAGCGATTGGGTAGCCTGCACAGCTCTGGACGTAATGACGAATCTGCAGGATCTGACGGATTTGGGGAGGGGTAGGTAGGTTGGTGCGAATTTCCTTCAACATCAACTTCAGTTATCAGCCATGAACAATAACTACCGCGACGATCTGGTCGAACTCCTCGCGCACGAGATGAAGCGCTATCCCGACGTGGCGCGAGGGATGATCTTCGGTCACCCGGGATGGAAGTGGCAGAACCGCGTATTCGTCTTTCCCTTCGAAGATGGTCTCTGCCTGAAATTGCCTCGCGAAGACTATATTGCCGTTCTCGAGCTGCCCGAAGGCGAACCATTCTGCCCGATGGGCGAGCGCCCGATGAGCACATGGGCGGTCATCACCTTCCCGGACAGTGAATCCTATCTCCAGAACTGGCATTGGATCGATAAAGCGCTTGCCTACGTCAAGACCGACGCTGGCGCACCGGTGAAGAAGGTTAGAAAGAAGACTTAGCAGGAAAGCTGACCTGTTCACCGTGAGTTACGGCTACCTCACCAAAACAACCTTCTGGATTGAACTTACTTCTCCCTCCCGCAATCTGACAAAATAGACTCCGGTTGGTTGATCGCGAGCTTCCCACAACACTCTATGCCTCCCAACCGCATAATGCCCGTTAGCGATATGGGCAACACGCCTTCCCTGAACATCTAACACATCAAAATTTACTAACCTGTTGGCTGTCAAATCAAATTCTATCCATGCAGTCGAGTTGAATGGATTCGGAGTGACGGAAACAATCCCGGTCGCAGCGGGCAATGGCGGCGTTGTGGAGGGAGAACTGTTCTCAGGTTGTACAACCAGAATTGACCATTGAAGGTGTTCCGTCTCGCGTCTCTTGGTTATGTTAACCGACACCCTGTGCAATCCGGTATCGGCAAAGCTTGTAAGTAAAGTGTCCGCTCGGCTGACAACTCGGCCTTCCGACGCCCAAGTGTAGGTAACCGAATCAGCCTGCCCAGCAACCGGTTGGATTCTAAAGAACAGCATAGAGTCAGGCGGAACCGTCAAATTGAAAGGCTCTGGATACCATGACCAGATCAGGGACCGAACGTGCACTATCCATGTCTTCGTGTCTGAGTCCTCATCGAGCGAAGTCATCCCGTCTATCTGAAAGTCGCCAGCGAGAGGAAATGTCTGCGTGAGATTACTATCTTCCCCAACTACAGCTCGAAAGCCGTCCCGATCGGTCATGTACCATCGGTATTCAGGTTCAGCTCCGGGCTGGCGACGTGCATGAATTCGAAAGTTTACAGATTGCCCTCGCTTAATGGTTAATTCAGTATTTGTTAAGGAGTCTCCATGACCTCGGGTGGTGTCGCATGAAAAGTCATCGATATAAACTCGCGTGACGTGCACTTGCCAGTCCACATCACGGAAGAGTTCGTCTCTGGTCGCCTTACAACTCACACGCTGCTGACCAAGAGTGTCGAAACTCACCAGCAGTGTAGTATCAACGCTAACTGTGTCTCCATCAAGCTGCCAGTAATAATCTGCCTCGACGTGCTCATTGTCGATCGCCCGACAGATGAATCGAATTGAGTCCTGTTCGAGAACGGGAAAGTCGGTTCTGGCTGGACTATAGCGGAAGAGCGCAAAATGACGGCGACCACCATTCCCACCTCCGCCCGGATTTGCTCCCACCAGGCTCATCAAAACGCCATCATAACTCCAATCCCCTTGACGATTATGCACCTGCCCGGCGACAACAACAGCACTGTCATCGCCATTGATGACTGTTGTGAAGAAATTCTGGACGCCAGCCGCATTATCCAACTCGTATTCCCGACCCCATAGCAGTTCACCATTATCATCGGTACAAATCACAGTGGGTAAATAATACATTGCATTTTGAATACGCGGATGAGGAATGCCGTCCGTTCCGGCTATGATATACCCACCCCGAGCCAAGCGGGTAAGGCAATATCCCATATTAAACCGATTATGACCGGCGACATTACCACCAAAGTCGTAACGACGATCCCAGACCAACTGTCCATCATTATCTACCACTACGAGTAAGAAGTCCTTCTGCCACATATCCTGCGGATTCGCGCTTGCATATCCAGCCAGAGCGAAACCACCGGGGTTTGAAACCATCGAGAGACTGATATATTCGCCCTCTCCACCGATCCTCCTTGACCAAACGACGGCTCCCTCGAAGTCAACCTTTAAAACCCACGTCAATTGATTAACAATCCCGGCGACGACAATTCCATCCTCAGTCTCGCGTATTGAATGGAAACCTTCGCTGATTCGCCCCTGATCGAACTGATAAACATGACGCCAGAGAACATCCCCATCCCCATCGATGCAGACTAAATAACCCGAGGCAGTCTCATCCTGATCGACGCAGTAACCGGCCAACACGAAGACGCCGCTCTTAAGCTCGATCACGGCAAAACACACTCCACTGCCATAGGTGTGATCCCAAACCGGCGCTCCATCGGAGCGAACTCGCATCGCCCCGAAGACATTTCCTGCCGCTCCCCACCCACCGCCAGCCACGAAATCGCCATCGTCGGCCTCGATGATACTTCTTGGATGTTCGTACTGTTCATAGGTTCTCGACCAGATTTCCTGCCCCTCATCATCGGTTCTAAGAATCCAACTCCAGCCCGCGGAGCCACATGCAACGTAGCCGCCGTCGCCGACAGTAAAGACGTCGTTGATCGTGCTATAATCGCGCTCACGGTAAAAGCGACAGAAGCCAACTTCAGGTTGGGCTGTGATTGCAGGGGCGATGGCAATCGTTAAGAGGAACGACCATCCGATTTTTCTTAGCGCCATGTGTTTATCCAATGGATTTCGGTTCATGTGACTAAAACCGTTCGTAGATTCTGATGCTGATTTGAATATACATTGTCTATCTGAGGAGTGCAATTTGCCGGGTGTGTCTCGGATGGGGATGCAATGCGCAAAGACGGGGAAGTAAGAGTCAGCGGTGCATAATCGTGTTTAATGAATAAAGCTCGGTAGAACGGGCGTCTCGCCCGTTGTGTGGTTAAGGCGTTGGAAGCAAACGGGCGAGACGCCCGTTCTACCGACAGTGACATGGCACTAGAATGCGTGGATACCACGATTGAGTGGTTTTTCAGTCTGTGAATTGCGAAATCGGGAAGCCGACAGCAAATTGAAGCGTCTGCGCTTGATTTTACGGCTACATCATTCCAATTTCTTACAAATATTCGAAAATCTGCCACATACACATGTTTGAATCATATCTGACACACTCTACAGATCGCGTGTTGATAGCGTTGAAAACGCCTACCTACGTAGAAACCGAAGCAGGCGCACCCGCTAAGAAGAAGCCAAAGGAAACCAAACCTAACCGCGAAGACACAAAAACACAAAGCTTTAATAGAATCTCTTTGTGTCTTCGTGGTAAAAAGAGACAAACATGACCACACTCTCCTCCGAATCGTTTCAGTTTATGGCCGACCTCTGGGTCAACAATAGCAAACCGTGGTTCGACGAGAACCGGAAACGGTATGAAGAGCATGTCCAGAAACCGATGAAGGCGCTGGCTGAAACATTGAGTGGACCTGTCTCAAGCATACTGCCCGAATTCACGGGTAAGGCGAAAGTCTCTCGCATCAACAACGACATCCGGTTTAGCCCTAACAAACCCCTTTATAAGCAGCATATGTGGATCTCGTTCGGCGGCGTCGTAGGGACCGGCTGCGCTGATATGTTTATCGGGATAGCCGGCTCGGGCTGGTCGGCTGGCGCGGGCATCGGAGCGTCAAAACGAGAGCCACTCGAAGGCTGGCGTGAAAATCTGATCACACACGCCAAGCTGTGGGATAAGTATAACGACGCAATGGATAAGACGTTCGGTCTCTTGGTTTATCCAGAGAATTGTTACAGCAAGCAACTCTATCCCTCCGCACCGCCATCGATCCAACCGATCTTGCAGGCTCGCGAAGTCTGGCTTGTAACCAAGCCTCGCAAAGAATTCACCGGCGACCCGGCTCATGACCTCTATCTCGCTCTCTGCGCAATTCTGCCGGCTCATCTTTTCATGATTGCGCCGAAAGCTTTTCTTACCGACCGTCTTGCCGAGTTGGGTAGAAGCATCAAAGCGCCTGACAAACAAGTCGAAAAGGTCTGGAAAGCGCTCCGTTAGTCGGTAGGACAGGTAGTATATAAAGCGGCGTCAGATACTTTACCTGACGCCGCTTTCCATTCATCCGCATTTTCATGCGGTTATGTCATGAAAGTTGTTAATATCTAAGCAGCGCTCCGATGCCTCCAGCTTTGGAAAGTTCCGGCGCATGTTGAATGATGTCCACTCGCGCATTCTGATCGAGGGACTTCTGCATCGCCAGATCGAACATATGCGGAACTGAAAACAGCTCGCCGCCGCAGTAGGGACACGGTCCTTCGACGATTGGCGTCAAAGCCTTGCACGAACGGCAAGCCATTCCCTTTTCGGTATGGTCGGCGATCAGGTACATCTTCCGCACGTTCCCTTGCTGTAGTGCGTTAAGCACTGCATCGAGACCGAAAACGCTTCCTCCTTCTTTTCCTGATTTATCGAAAAGCTCCTGAAGAGCTTTCTTCTCGAAATGGTGTTCCACTTCCTTCATGGTCGGCGCGACCTTCTCGAGCAGTTCTTTCAATCCGGCGTTCCGATCGACGTGGAATTCACCGACAACTTTCTGCGCGAGTGTTTCAGGGAGCATACTCTTGAGATGTCCGCGAGCTTGATCGGTTCCGCCGAGAAGAACTCGCTTGATCTCCTCGCGTTTCATCAAGCCATCCATCGCCACCGCGACGTCTTTATAGAGTATTCGCTGGGTGTGCTCCTTGCGTCGCTGTTCCCGTAATCCACCCATTCCGCCCCATCCGCCATCCCGCGCGCCATCCCGCGAAGGATTGTCGTCGCTGAGCGGTCGGTAAAAGTCGGTGATTTCGACAATCATCCCCATATTGGCGATCAGTAACCGCGCTTCCTCGCCGCCGACCACGACGACCAAGTAGCGCTGGTATTGGTCGAGCTGCATAACGAGCGGCTCCAGATAGGGATCGCTCTTAACGACGAGTTCATCGCGAAATGGAACTGCCGAATGGAAAACCCACCAGAAATTGCGTTCCGATGCAGAGATCACCGCAAGGCCTCGTTTGAGTCCTTCAGGATGATCGGCAAGATACCGTTCGATCTTTTCGAGATCTTTGGCAGCGTGACTCTTTTCATTTGGGGGGATGGCGCGGACGAGATTCTTGAAGTGAAGCAAGATGTCATCCCGCTTTACTTGTGCGGGATCAAGGTTGAGGTAGAGAGTGACGAAATGTGCGCCATCGAGCGTGTGGGAAGCAAGCTCTTTCAATTCGAGCCTGGTAAGCATAACCCTTCCTCCCAGATGTGTTTGGGATGCCTTTAGGCAAAAATAAGAGGGGGCTACTGGTCGTCCGCCAGTACAGCCCCCCCACGTAAAGAGCCGACCTTACGTCGGCAAAGAGAAGTGTTCTTTGAACTCCTGTTACTTATACGAACTTGTTACAGAATTGTTCAATAAAATAACGGTGAACCCGCAGATCGGACGTCAATTCAGGATGGAAAGCGCTGATCAGGATGCTTCCTTGTCGAGCCATAACGGGGTCGCCCTGATAGCTCGCAAGCGTTGCTACGTCCGATTCGAGTTTGGTAAAGCGTGGCGCTCGAATAAATACTGCGTTGAATGGATTGTCGAAGCCGACAATATCAATCGGCGCAATAAAAGAATCAACTTGACGCCCGTAACTGTTTCGAGCGACGTCCACGCCAATCAGCCCCCAGCGAGGAGGGATCCCATTTCCCCTGCCGAGCATGATCGCTCCAGCACAGGTGCCCCAGGCAGGCAGTCCCTCTCGCAGACGAGCGACTAGTCGTTCGCCGAGGTCGTCCTGATTGAGCATGATATGAAATGTAGTAGATTCTCCTCCAGGTAATATAATACCCGAAAGCCCTTCCAAGTGTGACGACCGCCTCACTTCGACTGGTTCGACGCCGACATTTTCCAAAGCTCGCACGTGCAGAATGAAGGATCCCTGCACGGCGAGCACACCGACTTTCAATTGGGTCATAAACTTCCAGTCAAGTGACCAACCAGCTCGTCTACTCCCGATGTCTGTGCCTGTATTGCATCCCATAAGGCATAGATCTCAGAAACTTCAGGAAACTTATAAGTAGGCCGACCTAAGTTATCTTGAAGCTCGAATACTAGCATGGTTTCCCAACGGAAGGACTTATTCCAATTGAAGTAGTCCTTGTAGCGCCGCTTGTAAATTCGAAATTTCTTATTCTGATACTCTGCGGTATATACCAAATCCACCACGTCCTCGCTCCCTTGAGTTAGGTGAGCAGGGATATCATCTGATGGAATCCATTGGATTTCGTCGTCTTGCGTCTTTCGCGCAAGCTCGGCGATGGCTTCTGACATCTTCCTATCAGTCATTGGAATTTGGCTCCTCTTGTCGATCCTCATACTTACGTCGAATCGCTGAGATACCCAGCGATAGCTCGAGGCAACATTCTTTAGCGATGTCTTTGGAGATTTCTCGCGTAGATGGATTTCCAAACAATCTCCCTTGTCTGGTCATTGCCGTAAGTTTCTTTGCGGCAACCAGCAAGTCCGCAGCCTCACTTCGCGGCAAATGAGATGCCAATTGTTTCAATACTGAACTGGCATCGAGAATGTGTTCCTTAAAATCGATCTGGGCATCCTGTGTTCTCTCAACGTCCGGACGCAACTCGAAAGCCTTCCGGTAGTGGAGTTGTAGCTCCTCGATTAGGATTGGGACGCGTCTGGTGAGAAAAACGTCATCTTTCAAACGCTTCACCTTTGACCTAACCGATACCGCAACAATTAAAGTCGCAATAGAGACTAAGTCCGCGATAACTCCAAGCACATCTCGAAGCAACTGAAGCATTCCTCTACCAGCCCCTACTGTGCAGCATCTCCGATTCGGGAATCTGACCCATTTCGAGACCCTTCATCGCCTCCCCAAGATCACGGCTGGCGGCAAGGACTTCCATCGGATCGTTGAAGTGAGTCGTTGCGCGGACTATCGCGCGGGCTCTGCGTTCTGGGTCTTCTGACTTAAAGATGCCTGAACCTACGAAGACGGATTCAGCGCCGAGCTTCATCATCAATGCGGCATCAGCAGGAGTCGCCAAACCACCGGCGGCAAAGTTCGGCACCGGCAGCTTGCCAGTCTCGGCTACTTGCTTAACCAGATCGAACGGTGCGCCGAGCCGCTTCGCTTCAGACATCAGTTCTTCGGTACGAAGGGTGGTCAACCGGCGAATGTCTCCGGTAACCTTGCGCATGTGGCGGACAGCCTCAACCACATTTCCTGTTCCAGCTTCGCCTTTGGTGCGAATCATGGCCGCGCCTTCACCGATACGCCGAAGCGCTTCCTCGAGACAGGTTGCTCCGCAGACAAAAGGGACACGAAAATCGTGTTTCCAGACGTGATTGGTTTCGTCTGCTGGAGTCAGTACCTCTGATTCGTCAATATAATCAACGCCGAGCGCTTGTAAAACTTCTGCTTCGGCGAAATGACCGATTCTAACCTTCGCCATCACCGGGATGGAGACAACCTTCATTATCTCTTCGATCACGCGGATCGAAGCCATCCTCGCAACGCCGCCTTCTTTACGTATATCTGAAGGGACACGTTCGAGCGCCATTACCGCAACGGCGCCGGCGTCTTCCGCTATTTTGGCCTGTTCGGCGGTAGTTACATCCATAATAACCCCGCCCTTCATCATTTCGGCGAGGCCGACTTTCAGAAGAAAGCCGTCCTTTCCGGGTATCGGGGGGGGCAGCGACCTGTCGTTCATTAGTTGAAACTCCAATTGTATCTACGGCAGCAGGACGAAGGCGCCTCACTGCAATGTGTTATTAGGCTCTTGTTTTTATTCAATGTCGCCATTCCCGCAAAGGAGCCTGTCCGGGGATGAGGTCTTTAATCCATACTGTGAGTGATACGAAACTCTCCTCATACAAATATAGACTTAAGCGACTTCTTAGTCAAGCCGAAGGCAGGCGGCGTTGCCTCGCCCTGCTCAACCGGCTTATATTAGCACTACACAAGATTGGAGAGAACCTCGGAACCGAAAAAAAGACACTCGATCGCCAACGCTCCCACTCCTCTGTACCGGCTTGACCGTCTCTCGGAGCGCTGGGGCGGCGATATCTGGATAAAACGCGACGACCTGACCGGCTCCGGGATGACCGGCAACAAGGTAAGGAAACTCGAATTCCTGATCGGCGATGCTGAAGCTCAGCACGCCAATACATTGATCACCTGCGGTGGATTGCAGTCCAATCACTGCCGCGCTACAGCTTTGGCGGCGGCGCGGTTTGGTTACAAGTGTATCCTGCTTCTGCGTGGTGAACGGCCGTCAGCTCTCGATGGAAACCTTCTCCTCGACCAACTGGCAGGCGCAGAAATACGATTTATCGATGAAGCGGCATATTTCACACGGTTGAAAGAACTGCTGGATAGTATCGCAGAGGAAGTGCGGCATCGCGGCGACATCCCTTATATTATCGCAGAAGGGGGATCGGATCCGGTCGGCGCATGGGGATATGTGGAAGCGATCCGGGAGGTGAAAAAACAGTGCGAGGCAATTGGACTTCACCCTCGTCGAATTGTCCACGCGACCGGATCTGGAGGAACTCATGCGGGACTTTGGGCTGGAGTGACGCTCACCAATTGGGATGTAGAGATTGTCTCAGCCGCGATCTGTTACAAAGCCGATGAGACCGCTCACAGAATCACCAATATTCTTCATGGAATGAATCTGCGCCATCAACTGACGATGCCCGTTGATACAAGCGCGGTATCGGTGTTAGATGGCTACATTGGCCCCGGTTATGCGAAAGCGGAACGAATCGTGTTCGACCTAATTGCAGAAGCCGCTCGCGCCGAAGGCATACTCTGCGATCCGGTTTATACAGGCAAGTCCGCTCTCTGTGTAAGAGAGGAGACTCGCGCCGGTCGGATGGAAGGAACAACAATTTTCTGGCACACCGGCGGCGTCTTCGGCCTCTTCCCTTTCCGTAAAGAGTTGGAAGGGACTTTGGGGTGGTAGGTTTGAGAGTGCTCAGTAGGATAGACGTCCCCGCCTGTCCAATCTGCCATTAATCTTTCATGGACAGGCGGGGACGCCTATCCTACTGAGAGTTTTCCTACTATAACCTTCTAACGGGCGAGACGCCCGTTCTACCTCGGGAGCCTAATGAGTATTCGAATTGATTACAGCACGATGCTCGCGGATGTCGTGGGCGAAGCAGGCGTCACAAAGAGCGAGCTTGAAGCGCTTAGATACGTCTTTCGAGCTACTCGCGCAGCTCTCTCAGTTCGCCACGCCTCAAGCCAGCTTCCGTTCTACGATCTCCCTTTCGATAAGCAGATGATCGCTTCGGTGGAAGCATTTGCATCGAAGAATCGCGGTCGCTACCGGAATTTCATGCTGATGGGGATCGGCGGTTCGGCACTCGGCCCGACCGCTCTGCATGGCGCGCTCAACCACCTCCAGCATAATCTGCTCCCCGATGACACACGACAAGGCTGCCGTTACTTCTGTCCCGACAACGTGGATCCAGACTACCTCGGATCAGTGCTCGATGTGATAAAACCTGAAGATACGCTCTTCAATGTCGTCTCGAAATCGGGCGGAACCGCCGAGACCGTCGCGCAGTTCCTCGTCGTCGTCGATCTCCTGAGAAGGACGCTCGGGAAGAAATGGAAGGATCACCTCGTTCTGACGACCGATCCCGACAAGGGTTTTTTGCGCGACTTCGCCAAGACTGAGGGCATTCAGACATTTCCGGTGCATCCCGGCGTGGGCGGAAGATTCTGCGTGTTGACGCCGGTCGGCCTGCTACCGGCGGCGATGACAGGGATCAATATCAGCGCGCTCTGCTCAGGCGCTCGCGCGATGAAAGACCCTTGTTTTGCCGCCGATCTCGAAGCCAATCCAGCCGCTCTATTTGCAGGGCTGCTCTACCTGATGCAATCAGTCAAGAATCGCCCGATCCACGTGATGTTCGCCTTTTCGAACCGGCTCTACCCTATCGCTGACTGGTTCCGGCAGCTTTGGGCGGAGAGTCTCGGCAAGCGGTATTCGACGGATGGCCGCGAGATTTTCACCGGGCCGACTCCAGTTAAAGCCATCGGCGCGACCGACCAGCATTCACAAGTCCAGCTTTACGTTGAAGGTCCGGCAGACAAGGCTTTCGTGATACTTGGATCGAGGCGATTCGGGCGTAAGTTGGTCATGCCGGACATCAGTCTTCAGATTCCGGACGCAGGCTACCTTCAGGGAGCGGAGATGGGCGATCTACTTAACGCCGAACGCCGCGCCACCGCCTACGCACTTGCCACGGCTGGCCGCCCGACGATGACCATCGAGATGGACGACATCGACGCTCCTCATATCGGCGCGCTGCTCTATATGCTCGAAGCGGCGACCTTGTTCGGCGGCGGCTATTACCGCGTCAATCCGCTCGACCAACCGGGCGTGGAAGCGGGCAAAAAGGCAACCTACGCGCTGATGGGACGCAAGGGATATGAAACCGAACGGATAGCGATGGAGAAGTTCTATCAGAAGATTGGCGGAGAGGCGTTGGTGGTTCGAGTGTAGATTGCAGATTGCAGATTGCGGATTGCAGAGCATGGTGAGGGCTGCCAACCTCTTCTGGACGGCAGCCCTTACTCGTTTTGCGAAGTTTAGAATTCCACGATTGCCGCCCAGTTACTTCACCAGTATCACCTTCTGCACCTCATTCAAGTCAGAGGCGTCCATCTTAATCAGGTAAATTCCGGCAGCAACGTCCGCGGCGTTCCACTTGGTCGAGTGCTTGCCTGCCTTCACAAAGCCATCGAACAAGGTTGCTATAACACGCCCGGAAAGGTCATAGGCGCGAATAGAGACAGACGATGGCTGCTGAACATTAAAGTTGACAAAAGTGGTCGAATTAAACGGATTCGGACTAACCGAGAGCATCCCCCACTTGTCCACCTGTCCACTTGCCCACTTGCCTACTTCCGCCGGATCTTGTACCGTCACCTCCCACCTGACCGTATCCCCTTCCGCCCCGTCCATCACTATCGCGCAGACCGCGTAGGTTGAGCGTCCCGCTTGACCATTCCACGCAAACCTGAGCGTTACCGTCGAATCACTCCCTACCGAATCCCCGTTCACTTCCCACCGATAGCTGAGACTGTCAGACTCCGGGTTGAACGGAATCACGCCGAATTCGCCCGATGAATCGGGCGGAACAGACAGGTTTAACTCTCTCGGCCAGAAATCGAGAATCGCACTCCTGACCGCAATCGTCCAGATCACATTGTCACTCGACTCTCCCCTATACGCCAGCCCTTCCATCTGGTAATTCCCGCTTCTGAGGAACTCCACCGTAACGCCGGTCTCCGAACCGGCATCCTCCCGCTCAAAGTTGTCCAGATTGGTCAACGTCCATTGATACTGCACCGGATCGCCTTCCACAGCGCGAACTGTGTCGAGGGAAAAGGTTTGGGAAGTTCCTCGGCGGAGGGTGAGGTCGAGGGAGTCGGGAGAGGAGGAGGCAATGAAGAGAGCGCGGACGAAAACGTGCCAACGAATTGAAACAGTCCAGTTATCAAGACCTAACCGACATTCGATAATATCTTCCACAACGGAATCGAACGGGATGGAAATTATTGAATCCCGGCTGATCAGGCTGTCGCGATGGAACCATTCATAGTTCAGTAAACCGTCCCAGCGTCCGCCTTCCGCAGTCACGGAGAACTCAATCGTAGTGTCTGGTAGAAGAGTTAGTAATGTATCTTCAGGAGTGATGATGATATTCTCGACGACAGGGATATCCGGTCCAAGCTTCATCAGGATCGCATCGGTCATCCCGTCTTCGGCGTTAACAGCAAACCCGGCAACAACTATCCCATGGTCGGCGGTCTCCACCACCGAGCTAAAGCTTGCTGGAGTTGCTAATCTAAGATTACGAAACTCGTCCAGCCGGTACTCGGTAGCCCAACGGAGTTGCCCATGGCTGCTCGTTCTCATCGCAACTGGCCTAATTGGGTTTTGGCGCATTCCACCCACCAAGACGAAACCACCGTCGGTTAGGCGAGTCATACCATATGCTTCGTCAGTCACATTGCGGTCGTAACTTTCTCGCCAGAGCATTTCACCATTGGCATTGATCTTCAAGAGATAAAACTGACTACCGAGCCATCCAGTCATGGCGAAACCTCCATCTCCACACGAAACGAGTGAAAAGGAGGCGCCAGACCAATCGAAATAATAATTATTCGACCAAATCTGTTCCCCTGCTTCTATGGTTACTTTTGTTGCCCAAGGACAACCACCCGGAGGAACGTGAAATCCCCAGCCTCCAACCACAACACCGCCATCAGTTTCTCGCAGTCCGTAAAAACGACCCCGTCCTCCAGGCGAATTATAGTGTCTTTCCCAGATAGCCTCACCTGCAGGGTTAATTCTAGCCAGAATCGCGCCGTCTCGATCATAGCCTGCCAGCATGAAATCGTTGTTCTTAAGTTCAATAACTGCCTGACAACTTCCCGCCCTATAATCTTCAATCCACCGGACTTCTCCATCAGGAGTGATTCGTAATGCTCCAAATTGTTGGTTATGAGCACATCCGATTACAAAATCTCCATCGTCTGTTTCTACGATCGAGTAGGCGCAGGACAATCCATTGAGATCGGGATAGCTTCTTGACCATATTACCCTGCCGTCGGATTCCATGCGGACAAGAAACAGAAATCCACTTCCTATATAACCGGATATGGCAGCTTGAGGTCCACTCACTCCAGAGGCGATCAGACCACCATCCGTGGTGACGTAAACATCGTAAAATGCTTCATGCGCCCCTGCGTCGTAGGAGTTAACAAAGTCGATTTCTGGTTCAGCCAGGGCAATCAGAGGAGCGCTATAGAGAAGAAGGCTAATGCATATGAGTTTGTGCTTCATCGAACCCTTCTTTGAGTAGGGTGGGCGGAGGAAGACTCAGATTCCTCCGCCCGAATTCCGGCTTTCACTACCCTACGACATGGAATGTATTATCCAGATGATTGTTGTCTCCGAATACGACAGTGTCGCCGTCGTGAATGACTGAACCTTCATTCAGTTCGTATTCTGTCGTGGCAATCACACTCCAATAGATACCAGTTGTGCCTGGCTGGAAAGAAGCGTAATAATGACTGATCCCATTTTGAGTATTGGAACAAATCATTTCGCATACTGGCACTTCGAGGAGGCGTTCCTGATCAGAATAAGTATGCACATTCAAGATGAGATTGTCCGGGTCTGGTGGAAGCGGCGAGATTCCACCCCAATCAACCCATGCGGAAAATGTCGTATTCACCGCCATTGCCTCCTTTGGCGTCGGCCAGACCATCACCCCGACCACTATCAGCGTCAAAGTAAGTAAAACCATACTCGCCAGACGCACCTTTTTCGTTTTCATTTCGACCTCCATTGATTTGCGTCCGAAGACGCTTTTTAGTATCTTGGAGGCGCAGGGGAGCGATCCTCTGCGCCTTTCGATTGGCGCGTCGATAACTATCTCACGGATGTCGGCGCGCTTCTTTTTGCGATTGTGTTTGATTTAATGTCGTTAGGTCTGATGTTACCCCGAAAAAGTGGACATGTAGTTAGGCACTTTTACGGTAGTATTGCAGCTCAAACTCAGCTGGGCTGAGATACCCAAGCGCTGAGTG
>Ga0247841_10000941_pt1 | contig 71181 bp, 90 predicted proteins | sample LaCruzMarch2015__2_FD_192410 | JGI IMG/M metagenome (GOLD analysis project Ga0247841, IMG submission 192410) | Freshwater microbial communities from meromictic Lake La Cruz, Castile-La Mancha, Spain - LaCruzMarch2015_18m | ecosystem: Environmental > Aquatic > Freshwater > Lake | place: Spain... | reverse complement strand
ATGTGCCCATTAAGCGGTGAAGAAAAATTATTATATAAATCAAATTGTGGAAATTTACAAATAGACACATTAAAGAATTTATATAAAAATAATATGAATGCATTAGAAGTATATTCTAATGGAAATTTCTATAATGCTACACTAAATAAATTTGATAATAAAAAATTATTAAAAATTTCTTTAAAAAATGGGCATTCAATATCTATGACTACTGATCATGCAAATCTAATATGTGATGGGTATAACGGGAATATAAAAACAATTGCTGGAAAAGATATTACCAATGAAATGTGGCTACCATATTCATTAAATAAATATAAAGGATCTGGGGGAACATATGAATTGGGATATTTAGTAGGAGCATTTGCTGGTGATGGGACACTTAATAATGGATATATTACATATTCATTAAATAATGAATTGGATCAAAATGTTGTTAAAAAAATAATATCCTCATATACAAAATATTTTTCAGAAAATCATAAAATATCCTTACATAAAAAAACAAAATTATTAACACTGATTATAAAATCACATGGATTGGTTGGATTATGCAAAGAGTTTGTAGAAGGTAAAAAGACAACAAAACATTATACTCCGCGATTATTTTCAATGTCAGAAGAATTTAGAAAGGGAGTATTTGATGGTCATTATGCGACCGATGGTGGAAACAGAAATAGAATATATACATCTTCAAAAAAGATGGTAGAATCATTAAATTTATTGGCTGCAAGTATGGGCACCACAACATCTATTTTAAAAGATGATAGAATAAATAGATTTAGTACTAATACAAATTATGCTGTATTGTTTTATCAATTAAATAGATCTGAATATAAAAATGTATTCTTTAAAAAAGATAATAAATTGTGGATAAAAGTTGATTCTATAAAACAAATAAATGGTAAAACTGGATTTTGCCTAGAAATCAACAACAATGACCATCTTTTTACTATTGCTGGAAGCGGTATATTAACTCATAATTGTAGACTTAGAATCGACAGATCTAAACTTGAACGAAGAGGTGGAGGTTTATTCGGATCTGATGCATTAACAGGTAGTGTTGGCGTTGTAACACTCAATATGCCACGAATAGGATATTTAGCAAAAGATGAAGCAGACTTCTTTGAAAGACTTGATATTCTTTTAGAAACTGCAAAAACATCTCTTGAATTAAAAAGAAAGTATGTTGAAAAATGGACGGAACAAGGATTATATCCATTCGCAAGAGTTTATTTAGCACATACTAAACAAGCATTAGGATCATACTGGGCTAATCACTTCTCAACAATAGGATTACTTGGAATGAATGAGGCATGCTTAAATTTCCTTAAAGTTCCAATTACAGATCCTAAAGGATTGGAGTTTTCAGTTAAAGTAATGAATCATATGCGAAATACTATTTTAGGATATAAACAAGAAACAGGACATGAATTTAATCTTGAAGCAACTCCAGGTGAAGGAACTACGCGAAGATTTGCAAACATTGATAAAAAGAAATACAATGATATTATAGTTGCAAATGAATCACATGTTCACGATTCTCATGTTGTTCCTTATTATTCAAATTCAACTCAGTTGCCTGTTGATTCTAAATTTAATTTATTCGAGGCACTAGATCACCAGAACAATTTACAACCTTTGTATACAGGAGGTACAGTTTTCCATGTGTATATTGGAGAAAGTGCACCTAATCCAGAGGCTGTCAAAACATTAATAAAGAAATGTTGTACAAATTATAAGATACCATATTTCTCATTAACACCAACATTTAGTGTTTGTCCTATACACGGATATATAAAAGGGAAACATGTTTATTGTCCAGAATGTTTAGAATCAACGGATGTTATTCCAGAAAATTTAAAATGAGGTATTATTTATGGCATATGAAGTAAAAGATATAAAGTTAGCAGAGCAAGGCGCTATGAATATAACCTTTGCTGAACAACAAATGGGTGCTCTTTTAGAAATTAAAAAAAGATTCTTAAAAGAAAAACCACTTAAAGGGATTCGTGTTGGTATGGCCCTACACGTTACTAAAGAAACTGCTGTTTTAGTTAAAACATTAATTGCGGGAGGAGCAGAAGTCGCTATAACTGGATGTAATCCTTTAAGCACACAAGACGATGTTGCTGCAGCGCTAGCTAAAGATGGAGTTAATGTTTATGCATATAAAGGGGAAACTAAAGAAGACTATTATAAATATCTTAATAAGATTATAGAATTTAAACCACAAATTACGATCGATGATGGGTGTGATTTAGTTACTGAGATACATTCAAAACACAAAGAACTTATTCCATCTATTATTGGTGGATGCGAAGAAACTACTACGGGAGTAATCAGACTCAAAGCAATGGAAAAAGACGGAGCATTAAAATATCCTGTTATTGCTGTTAATGATAACGATACAAAACATTTACTTGATAATTATTATGGAACAGGGCAATCTACTCTTGACGGAATAATTAGAGCGACAAATATATTACTTGCTGGAAAAGCTGTAGTTATTCTTGGATATGGATCTTGTGGAAAAGGAGTTGCTATGCGTGCGCGCGGATTGGGTGCGAATGTAATTGTTACTGAAATAGATCCATTTAAAGGATTACAGGCAACATATAATGGATTCCGAGTTATGAAAATGGAAGAAGCGTGTAAGTTAGGTGATGTTTTTATTACTGTTACCGGAAACAAGCATGTTATTCGATTGGAACATATGCAAAAAATGAAAGATGGGGCTGTCATGGCGAACTCTGGACATTTTGATATTGAGATAGATGTAGCCGGTCTAAACAAACGAGCTAAATATGTTAAAAGAATACGGCCTTTTTTAGACGAATATAAATTACATAATAAGAAAATTTATCTTTGCGGAGAAGGAAGACTAGTTAACCTAGCTGCAGCCGAGGGCCATCCGAGTGAAGTAATGTCTACTTCTTTTTGTGGACAAGCATTAGCAGTAGAATATTGTGTAAAAAATAAATTAAAACCTGGTGTATTTACTCTTCCAAAAGAAGTTGATAATAAAATTGCACAGTTGCAGTTAACAACATTGGGATTAAATATCGATAAATTAACTCCTGAACAAATAAAATATTTAGGGGATTGGAAAGAGGGAACTTAATGACAAACTGTTCCGCTTGTGGGTGGGGCCCGATACGAGAATGGTATAATAAAATAATCGAAGAAACTTATATAGATCGAAGAGAAAGATTATCTTGGTGTGATAATTGTCATTTATCAACAGTTAAAAAAGAACCAAAGGTTTAATTTATGACTACATACTGTAAAGAATGTAATACCGAATTTCGGCATTGTGAAAAAGCTAGTGAGATGTATGGTAAATTTAATATTATAAAAAAAGACTTCTTTCAATGTAAATGTGGCCGGATTATTGAAGAAACACAAAATCCGTTGAACGTTAACTATAAGTAAATTTGCAGTGCTTTTATCTAGTCGTACTTTAGAACGATTAAATAAAAGGAGTTTCTTTCCCTCACTCATAGAAAAGCTTTATAAATAGTGGCATTCTATATTTTAATATGCCTGATATGGATATAAATCAAATGGTGGATGACATCTACGAACAAGATCAACCCAAAAAACCAGTCAATGACTTAAGAGATATTGGTAAATATAATACCGAACTAAGTAAATCAAAACAAAACGATGCCGAAAGTATGTTTGATAGTATTTATAGAACACCCCAAAATGCATCAATCAATTTACTACAACCAAGTGAATTTTCAATTGCTACTGGAAATGAAGACACATTTAAAGGAAGACCAAATAAATTTGGAAACTATGATACAGAGTTTGGCAAAACTACAATAAGAGATCAAGAATATGTTAAAAAAATGGTAACACCAGAACAGTCACCTTTTTTTACACAAGAAAGACTTCTTGTTCATGAAAATACGCATGGTTTGCAAGATCAACTTAAAAAAAATTTTGTAATACCCAGAGTTACATCAGAATATAATTATTTTAAAGAAATGGATATTTCTGGTAAACAAACTGGGTTAAAAAATGAAATAAGACAATTCAAAGAAATGTTAAAAAAAGAGAATATCCCTTTATTAACGCAAGAAAAAAGTACCGAATATTTATTAAAAACGCCAGATGAATTTCCAGCATTATATTCACAAATATATCCAGATAGAATAATAAATCCTAAAAGTTCATTAGACCGTAAACTAAATAGGATGTGGTTTCAATGATAGATCTTAAAAGATTTGGGCAAGGAAATTATTCATTTCACCCCTCTTTATTTGATAATACCTCATTAGGACAGCCATTACCACCATTTGATAACCCATCATTAAATAATCCTATAAACCCAGCACAATTTCATATTGCCGCAAATCAACCTATACAACCAGACCCAACTAAACGAAAATTTTGGTGGATTTAATATGGTTACTTTAACTGATTGGATATGGGCCCCAGAACAATATCATTTAAAAAAGAAAAAAACTTTTTTTAAATACAAAGAACCATTATATATTCCAGCCTCTTTTTCTAATATTAAATGGGCTTCACAGGAACATCGTTAAGCTTAAAAACTCTACCCATCTATATATTATTATGAAACAGATACTTTTTAATGACGAACCAGTATATAGCACATCTGGTGTTCTTTTAGTTAAAAATTTTATTAACTAATATAGAAAAGGTTTATAAATAGCCAGCCTCTATAGTTTAATATGGACAATTCCTTTATAAATAGAATAGCTGATGGGTGGGAACCTAAAACTAAACATAATAAAAAATCCATAAAATCACATAAAGACGATTGGAACTGGTTTTTCAAAGATACAGATAAAGATGGAGTAATGAATGGGATTGATTGTGAACCGTATAATAAGAATAAACAAGATACCCCAACTATTTTACAATCAACAAGTTCTGCATTTTTTAAACCAACAACTTCGCCTGGAATGATTACATCGGGGCCCAATCAAAACGTATCAATGGCCCCACCAAAAATTACAACTCAATTTCCTGATACGAAAAAATTATTAGTTAAACCGATTGTTCCAGTACAAAGTGTATCAGTTCAAGCTAAACCAATTCAATCTGTTTCTCAACCTAGTATGATACAAAAAATAAATTATTTTAATACTCCAACACAATCTTTTTTTAAACCACAAATAAGTGTTGCTCCAAATCAAAGTATTTTTAAATCACAACAAATGAGTATGGCGCCTGTTCAAAGTATGTCTAAACCAACATTAACCGCAGCATCTCCTATACAACCAGTTTCTAAACCATTAATAATTCAGTCAACTCAACAAATGAGCATGGCCCCTTCAACAAATTATTTTAATACAATAAAAAGTCCTTTTAGTGCTTATCTTAGACAACCACAAATGAGTGTGGCTCCTACACAACCAACTGTATATACAACTCCCGATGGAAGTTATCTTGGACCAAAACAAACACAAATGAGTATAGCACCTAAACCTTCTATATCTCCACCAGTACAATATAGTTCAACAAAATTATCTCCTGAAACACTTATTACATTAAAAAATATTCCTAGTCAATCAATGGCGACTAGTTCATTCCCAACTGTCAATGCACAAAATTTTAGATTACCAACTGATACAAGATCGTCATCTTTACCTGATTTAAGAACAAATGAAGAAAAACTACAAGCATCACGACAAGCGCTAGCTGGACAATTACAATCTACTGCAATTGCAGGAAGTGTATTAGCATCTCCATTTATATTACCAGTATTTGGGGGAATGGCTTCTGCTCCAGTAGTATTAGGAGCTGCAAGCGCAGTTGAAGGTGCGACACTCGGAGGACTAAGTTCTGTAGCAGATACTGGAAAAATTAATCCAGAAACTATTGTTAAAGATGCTGCTCTTGGTGGAGTGATTGGTGGGGCATTAGGATATATACCTGGAAAAGTTACTGGATTAATAACTTCGGCCGTTGCTAAATCTGCGCAAAAAGTAGAAAAATTAGCTCCTTCAGAATTAAATGCATTAGGAGAAAAAATTTATACATATAAAAATATGCAATATTTAAATTATAATCCAGCATTTAATACAGGTAAAGCAATGTCATCTGAACGAGGAGTATTTTCTTCTGGATATGGCGGCCAGGTTAGATTAAATGATTTATTTAATACAAATATAAATAAAACATTAAGCCCAGCGCAAATACAAACATTAAAACATGAAAATTTACATAGATCTGTTTTGGATTTATTACAAAGTGAATGGCGAACTGGAACAAAAACAAATAATGTAAACCAAGTCATAACTGCTTTAAAAAATAATAATATAAAAATAAATGTTGGTGATAATGTTCAACGATCTGTTCCCAGTGCAATTAAAACATTAATAACAGACTATAAATATACACCTGAAAATGTAAAAGAAGAATTAGTTGTTAGATATCTTACAAATGTTGATGAAACAAAAACAACATCAATTAATCCAATAATTCAAAAAATATTAAAAAATTATGATACAGTAAAATTTAATAAAATTTTAACAATGAATCAAGAATTAGATATTGTTGATTTACCTCCATTAGAACGATTAATTGCTCGAAAAGCAATAACATCAAGAGTAAATAGTTCTGAATTACCACAAAAAATGAAAAATATATATGAAAAAGTTTCAAAAGAAAATATTTTAAATGAAGCATTAGATAATACTCCATCACCATTAACATATAATCCTAATCCTATAACCGCACCAATTCAATCAACTAATATTTCTAAAAAACCATTGGCAATACCTTTTGTTCCCGGAATAAAGAAAAACATATATGGGTTGGCCGTTTCGTTTGATGAAGTATTAACTCCTTCTGAAAAAGGAATATTTACGACTGGAATGGGCGCAGAAACGTTGGGAATAATTGAACTAAATAAATCAAAACAAACTCCATTAGTGCCGGCACAGACAGAAATATCTAAACCAATATTGACAAGTTCAACTCCAGTTGAATCTAAACCAAAAAGCTATTTAGAATTATTTAGTTCTAATGTTCCTAAAGACACCACAGTTGGAATTCCTAAAAATACACTTCCTTCCGGAATCCTTAATAGAGAGGGATATATAAAATTAAATGTAGATTCCGAAGGATGGATAACCAATAAAGAAAAAGATTTAGTTGCTGAAAAATCAAAAGATTATTTAACGGCACAACAATATAAAACAGAGTATGTAAAAAATGTTCCTATCTTTAAAGAGGCTGGTGGACTAGCAAATCCATTTACAAAAACAGTTTCAATTCAATCATCAACAGAAGGAAATAAACCTGGTACATTAATACATGAAACTAGTCATGTACAAGATTTTAGTAATCCTGTACAATTAGTAACAGACACATTAGGAATTACTCCAGGATTTAAACCAGCACAACAAGCTTATAATGAAGGAAAATTAACAGAAGTAAATGGGCCTCTATATTCTTGGATTCCTAAACAGCTTCTTGGCACCGAAATGAAAGCATATTATTTAGATAAATATTATAGAGGAGAACTTCCAAGAAATGAAATGGTTGATTCGTTTGAAAAACAATTAGGAGTTCCACAACAAATGGATATGACCCCACAAAATATAATTGGAATTGGGAATATTTATGGGAAAGTATCTCAAAATGTTGTACAATCCCAAATGATTGAACAAGCTAATGCACGGCCAAGTTCAAATATAATATCTACCGAAAAAACAATACCAACATATAATCCACTTGGAACAACCGGTGGAGCTAAAACAATCAATTTACCTAAACTAATTGAAGCTAATCAGGTATATGGAACAGAAGGAAGATATTTTATAAAAAGCGCTGATAATTATGCATATGATTTGAAAGGAAATAGAGTTGATATGAATACTGGTGAATTATACGGATTAAAGTGAATCATCTTCTAAAAATCTTTCGCATCTATAAGGCTTCCTCAAATATCGAATCAATTCAATCCCTCACATCTAAATAAATTTTTAACTTTATATTCTTCCGCGCACGACTCTGTGTAGTTTTTTAAATTTTGGTAACATACTTTATGCCCAAGTTCGTGCAAAAATACTTGACATGTTTTAAGTTCACTAATACCTTCAGTACTACCAATTACCATATATCCTTCAGAATTATATGCACCTGCCATAGCCCCTTTATTTTTTAAATCTGTATATCCCCAAAGAGTTACTAAACTATTATCAATAGATTTAAAATGTGCATCCCAAAGTTCAAAATTATCAACAGGATATTTACTCATATATGAGGCCAATACAAATACCTGGGATTGTGTATTGTTTTCTTCATCATCCAATCCGTTCAGTTTCGCTTCAATGATACTTAGGTCGCAAGACTGGGTATTTATAATTGGTTGTGTTGAAATTACTGTTTGTTTTAAATCTGCCATTTGCGTATTAACACCAAAATACAAGAAGCCTAGGGCCCCAGATATTAGTATCAATAGAATAATTACTAATTTATCCATATCTAATCAGTGCTGCGAAGTGTTTATAAAGTTGTGGTTTATTCTTCAATTAATGGTAATGTGTATTTATATGTTTTTACTGGTATTTTTGGAGGGTTTATCTTGTTTATTATATTATATTTTTTAAATATGAACCATATAATAATACCAATAATAATAACAAAAATAATATCAGCAATTATAGATGAAATTAATAAATATAATATATACGCTAATATTATAATTAATATTGATCCAATAATAGAACTTGAAATTATTAATCCTACTAAAGTTACAAAATTTTGTAAAAGATCTTTTTCCATATTAAATTCTGGAAATGAATTTTTAAGTATTTTTTTAGAGATTAAGAAAGTTGATACTCCTCCAATTATAAGAATTACACAAATGCTTATAATATTTGCGGCAAGCCAAGCAGTAAACCAATTTATAAATAAGTATGCCGCATAAAAAACCGCTGCAAATAAGAGAAAAATACCTGCTAATAAAAAAATTATTCCCCATCCTGAATCATAATTATCTCCACCACGGAAAATATTACCAAATGATATTTTTGTTCCCCAAGGTCTACATTTAGAACAATATTTTTTTCTACTTCTTAATTCATTTCCACATATCACACATGTTCGCGGTGTATTTAATATTATAGGTGTTGTTTTATTTATTATAATAGGTTGCCGTATAAAACTATTTTGTTTAATTATTGGGTTATATATTTTAGGTCTAAATATTGGATTAGGGGATGGTCTCGCCCAAGTAGATTTAAATGCTTGTTTTTCAAGATGTTTTTGTGATCTTTGAAAACCTCTCATTGATCGCGACATTAAATCTTCAACCATAGTTAATCATTTTTTTATTCCTAATACATGTCTTATTGATTTTAATGATTTATCACTTTTAACTCTATTACATAATTTGTGTGATAATTTTAATTTTGTTCCACCTTTTGAAAATGCTTTTACATGATCAAATTCTGTTTCAGATAATTTTAAAATTTTTTTTCTACAAATATGGCATATATGAGGATTATTTTCCCATATAATTATTTTAGCCGATGCACTTAATGTTTTTCTTTTTTTGGTCTTATTATTTTTTTTATTTAGTTTCTTGTATCCTTCTTTATAAAGAGTATTATTTTCTTTCATTAATGTTGTTAATATATCCTTACCCATATATAATCAATACTCCACCAACCTTAAAAACCTATGTTTGGGCCGATGTATTTTAACTCCCCATCATTATATACAAAAGAATTATCGTAGGCGGCTTTGGATTCCGGAGAGAATTTAGTTCCTTTTACGGAATTGTCTCTTTTAAATAAAGGTTGTAAGTTTCTAAAATTAAATGCTTTTTCCATTTGAATAGGATCAAAAGGATTATATGATATTAATGGAATTATATGATCAATTGCAGTATTTTCCCAAACCATACCTTCTTTAAATTGTTTTTCCAAATAGGTTTTTGCCTGTTCTGGAGTACACCCCAAATATCGGAGTAATCTTGGGTTATCAGTTCCATATAATATAGCATTTCGCATAATTGATCTTAATCCAGTTATTGTTTTAAATTTTAAATCTTTTACTCTGCGATTTTTATCTCTATAGTTTCGCTTCAATCTTAATCGTGTATGTATTGTTTTAATCTGAATATAATGTGATTTTTTAAATTCATCTGAGCATATATTCTTTTTTTCTTCTTTTAATGTTTTTAGTTTTAATAAATCGTCCTTATATTGTTTAGTTACCCATTCAACATCGTGCCAATCTGTTTCACCAGGTATTCTTCCAATATATCTTCCAGGAATCATTAATAACTCGGCATTAGTAATTGTGCCTTCATTTATACGTTGTGTTATTTCATCCTTTGATAAATCATTCATTTTTGATCACTTATAAACAATTTTACCGTTTTCATTCCTTTCTGCAGTTGGCATAGAAGTTATTTTTTCTTCAATCATCTCTAATACCGTATCAAAAAAATCTACTTTTTTCTTCTTTACCAATGTCTTTTGTATATATGTTTGCATTAATGCATTTAATTTCATATCCTGTTGCTTCCGAATATGTAGAGTTGTAATTCCTGTGGTTTGTTCATCCATAATCAATCACTGTAATTCGGGTCCTGTTCTTCTGGTACTTCAATAACACCCTCTGATTCTAATGTGTCTTCTTTAATTACTGGATCTACAAAATCTGGCATTTTTTTAATTTCGACCTCAACTATTCCTAATACAACATCTATGAACGGTACCCACTTTATATGTTTTTTTGTTTTATAAATATAGGCGTTTTTTAATAAATCCATTTTACTTTTTTGAACATCTGTTATCGCAATTATCTTATTTGACATTATATCACCATATATATTATACATCATACCCTTTATAAATGTATGTATTTTAATTATTATAATTATAAAATAAACCCGCCAGATAACCAAAAAGTGCGGGTTTTAAAAAAATTTAGAAAAAATAAAAACTATCTATTTGGATAGGAATTATTCAATTTTTTAGTCATTTTTGTCTTTTATAAATTCATTATTTTGATACTTTTTAGTTATTATTATTCATTATATTCAATACTATTATTATTATTATTATTACCCTATACCCATTTTTTAGTCAACCCCCAGCTAGTAATTTTAATTAAAACCTATCCAAATAGATAGAAAATATTTTTTCATTCCAATTTTTAAAACAGCTCTTTTTGTCGGGATAGGCGGGAATATTTTAAAATTATAATTTTATATAACAATTTTATATATTTTTCAGTAGTTAGGCCTAGTAGCTAACAGCTAGTACCCTCATATCCAGTCGATCCACGCTAGATTTATATAAATTCAGATCACATTATAATCCAGGCAGTGGGATTGATGCAGGTTTACTTCATTCACTTCATTCGCTTCATTTACTTCATTTGAAAGATTATAATACTTCAAATCGCCAAATGGCCCTAGTAGAATACGGAATTTCGGAGTTAGGTGCCACTAAACTCGGATGCATACCTTACACCCCTGAAGGTTAGGTGGGTTAAAACAGGTTAATGTATACATAACGCAGAATTGAATTATTATAATGGCCCAAATCGCGGAATGGTCCCAGTAAAATGTGGAATTGGGAAGTTAGGTCCCACTAATATTCTCATAAATTGAACTATTAGGAATTTCCGAATGGCCGGGCCCGGGCTTCGCCCCAAACATTGAATTATTATTAGGGTATAATATTTAGAAAGGTTTATAAATAAGAAATATCTATTTAATTATATGGATGAAATGGATCTAGATCAAATGGCCGATGATGTAATGGGGCAACAAAATCATCCCAGAATAAATAAATTGTCAAACACTTCACCATATGGCGTTATAGAGAATCAATTGGAACCAAATCATAAAGAAGTATTTACACCATATGTACATAATAATATTTTAGATGATATATTTACTCCAAAACATAGAAAAAATATTTCTCCCATACCAAGTGAAAATTTTAATACTGCAGATGAAAGAATTTTACCTGTTATTGAAAAAATGAATAAAAAAGGATATGCCACTATTGCAAGTTGTGCAGGATATGAATATCCTGGACATTGTATTGATCCCGGAGATATCGCATCACCATATATATTATTTAAAAATCCACAAAATATTGATAAAATAATTAAAGGCACTGAATGGCATAAAGAACAAGGATATAGAGTTGAACCGCCATATTTTAATAAAAAAATTCCTGCGTTATCAATTCATTTATTTCCACCAAATAGAGAAGAATATTATAGTAATTATGAAAAAAATATACCTAATAAACGTGGCCTGCAAAATTATGAAATGGAATATCCTAGAAAAAAATCATTAACCCAATGGAAATTACTTGAAGAAAATTTAGATAAATTATTGTGATTTTTATGGATCTAGACCAAATAGCATCTGATATTTTTGAACAAGACCAACATAAGAAAAAAATTAACGATTTGAGAGATATTAAAATAAATAATATGACTGATTTACAGGAAAATGATTTTGATATTATTTATAGAACTCCAAAACAAGTATCTGAAAATGATGATTTTGGTGTACGTGAGTTAGGAGGGACTGGTGCCTTACCAGAAAATTATATTGTTGCCAAAAATCCAGAAAAATATTTAAATGATATGTGGAAAGATCATCCTGCACGAAAAACTTTTGACATGAATAAATTGCCCGGAGATTATAATAAATCTAAAAATATACCAAATGAAAAAATTACAAATCCTAATAATCTTCCAACAAGGGGAGTTTATCACGCTGGGCTTGATCAAATTGCCGTTCAACCACCAAAATCATTTAAATGGGTAGATCAACAAGAATTTTATCGGGATGTAATGCATGAAGATACTCATCAACGCCAGCGCCGAATGGAATTTAATAATCCAGTATCTCGGGTAAAATCTGAACCGAGTGTTGCATTATTTGATAAATTTTTTTATAATAAACAAATTCCAAAAGATTTTAGAGAGAGATTAAAACAAGAAACCATACCATTTGAAAATAGAGATCAAATGTTAAAAGATAGAGAAGAAGTAAGTCAAGACATAGAAAAAGAATCATTAACGGAACAATTAGGATATTATGGTGATTATTTTTTACGCAATGCATATAAAGATCCTGAAAATGAAACAGAACGAGCACTTAATAGATTAAAATTTAAAGAAGCTCCGATTTGGGGATAATTCTTTTTATGACTGGGCCACAACGAAAACAAAGAACTCCAACAATAATTAAACCTGTCGGTGCCGAATTTCAAACAGTAAATGAACTTAAGAGTAAAGAAGAACAACGGCAAAAAAGGAATAAACTTCCACATTGGGTTTTTAAGAAAAAAATTATTTTGTTGCCTGGGCCAACTAATCCAAAAGGTTTATAAGTAAGCAATTCCTTAAATATATTATGGAAAATCAATTTGAATATACTGGAAAACCAAAAAAATTAATCCAACCTTGGGCTTCTAATTTAGCAGACATGAATGAAGAGGATAGGATTAGATTAGATAAACAAAATGTAAAAGATTTAATTACAAGAGAAACCCTTTTTGCTGCAGCATATGTTCCGTTTGGTGTTCCAGGATTAGTTGCAGGAACTGCACTCGGATATATTGATTCAGAATTAGTTCGTAAGAAAAAACAAAATGAATATAATCAGGAGCAGCAAGATTTGGGAGCTGCAGTAAATACGGCGATGAGCGAATTATGAATGAAATGGATCTAGATCAAATGGCTGATGATATTGTTGAGCAACAGAAACCTCAACCAAAATCAAACTTGGATGTTAATACGTTAAAATCAATGGGTATTTTAGATAGATCTTTTACTGATTATGATAAATTACTTACACCAACTCCAATTGATGAAAGAGAAAGTTTGTTAAATCCAATTATATATCAACAACCATTAGAATTAAGAAAAGAAATGATATTTCCTTATAACGATACTAATGAAAAAGAAATTAGCAGGTCTATTTCTGAAATAAAAAATAGAGAATATCAACAATCCCCTGAAGTTAAAGCATATCAAAAACATTATTATAACCGGCCAGAAGTTAAAGAAAGAATGTATAAAAATCGTAGAGAATATATTATACAACATCCAGAATATAAAGAAAAAATATCTGAATATTATTACAAAAATAAAAACCAAGCTGCATTATCAAAACAAGAAAAATTTGAAAAATCTATGGATGATTTTTATCCAGGATGGAGAGAAGGAACTGAATTTACCCCCGAAAAACTTAAAGAATTAAAAGAAATAAAAAATGATTTAAGATTAAAATTTAGTAGGCAAGAATATGATAAAAAACCAGAAACAAAACAACATAAAAAGGAATATTACAAAGAATATTATCAACGCCCAGAAGTTAGAAAAAAGATGTATGACTCAAATAAAAGATATATTGAAAAGAAAAAATCAATGATTAATGAATTACAAGAGGGGATAAATTCATTATGAATAGATGTATGTATTGCGGAAAGATTGCACCAAAAATGAGTTTAATATGTGATTCCTGCGCACAGGCAATTACTGAATTACCAAAAGAAAAAGAACGTAAGTGCGGTCCATTTCCATGGTGGTGTGCGTGCGATTGTAAGGAGTGCTAATTATGGAAGAAGATGAAATTGTAGAAGATGAAGAAGAAAAATTTTCTCTTGATGATATTGAAGAAATTGAAAGAGCACCTAAAGAGGATCGTTTTAAACTTAGAGCAAAAATTGCAGAAAAATATCAAAATGAAAATACACCAAGTAAAAAAGCTTGGTCTAAATTAAAAAAATCATTATTTCCTGGGCCGCCACAAATACATACAGAAGGAGTTACACGAGTATCTCAATCAGAACTTTTAGATCAATCGGATATTCTTGATGCAGTAATGGGTCAACAGGATAAAAAAACAACAAAACATATACCACCAACTTCATTTAATCCTATAATTTTTCCAAAAGAAAATCGTGTGGCGCCTAACAGCTTGTTAAGTTTACCACAAGATTATGCAAATTCGGCAGTAATTGATACTTCATTTATGGATGCATTTAGATATAATAAAGATTATGAAGGAATAGATATTGTTGGACCCAGAGTTCCAAGCCATAAACAGGAACGAATGAATGAACAAATTAGAAATATTGAAAAAATAAATGCGGGCACATATGTCCCTCATAGTAGAAAAGAAATTCCTGAAGAAGAGATGTATCCTTTTTTGGATAAGATGATGCTATCTCCTATTAACCCCAAAGTTATTCAACCTATAATTGATATAGAGCCCGTTAAGCGCCCAAAGATTTCTCGGGAAAGAGTTCATTCAAATGAAAAATTTGATATAAAACAAGAATTGAATGAATATGCTAAAATAAGACCAAAACCAAGTCCTATTAATAAATCTATTATTAAAAAAACCTTTAAAAAACCAGAAATGCATATACGAAAATTACGAGAAAAAGAGTTCTGGAACGGCCTTGGATCTATTTTTGACGAAGAATAAGCTTTATATATCTCCGATATATATGATTGTATATGGAAAATGCAATTAAAATGCAGCGCAGTTTGGATAAAATAACTGAACAAATTAAAAAGAAAAAAGAATTTGATCAAATAGTTGAAGATGTTCAATCAATTCAACAAACAAAATTAGATGGAGTTCCAAATTATTATTAGGTGATTTTATGGGTACAATAGTTGCTAAAAGAGAAACAAGTTTATTTGCACATGGAACCGATGGTTCTTCTAAATGTTTAGAGTGTGGAGATTTTGCGATTTTCCCATACCAAGCATCATCAGAATTAGAGAGATTTAAATTATTAAATGCTCATAATGATTTTCATAAATATGAAGGAGATGAAGCAGATAGTGCTGTTACAAAAGATCATATGGTTGCACAATTATATGAAGATCAAGTTGAAAAAATGGGTGATTTGATTGATGAACCCGCATTTACTAAGAACGATAGAACCAATAAAAGAAGATGATATTTATGGCGTTATCAAAAAATAAACAATTAAGACAATACCAATTAGAAAGTCTTGAACATAACGAAAACGAAGAAAAAGAAATGCAAGAAGAATGGATTAAGAAAAATTGGAAACCTGGTAAAGATACATCGTTTTCAGAAAAAGCACCTAATTATAATAGTGTGTTAGAGAAAAGAGCCGAATTAAAAGCAGAACAAATATCAGAAATGAAAAAATTAAAAACACTAAAAGATGGAATAGATGAGTTAAATAAAAATATGTGATATTTATGAGTGAAAACGCATTAGATATATTTATATTGGAAGGAATTGAGGATGATAAAGAACAACCCCAAGTAAACCGCATGAAATCTGAACTAAAAAAAGACGATCCATTACGAATGGGTAGTATGCTTGACTGGTTTGCAAGACAAGGCGGTATAGATGAAGAACGATATAATATAAATGCAGAACTAACTGCGTTTAGAATGAAAAAAGCAAAAGAATTAACAGAAATAATGATGTGATTAGAAAGATTTATAAATACTAGAATAGTATGATATATTATAAGTAATTATGAGTTATGAGGTGAAAATATGGTTAAAGGTAAAGCAAGAGCAAAAAAAATTAGTAAAAAATTAAAAGTATACGAAGGTAAAATGGGAAAGGCGGTGTACTAAATGAAAGCAACAAAAAATAGTAAAAAAATAAAGAAGGCACATGCTAAAATGGAAAATGCATATTCAAAAACATTTAAAAGATTGGATTGATTATGGATAGCCACACAATATTGATTAATATGGGGAAACTGATAAAAAAAGAACCCCGTTTAGTAATTAAAGGATTTGAGCGCAAAAGAGATGCTGAAAAATATTTGAATCTTTTAAAGACTAGAAATATATGGGCCAATATGACCTATGATGATGGATACAAAAAATGGTATGTAATTTATACCTGGTAAGATACATTTAAAAACCTTTTGGGTATATATTATATAAATGAATAAGATACTACTTGGTGTAAGTATCATCCTAATGTTTCTATTGCTATTTGGGTGCACCAATAAAACAGCTATATTACAAGACAAAATTAATGACTTAAATACATTATCTATACAATTATCTACAGATCTAAATAAATTGCAAATAGATTATAATCAAGTTGTTTTAGAAAAAAGTCAACTTATTTTACTTGGGGTAACTAAAGATCAAACAGTTACAACACTTCAAAATAATATAACTGCATTAAATTTACAAATTGCCCGTAAAGAAATCGAATTAAATAAAATGATAACAGATTATAATCAATTAAACTATGATAAAAATTTATCAGATTTTCTTGGATTACAAAAAGATCAAAATTATCAGACTAGATTAAATGATTTAAATTCGCAAATTTTAATAAAAACATATGATTTAAATATATTACAAAGTAATTATCGACAGTTACAATTAGATAAAAATAACCTAGAGTTTATTGGGTTACAGAAAGATCAAAATTATCAAACCAGGTTAAATGATCTAAATATACAAATTAATTTATTAACTACTCAAAAAAACAATTTACAACTTATAATAAATGATTTAAATTCTCGATTAATAGAAAAAACCATTAATTTAAATACTTTACAATTAGAATATAATAATTTATTAGTTGCCAATGATTTAAATATAGCTGAATTAAATGAATTACAATCAGAAATTAATTTATTAACTACTGAAAAAACGAATCTTCAAAATTCATTAAATATAATGGGTGTACAACTAATGCAAATAAATGCAGAAAATTTAGAGGTTAAAACAAATTTTAATAACTTATTAACATTATATAATACAAAAACCGCGGAATTAACAATATTTCAAACAAAATATTTAAATGCTGTTGCTCAAAGAGATGATATTAATAATAGATATTTAAATGCTTCTGTATTGTATAGATTATATGGCAATGATATGAATATTTATAGTTCGTTTAATAAGAATTTTTATTATTATAATCAAGGCATTAAAGAAACATATTCAACAACAATGTATGGAGAAATCAATGATTATTTAAATATATTACAAGATTGTAATGGATGTGATAGAGATAAAAATAAGATAATTACTCGTATTAATGAATCAGTTTCTCAAACACAATTATTAATAATATCAAATTATTTTAATTTATTACCAATTTCGAATGAAAATAAAGTTAGATCTATTGTAAATATGGTGCAACAAATAGATTATTTTAACGGCGATGATATTCGTGAAAGTACAGGATATTTATATCCTTACCAAGTATTATACAATGGGATTGGAGTATGTGGAGAAAAATCAATGTTATTAATTAATTTATTAAAAAATATGGGATATAAAACAGCATATATTGATATGCCAAATATTAATCATGCCACCGTTGGGATTGGATGTACTGGTCCATATGAATTTCATAATTCTGGATATTGTTATATTGAACCAAATACTCCGAATATTATTTCCGATTTTAATATGAGGGGTAATAGTTATGCGTATGATTCAAATTTGTTAAAATATGTTTCAATAAAAGATACCAATTACATAATATATTCAATGTCAGACGGGAATATATATAATGCTACAGACGATTATAATGCACAATTACAAATTAATACATTATATTCACAAAATTGGGCATTATGGAAAATACCAGATTGTGTTAATTATTATAAAAAGAAATTATTGTGGGGATTATTTGGAACCGAAGATGACATGAATAATGACATAATATACGATTTCTGTATAAAAAATTTTACATAATATTTAGAAGAGTAGATAAATATGGGCATAATTAAACAATTACTTTTTATATTTTTATTTTCATTAATGATTATATTTTTAATGTCTCAAGTTCATGAAGTAACACACAAACAAATTGGTAAATATTATGGATGTGAAGGAACCATTAATTGGGATTTTTTGGATGGTAATTCTATTAATGAATTATTAAATGGAGAACAAACCGCATTTATGTCAACTCATTGGGATAGTAATTGTCAAATGACAGAATCTCAAACATTGGCGCATTCTATTAATGAAGTTATAGGTTATAATGTAATGCTGGTTCTTGAAGTAATGCTTATTTTAATGATGATGATGATAATGGTATTTGTTGATGGAAAAGATATTGTTATTAATTTACGCAAAAAGCGTAGACGGCCCCCAAATATATTAATCATCAAATAATGCCTATTTAAAAAGGTTTCGGATTATGAATAATGTATGACAGATATATATGATTTAGTAAGTTGTGAACATTGCGGCGCGGTATTAGATAGAGATTATTTAAAAGATTATAAAAAAATTGGAACAGAACAAACTGGGATTGATATAAGTTTTACTTGCCCAGTATGTAAAGTAAAAAATCAAAGATATTGGTGATGAAATGATTACAAAAAAATTTGGGGTAGATTTTAAATCTGAGAATGGCGCACTAACTCTTAATGCTAGCGAGGTCGAACCATATAATTTAGATGGAAAAGAATATACAAAAATACATAAAGATGGTTGGATTATAACTGCAGAAGTACACGAGGATTATTTCGAATGGATAAATGATTTTAAAGCAGAACACCCAAAATATGGTAAAGTATGGGGAGATTTTGAAACAGAAGTATACGCAGATAGTGAAGAAGGATTTAAACATTTTTATAAAAATCATAAACCATATGCGTGGGATTATGGAGATATTTAAAAGAAATAGTGAATACTTTATGAAAACATGTATAACGTGTGAAAAACCAATATCACGTAATTGTAAATTCGGGTATTGTAATAAATGTAGAGATAGAACTGGAAAGAACAATCCATTTTATGGAAAACATCATTCTAAAGAAAGTATTAATGCGACTAAAATAAAATTGTCTAAGATATCTAAATCGTTATGGAAGATTCCAGAATATAGAAATAAAGTAATTACAAAGTCTACTGGATTAACACGTTCAAATGAATTTAAACAATTTCAACGAGCGAGTGCATTAAAACAATTTACTGATAATAAACAGAGAATATTACGAAGCGATAAAATGAAAGAATCTTGGAGAAATGGGGCAATAGTAAAAGGGAAGTATTCTTCTAATCATAGTAAATTAGAAGATAATTTTTTTAGAGAATTACAAAATATATGCCCAACTGCTGTACAGCACCCCGCATTACGATTTTCTGATAGAAGCTGGGCAAGACCCGATATTTTTATAGAGAATTTAAATTTGATTATAGAATTTTATGGAGATTATTGGCACGCAAATCCAGAAAAATATAAGCACGATGAGCAGATTAATGGAAAAGAAGTCTCAATGATATGGTATAATGATGAAATGCGAATAGCTAAAATAAAAGCAGAGCATAATTTAGAAACAATAATAGTTTGGCAACACGAATATAAAAAGGATAAAACAAACCTTTTTAAACGTTTAGATACATTAATTAATTGGGATGCGTGTGGATTATGATTAATATTACTACTGAAAGAGTTCCAATTAAAGTATGGGCTACTGATTTGGAAAACGAAGCATTACAGCAAGCAAAAAATGCTGCCAATTTACCATTTATTTTTTCTCATGTTGCATTAATGCCTGACGCGCATAGCGGATTTGGAATTCCTATAGGTGGAGTTTTTGCAACAACAAATATGATAATTCCTCATGCAGTAGGTTCGGACGTATCGTGTGGGATGCATTCAATAAAAACAGATCTTAAAGAAATTAATAAAACTGATATTGTTAAAATCCTTACGGATATCCGTAAAGATGTTCCAGTTGGATTTAAACACAGAGAAGAATCCAATGAAGATAGAATGCCAAAATCACCTATATTGCCAGGCGGAATTGTGGAAAGCGAATATAAATCAGCAACACATCAAGTTGGAAGTTTAGGTTCTGGTAATCATTTTTGTGAAATTCAAAAAGGGGATGATGGATTTATTTATGCAATGATACACTCCGGTTCAAGAAATTTGGGGTTTAAAGTATGCGAATATTATAATAATCTTGCAAAAGAATTAAATAAAACATGGTATTCAAATATACCTGCAGAATGGGATTTAGCATCATTACCAATAGATTCTCAAGAAGGATCAAATTATATTTCAGAAATGAATTATTGTATGGAGTTTGCTAAAAATAATAGAACATTTATGATGGATTTTATTAAAGAAAGTTTTAATAGACATTTAGGTGCAAATATAACATGGGAATATGATATTAACCATAATTATGCAGTAAACGAAAAACATTTTGGCAAAGATGTTTGGGTTCATAGAAAAGGTGCCACATCAGCTCAATTAGGAGAAATTGGATTAATTCCTGGGTCGCAGGGAACTTCAAGTTATATTGTCGAGGGGCTCGGAAATATGTGGTCATTTAAATCTTGTTCTCATGGTGCAGGTAGAAAAATGGGTAGAAAAGTCGCACAGAGAACTTTAAATCTCGCAGATGAGCAGAAAAAATTAAATGATTTGGGGATATTACATTCCGTACGGAATATAGAAAATTTAGACGAAGCTCCGGGAAGTTATAAAGATATTGATGTTGTTATGGAAAATCAAAAAGATTTGGTAAAAATAAAAACAAAATTGAGTCCATTAGCGGTGGTGAAAGGATGAATAAAATGATAAAAATGACAATAAAAGCAAACGACAGAATTTCAAGAGATATTCAAGTTTTTTATAAAGGTAAAGATATGAACGCGTTCGTAACTTCAATTACATTAGTTACCATAAAAGATTATATAAACCAAGATAAAATTTTATCCGAATTATTGAAGGTGAAAGGATGAATGACCAAGAAAAGATAATTATTCAAAACGAACTTAATTTATTAGAAAAATTTATTAACGAGAAGAAGGTTGATAGAATTACAACTAATGAATATAATATAACAATAGAAGTTGTAGCATTTGATAATTTAAAAAATTATATTGAAAAAAGAAGGGAGACGATATTATTATGATTGAATTTAATGAAGTATTTTTAACTGAAGATATTGAAGCATTATTAATGCCAGAACAAATAAGAAAATTAAATTTAAAGAAAAATACATTATATATGGTTAAAGGCAAGATAGTTTCAATAGAAGAAATAACCGAAGAATACATTGCTAAAGCGTTTACACCAAAAAAGAAGGTTAAAAAATGAATCAATCTGGGCAGATGCAAATAGTTGCTATGGTTGTACCATTGTTAGTGATAGTGATTGTACTCATTCAAGTATTATCTGGATTAGGATACGATACAACAGGAACATACTTCGCACCGAATGGAATTGAATGCCATTTATTACACACATCAAGTTCGGGTGGATTATTTGGAAACCACACAGAATATGATTTAAAAGAGTGTGCTGATGGCAGAACATATAATGATTTAGATAGTTATTCAACAATGCAATTAAATGTAAGGTGAAATGATGGGCGATTTTGAAATGTTTATAGTTGGAGTTATTGGGGTATTAATGGTATTTGCAGTTTTTCATTTTGTTAATATAACTGTTGAACATGATAATGCATTTAATAATGCACAAAAATTTTGTTTAGATAATGGATATGATTATGCTGTAGATAGAGGATTGGCTGGCGGAATAGATTGTGTTATATCACACCCGCAAGGATTTTATGCTAGAATTAATATTAATGATTTGAATAAGTTAGTGATTCAAAATGAACAAGGTTAAAGTTTTATTAGCCATTCCGCGCAAAAAAGATAATACTAATGTAACTTGTGAATCAATGCAACATAGGAAAGTATTTAAGAGAGTTTGGTCAGAACCAGAAGAACGTGAAAAACGGCTTAATGAATTACGTGCAATAGCTGGATGTTATCCAGAATATAAATGGCGAATTTATGAAACAGTTAATTGGCGCGACTTAAGAAAAACTTGGTATGAATGGCAACACACTTTACTTGAATGGCAGCGATCAGATAAAGAATGTAAAATGGAATGGTTAGATAAAGTTCATTCTGAATGGATTTCGGCTATGATGAGGCCAGAAAGTTGTTCATCTGAAGAAAAATTATTTATGCTCGATAAAGATGATAAACTACAAGTTCCAGAGTTTGAATTGCTTTTACAAGCGTTAGATATCGTTGTTGTTGAAAAATATGAAACTCCGGGAGGAATGCATTTTTTAACTAAACCATTTGATATTAGGCAAGTTGATAATTTTAAAAAAGACTGGAATACTGAATTACATAAAGACGGGTTTAGGTTCGTAGAAATGGTTTAAATTATCAAATATTTATATGGAACAAACCTTTTTAAATAGATTTGTTTATAATATTAATATGCGTAAGGATAAATATAAAGTGGTGTTAAGCCCTAGCGTAAAGAATACTTTATCTCGCGTTAATTCTAAAGATAAAAAGATGTTATTGAATGCTATTGATAATATAGCTGAAAATCCAACAGCTGGTAAGCCTTGGAAACCCAAAACTATTGTTCCTTGGCCAAACGAAAAATTTTGTAAATATTGTGGAACTCCAGTTTTAATGCTCATGGATCCTAAAGATAACGAAGTTAATTTTCATTGTGAAAGTCCAACATGTGATAAATTTTGGATGACTAAGGATGAATTAATTAAGGGGCGAACTGGATTTCTTAAACATATTAAAAAGACTCCGCGTGCAGTTGATTTTAAGGGGTTAAAAGCGGAGAGGATCCAGTTTGTTTGAAGGATTGGTTTTATTTGCAATATTTTGTTTTGCAATATATATGATATTAAAAAATATTTTTGGTTATGATATAATGAATTTGATGCCGTGGTGATGTTATGATAAATAGTAAATTATTAATAGGAATATTCATTGGAGCTATAATTACTAGTTTTTGGTTTATTCTATTAACTCCTGGATTATTAGATAACTCAGCTGGAGAAATTAATAAATTAAATAAAGATATTAATATGTATAAATACAATGGGCGAATAATGTATAACCATTTGGTAATTTGCTTTGCAACTACGCAGTGTATGAATGATATTAAACAATGTCAAGATATAAATAGATTAAATGAATTGGGCCCTATGTGCTTAAATGTTGATCAAAATATTCTTAAATTATATGATGTGTTCAAGAGTGATTCAAATGTGGGTTAAAATTAATTGTGCTAAATGCAACCAATCGTTTCAATTATATTCAGTGAAAGCAGACTCAAAATGGGTTTGTAAAACATGTAAAGCGATAGATTTATAAACTCGAGCATACTATAATATATAGATGATTATATGAAAACAACAAAGAAAGTTATCACTGTTGGCGGATGTCTTGGTATTATAATAGATAAACCAATTGTTAAAGAACTTAAACTTAAAAAAGGACAACTTATTGAATTAGATATAAAGGTGATTCAAAAATGAATAAAAAATGTCCTACTTGTAAAAAAATGTTTTTAATTAAACATAATAGAAAAAAATATTGTTCTAGAAAATGTTCTTCCGTTGTTGCTGTTCAATTAAGTCATAAAAATCATAGAATGAAAAATGGGCAAGCACGTAGAATGGGATTAGAAAGTAGAAAATATGAAAATAGTGTTGCAGATACATTAAAATATAAAAGTATGTTTTTACCAAATGAAGTATGCGATAGAATAGTTATAAAAAATGGAAAAATAATATTTATTGAAATAAAACATCCCGGTCAAGAATTAAGACCAAAACAAGAACAATTTAAAAATTTAGTTGGCTCCGCATATAAAATTATATACGGCAAATAATAAGCAGGGGTTCCCGAGCGGTCAAAGGGGCAGGACTTAAGATCCTGTAGCTTAGTGCTTTCAACGGTCCGAATCCGTTCCCCTGCATAGAAGGTGAAAATGATGGAAACAGAGGATGTGCTGGTTTATACATTTTTATTTATGCCAATATTGGTATGTATTAAGGATTTTCCAGATTTCTTTATCCCATTATGTTTAGGATTAATGGCAGCATATTTGATTGGTAAAAAAGGGGCTAAAAAATGAAAAATTTGATTTGTGGTATTTTAATTGTGGTATCTTTTTACTTTGCACTTGGACAAGAAATGAATTTTTTTCCATTGTATTGCTTAGGAATGATTGCGGCATATTTATTGTGGCGATGATTATGAGTGCAAATATATTATTGGCTCTTGGTGGAGTAATTGGTCTTTATTTTTGGGCACAAGGATTATGGTTTATTGCAGTACCAATATTTATTGCTGGGTTTATTTTAGATCAAACATTAAAAATAGGATGGTATGATATGGTTCCAGGAATTCATATAAATGGAGTATTTGATGGTAAACCAATTGTTGAAGATACTAGGGTGAAACAATGAGTATTGATGGCGAACAATTAGTTAGATTTCCTAAAATGGGGTTTTTTGAAAGTATTAGAGAAGCTAAACGAGAAAAAAAATGTGCATATTGTAAAAAAATAGTTAAAGAAAATCCATGGTGGAATTTTTGGAGTTTTAGACCGTTTTGTGAAATTGGAGTAGATAGTAAAACTGGGCAATGGACATATGTTTGTGAAGCATGCACTAAAACATTTGTAAATGATTTTGTAAAACAAATATATTCAGATAAAAGGAAGCTAGTAAAGAAAAAGAAAAGATTATGTAATCCAAAAGATTTAGAATTATTATTTGGTAAATCAAAGAAGGTGAAAAAATGAGTTTAATTGAATCTGTTATTACTGGTGCTATTATGGGAATCGGAGCAGGATTTGGAACTGCTATTGGAACTCATTTTAGTAATAAATTAGTAATAAAACAGTTAACTGCATTAGAGGAAAAAATAAAAGAAGAATTAAACACATCAAAGAAGGCGAAAAAATGGGAAAAAACAGAGAAAAATATTTCAGGTGCCCAGAGTGCGGAGAGCTTGAAACGAAAACGAATATGATGAAATCAGTTGGAAGCGGTGGGTTTGGAATGTGTTATTGTCAATTCGACAATGATAGAACACTAATACCATTCGAAGAAATAACAAAAACAGAATATGAATCTAGATTAAAAGAAAAGGATTTGAAAATATGAATGATTTTTTGAATAAAATAATGGGTGTAATTTTAATTTTTGCATCATTGCTATTACCCATATTATTTATTTTTACAAATCATGAGATTTTATTAGATTATAGTTTTGGTTTTACAATGGGTGCTATGATGGTATCAGGAGTAATGTTGTTTTCATGACTGATATACATAAAAAAGGCTGGGGATACGAAAATTGGTTAGTTAATAATGAGCTCTACTGTGGTAAAATACTTCATTTTAATAAAGGAAAAAAATGTAGTCTTCACTATCATAAAATCAAGGATGAAACATTTTATGTTCTAAAAGGAACTATTAATCTTTATATTATTGAAGGTGTTGATATTATTAAAAAGCATGTGCTTGGAGAAGGAGATAGTTTTCATATAACTCCTGGAATGTGCCATTCAGTAGAAGCGTTATGTGATTCTGATATAATAGAAATATCTACGCAACATTTTGAATCAGATAGTTATAGAATTATAAAGGGAGATTAAATGGTAATATATTGCAAAGAGTGCAATGGGGAAATACAGTATGTTTGCGATATACAAAAAAATGGAACAGAACATGAAGTATATAGATGTAAACATTGTGGAAGAGAAGTAGTTGAAATGGTAAAATTTAAAGGAGTTGAGTATAAATGATAATGGTGACTGGTGGAGCTGGATTTATTGGATCTAATTATATTAGATATTTAAATTCTATTGGGATAACAGATATTCTAATTGTAGATACTAAATTAGATAATTTTAAGAATCTTGAAGGATTAAAATATACAAGTTATTTAGATAAAAATGATTTGGATGGATCAACTGATTTAACAGGAATTGATGCTATAATACATTTAGGAGCCACTTCTGATACAACTGCTAATAGTGAATTATGTTATGATAATAATTATAAATATACAATATCATTATTTTTAAATGCTCTTAAACATTATATACCATTCATATATGCGAGTAGTGCATCTGTTTATGGAAATGATGGATACCCACTTAATTATTATGCCGCATCAAAACTTTTAGTTGATAATACTATTGCAAATCGTGCAGTTGGATTAAGATTTTTTAATGTATATGGACCCAATGAATCACATAAAGGAGAAATGCGAAGTTTTGTAACTAAAATACTTGATGGAAATACTAAGCTTTTTAGAGGAACAGAACAATCTGCAAGGGATTATATTTATGTTAAAGATGTAGTTAAAATAATCGATCATTTTAGATTGCATTATATACAAGGAATATATGATGTTGGCACTGGAACAAATATAACATATAATGACTTATTTAAAGAGATAGGTGCAGTTCCAAATATGATTGATATGCCGTATGAATTAAAAGGAAAATTACAAGTTGGGACTAAAGCAGATCTTGGTCCACTGAAAGCAGCTGGGTATACAGATAATTTTTATAGTTTAAAAGACGCTTTAAAGGAGATGAAAAAATGAATAAGATATGTGTAGTTGGCGATTTTATATTAGATGTTTATTATAATTGTAAACCACGATCTAATCCAGAAGGAAATATTCCTTGTTATACAGCACTAACTACTGAAATGAAAATTGGCGGTGCTGGAAACGTTAAAGAAAATCTAGAAACACTTGGATCTGAAGTAGATTTTTTCTATTCAGGAGAACGAAGTACTAAAATAAGAATCTCTGATAGAGGAAAATATATATTTAGATTTGATGATGAAACACCAAAATACTCTCGAGATAGAATAAAGGAAAAAGAACAGAATTTAATTGACGATATTTTAGCTGAAAAATATGATTATATTTTAGTAAGTGATTATAATAAAGGAGCAATAACTCGTAAAGTAGCTAAAACTATAATGTCAACCGGATCAAAAGTTATTGTAGATTGTAAACCTAATCATTTTAAATGGTTTAAAGGATGTTATTTAATAAAACCAAACGAAAAAGAATTTATTGAAATGACCAAATTAGGTTTAACTGATGACTGGTTTGAAAATACATTGATTACACGAGGATCTAAAGGAATGGTATTAAGCGCGCATGAAAAGATTATACGATTCCCAGCAATTCCTACAAAGTGTGTAGATGTGACTGGTGCGGGAGATACAGTTATTGCTACTTTAGTACATTTCTTGAATAAAGGGTATCCATTAATTGATTCTATTAAATTAGCTAATAAGGCTGGAGCAATATCTGTAAGCCATATGGGATGTTATGCAGTTAAAGAAAAGGACGTGTTAAAATGAATAATCCATTAGAAAAAACAAAAATAATAAAGGATTTTCCTAAAAAAGGAATAATGTTTAGGGATGTAACTACAATACTTAGGGATAATAAATTATTTAATCAAAGCATTCATTTACTTCTAGATAAAATTGCACCACTTAAATTTGATATTATTGTTGGTATAGAAAGCAGAGGATTTATATTTGGTTCTGTCTTAGCAATGGATAGATATGTTGGGTTTGTTCCAGCTAGAAAGAAGGGAAAACTCCCAAGAAAGACAATTTCACAAAAATATTTATTGGAATATGGTGAAGCTGAAATAGAAATAAATCCAGAAGATATTAAAGGAAAACGAGTTTTAATTGTAGACGATGTTCTAGCAACTGGTGGAACTGCAGAAGCTGTTTGTAAATTAGTTAAACGATCTGGAGCTAAAGTAGTTGGATGCTTATTTGTTTTAGAAATTGTTGCATTAAAAGGTTCTAAAAAACTTAAAAAATATAAAGTTATTTCGGGGTTGAAAGTATGATTGCTATAATTGGTGGAACTGGATTAGAAAAATATGTTAAAGGAAAATACACTCAAATTATTGGACAAAGTGCATACTGTATTACAAAAATTAATGGCGTTGATGTTTTATTTATTTCTAGACATGGGGTAGAACATCAGTTAATGCCATCAAGTGTTTCATATAAAGAAAATAATTATTTAATGAGTTTACATAAGTGCAAAGCAATTATTTCATTATCTGCTTGTGGAAGTTTAAATGAAAAAATTAAACCCGGAATGTTAGTATGCCCTGATAGTGTTATTGATTGGACTATACGAAATATAACACACACAAATAGGCATGTAAGTATGGGGGAAATTTTTGATAAAAAACTTAGAAAAATAATACTTAAATATGTAAAACCATGTAAATCACTTATTACAATTGAAGGCCCACGATTTTCAACAAGAGCAGAAAGTAGAATGTTTAAATCATTTGGAGCAGATATAATAAATATGACCACTTGCCCAGAATGTTTTTTAGCTAAAGAATTGGGAATGCCTTATTGTGTTATTAATATGGTAACTGATTATGATAGTTGGAAAGAAGGCCGCGAAGTATCACACGATGAAGTAAAAAAAACAATGGCATTAAATGTAAATAAAATAGTTACATTATTAGATAAAATTTTACCGGAAGTTGATAAATATTTCTGACGAAAAAATAGGAACTGGAAAAAAATTGCTATTATTCATCATATTAGCTTTATTTTTCTTTCTTTTATTACGAGCATATTTTTTAACAAGTGGTGGATATAGTAGAGAGATTAACTTAATGTATATTAGTCCTAAAGATTATCCTGTAGCAAATGTATTGAATGCTGCTGGGCATGAATCAGGGCATTATATTTATTTTAATAAATTAAGTCAATCACAACGAGATGAATATAAACAGATATTTTTAGATTCAAATATATATATAAGCGATTACGCCAAAACAAATGAGGAAGAGGATTTTGCTGAAATGTTCAATAATATGGGCAAATGTACTTTATCTCCAACATATTTAAAAGGGCAAGATGTTAATAAAGTAAGATTTTTCTGGAAAAATTTAGAGGATATATTAAAGTGATTTTTATGGAAGAAAAAGACAATACAAATGCACTTGTTGCAGTGATGATTGGAATAGTTATATTATTAATGGTTTTATATTTAATTGGATTCCACTTAGTATGGCCGTAGCCGCGTAAAAAAGATAAATTTATAAAGAGATTGAGGGTAAAGATATATATGACTAATGATAAACCACAGGCACCGCCTTATAATATGTTGATTCTTATTGCAATTTTTACTGCAGCTATTTTAATAACGGCAGCATTTTCAATGGGAATGATTTTCGATAATAATACTCCTGATATTAATCCAACGCAAAAAACATTAAGTACTTCTGGAACTGTATCCAAAAAAGTTATGCCAGATAAAGTAGAAATTATATTGAATATCGAAACATGGAATGAATCAGCACAAGCAAGCCAAGAAGATAATGCGCGTATTTCAGATAATGTACGAAATGCATTGGATGATATAGGAATTAAAGATATTAAAACCCTTTCATATTATGAAAATGAACAATATGTTTGGAATTCTTCTTATAATAGACAAGATAAAAATGGATATATAACAGTTAATTCTTTACAAATCACTTTAACAGATATAACTAAATCTGGAAGTGTAATAGATGCTGCTGTTCGTGCAGGAGCAAATAGAGTTCAAAGTGTTTCATTTACTCTTACTGACTCAAAACAAAATGAAATAAAAGCACAAGCCCTTGAAGAAGCTTCAGCTAGTGCAAAACTTAAAGCAGTATCAATGGCCAAAGGGTTAGGTGTTACTTTAGGAAAAGTTATGAATATATCAGAAAATTCTTATAATTATTATCCTATGATGAAAGCAATGGATAGTGCAGCTGGATCAGTTACAACTTCATATACACCACCAACACAAATAACTCCAGGCGATGTTTCAGTAGATGCCACTGTGACTATAATATATTCTATTGATTAGATGTGTACTTTGCATACATTTATAAACTCTTTTGTACTATAATATATTATGGTAAACGAAAATAGAAAAATGATTCATATGCGATTGGATCAAATGGAAAAATTAAATAAAATATTTATAGAGTACCAGAATAAAACTAAAACAGTAATTAGTCGTCCTAATTTTATTGATAAAATATTAGAATTTTCTGAACATAAAATTAAGTCAATGAAGTGATATTATAATGGATATAAAAGAATATAAAAAAATTTGGTATATAAAAAATAAAGAAAAAATAAGAGAACAAAGTAAAAAATATGCAATTAAAAATAAGGAAAAAATAAGACAATATTTACAACAACCAAATATAAAAGAGGATCGAAAAATAAAAAGAAAAATCTATGATTTAAAAAATAAAAATTATATTAAAAAAAGACAGCTAATATATCTCCAAAATAGTAGCATAAAAGAAGATCGAAAAATAAAAAGAACCCAATATATATTAAAAAATATAGACCATATACGAAAAAAATATCAAGAATATGTAAAAAATAATAGAGAAATAATAAATATGAAACGGCGTATATATAATGCTAATAAAATGAAAACAAACATTAATTATAAATTAAAATCTAATATAATGCGTAGAATCCATAGAGCACTAATTTTTGGATATGGTAAAAAGGCTTTTCATACAACAGAATTACTTGGGTGCACAATTAGGGAATGCCGAACTCATTTAGAAAAACAATTCAAAGATAATATGTCTTGGGATAATTATGGATCTAAAGGATGGCACATCGATCACATTATCCCTTGTTGTTCTTTTGATTTAAGTCAAGATGAAGAACAAAAGAAGTGCTTTCATCATACTAATCTTCAACCTTTATGGTGGTATGAAAATTTAAGTAAGGGTGGAAAATTCGAAAAATAACATAGCTTTAAAAAGAGATTTGTGGTAATATTATTTAATAACTTCTTTTAAAAAAAGAAGGATAATTGAAAAGGATGGTGAAGGATATGGTATTAGAGATAGGGCGCCGTTATAAATTAATGGTTTCAAAAGGGTTTGAACAAAATAGTATATATACTCTACGGGTTACTTCGATTAGTAATGAGTTTGTGGAGGGGATCGATCTAAAAAATCAAAAACGCGGAATACGAATAAGTTCAATCATTGATTATGTTGAATTAAATGATGGGGACGATTTTAGTGGAAACGAACAATAATTATTGTCGCGAAGATGCGGAGAAATATTACGATCTCCTTCACCACGAGTCAGAGACAGAATTAAGATTATATAATAATAAACATAATTCTCCAGCTCGAAATTTCTTTGTTCATTCTAAAGACGAATTTTTGAGTACTATTGAAGATAATATTGATAAGGGAATGAATATTTCTGCAGGCCTTAATGAAAGAGAACATCTTAAGGGTGGAGATGAAGATGTAAAACGGCTTGGATGTATAATGTGTGATTTTGATGCGCACAACGAAAAACAATCTATTGAAGAAATAGAAAAACAAGCAACTGATTTATTATTAAGATTTAATAATAATAATATTGCCGCATCTATGGCATTTAGTGGAAGAGGATATCATTTATTAGTTCCTTTTAAAGCAGTAGTTATAACAAAAGAAAATAGAGAAGAGTGGAAACAAAAACTTAAAATATTAAAGCAACATTTAGTTGATAAATTTGGAGTTGATTCTGCAACATTTAATTTATCAAGAGTTTCTAGAGTAATAGGAACATTTAATCTTAGTGCTAAAAAATTATCAAGATGGTTAGATTATAGAGGATATAATGATAATTTTGAATTTATAGATCTTATTAATAATTTATATAAGGACAACCCAATTACTTCTAAAATGAATGATTCTGAAACTATTAGTACAGAAGTTGAAGCAAAAAGAAAATGCCCATTTTTTGATACTGTAGCATTAACTGAAAAGTTTCCAGAAGGAGATAGGCATAGTATTTTAATTAAAAATTTAGCAGTTTATACTAATTATACTGGAAACAAAGAATTAAGAGAATCTTTTTGCAAATTTCAAGGAATGGAACAAAAAGAATTTGAAGGATGGGACGATTCATTTAAAGCAGGAACTTTAAAGAAATTTAATTGTGGTGAAATTTTTAATTATTGTAAAAAAACAGGAACAAAAGATCCATGTTTCAAATGTCAATATAATAATTTTAGATATGATGACAAGAAAGTTAAATTTACAAAGAAAGCAGAAAAAGCTAAAATTGTTATTATGAAAAATGTTTACCAAGGAAATAATACACTTCTTGGAGAACACGATGTTATAACTAATACACCAGTATATACTTTATTTGAAACAAGAATTCTTGTTGGTAATCCTTTTAGATATCTCCTTTGTTTAGATGAATCTGAAGTAAGAGAAGGAGACCAATTAAAGTTTGTAACTCCATTAAAAACTAATCACGTATTATATGATTTGTTTTTAGAACACCCACCAGAACCAAAAATATTAATAAAGATGGCAGTTAATTTTGGTATGGATAAGAAGAAAGCTGAAAAAATGTCACAAGATTCAACTCTTTTTGATTGGATTGTAACTGAAGATATGAAAAATATTAATTCATACTTAAGATGTTTAGGTTCTGGTATTGATGAAGATGATGTAAAGTCTTTGAGTAATGAAGACACAAAGAAACTTATCGAGGATCATGTTTCACTTGGGTTAAATATTGATAATAGAGTTAAATTAGCAATGGAAAGTGATTTTTTAATACCAGATATTTCTACAGCTGATTTTTTTACATATCAGTTTTATAATAATCATAAAGTTATTTATACAGGCACTAAAGCTGGAAAAACAACTATATCAACAAGAATGGGGCATAATGCAGCTAGAACAACAATACAAAATTTAATGGGGTTTGCAACTGGTGATGAAATTAATCGTGGAACATTACATAGATATGTAATGCCAGTATATATTGATGAACTTGAAGAAGAACAACCTAAATCTTTATATGGAAAACTATTAAGTTTCTTAGAAATGGGTATAATAAATATTGATGTTGGTAAAAAAAGTATAACATGTGAAGGATTATCTTCAATAACATTTTTAGGAAATCCAAAAGAAATAAAAGAATTTTCAGATAAAGCAGAATCAATGAGTGAAATTGTACGACAGTTTGATTCAACTTTAAAATCAATTACAAGTAATTTTGCCGCAATTGGAAGTAGAATAGGATTAATTGTTTTTGATCCAGATACTAATCGTATTAGTGGAAAACAAAAATATACAGAAGATGAACTTGATGTATTATTTGCCAAAACAGAGTATATACGAAAACAAGCGGCACCTGTATTTACAAAAATGTTAAGAGACCCACAAATACGCGCTTTTTTGGACACTCCATTTGATAAAACATATGCTGATACAATAGCAGCATTTGCTGAAAAAGCAAGTGTAGAAAGTGTTCGAAAATTTATGAGTGGCTCATTGAATAGTTATAAACACTTAAATGGAACAGCATTGCGATTAGCATGTCTTGATTATATGAATGATATAATTAATAATAATTATGATGCAGTTAGAATTGTTGATAAAGCAAAACATTATTTAGAAGTATGCAAATCAATTAATTTAAGAAGTTTTGAAAAAGTTGTTGATAATCCAGATGTTAATAAGTTTTTAAGTGCTGGGCTTAAAGCAAGTTTCGATAATGAGAATCTTGAAATGAAAGCAGTTGTATCTTCAATATATAATTTTGTAAGAGAAAAAGGAAAGAAGGGTACAATATATGTTGGAGAATTACACGACTATATAGCTAATAGTAATTATAAACCAGAAAATCGTGGAGTTTCATCAATTATTGATAGACTTGATAAGCATAAACTTGAACAAGATTATAGAATTGAGTTTGCTTCAATTGACGGAGTAGAATATTTTGTAATAAAAGATTATTATAAACTCATATTACTATTTGGGGACTTTGCGAAAGTGAATGTATTTAATAGTACATTAGGTGCATTCAATGGCTGATGAAGTTATAAAACCTAAAGTTGAAGACAGATTTAAAGGTGTATTAATATACGATCTTGAAACTGCTGCAGAATATAGATCTCCAACTCAAACACACAAATTAAGAGTGTTTGGATGTTATTCATTTGATGATGATAAGTATTACTTATTATATCATGAAAAAGAAATTAGAGATATGATAAATAGACATTATTTTTTAGTTGGATTTAATAATCTTGGTGGATTCCATCAGAAAACATTTTTTGAAGGATATGATAATCAAGTTCTTTATTATAATGGATATGATGATATTGTAAAAAAAGATCAAAATGCAACATTTCGTATTAAAGGAAAAATTAATATTGATCTTATGATGATTATAAAAAAACGTGCTAGTGCAATGAAAGTAAAGAAAGGAATGCTTAATGATTTACTATTACGGCATTCTCTTGATTTTATATCAAGAACAATTGGAATTGTTAGTGATGACACAGCTAAAATAGAAGACTTTGATTATAATATATTAAAAAAAGAGACCGACCAATGGACAATTGATGAAACAAATAAGATAAAGGATTACACATTAAGAGATTTAGAAGTTACAAAAAAATTATATGTATGGATTGAGGATTATTTTTCAAGTTTTAAAGAATATGTTATTCCAGAAGATGTGTCTTCAAAGAAATATTTATCATGTTCAACAGCTGTATTCACATATAAAAGTATTTGTAAATCTTTAGATTTAAAAGAAGAATATTCTAATGTAAAAGATAAACAGTCTTATGGTGGTGGATATGTAAGTTTTCCAGCAGGTGAATATTTTTCTGGAAAAATATACTGTCTTGATTTTGCATCACTATATCCAAGTATAATGCATCAGTGTAATATATTTTCTCCATCTGTAGAAGGTTGGAATGGCAATGGTAAGTTTAATGTTGAAGGTGTTTATAATAATAAAGTTCAAGGTAAAGTTGAACAGTTATTTAAGAAATGGTATGAATGGAGATTACAATATAAGAAAGAAAAGGATCCACGCGAATATTCATTAAAAATACAATTGAATGCCGCATATGGGTTACTTGGTAATCCATCATTCTCACATCTTTATAATAGAACTTCTGCTGCAGATGTAACTAGATTAGGAAGACAATGGGTAAAGTTAGCTAGAAAGAGATTTGCAGATGCTGGCTATAATGTAATATATACTGATACCGATTCTGTATATCTAATTGATATATATGATAATAAAGAAAAGATGTTACAGCTTAAACAGGATATAATAAAAGAAATAAAAGATGCAGTTCCATTTCCATATGATAAATTTGATATGTCAATAGATGCTGAAATATCTGACATGTGGTTTTTCAAAGGAAATGTTGGAGATAAAGAAACTGATTCAGAGATGGATGAATATGATTATATTAATAAACCAAAAAAGTTTATTAAGAAAAATTATATTTATAGAACCAACGAAGGAAAAATTGTAGTTAAAAATCTTGGTGTTAGAAAGAAATCCCTAAGCACTTTGAGTAGAAAAATGTTTTGGGAAGTGCTTGTTCCTAAAATAACAGAAGAGCGTAGAGTAAAATTCTCTGAAGCATATTTAAGAGATACAGTATATGATTTATTAAAAAAAGATTTATCTTTGGCAGAAATTAGATTTAGTGTAAAGAGTGCTGCCGATTATAAAATGCCTTCACAACTTCAAGCACAGATTTCAACTAAGTATGGGCCTGGAATACATTTTTTAATTCCAAATCTTCGGGGAGTTGGAGTTGGTAAAGATAAAAAATATTGTACGGCTGAAGAGTTTGAAAAGAATAAAATGAAGATAACAGATATTAATCTTGAAAATGTATGGGCCGAGCTTGCATACTTTATAAAGGATTCGCAATCAACATTGGCATCATTTTTTTCATGAACATAGCTTTTTAAGGGTTTTGGTTAATATAATTTGTAAAGGTGAAATGAATGGGAGCAGGAACAACAATAGGAATAGTATTAGTAATTTTATTAGTAATTGTTGGTATGGTTGCATTATTTTTCATGGGATCTTATAATGGATTTGTTACTAAAGGATTAGAAGCAGATCAAAAGTGGTCTCTTGTAGAAGCGCAATATCAACGAAGAGCTGATTTAATTCCAAATTTAGTTTCAACTGTAAAGGGTGTAGCTAATTTTGAACAAACAACATTAACTGCAGTAGTTAACGCGCGTAGTGCGTGGGCAAGTGCAGGAACACAAGAACAGAAAGTAGATGCAGCGAATCAACTTGATTCTGCTATATCAAGATTACTTGTAACAGTTGAAGCATATCCAACTCTAACTGCAACTCAAGCATATAAAGATTTAATGGTTTCTTTAGAAGGAACAGAAAATCGTATAAGTTTTGCTAGAGGAGAATATAATGTATCAGTACAATCATATAATGCAGCTATTAAAACATTTCCTGGAAATGTAATGGCCGGCATGTTTGGATTTAGTCCAAAGAAATTTTATGAATCTAAGCCAGGATCAGAAGATAGCCCAGTGGTAGATTTCAATGTTGAATAAAATATGTATAATAATTGGAATATTATTAATGATGGTCAGTGCTTATTCGTTAAGCATTGATTCCATTCCAATTCCTACGAATTATTTGAATGATTATTCTGGTACATTAACAACTGAACAAATATCACAACTTAATTTTCAACTTAAACAAGTTTCAACTGATTCTAATATTGAAATAGGCGTATGGTTAATTGATTCAACCGAAGGTAAACCAATTTCTGATTATGCTCTTGAATTAGGTAATAAATTTGGAGTAGGAAATAAAGGAAGATTTGATGGATTAGTAATTCTTATAGCAGTAAAAGATAGAGAATATTTTATTGCAACTGCAAAAGGCGCGGAAACAATGATTACTGATATTGAGATACGCGATATTCAATTAAAAGATTTTGATCCAAATTTTAAGAAAGGAGATTTTTATACAGGACTTACTTTAGCAATTGCTGATTTAAATAATGTGCAATCAAATGAACTTCTTCCAGATAAAATTAGTACTATTGATTTATCGGATCCGGGTGTATTCTTTTTAATGATATTTTGTATTTTTATTGTTGCTGTTGTTTTTATTATAATAATAAGCGATGATTCTTCTAGTGGAGGATCAATTGGTGGTTCAATTATTGGTGGATCATTTGGAAGACCGCCTGGCAGATCATCTGGTGGAAGTTCATCTGGTGGAAGTTCATCTGGTCGAAGTTCATCTGGTGGAAGTTCGTTTGGAGGAGGCTCATCTGGGGGATTTGGTGGATTTGGAAATTCGGGAGGATTTAGTGGAGGAGGAGCAGGCGGAAGGTTTTAATACTAGTTTGTTCTAATATACTTATGAATAAAGAAGAAAAAAGAGAATATGATAAAAAATATCGTTTGATTAATAAGGACAAAAGGAGAGAAAGCGAAATACGATATAGAATAAAACATAAAAAAGAGTTAGTAGAAAAAAATAAATTATATAGATTCACTAATAACGAAAAAGAAAAATTAAGGCATAGAAAATATAAAATTAATAATAAGTTAAAAATAAAAGAATATAATAAGCAATGGCGAGAGATAAACAGAGAAATAAAAAGAAATAAAGATAAAGAATATAAACTAAACAATAAAGAAAAAATAAAAGAACAAACTAAAAAAGACACAATTAAAAATAAAGAAAAGAATCACCAAAAATATTTAAAACAAAAGGAAATTATAATAAAACGATCTGCCAAATTTCGTATAGAACATCCAGAAAAAATAAAAATATATAGAAATAAATATAAAAGAAAGCATAATAAAGAAATATTAAATAAAAGAAAAACAAACCCGCTATTAAAACTAAATCATAGTATTGGGAACGCACTGAATAAAAGCTTAAAGAATATTGGTTGTAAAAAGGAAGTTGGATGGAAGATATCATTAGGATATAATAATATCGAATTAAAAAATCATTTAGAAAGACAATTTACCCCAGAAATGAGTTGGAATAATTATGGAACATACTGGCATATCGATCATATTATACCGTTATCATGGTTTAAAACAGAAGAACAGTTAATAAAAAAAGGATGGAAATTACAAAATTTACAACCACTAGAAGCCAATATAAACATAGAAAAAAGTAATAATTTTGTTGGTAATCAAAAATCAAATGATGAAATTATATATTTATGAATATTAGATTTGTACCAAAATTTCTTTTAAAGAGTTAAAGTTATATTATATAAGGAGTATGTGAATATGTTAGAAAGCATCGGATTCATCCCAGATGGTAACCGAAGATATGCGAATGCGGCCGGAGTGTCCTTTACGCAAAGCTATATCGAAGGAACTAGAAAAGCTTGGGATGTTTTGGGGTGGTTATCTAAATACCCGAACATTTCAACAGTAATTTTTTATACTCTTTCGTTGAAAAATTTAGAACGCCCCAAAACCGAGCTAATGATTTTATTAAAAATTTTCGAACAAGAACTTGATAAAGTATTAAAACGAAATGAAGTTATTGAAAATGGAATAAATATAAAATTTATTGGACGTAGAGATGTATTCTCAAAAGGATTTCAAACCCGAATGGAGAAGATAGAACAATATACTTCACAGTTTCGTAACAAACAAGTAATTATTGCTATTGGGTATGACGGGCAAACCGAGATAGTTGATGCAGTAAAAAAATATACTGCAGAATTTGCCCAAGGAAAAGTTAATCCAGGAGAGCTTACTGTAAATGAATTACAGAAGTATTTATACGCTGATTTTAAAAGCCCGGATCTAATTGTTCGAACATCAAAAGAACAGCGCCTGTCCGGGTTTTTAACTTTTCAAAGTGCTTATTCTGAATTTGCATTTTTAAATAAATATTGGCCAGATATAACTGAAGAAGATATTGATGCGGTTATAGCTGACTATGAAAACAGACATAGACGGTTTGGAAAATAGAGGTTATAGAAACCTTTATAAATAGAATGGTCCATAAATATATCGGAGTGCTGTAGAATACGGATACTTCGATACACTTGGAATCTTTGCTCGCAAGAGCTACTCCGTGTTCGCCTTTGCCTCCACAATAAAAAATGAAGTGATAAGATATGAGATTTAATAAACCTGTAAAAATTGTTTCAAAAACAACTAATAAAGAAGGAGCGTTAGCATATGTTCCATCAGATAAAGTTAAATTATACTTAATGTGCGCAGCACAGCTTATGAAAGAAGATAAGTTCTATGGAGATACAACAAACGAAACTATTGAACTTATTAAAACTGTTTTAAAGAAAGATCCAGAATATGTATTAAAACTTGCGGTATTTTTAAGAAATGATTTATATTTAAGATCTGTTCCAATTGCTATTTTAGTTGAAGCAGCTAATTGCACAGAAGCAAAACCATATGTTAGAAAGTATGCTAATTATATTATAAGAAGAGCAGATGAAATAACAGAAGCGTTGGCTTATCATTTAAAGAACTTTGATAATTCAGTTCCAAAACAACTCAAATTATCTTTGGCAGATGCGTTCCATAGATTTGATGAATATCAATTAGCAAAATATGATAAAGATGGTGAAGTAAAATTAAGAGATGCTCTTAGACTTGCGCACCCAACTCCACTTGATAGTGAAGAAGATATGTTATTTGATAGAATTAATTCAAGAACTATGGCTATTCCAGAAACTTGGGAAACATATATATCTACTAATGGGTCTACAAAAGAAACATGGGAACACATAGCTCCTAAGATGCCTATATTTGCAACAATTAGAAACTTAAATAATTTCTTAAAAACTGGAGTAGATACTGAATTATATTTACCAAAACTTTCTAATGAAGCTATTATTAGAAAAAGCAAGATGTATCCATTTAGATTTTATTCAGCATATAAGGTTATTAAAGAAAATGATAATCCAAATGCATCTACAGTATTAGATGCTTTAGAAGATGCTGTTGAATTAAGTGCTACTAATATTCCACATTTAGTTGGAACAACTATGTTAGTAACAGATCATTCTGGGTCTATGCAAACTGCATTATCAGATAAAAGTAAAATGTCTTATAAAGAAGTTGGAGATGTTTTAATGTCTCTTTCAAATAAGATATGCGATAAATCAATATGCGGAGCATTCGGGGACGATTTTGCAATTGCACAACTATCTAAAAGAAGTATTATTCAAAATGCAACACAAGTCGCTGACATAGATGTCGGATGCTCAACAAATGGATTTAAAATTATTGAATATATGATTGCAAAAAAATTAAATCTTGATAGATTAATAATCTTCACTGACTGCCAATTATGGAATTCTGAAACATATAATATGTATACAAATCCAAACAACGACTTCCAAAAATTATGGCACCAATATTTGAAAGATATTAATCCAAACAACGACTTCCAAAAATTATGGCACCAATATTTGAAAGATATTAATCCAAATACTAAATTATATTTGGTAGATCTTGCAGGATATGGAACAACTGTTTTCCCAGAAGGAGAAAAGAATGTTGTTTGTATTGCTGGATGGTCCGAAAAGCTATTGGACCTAATTGTTTTAATAGAAAAAGAACCAATTGAAATTATTAAACAAATTGAAACTATGATATTAGAGTGATTTTATGCCATATAAAAATATAAATGAAAGAAAATCATATGATAAAAATTATTATATTTTGCATAAAGAGAATAAACAAGATTATAGAAAACTTCATTATATAAAAAATAAAAAAATAATTCTCAATAAAAAACGAGAATATTATATAAAAAATAAAAAAAGAATTCTTACAAATACAAAAACATATATTTTAAAACATAAACAACAAATAAATCAATATAATAAAGAGTATAATAAAAATAATAAGGAAAAAATTAAAAAACAGCGAACAGGATACATAAATAAGTATCAAATATCCAAAAGAAAAAGTAACATACATTTTAAAATTCTATGTAATTTAAGATCAAGAATTTGGCACGCATTATTTAATGATATAAAATCAGATCGCACAGTTAACCTTTTAGGATGTTCAATTGAAGAAGTAAAACAACATTTAGAACATCAATTTAAACCAGGAATGAATTGGTCTAATTATGGTCATACTGGATGGCATATAGATCATATAAAACCTTGCGCTGCTTTTGATTTAAGAAAACCAGAAGAACAGCAAAAATGTTTTCATTATACAAATATGCAACCGTTATGGGCAACAGAAAATTTAATTAAAAGTGACAAATTTTAGAATAAAGATAGGTTTAAAAGGATTTCGTAGAACATATTATATTATTGGAGATGATAAAATGGTAGAAAAAAAAGATAGTGGACAATTGAGAGTAGGACAAATAATTGAGGTGAGAGATGATAGTAATAGAATGTTTTATAATAAAAAATTTATTCCAGACACTGAATTAACTCCTAAAGAAAGAAAGAGTTTTAGAATGATGATGTGCGATTTAAAATTTTTGGGTGCATTTGCAGCAATTATTTGTCTAATATTTTTTGGTGCAATGATTTATGTTGGATCAAATTCAATTCAAAATCACCAAGTATATGGAGACATGTTTTGTAAACAAACATTTGGGCCAAATTGGAATTATGTAAATAATAGTGGAAGTTATTCAGCTTTTGATTATTGCAATTTCGAAAATACATATGTTCCAGTAGAATCATATGGATTTGGTTATAAGTGGGAATTTAAAATATTAAACGTAGTTTCACCACAACCAATTAGAGGGGTGAACTAAATGGATGAGCTTACAGTTTATATAGCTGGGTTTTTAGTACTCATAGGATTAGTACTTGGATTATTCTGTTTAGCCTTTGTTGGTGCAGGAAATGTTGGAGTACAAGATACATTTGGAAATGTATCAGATAATGTTTTATATCCAGGAATGTCATTAAAATTTCCATTCACTGCTATTATTAATATGACAACAAAGACAGTTGAAGTTAAAGAAGAAGCAAATGTTCCGACTAGTGAAGGATTAATTGTTGGATTACATACTTCATTATTGTATCACGTTGATGCAACAAAAGCAGTTAGTATCTATAAAACTCTTGGCCCAAATTATAATGATATAATTATTGTGCCTAATCTTAGAAGTTCTATAAGAGAAGTTACATCAAAATATGAAGCTAAAGCATTATATGCTGGAGATAAAAGAGATGTATTAGCATTAGAAATTGAAAATAAATTAAAGCCAATTTTAGCAGAAAGAGGATTAATTGTTGAAAAAGTTCTGTTAAGAGATCTGATATTACCAGATCAAATAAAAGAAGCAATTGAATTAAAATTGCAGAGAGAACAAGAATCTCAAGCAATGGAATTTATATTAACTAAAGAAAAACAAGAAGCAACAAGAAAAACAATTGAAGCACAAGGAATTAAAGATTCCCAAGATATAATCAATGCTACATTGACTACAAAGTATCTTCAATATCTATGGATTAGTAGATTAAACGAAAACCCAAATATAATTTATGTGCCAATTGATTCGCAAGGATTAACATTATTTAGAAATGTTGATGATTTGCCAGTTGTTAAACCAATAGATAATAACACAATGTGATTTATATGGATATCGAAAAAATATTAAAGATTATTGCGTCAATAATCATTGTTGTCGTATTAATTTTTACAGTAGTTCAAGGATTCTTTGCTATAGCAAGAATTTTATATGAAGTAGTTGTATTGGCATTGTGGGGAGTTATAGGATATATTCTCATAAAGTTATTAGAAACAGTATGGAAAAATAAAAAGGTGGTTAAATAATGGTTAATGAACAAAAAGAAACTCCATGGATATTAATTTTGTTGGCTATAATTGCAGCAATAGTATTATTTGTAGCGGGGTTTTATATAGGTCAAGGTAACAATACATTAACAGGATTTACAGGGGCCGATAAGAATTATTTAAGCCAGCTTGAATTTGTTGGTGGATTCTGTGAAAGACAGGGTTTGATATCTAGTTTTAGAACAGCATATAATACTGATCTAAATAGATATGAAGGATTCCCAGTATGTATACAAGTAATAAAGTGATATAAATGATTATTAAAAACACGCCAAATGCAGTTGGAACAGAAATCGGGTTAGTAACCGGAGAGTATGTTTCATCTAGAATTTTTTACAAAGATTTCTTCAACGGGGTGCGTAATTTCTTCGGGTTTCCTCTAAAATCATATGCTCAAATGTTGTCAGATGCAAAAGATGGGGCAATGAAAGAGATGATAAAAGATGCAGAATCTTTAGGGGCCAATGGAATTATTAATGTTCGGTTCGCTATTACTGCATTAACTAATGATTCTGCAGTAGTGTTAGTAAGTGGCACTGCAATAAAATAAAGTGATTATATGAATTCTCAAGAAATATATTTAAAAAAATATAATTTAAGTAATAAAGATAAAATTAAAGTTCAAAAACAAAATTATTACATAAAAAATAAGCAAACAATAAATAAAAGAAATAAAATATGGGCAAATAATAATCAAGATAAAATAAAAAAATTAAGAGAAAAAAATAGAGATATAAATATTTTATATCAAAAGAAATATAGAAAGATAAATAAAACAAATTATAATTTATATATAAAAAATAAACGCAAAATAAATGTTCATTTTAAAATAGCACAAAATCTTAGAAGAAGAATAAATAAAGCAATAGTTAATGGTATTAAGTCTGATCATACATTAAAATTATTAGGGACGGATATAGAAAATTTAAAACAACATCTTGAAAACCAATTTTTACCAGGAATGACTTGGGATAATTATGGATTATATGGATGGCATATCGATCATATTATACCTTGTATTAAATTTGATTTAAGTAAACCCGAAGAACAAATAAAATGTTTTCATTATTCGAATTTACAACCTCTTTGGGCAAAAGATAACATAATAAAGGGTGGAAAATAATGTCTTATGGTTTTGGTCTTGGAATAGTTTCTATAATGATTATTTTCGGAATAATTGTGTCCGGTTCATTTATAGATGCAACAACTAATCCAGAAAATATAAAAACATACGCAGATTATAATATTTTGCCGCCTAATTTTGATGTATTATTAGCACAACTTGATACTAATATAACAACTCAAATAGATAATAGTTTTGCAGATAGTAATCTTAGTCCAGGTATAAAAAAAGTAATTCATTATATGACAAAAGAAATCGTATATGGAATTTATGTCGATGTTTATATGGGGCAAGCAATTAATGAATATGTTCCAGGACTATATGAATGGATAAGAGACAATATGACATTAGTAATAGCACTTATAATAATATTAATGTACCCACAGTTAATTTCATTGATAGTAATTTGTATATTTGCAATTATATTAATGATAAAAGAACGATGGTTCTATAGAAAAGGAGTTCCAAAAAACACTTGGAGAGACTTTAAACCAACTCAGAATGAAGTAAAAAAAGAATCTTTTTTTAAACGGATGTTTGGTAGAAAAAACAAACAATAAGATTTATATACTACTTTTGATTATATATTATTATGGATATTAGAATAGTAACTTGTAATAGATGCCAACATTCTTGGGCAACTCGTAAAAAGAAAGACCCTAAATGGTGCCCATCTTGTAAATCTCCATATTGGAACAAACCAAGAGTAAAGAAATATAAAAAGAAGTGATTTTATGTTTGATAAAAAGAAATATATGACAAAATATAGGATTGTTAATAAATTAAAAATAAAACATCAAAAAGCAATATATGATAAAATATATAGATCAAAGAATCATGAAAAAAAATTAGAATATGACAGACTATATAGAATTCAAAACAAAGATAAAATTATACTGGGAAGAAAAATTCACAGATTAAAAAATCATAAAGAAATTGATAGAAAAAATAACATATATGTAAAAAACAGAGAAAAAATAGATACACAATTTAAAATTATTAATAGATTAAGACATAGAGTTAATATGGTATGTAAAGCAAAAAATGTTAAAAAGAATTTTAGATTTAAAGAATATATTGGATGTTCTCCTGCTAAATTAATTGCTCATCTTGAATCTAAATTTTCTTTTGGAATGACTAAAAAAAATTATGGAAAATGGCATATAGATCATATAAAACCATGTGCAGCATTCGATAAAAATGATCCTATGTGGCAACTTAAATGTTTTCATTATACTAATTTACAACCTCTATGGGCAAAAGATAATATAATTAAAGGTGATAAATATACCGAGTTATAAAATCACAATTGATGATCGAGAAGTTCATCAAGGAAAAACGGCATCTCTTACTGCAGAATTTGATAGACTAGAAATACCATATACATTAGAACGGTTAAAATGCGGCGATATATTAATTGAAAATACACTTACTAATGATATATGTGTTATAGAAAGAAAGGAAGTATCTGATTATGCAAAGAGTGTTATAGACGGAAGATTAAATCAAGAAATAATGCGTATGAACGAGCACTATTCTAAATCATTTCTTATTATTGAGGGTGCCTTTAAAGATTATTATAAGAAACAGGCTAAATTAAAACGGGCTAAATTTATAAATAATATGTTTATGTTTTCTAATGCACATAAAATTGGATCGATGGTATCTATATCAGTAAGAACAAATACAAAGATATTAATGACTGATAATAAAGAAGAAACTGTCCAAATGATCAATACAATCGCGGGTAAATTTACTGATGGGAAGTGTTTTAGCGCTCCCATTTTTAGAACGCATAAAACAGAAGAACGCGTATATGAAAATTTACTTTTATCGTTTCCAACGATTTCTCATGCTAAAGCCGAACGTATTATGGCGCAGTATCCTACATGGGCAACATTTTCAGCTGCCGTGTTGAATAAAATGTTTGAATTACCGGGGTTCGGAGATACTACGAAGGAGCTTTTTTATAAATCCTTAGTATAAAGGAAGGTTTATAAAGCTTTGGGTGTATAATTATATATATTGAGGTGTTTATTTGGAAATGAAGAACATAATGTTACCAATTGGGCTATTAGTTGGGTTATTAATAATATTAGGAATAGCAACAATAGTATTAACAGGAACTATTAATGATAAGGATGTAAAAGTTACTGATATGAATGCTAGTATTATAACTTTAACAGTTCAAGTAAATGCATTAAATGCAGATAATTTACAAGTAAAAACCAATTATAATAATTTATTAACTACTTATAATGCTACTACAGCAGCATTGACTACATCACAGACACAAGTAGCTACTTTAACTGGAGCAAATGGAACTTTAACTGCCGAAAAAGCAGGATTAGTAGCAGAAAAAACAGCATTGTTATCTGATAAAAATATTTTATTGTTTGATAAAAATATTTTATTAATTGATAAGCATAATTTATTAATTGATAATAATAAATGGAAATTAGATTATAATAATTTATATATAGATAGAAATAATTTATATATAACTAATAATGATTATAATGCAAGAGCACATAGATTATATACAGCGTTATATAATTGTTATTTAAGTGTAAAAACTTATAAAGATGTTAATTTAATTATAGGTGCTGCAGACTATAATATTATAAAAAATACATGTATAACCCAAATAGATGTAAATATAGGAGATTATAACTACTTTTCATAATAGAAAAGTATTATATATAGATAAAATATAAGTATAGTAGTGAGTATTATGAAGTTTAACGAATGCAAAGAATGTAAATCAAAAAATCTACTAATAACGAGCGATTTGGATGGGCATATCTTTGCCGCTACTTGTTTATCTTGTGGCTGGGAATTTGAATCTCCAGAATTTAAGAAAATTTATTCTGGAATGAATGATGTTTTCAAAGACTTCGATCGCGAATCTATTTTAAAGACAAAAAAGAAATTGGTGTAAGTTTGCCTGAATTCGATATAATATGCAAAAGATGTGGTAAGAAGGCCCGTATAACTGCTGAAGATGGTCTATTATGTTTAAAATGCTGGAGATTAACTAGGGCTGAAAATAGAGTTATCCGAAATAAAAATGCATTAGATAAATGTTTTTCATATATGAATACTAATAAAGTATCTGAAGATGAAGCACGTATTATTTGTGAAGTTATGCAAGATTTAGAAACAAAACATCCAACAAAAAAGAAATCTTCTAAAAAGAAATTACTTAAAAAGAAAATAATTAAAAATAAAAAAATCAAAAAGAAAAAATAATTACTTTTATGATAGTGCATTTTGTCACATTCTGTATAGCATTTTTGGCCGTCTTTTTCTTAGCACCGCCATTCATTAAAAGAATGCATGCCCAGGGTCTTGTTGGAAAAGACATGAATAAATTCAATAAACCAGCAGTAGCTGAATTGGGCGGAGTAACTGTTTTTTTAGGATTTAGTGCAGGACTATTTTGTTCTATTTTTGTCGCAACGTATTTAAATTGGATTGATATTGAATTAAATTTAGTGCTAGCTGGATTTTGTACAATTGCAATGATTTGTTTTATTGGGGTAATTGATGACATCATTGGATGGAAGAAAGGAATTAGACAATGGCAACATTTTATTATTCCAATTATTGCCGCAATTCCATTGGTCGCAGTATATGCTGGGCATACAACTATGTTTATTCCATTTATCGGAGAAATAAATTTTTTAATATTTTATCCATTAATAATTATTCCATTAGCTGTAACTGGTGCAACAAATGCATTTAATATGTTAGCTGGATTTAATGGGCTTGAAGCCGGGCAAGGAATTATACTTACGGCAACATTGATGTTTATTGCACTTTTAAGTGGAAGCCCAACTGCAGCTATTTTTGGGCTTGCTATGGTTGGAGCATTATTAGCATTTATTAAGTTTAATTGGTTTCCTGCGCAGATATTTGGCGGGGATTCTTTAACTCTTATGGTTGGGGCGAATTTAGCAATTATGAGTATTATTGGGAATATTGAAATTTATGGGTTTTTATTAATATTATTATTCTTTGTTGAATTCGCGTTTAAAGCAAAACATAGATTTAAGAGTGAGTGTTTTGGTATACCAAATGAAGATGGAACACTATCAGCAAATCCAAAGGGTGGTTCTTTAACACAATGGATAATGAAGGCTGGAAATAATAAATTAAGAGAGGAAAAAGTAGTAACATTAATATTAAGTATTCAAATAGTCATTTGTGCAGTTGTATTTTTATTCTTTTTACTAAAGTAGAAAGGTTTATAAATAACAGCATTATATTACTTATTATGAAGAAATCGAATAATGTAATGGGTAAGACAGACTATTTTTCGTCTATTGATAAATTAGCAGACGATTTTATGCCAAAACAACGTGTGCCTCTTAGTATTGGATCATTTAATCCTTATAAACAACAAGAAATTTTTTCAAACCCAAAGAAACGATTTGATCCTTATGAAAATACGTGGGGTAGAGAAATGCAAAGAGCATTCCATTTAGGTCCTGCACAATCTAAAGAATTAAATCCAAAACAAATAAAAGAATTAATACATGAATTAAAAGAAAAGAAAATAAGAGATAAAAAAGCGATAGAAGATGTAAAAGAAATTAAAACACTTTCTAGTAAATTTATGAATTCGCCATGGAACGCTGTTCCAGAAAAATATAGAAAAAAGTATGGCCGTATGGATTTTGATGGAGACGGGGTTTTAAATAAATTTGATTGTTATCCTTTTGATTATGATAGACAAGCAACTCCAGCTGGATCAATAATAACTAGTCCTGTAACTGTTACTAAATCTTCAAGCGGTGGAAATGTTTACTCTTATAATTATACAACTCCAACTGGTCAAAAAATGTCTACGCAAACTATAGTTAATCCATCTACTGTTTCTGGAGTAAAAACAACATCAACAAATACATCTTCTGGAGGAACTCCGGGAGTTAGTTCTGGCCAAGTGACTGCAGATAGAGCTAAATATGGGCAACTTCCGGTAGGAGCAGGAACTCCAAGTCCAAATGCAAATTATACTTATTCAGCTAAAGATGGATGGGTTACAATACCTGTTGCATCAGGCACTGGTGGAAATGTAACATATACTGGAGGAGATGGAAGTAGAACAACAATTAATCAAGCAAAAGGAACAACAGTTACAGATCCATGGGTAGAATTTTATATACAACAAACTAAACCAGAACTTGGAGATCAACGAGATAATGCTGCATATAATAAACTTTATGCAGAAATATTAGAAAAGAAACTTACAGATCCATCTTTTAAAGCAGAATTAGAAAAAATGGTTGCAGTTGATAGAGCTAAGTATGAAGCAGAAAAAGCTGGAGCAGCTGCTTTAATAAAAAGTCAAGCAAGAATTTTAGAAGCAGCTACAGAAAGAAAACGAGGAATGTTGAGTTTAGTTGGTGGAACTAATTTAGCAAATGAAGGACCTGTTAAAAAAGCAGAAAAAGTTTTAGCTGATAGAGCAACTAGATTTGATACTGCTAATACAGCTAAAATAGAAAGAGCTGGATCAGCATTTGATGCCGCCGTTGATAAATCAAATACAAATTTAAATTTTGCCAAACAAGCAGAAGCAACAGCAGCTGTAGATAAACAAGAAAGTGCATGGATGAGACACAATGTTCCAACTGGTGGAACAGTTGATGCATCATATACATTTAAAGGATTATACTCTCAAATGACCAAAGATCAGCAAAATAAATACGATGCTTTACACAAGTAATAAAACGAAAGCTTTATAAATAAAGAAAATATACTATTTGTTATGAATAAACCAAATAATATGATGGGTAAGACAGATTATTTTTCGTCTATTGATAAATTAGCAGACGATTTTACACCAAAAATAATTGGTTCTTCTACAGCATTTGACCCATATCCAAATACATGGGGAAGGCAAGTTCAAAAAACACTACACGTTGGGCCCGCACAATCTACAGAATTAAATAAAAAACAATTAACTGAATTAATACACGAATTAAAAGAAAAGAAAATAAGAGCTAAGAAAGCTGAAGAAGATGCACGCGAAATACACACTCTTTCTAAAAGATTTATGAATAAACCATGGAATGCAGTTCCTGAGAAGTATAGAAAAAAATATGGACGTATGGACTTTGATAGTGATGGAGTTCCAAATAATAAAGATTGTTATCCATTTGATTATGATAGACAAGGATGGCCATTTGATCAAATTGCATCAGCAGTAAATAATTTTTTTAATCCACCTAAACCACCAGCATCACCACCTCCAGCTCCACCAAAACCACCAGCATCACCACCACCTGCAGCACCAAAACCATCTACAAATTATTTTAATATACCATCTACATCAAATCCTTTCAATTTACCAAAACCATCAACACCTTCTACACCAGCAGGACCAATTTATTCTGGACCTAATCAAAATTCAAGTTGGGGCGGAGGAGGAAGCGGAGGAGGAAGCGGAGGAGGAAGCGGAGGAGGAAGCGGAAGCGGTGGACAAACAATACAAGATGGAAAAACAACTTATACTTATGATCCTAAAACAGGATGGAAAACAGATTTTGAAGTAGAACTTTGGATAGAACAAAATAGACCAGAACTTTCAGATCAACGAGATAATGCTGCATATAATAAACTTTATGCAGAAATATTAGAAAAGAAACTTACAGATCCATCTTTTAAAGCAGAATTAGAAAAAATGGTTGCAGTTGATAGAGCTAAGTATGAAGCAGAAAAAGCTGGAGCAGCTGCTTTAATAAAAAGTCAAGCAAGAATTTTAGAAGCAGCTACAGAAAGAAAAAAAGGATTTATATCATTAGTTGGTGGAACTAATTTAGCAAATGAAGCTCCTGTTAGAAGAGCTGAAAAAATTTTAGCTGATAGAGCAAGTAAATATGATGTTGCAAATACAGCAAAAATTCAAAAAGCAGGATCTGAATTTGACGCTGCAGTTGATAAATCAAATACTATTTTAAATTTTGCTAAACAAGAAGAAGCAACAGCAGCTACTGACAAACAAGAAAGTGCATGGATGCGATATAACGTTCCAACAGGAAGAACAATTGATACATCATATACATTAAAAACAATGTATTCTAAATTAACACCTGCGCAACAACTTAAATATGACGCAAGCCGTTAACACAAAGGTTTTTAAATAAAGGAATCTTATAGATTAATATGGTACTACCAATTAATCCATTCAATCTTACAAATAATACAAATCCATTTAATTTACAACCTACAACTCCAATTACTTCAACTGCGCCAGGACCTATTTATTCTGGACCAAATCAAAATTCTAGTTGGGGTGGAATAGGATTACCACCACCTCCACCAACTCAAACTATTATACCGCCAAAAACAACAATCACTCCACCAAAAACAACAATCACTCCACCAAAAATACAATTATCATCTTCATCTCCACAATCATCTTTGATTGCACCAAAACCACTTATTACGGCAACACAACAAAATGTTAGTATACAAGATCGTGGCCCAGGACAATATTATAATCCAATAACAAAACAAGGAATGTCATCATTAAAAGATCCAGGAATTGGATATGTTAAACAAACATATGAACAAGCACAAAGTGGATCGTTTAATACACTGTTACCAGCAAGAGATTATTTTAATTTGAGTGGAACACCAAATTATTTTTCTCCAACCGCATCGCCAATTAGTAATTTTACAAAACCATCATCTGTTTCATTATTAACTCCAACAAAACCAATACAAAGTGGAATGATTACATCAGGTCCTAATCAAAATGTATCGATGGCACCATCAATGAAAACAACAATTCAACAAACATCTTTTGGAACACTTACAAAACCAGCTGTACCATCAACATTAACAATCACCGAAAGACCACAAACGTCTACATTAACTCCACCATTAGATTTTTCAAAATTTAGTACACAATTACAAGTTGCAGGAGCAGAAAAAACAATGTCTGATTTAACAAAATTTAAAAATGTTGATCAAACAATTATTCTTCCACCACAGCCAACACCAGAAAGATTAAAAGATGCTATAACAATTCTTGGACAAAAATCAGTTCAGGGGCAAGAAAAATTTTATGGGCCAGCAGGACAAGAACTATTGAAAAAAACAACAGAAGGAACTCAAAATGCAATGGCATTAGATAATCAATATAGAGCGGCTACTGAATTAACAGATGCAGATAAAATTGCAATAAAAGAAATTGTAAAAACAACATTGAATGATTATTATGATAATAATAGTGTTATATCTCAAAATTCATTTAACATATATAAAAAATATGCTGATACATTAGATTTATCAGGAATTGCAGGAACTTCAGATGTTACACTACAGAATTTTAATAAAAATATTATTTTACCAAAAGATAAACCAAAAGATTTAACACAGCTTGTTGATACAATTGCTGGGCCATATACTCCACCTAAACCAAAACCAGAAAATGCGATTCAAGCAGTTAGTATGGGAGGAGAAGATTGGGCTAGAGGAATACAAAATATGGATTTTACTAATGTTATAAATCAAGGTGAAAAAAATTATACAGCATTAGCTGGGCCAGGCGTTGGTCAAGTAGCAAAGGCAATTGCTTCGCCAATTGCAGGAATTGTACAATTAGGTGGAAGTGTTGTTGGTAGTACTATTATGTTTGGGCATGATCTTTTAGGAAAAGATGAAGTTCCACAAACAACAATTCCTATTAGTAAAGTTGTTGAAACACCAAATATGAAAGATATTACTATTACAGAAAATAAAGCGCGTATAGATGCATTAGAAAAATGGCAAACTGTAGCAGATCCAGTTATTAAAAGTACAACTGCAAAAAGAGATGCAATTATAGATCCAAAACTAGATGCGGCTCTTACTACATATAGTACAAACTTTGCGCCAAAATTCGCTGATATTGATTTTAAATATAGTGCATTTGCACGTGAAACAGGAAAAGATAAAGATGGAAATCCAATAATATCATATGAATTTCCAACAGCAAAAATTCAAAATGAATATCTTACTGATAGATCAAATATAAAGAATGATTTTGCAAAAACCACAGGATATAATCTTGAAGATGTTGCTAAATATTCAGAAACTAAAAAAACAGAATTAGATAAAATATATGGTGAAGGATCAGATTGGAAAAAAATAACTACAGATTCAACTTTATTTAGAGAAGAAACTTCTGCTGATGGAACAAAATTAATGGTGTTTATACCATTTGAAAAAACAATGGAATTAAATAAACAAAAAGATGCAGCATATTTAAAAGATATGGAAGAAATTACATATACACCAAGTAGAGATATAAATAAAGTAGAAGATATTGCATTGCGAGATACATTTAGAATGTACGCAACAAAAACTCCAGGAAATATAGATACAACTCCTTTAATTTCTTTAGATGAATATAAAATATCAAGTGATTTTTATAAACAAAATAAAATGAGCCCATATGGAGCAAAAATAAAATATGATATCGAAAATCCGTTAATTCAATTAAATTATAATCCTAAAACAGGATTACCAAAACAAATTCCAATTGGAGTTCAAGATGCATTTTTAATTGGCGGAGATACTACAACAGTAGCAGCTGGAAAAGGAATATGGAATTTAGGAGAATCTTATTTACAAGCAAATAGAGATGCAAAAGGATATGCAAATCAACAAGATTTTTCAAAAAGTTTATTACCTGGATATGATAAATCAATTGAAATTGCGCCAAGTAATATAATGTCTTTAACACCACCATTTTTATTAGCAGATGTAGCAACCGGTGGTAAAGCTAGTCAAACTTTTACTGGAGCTGGAGATTATTTAACTGGCGGTGGCTTTTCTAAACCAATTCCTATAGAAGCTGGAGCAAGATGGTTAGGAACTGGGTTATCACAAGTTCTTCCAACAACTGGAGAAATTGTTGCAGAGAAATACGCACGAGGATATGCTAGAGATTTAGATAAAGCATATGGACAAATGGGTACATTTGAAGTATTACAAGAAGGAGAAATTCAAGCGGCTGGCCAAACTGGTAGAGTAGTTGGAACTTTTGCACCATATGTAGCAGGTATGCTTGTTGGCGGTCCATTGGGTGGAGCTATTACAACTGGTGCAGCAGTATTAGGTGCAGCTGAAGCAAAAGACTCAAATGAATTACTTGGAAGTTTAGCAACTGGAGCAGTATTTGGTGTTGCAGGAGCAGGAATTAAAGGATTAGGATTGTATACAAAAGGATCTCAACTTGCAGCAGCATCTGGAGAAATCGCAAAAGCGTCTAAACTTACTGGAGTTTCAAAAGTATTAACAGCTGTAAATACAGTTGCGATGCCAGCATATTACACGGCAATGACTGGAATGGAAGGATTAAAATCTATTGAAATGGTTAGAAAAGATCCAACATTAGAAAAAGAAGCAGAAGAAATTGATAGATCATTAAGAGTAGCATATGCAGGAGCAACTTTAGGATCAATGGCAGCTAGAGTTCCAGGAAATATATTAGAAAATTCTCTTGGATATTATACTGTATCTAAATTTCCAAAATCGGCTCAATTTATTGATCCATATAGATCAGTTAAAGGAATGTCTGCTGGAGAAAATATAATGAGAATGATTGCAAATGATGGGAAAAATGGAATGAAATATAGTACACTTTCAAATTATTTAGGAGATAAAGTAAGAATGTTTTTATTTGATGGAACTGGACCAGCATTGGCAAAAGATGCAAAATGGTTAAAACAAAATGGATTAACAGAAGTATCTGCAAAAGAATATTTCGCCCACGGTGGAAAAGTTAAAGGCCAACAAGGAATTTTTGAAAAACAACCAACTGGAGCTGAAGCAAACAGAGCAAAAAATGGAATGATTGATACATATTTCGGTAAACAAAATATTGAAGGAATGGCATTTTTTAAAGAAGCAAAAACTGGAGAATATTTAGCAATTGCATACGGATCATATCTTGGAACAGGAACACCTGCATATGTAGCTCAAAAAGCAGGTAAAGGACAACCACAACAAGATACTCGAAGTTTATTAGATGTTTTATCAAAAAAAGATATAGGATATGATTTAGCAACTAATAGACCAATAACTGCAGGCAAATCATTAACTACAGATTTACTTTCATATGTACAAAGAAAAGGGCAAAGTACTTTTAAAGCAGATCCATTAACATTGACTAAACTTAAAAGTATGTTTGATACAGAACCGCAATCAGTAGTACTTGCAAGAGGAAATATGATTGACATGAGTATCAAAGCAAATAGACCAATTCAAGGAGAACTTGTAAAAGATTATATTTCAAGAATAAATTCAAATCCTGAAAATGCTGGAAAGTTTTTCCAAACAGAAAATTTTGGAAAAAATGCAAAAGGTCAAGATATAGTTCTTAAAGCATGGGATGGAAAAAGATTCCAAGGATATAATGAAACAGCTGTTCAATTAGGATCAAGTGGAGTTGATCTTACTACAGGTAAATATGTTTTAGGATCATCATATAAAGTAATTCCAGGATCAGAAAAATTATTAATTATAAGAAATCCATCAAATATTTTAGGACAATATAGAGCAAGCCCAGATCCTTATACTAATACTATTACAGAAATGAAAGATATATTTACTGTTGAAGGAGGAGGAAAAAAAGCAGTTGTAGTTGAATCTAAACCATATACAACAGCGAAAGCACAAAAAGGAGATTTATTTTCATTATTAAAAAGTCAAGCATCAACATCTACTAGTGGAATGAAAACAGGAGTAAAAGGAGCAGTAATTGAAACAGGGGCAACAATATTAGCAGGTGGAAAAAATATTGTTACTGGTGGAAAAAATTTAATTATAGGAACTGAAAATTTAGCAAATAAAGCAGTAGCATTAGGTCAAAATATAGCTGAATCTAAAGTAACATTTTATCCTCAAAATATTACTAAAGATATTGCGATAGGAATTGGAAATATTGTGCAACCAACTACACTTGGAGCTAAAATAGTTCGTGCAACTGATATAATAGGAATAACATCTACTCCAATACCAACAATATTAAAACCAGTAGTTATTACACCAACAACTTGGGAAGAAATTGGAAAAATAAAAGGAAAACAGTTTGTTGAGAATATGCAAGCAATGAATGCTAAAATAGATGCAGCTGCAAAAGAAGTTGCTGATATTGCAGCACTAAAGACAAAAATATCTACAAGTCCATCTGTGAAATTAACTCCAGCAGAAACAAAATTAATGCCTAAATTAATAGCAGAAGATATGGCATTTAATAAAGGGGAATTATTAACAGTTGCACAAAGAAATCAATTAATACAAAATACTATGGATAAGTTAAAGTTATTTGAAAGAACTGGAGAATTAAATCTTACACCAGGAGAATCAAAAGCAGTTGAAGAATTTTTAGGTAAAACAGAAGCAAGAATAAGTGAATTAAATACTGGAATGCGCCCAAGAACAGATTTATTTGGTAAATTATTACAAACAAATATTGCAAGTAATTTATTACAAACTGATTTGGCTAATAAATTATTAAATAAAACTCCAGTAGAAACTCCTCCAACACAACAAGCTATCAAAGATGCTATAAAGAAATTACAAACATTTGAAAAAACTGGAGAATTAAGTCTTACACCATTAGAAGGTAAAACAGTTGATTATTTTTTAGCTGGAAAGAATTTAGAATTTGGATCTACAGCACCAACAACACTTTTACAAAAATTATTATCTCCAAATACAATTGCAGGTAGAAGTGTTAGACAACAATTGAGAATTGATACAAGTAATAAATTAAAAAGTGAAGCATCACTAAATAAATTTACTCAAGGAGAATTAAATACACTTGATTATTTTATAAAGAAAGATACTTCAAGAGCTACTCAATTAGAAACTGGAATGAGACCAAGAACAGATATAGCTGGCAGATTATTACAAACTGGAGTAGCTAGTAAGATATTAGAAACAGATTTTGTTACTAAAATGTTAGGTAAACCTGTATCAGAAGCACCACCAACAGCACAAGCAATTAAAGATACAATAAAGAAATTAGAAATATTTGATAAAACTGGTAAATTAAATCTTACCGCGGTAGAAGGTAAAACAGTTGATTATTTCTTAGCTGGAAAAAATTTAGAAGCACTTACACCAACTACGCCAACAACATTTTTACAAAAATTATTATCACCAGATACAGTTGCTGGTAGATCTATTAGAAAACAATTAAGAATTGATACAAGTAATAAATTAAAAGAAGGCGCTCCTTTAAGTGAATTTACTCAAGGAGAAATAAATACACTTGAATTTTTTAATAAAAGCGATGCTAAAAATTTACAAAAAGCGCAAGCGGCAGAGGCACAAGCTGTAAAAATGTCAAGAGCAGCAGAAGCACAAGCAAGAGCAGCAGGACTTTCTCCAGAATTAATAGCACAAGCAAGTGCTAATGCATATGTTAAAGGCGGAACAGCATTGAATCCATCAGCAACTACTGAAATTAGACAAGCTGCAAGAGCATTAATAACAGATGCAACGGGAAAAAAGATATTAGTTGTACAAGATGCAAAAACAGGAACATGGGGATTGCCAGGTGGAGGAGTAAGACCAGGAGAATCTCCACAATATGCAGCATTCAGAGAAACATTTGCAGAAACAGGATTAGCACCTCTTTTAACTAAGAGTAATATGCCAGATATACTTGGAGGACAATTTAGAGGATCTCCAAGAACAAAAGTAGCATCAATACAATCAAGAAATTTAATACAAAATCAAGATATATTATTTACTGGAAAAGCAACTGGAGAAATTAATATAACAAGACCAGGTGAAATAGCTGCAGCTAAATGGGTAACGCCAAATGAATTTTTAGCAAACTGGCAAACTGGTGGACGAACAGCTCAAACAATAGTTGCTAGAGAATTAGGATATACATCAAATATATTTAATTTGAATCCTATACAAAGAGTAATTCCAACAACTATTAAAAATACACCAAAAACAGATAATATTTCATCAGTTATATCTGCGCAAAAAAGTATATCAATACCAATACGTGTATCATCTGCTCCAAAAGATATGGTTTCGGATATAGTTTCACAATTAAAAATTAGTGAATCTAAAGTACCTCAAGAAAAATTAAATTCTTATAAAATGCAAGAAGATGTAATAAAACAATTAGATATACCATCATCTGTTAAATTAACACAATCACAAAAATCTATGGTTGATGATATATGGAGTCAACAATCAATAGTTTCAGAAAAATCATCAACAATTTCAGAACCAATATCATCTGTAATTTCAAGTTCACGTATATCATCATCTCCATCATCTTCACCATCTTTATTTTCACAATCAGCACCATTATCAAATCCATTTGGTGGAAATTATACAGCCCCACAAGTTGGTGGCCCATCTGGTAAAAAAGGTAAAGACCAGAAAACAAAAAAGACAAAAAGATTAATACAAGTTAAATCATCATTATTTAGAAAATTCGCATTTGGTGAAAAAGACTTTACAGTAGATGCCGATAAACTTGGAGCATTCCAAAAGACAATCGCACAACGCGGATCATTCTTTGGGTACGATGTAATTCCAACACAACAACAAATACAAAGAGAAGAACAAAAGTTATGGGAAAGCCAAAATGAAGCAATTCCATTCAAAGGAAAAGAAAAGACTTTCCTTGATATAAAAGTGTAAAAACAGCAGGTTTATAAAGAATAAATATCTAATATATTTAGTGATTATATGGGTTGGATGGAAGCAACAATAATTTTTGTTACAGGATTAATAATTTTTGCAGTAATGTTACCGATTGGGCAAGCATTACTTCCAGACATGCAGAATACAATGGGATCAACAGTTGTTCTAATGGTTTCATCAATGTTCATAATAATTTTAGTTTTTATCTTTTATGTTTATATGCAACAGAGTCAAGGCCCCAATCATTTCATGGGCGGAGACGAACAGGAGCAAATTCAATAAATAGAAAGGTTTATAAATAAGAAAACCTTATAATAATATATTAAAAGCGTGAACAAAATGGAAACATCAAAAATAAAACCAAATAATTTTCTAAAAATGGGACAAAAAGGTCAAGGCTCAATGATGAGTTTTTTTACTTTAGTAATGGGACTAATTATTTTAGCAGCTCTTTTACCAGTAACTAATGCAATTGTTTCTACTATAGTTGGTGGAAATATGGATAATTTAGCACAAGCAAGTATTATTGCAATGTTAGTTTCTATGTCAGGAATCATAATGGTTATCTTATTCTTTATGAGTGTAATAAGTGACTTCCAAACAAGACAAACTTACGTTGGTCAATAAAAGACAATCAAAAGATTTATATATAAGCAAATTCTAATAATATATAAATAAACCCCTTAACTAAAGGTTTATATGTAGAAAAAATCTACAATATATCACTTGGACAAAGTGGAATTATGAATATGAAGATTTTTGCAACAATTTTATTAGTTTTCTTATTAACCGTAGGTGTGTTCGCAGCTAGTGGAACTACATCCGATGGAAACACTCGTGTTGAATTAGTGTATATGACAGAGATCGGAGATAGTAATTTGCCGATAGATGGAAATTATATTTTAGCATTAGCATCTGACGATTTGACTGGAGGATTAGTAACTACCCCAGATGGAAATTATGCGCGGATCGGAGTATTTTTTACAGACTTTGATTTAATAAATTATAAGATTTTTATCACACTTATTGACCCAAGATGTTATACAGTTAATTCGTTGGATCTAATTAGATTTAATGTGTATTCACAAGCAGGACAACCAATTACTGATATCAATTACACATTGAATGGAAATCCTGGATTAGACTTAACTGGGTTTTGTTTTGGAAATGATTCAAATAAGTCTTGTGCGCGCCTAGATCCTAATATAATTCCGTTTGTAACTAATAGTGTTACAATTTTTGCAAGTAATGGAATGAACATTGAATCGGTTACATGTGATTTTAATTTTAATCCATCAAGTGGGAAATCAATCATTATAATGCCAAAACCAGACTGGATTATGTTCTTATTATTGATATTTATCATAGGAGGGTTCATGCTGTTTATCTATTATAGAAAACGGTAAGAAAGGAAAGGATTATAAATAAAGAAATGTTATATTTATTAAGTATATAAAGGCGCAAACATATGAATTTTAAACATCTATTTGGCATATTCTGCATATTACTCTGTCTTTCGCCCATGGCATTTGCCGATGATTTAATGGTTTTACATGGTAAAGCATATGATGGAAATAAATTAATGGCGCTTGGAGATGTTCGTGTTCAGATATATAATGCACAATCGGGCGGAGCAATGATTTATGATTCTGGATTAGATTTTAATGGTGCAATTATTAATGGGCTTTTTGATGTTTTATTAGGTTCGGGTGTTTCTCTTGATTTAAACCTTGGGCAACGTTATTATTATGCAATGCAAATAAATGCAATGGATATTAATTTCGGTACAAGTTTGCGACAAGTGTTCCAATCGGCACATGGAGATTTAAATATTTATCCAATTTCACAATTACGAAATGATTCGGGGTATATTACTTCCGCAGCATTGACTCCTTATTTAACTAAAGTGGATGCGAATGGTTTTTATGCTTTTAAAACAGATGTGAATTTATGGACGAACCAATTATTAGTTCCTTATCTTACTAAAACAGATGCAAACGGATTTTATGCTCTTAAGAGCGATGTGAATATTTGGACTCAACAATTATTAGTTCCTTATGCTACTGGAGCAGATACAAATGTTTGGATAGTTCAAAAATTAGTTCCTTATTTATTACAAGTTGATGCTAATGGATTTTTTGCTTATAAAACAGATGTAAATTTATGGACTAATCAATTACTTGTTCCTTATTTATTAAAGACAGACGCCAATGGATTTTATGCTTTTAAAAACGATGTTAATGTTTGGATTGATCAAAAATTAGTTCCTTATTTAACTAAGATTGATGCAAATGGATTTTATCCACTTAAAACAGATGTCAATACTTGGACAAACCAATTATTGGTTCCTTATTTATTAAAATTAGATGCTAATGGATTTTATGCTTACAAGTCAGATGTTAATCTTTGGGGAGATCAAAGATATATGCCTATTAATACTATTATACCTTTAGATACAAATTGGCAAACTTCATGGACTACATTTGATGCAAATATGAGATATTATTTTGCTTTAAAATCTGATGTTAATATTTGGATTACACAAAATTTAGCTCCATATTTATTACAAGTTGATGCTAATGGGTTTTATACTTTGAAATCAGATACTAATGTTTGGATCGATCAAAGAATTGCTCCGTATTTATTAAAAACAGATGCTAATGGATTTTATGCTTTAAAGAATGATGTAAATATTTGGATAGATCAAAAGATTGCTGGATTTAGTGGAGACACAAACTGGCAAACTAGTTGGAATGTATTTGATGCAAATATGAAAGCCACATATGCTACTTTAGGAGATGTAAATCTGTGGGGAGATCAAAGATATCTTCCTTTAAATACTGTTTTAATGATTGATACTAATACAGAAACAGTTGGATGGACAGATAATTTAGGAAATTGGTTACAAGATTTAGATGTTAATGGAGTATTAACAGCACATAATTTAGTAGCTGGAGATCCTACTGGATTTGTTGCTACAAATTATTTATTATGGTTACATAATTTTACAGGTAAAACAATTGCTGGTATTTATTCTGCAGATGATGATTCTCTTATAGATTTAGTAGCAAATCAAGACGAATCAGGATCACCAAATAGTCAAGCTGCAATTAGATTTGCAAATAATGGAGTTTGGACTGGAGCAATAGGAACATATGATAATAATTCAGGAGTAAAGTTTATTATATCAATGCCAAATGGATCTGGCCCAGATTTATCAATGAATCAAGCAATTACTATAGATATTAATTTAATTGTTACAATGTTTAATGATTTAAATGTTAATGGAGATATATATCAAAATGGATATTTAGTTTGTGATGTTTCTGGAGCAAATTGTCCACCAGGTGTTACTGATACTAATTGGCAAACTTCATGGACAATATTTGATGCCAATATGAAAGCAAATTATACACAATTAAATGATACAAATATTTGGATAGATAATAAATTAGTTCCTTATTTAACTAAAGTAGATGCTAATGGATTTTATACTTTAAAATCAGATACTAATATTTGGATAGATCAAAAATTAGCGCCATATATTTTAGGATCGGACGCTAATATGTTTTATGCATTTAAAACAGATGTTAATCTTTGGGGCGATCAAAGATATTTACCATTGAATACTGTATTAATGACTGATACTAACTGGCAAACTAGTTGGAATGTATTTGATGCTAATATGAAAGCTACATACACTCAACTCGGAGATACTAATATTTGGATTGCACAATATTTAGTTCCTTATTTATTAGGATCTGATGCTAATGGCTTCTATGCATTTAAAACAGATGTAAATTTATGGGGAGATCAAAGATATTTACCATTGAATACTGTATTTACTGATACAAATTGGCAAACTTCATGGGCAACATTTGATGCAAATATGAAGGCAAATTATACACAGATTGGAGATACTAATATTTGGATCGATCAGAAATTAGTTCCATATTTAACTAAAATAGATGCTAATGGATTTTATCCATTAAAAGAAGATGTTAATACTTGGGGAGATCAAAGATATTTACCAGTTACAACAGTTCTTCCACAAACAAAAGCATTTGTTGCAAAAAAATTCATTACTGATTATAATGCTGTTACAGGATATTTTAATTCTTATGCAATTTCATTTACAGATATAAATAGTGGATTCCCAGCAGCATGCCCATCTGGATCTTATATATATCAACTTGCTCCGGGTGTTGCATATTGTAGTTATCCCACAGATACTAACTGGCAAACTTCTTTCGGATTATTCGATGCTAATATGAAAGCAACATATACACAATTAAATGATACTAATATTTGGATAGATAATAAATTAGTTCCTTATTTATTAAAGACAGATGCAAATGGATTCTATGCTTTAAAGGACGATGTAAATATTTGGATCGATCAGAAGATAGCAGCATTACCTGGATATACTGATACTAACTGGGAAACTTCTTGGGATGTTTTCGATGCTAATATGAAAGCAACTTATACAAAAATTGGAGATACTAATGTATGGATTGCACAATATTTAATGCCATATTTATTAGCTTCTGATGCTAATGGATTTTTTACTTTAAAATCAGATACTAATGTTTGGATTGACCAAAAATTAATTCCATATTTAACAAAAGTTGATGCTAATGGATTCTATCCATTGAAAACAGATATTAATGTTTGGATAGATCAAAGAATTGCAGCAATACCAGGATTTATTGATACTAACTGGGAAACATCATTCGGAGTATTTGATGCTAACATGAGAGCAACATATGCTACTTTAGGAGATGTAAATTTATGGGGTGGACAATTATATGCATTTAAGGGAGATGTTAATACTTGGACTAACCAATTATTAGTTCCTTATTTAACTAAATTAGATGCTAATGGATTCTATGCTTTAAAAACCGATGTTAATATATGGACGAACCAATTGTTAGTTCCATATCTTACTAAAGCCGATGCAAATGGATTTTACGCTCTAAAGAATGATGTAAATACATGGATAGGACAATTAGCTGTACCTTATACTGGTGCAGATAGAGATGTTAATTTAGGATCACACGGAATTTCATATTATGATGTTAATTGGACTGGTGGAAGAGTAACTAATGTTCCATTAGATGCAAATATACAAGTATTTATTGATAATGCAACGGCCGGAGATACATTACTTTTAGGAAGTGGAACATATACTATTACCAGCGCAATAAGAGTAGATAAAACATTGAATATTAGAGGGCAAGGAAATGCTAAGATTTATAATGCAACAGCAGATGTTAATATTTTCTATATTACAGCAGATAATGCAAAATTGACTGATGTGAATATATTTGATGTTGGAGCAGGAACAAAAGCAGTATTTATTAATGGTGCTAATAATGTTACACTTAGAAATATAACTATGAATACTACTGGGGCTGGATATGAATATGGAGTATATTCTTTAAATGGATCTGGTGCAATATTGGGCGGATTTATTACTATAAATTCTACTGATCAAAACGCATATGCGATTAATATATTGAATAATTCTTCAACAACACAAGATCAAAATTGGTTAATTGAAGGAGCTCTTATTTATGCTAATGGTGTTGTAAGAGCAAAAGGTGTTATAATTAATAATCAGAATTCATCTTATTATATTACTGCTAATATTGTAAATTCACAAATAAATGCTAAATCTACTTCAGCATTTTCAACTTATGGATTAGAAACAACTTCAATTTCTACAGCTAATGCGCGCGCATATGTATATGGTTCTACAATTGGTGGAGAACTTACAGATATAAATGCGGTTAGATTAAATACTATATATTTATATGCTACAACATTATTAAATGGAACTATTGGTGGGGATGTACATTATTTAGGTACAGCTACAGCTAATACAATTTATTTCGATACTAATGGTGAGCCAGGAAATTACCAAGAAGGAAAAATGTTTTATGACCCAACATGGAAGACAGTTTCAGTTCAAATTGGAAGAGATGTAACAATGCAAATAGGGCAAGAAGAATTTAGAAGAGTTTATAATAATACTGGCGCGATTGTTCGAAATGGACAGGCAGTTATTACAAACGGTGTGTATAACGGATTCCCAACTATAGCTTTAGCACAGGCTAATACTGAATCAACTGCACAAGTTTTAGGTTTAGCGACACAAGATATACCAATAAATGATTATGGATTTATTACTGTTAGAGGTAATATTAATGATTTGAATACTAATATTGCTTCTTGGACTGAAGGAGACTTATTGTATTTAAGTGCAACTACGCCAGGGGAAGTAACTAATATCGTTCCAGACGCACCAAATTATGAAATGCGTATCGGTAGATTAATTATAAAAGATGCAACTGGCGGTAGAATCAATGTTCGTATTATACCATACACTAACCTTTCTAATTTAGGAGATGTTACAATTACTAGTCCAACAGTTTCACAGGTATTGACTTACAATGGTGTTTCTTGGGTTAATTCTGCTGCCTCTAATACATCAGCATCTAATGGAATAGCATTTTATTTAGATGGTAATGATATAAATGCTAATACACCTCAAAATGCATTTGCTTTAGAACAATTATTTAAAGTTCCAGTAACTACTACTCCGCAAAATGCCGAAGCATTATCTGCTACTATAACTAGAGCTCCAATTGGTTCTGCATATTTGTATAATACTGATTTAAATAGAACTGTGCTTGATGGAGGTACTTGGACATTTTATACATACGGTGCTGTTAGTAGCACTGGTGGTGGAAGAATATCATCATTATTTAATGTTTTATATAAGGTTAGAAATTATGTTCAAACAGATACTAATGTTACTATGGCTGGTGCGGGTGTAACTAGATATGTTATTGCTACAGCAAATGCTCCATTTTCTACTGCATTAATTGATACAAACTTTACAGCAAATGATCAGAACTTATATGCGGGTTATTTACAAACTCCAAAAGGATTATATAAAGTAGTTGGAAGAACATCAGATACTAATATAACAATTTCTGTTCCAAGTGGGTATGTAAACGAAACTGCAGTTAAATTTTCTACTTGGAAAAGATTATTCTTTGCGCAAACTCCAACAATTACAGCAATAGCTCCAAATTATACTTTATATATTTCTACTGCATCAAGTGGAGCAATAGATATGAATTCAACAGATAGAATTGGATTAGTTATGGTTGGAGTATCAAATAATACAACTACAATTACATACGTGTATAATGGAACTGCAAATCAATCTTATTTTAATTCGCCGCTAATTACATTACACAATAATTTAGCTGGATTACAAGGCGGAGCTGCAAATGAATATTATCACTTAGCACAAACAGACTTTATAACAGCAACTCAAGCAGCAACAAATTTACAAAATGGTTATTTAACTTCAGGTGATTGGGTAACATTTAATGCTAAGGCAAGTATATCAGATTTAAATGAATATACATTATTAAGTGATACAAATGTTTGGACAAATCAATTAATACGCCAAGCTCAAGTGGATTCAAATAAGTGGAGTTTAACTAAGGTAGATGCTAATGGGTTCTATGCATTGAAAGATGATGTAAATAGTTGGATAGATGATAAATTAACTCCATATTTAACTCAAGTAGATGCTAATGGATTCTATTATAATAAAGAAGATGTAAATGCATCATTCTTAACTAAAGTAGATGCTAATGGATTCTATGCATTAAAAGATGATGTGAATACATGGATAGATCAGAAGATAGCTGGATTAACATATGATACAAACTGGCAAACAAGTTGGGATGTATTTGATGCAAATATGAAATATTATTTCGCACAAAATGCAGATGTTAATAATTGGATAGATCAAAAGATTATAGCATTATCTTTTACAGATACAAATTGGGAAACTAGTTGGGATGTATTTGATGCTAATATGAAAGCTAATTATACACAATTAAATGATACTAATATTTGGATAGATCAGAAGATAGCAGGATTAGGACCATCAATGACTGATACTAATTGGGAAACTTCATTTGGAATATTTGATTCTAATATGAGAGCTACATATGTTACTCTTGGTGATGTAAATTTATGGACTAACCAATTATTAGTTCCATATTTAACTAAGATAGATGCAAATGGATTCTACGCATTAAAGAACGATGTAAATGTTTGGGTAGATCAGAAATTAGTTGGTTATTTAACTCAAGTAGATGCTAATGGGTTTTATCCATTGAAAGAAGATGTAAATATTTGGATAGACCAGAAATTAACTCCATACTTAACTAAGATAGATGCAAATGGATTCTATACAATTAAAGCTGATACAAATATATGGATAGATCAGAAGTTATTACCATATTTAACTCAAGTAGATGCAAATGGATTCTACCCATTAAAGAGCGATGTAAATATATGGGGAGATCAGAGATACTTAAAATTAACTGGTGGAACAGTAACTGGAAGCATTGTAGCAACTCAAGATATTAATGCAGCAAATTTACATGCAGATACAAATATAACAATTGGAATAAATGGATATATTTATGATGATGGAACTGCAATAGTAATCGGAAGACGATAAAGGCAAGGTTTAAAAACTTGCGAGTTCTATAAATATATAGGTAATTGTATGGATATTAAATATATTTTTGTAGGATTATTATTTTTAATATTACTTAGTGGAGGATTTGTACTAGCAGATCCTTTTACTATAAGTGATGCCAATGGGCAATGGAATGACAGAAATACTGTTACTTTTTCTTGTTCTGATAATAATTTGGGTTATTTTTGTAATGATTTGAATTATTCTTTAAATTCAGGTAGTTGGAATGTTGTTGATATTAATGCTGGGAGTTTTAGAATTATTCCCCCTGCTTCACTTACTGATGATACTCAAGCTCATAACTTTTTTGCTTATAATATATTGAATGGGCTTCTTTATACTGCTGGTTTTGATGGGCATTTTGGTGCTTATCATTCTGATACTAATGTTTGGGATAATCTTTCTGATGTTGATACTGGTAATTGGGTTTCAACAAGGTCTATTACGAGTTTGGTGGTTAATACTTTTGATGGGAATATTTATGTTGCTACTGCTTTTGGGGGTTTTGGTGCTTATGACCCTGATACTAATATTTTAACTGATTTGAGTGCTACTGATTCAGGTAATTGGATGTCAAATAATAATTTGAATAGTCTTACTGTTAGTTCTGATGGTAATGTTTTTATTGGGCTTAATGCTGGGTTGTTTGGGGTTTATGCTCCTTCTACTAATGTTACAACTAATCTTTCTACTACTGATGCTTCTAATTGGGTTGGAGCAAATGCTACAACAAGAGTTGTTTTTATAGCTGATGGGAATATTTATACTGGACATGCAACTGGGTTGTTTGGGAGGTATTCTCCTATTACTAATGTTTGGGAGAATCTTTCTAATACTGATGCTGGTAATTGGAGTGGTGGGCAAACAATTTCTGCAATGACATATAATTCTTCTGATGGAAATGTTTATACTGGACAAAATAATGGTTTATTTGGTGCTTATGACCCTGATACTAATGTTTGGTATAATCTTTCTGCGACTGATACAGGAAATTGGGTTGGGACAAGTCAAGTTAATGGGTTAGTTTATAGTTTAGTAGATAATAACATTTATTCTGCTTTAGCAGCAGGAAAACTTGGTGCTTATGACCCTGATACTAAGGTTTGGAGTAATCTTTCTTCTACTGATACTAATAATTGGGCTGGAACTTTTCCACAAACTGTTGTGGAATGTGATACTTCAACTATGAGAATTTATACTGGTGGGAAATTTACTTATTTTGCTTATTATGATATTTCTTCAAATAAATGGATTAATAAGATAACTAATGATACTGGTGAATGGATGACTACCATAGTTTTTTATTCAATTAAAGTTGATGATGATTCAAATACTATTTATTTTGGAGCTGAACAAGGTGGATTTTTTAATTATAATTATACTACTGGAGAATTTGTTGATTTGAGTTCAAATGATACAGCTAATTGGGTTGGAATTCAAGTATCAACTTATGATATTAGTATTATTCCTGATGGGAATGTTTATACTGCATTGGCAGGGGGTTTGTTTGGGCGTTATTCTCCTGATACTAATGTTTGGGAGAATCTTTCTTCTACTGATACTGCTAATTGGGTTTTAACAAATGCGGTTTATAGTCTTGCTTATAATTCAGGTAATAATAGACTTTATACTGGTGTCGGAAATGGTTTATTTGGTGTTTATTCTCCTACTACTAATGTTTGGAGTACTCTTTCTACAACTGATCCTGGTAATTGGGCTGGAACAAGTGCTGTTTATGGTTTAAGTTTTGATGGCAATTCAAAAATTTATACTAGTCTTGCTAATGGTCTATTCGGTGTTTATAAGACTGATACAAATGTTTGGGATACTTTAAGTTCGACTGATCCTGCTAATTGGGCTTCGAATCAAACAGTAATGTCAGTACTTTATAATCCTAGTGATGGAAATATTTATACTGGACATGCAAATGGTTTGTTTGGTGTTTATGACCCTGATACTAATATTTGGTATAATCTTTCTACAACCGATCCTGGTAATTGGGCAGGTTCAACTACACTTAATTATCTTGAGTTTGATTCTGATAAAAATTTAGTATTTACTACTTCAAGTTCAGGAACTTTTGGTGTTTATGACCCCTCTACTAATGTTTGGTATAATTTAAAAAATTCTTTTACTCCTACAAATTGGATTACTTATAATTGGGCAGCTGTTAATTTTCAAAAAGCAAGTTATTCTCCTAAATTAAAATATTTATTTTTTGAAGGTGCTAATGGGGTAATTTCTTATTATAATCCGATTGCAACTTATTCAATTACTGTTCCTGATGGTAATAATTTAATAGAGTATAAATCAATAAGTAGAACTGCTTATACTAATACTGGGAGTTATGAAACTCAACAAACTGCTTATCATGCATTTGGAGATGGAAGTGTTAATGTTTTTGGCATTACTTTTAATGTTAATACTGATTTGGTTGGGATTAATGTTGATTGTAATGTTAATGATTATGATATAAATAATCAAACTTCTCCGTTTGTTATTGAGTTTAATGAGGGTATTTATTCTTGTATTTTTTCAAAACCAACTGCTTTTGATTATGGTTTTTATGATACTAATACTATTATTGTTGTTGCTGATTCTAATAAGAGTTATGATGTTACTTTGAATTGGATTGATAATTATAGATTTTTGTTTAATGTCTTTGATTCAGGAACTGAAACTGATATTAATGGGGTTAATTTTGATTGTAATGTTAATGCTTTAGATTTGACGGATCAGAATTCTCCTTTTTATTCCCCTTATTATAATAAGTTTGGTTCTGCTAATTGTTCTTTTAGTGCAACTGGTTATGACACTAATAATTTAGATTTATATTTTTATAATCCAAGTCAAACAAGTATTGATTTAAATGTTTATTTAACAGAAACAAGTGCAGATCCATGCATACGCACAATAAATACCGATTGGAACATTTCAACAGAAATTACATGTACTAATAAATTAATTGATTTGGGTACTGGAAGATTAATACTTTCACCTGGTGGAAAATTATCACTTTATGATTCTAATATTACTACAGTACAATTAAATCTACAGTCAACAGGCAATTTAATTTATATTTATTCTGGAAGTTTTATTAAATTGAAATAAATTTTAGGTTTATCACCAATATGTATATTCTGAAGTTAGATGAATTTATACCAATGGAAACCTTTATAAATAATAAAAATCTATAATATTAAAGAGTGTATATGAAAATTACTAATATATTTTTAAGCGCATTGCTATTAATTTGCTTACTTAGTGGGGTTTTTGCATTTGCGGGCGGAACAGGTTCTTTAGCTAACCCTTA
>Ga0247841_10000937_pt1 | contig 71333 bp, 62 predicted proteins | sample LaCruzMarch2015__2_FD_192410 | JGI IMG/M metagenome (GOLD analysis project Ga0247841, IMG submission 192410) | Freshwater microbial communities from meromictic Lake La Cruz, Castile-La Mancha, Spain - LaCruzMarch2015_18m | ecosystem: Environmental > Aquatic > Freshwater > Lake | place: Spain... | reverse complement strand
GCCTTAAGCATAGAACTATGTTAAGCAGTTGATTGTATTTAAGGATATTGGCGTAACGGGTGGGGTACGATTCATCCCCGGCCCAAAGACCGGGGCGTTCTCTACCCCTACACCCCACGCCTGTAATTCGAATAGTGCTGTTTCCCGGTTAACCGGTGATGTGATGCAATGACGTCGTCCCCATCAAGGAGCGCGATCCTGTCAGCCAATATTTTCAGGGTGATCAGCCGGGGACAATACGTGTCCGGAACAGTATTCTGATTTATCAGAAAAGCCTAAATTCTCAGAAAACTTCGCAATTGCTACGATGGCATGAGGCGCAATAGTGACCACTAGAAACGAGAATGAATCCTGCGGCCGTTCGGACGAGATAAGCAGTTGCAAAGTGGAATCGATAGTAACCATAGACGAGAGGGGACAGATGGTGCTCCCCAAGGAAATCCGAGAGCGAGCACAGATAAAGCCGGGAGATAAGCTGGCTGTGCTCAGCCTGGAGAAAGACGGCAAGGTCTGCTGCCTCTCTTTGATCAAGGTGGAAGAGCTTGAGGGCATGGTCAAGTCCCGGCTGGGGCCGGTAATAAACGAGGCTTTTAAGGAATAGGTGGGTAGAGAAATGAAAGATCAAGAGCTAAAGAATGCGGTAAAAGAGAACTACTCGCGTGTGGCAAAGAATGCCTCCTGCTGCTCGTCAGGCTGCTGTGGATCGGCCAAACCAGAGCGTATCAGCAAGAAGATCGGCTACACCGAGGAGCAGATAGAGGCCGTGCCCGCTGGATCGAACCTGGGGCTTGGCTGCGGCAACCCGATTGCACTTGCATCCTTAAAAGAGGGAGAGACCGTCCTGGACCTGGGATCCGGAGCCGGATTTGACTGCTTTTTGGCAGCGAAGATCGTTGGCCCAAAGGGGAAGGTCATCGGCGTCGATATGACGGAGGAGATGCTGGCGCGAGCCAGAGCTAATGCCGAACAGGGAGGCTACGGCAATGTAGAGTTTCGACTCGGTGAGATCGAGGCCTTGCCAATCGAGGACAATTCCGTAGACATCATCATCTCCAACTGCGTCATCAACCTGGTGCCGGACAAGGAGAAGGCCTTTCAAGAGGCTTTCAGAGTTCTCAAGCGTGGGGGCAGGCTGATGGTCTCGGATATTGTCCTTAAGAAGAAGCTGCCCGATTTTGTCAAGCAATCCATTGAGGCTTATGTGGGATGTGTGGCAGGGGCTCTCCAGAAGGATAAGTATCTGGAAGTCATAAAGTCGGCGGGATTTGAGGACGTTCAGGTGATCGAGGAATCGGACTTCCCATTGGACTGCATGACCAATGATCCCACAGGTCAAGCGATTCTAAAGAGCCTGGAAGGACCTGCGGAGGACATCAAAAAAGTTGAGGGCTGCATATCCAGCGTAAAGGTTCGCGGCTTCAAGCGATGATTGAAATAGACGGCTCCTTTGGAGAAGGCGGCGGCCAGATCGTGCGTACAGCCGTGGCCCTCTCTGCGGTGACGGGAAAGCCCGTTCGCATCACCAAGATCCGGCAGGGCCGGCCCAAATCCGGCCTGGCGGCACAGCATGCCCGGGCCATAACGGCCTTAGCCGGTCTTTGCGATGCCAGGACATCTGGAGTTACGCCGGGGTCTTCCGAGATCGCCTTCTCACCGGGAGAGATTCGGGGCGGCAGGCACAGGGTGGAGATTGGAACCGCCGGCAGCGTGACCCTGCTCATGCAGTGCCTTTTGCCCGCCCTGCTCCAGGCTGACGCGCCTTCTTCTTTGCAGATTCAAGGTGGCACGGATGTAAATTGGGCTCCTGCGATTGACTATTTTAAAAATGTATTTCTGCCTGCTCTATCCTCTTTTGGGGCCAGGGTGAGCCTGGAGGTTTTGCAGAGAGGATACTATCCGCGGGGGCAGGGTGAGGTGCTTTTGCAGGTCGAGCCGGCAAAGCTGAAGGCGGCTCAACTGGAAGGTCCGGCTTATGATACCGGGCAGAGTATTCAGAACAATCGGAGTTTGCAGAGTACGGTGCAGGGATTGTCTCATTGCTCGAACTTGCCAGAGCAAGTGGCTGCCAGGCAGGCCGAATCTGCGGCAGAGGTGCTGCAGCAGGCGGGCTTTTCTGCTCAAATATCCTGCGAGGTCCTGGGACTGCCTTCCATGGGAAGCGGCATCACACTCTGGTCCGGCTGCAAGGGCGTTAGCAGCCTGGGCGAGAGGGGCCTGCCTGCTGAAAAGGTGGGCAGAAGGGCGGCAGAGGATTTGATCTTGGAGCTGAGATCTGCTGCCTGTGTGGATGTGCACCTGGCCGACCAGCTCATCCCCTATCTGGCCCTGGCTGGCGGAAGCTACACAGTGCGGGAGATATCCCTGCACACCAGGACCAACATCTGGACGGCAGCGCATTTCCTGGATGCAAAAATTGAGATCAAAGAGGAGAAGGGGCTCTTTCGGATCGAGAGCGTCCTGCAAGATTGAGCAATGCGGTGTTAGCGTTGTTGGGCTTCATTGATCTTGGGATATCCCTTCGTGTACCAAACTTATTAATTAAGTATTTTAACTTGTAGGATTGCGAAGGACGAATGGTAGAAAGATCGGACATATATGCGGACGAAAACAGAGGAAGCAATAGGTCTGGATGTCGGTCTAACTTCTTTCGTGGTTGATTCTGAAGGTAATGAAATAGAGAATCCAAGAATTGGAGACCACGCGACGGATAAACTGGCAAAGCTGCAAAGAAAACTTGCCAGAGCCGCGAAGGGATCAAATAATCGCAAAATAATCAAGGATAAGATCGCTAAGCTGCATAAGAGAATCAATTGCCAACGAGATGATTTCCTGCATAAGTTATCTCGGACCTATATCAATAACTTGTGTTGAAGATCTTGATGTCAAAGGCCTGATGAAATGGGAAGCCGTGCCCAACAGGGCGCGGTAGTTCTCTTGTGGGGTCAGGGCCTACTACCACGCTCACCACAATAAATTCCAAACTTCAATAAGCATAACTCATATCTATCAGAGAGACCAGGATATCTTCTGCAGTGTAATACATGAACTTTGATCCAGGTAAATGGTGCTCAGAACATAAAGGCATGCTGATCATAGCCCTGGCTTGTGTGCTCTTGATCTTCTATTTTTTCTTCCCCTTCCTGGACGGCATAATCCTGGGCACGGTCTTCGCCTACGTGGGCAAGCCCATCCGGGATAAATTCGGCAAGAGGAAGCGACTGGGAGCATTGGTCGCCGCCGTATGCATCGTTGTCCCCATTTTTTTTGTCCTGGGCCTGGGAATGATTGAGATCGCCAACCAGATCATATTCCTGGCCAAGAATCAAGAGGCGATCAGAACAGCGCTCAGCACGCTGACAGAGCAGGCTTCTCTGGATCTAACACCCGGGATGAAGGATCTATTGACCGGCGGCCTGGAGAATGCGGCCGGCATCATTGCACCCATTGCCGCCTCCATCCCCGTCTTTCACATCGGAAGAGTGGCCTCTTTGGGAATTATCAACTTCATAGTCTCCATACCCATCTGCTACTTCGTGCTGGTGGACGGAGAGAGTTTTGTAGAATCGATAATATCCCTGCTGCCGCAAAGAGAAAAGCAAGCCTATAGAAAGTATATGAGCCGCATCGATTATATCCTGAGCGGCATCTTTATCGGCACGATATATACCTCAATACTAGGCAGCATCATAGCCGCATTCATTTTCTATGCTTTTAGCCTGCCCAGACCCTTTGCCCTGGCCAGCATTGTCTTCGTGGCCGGAATGGTGCCCTTCCTCACCTCCTGGGTGGTCATCATCCCGGTGACCGTTTACCGATACTTCGCAGTGGGAATGGAGGGAGCGGTAGTCTTCTTCGGCCTGGCTTCCGCTCTCATCTACCTGCCTTCGGAGCTTCTCATCCGGCCATACCTGGTAGCTGCTAAATCCTCCCTGCATCCCTTACTGGTAATGCTCTCCTTTTTAGGGGGCGCTCTGGTAGCAGGCATCGGCGGCTTCTTCCTGGCCCCAGCCATAATGGGCATAATAGTAGGAATATATCAGGTACGTAGAGAAGAGATGGCTATTTCGGAAGAAGCATGAAATTTTATATCGAGACTTACGGCTGCACCGCCAACTTCGGGAACTCGCAGGATCTGGCCGAGGCCCTGCAAGAGATGGGCCACATCTCTTCAGCTCTGGATGAGGCAGACGCGGTGATAGTGAACACCTGCGCTGTGACGGAAAAGACGGAGCGCAAGATTTTACGCAGGCTGAGCCTACTGCAGGGAAAGCGCCTGGTTGTGGCCGGATGCCTGCCCGTCGCAATTCCGGAATCGATCCGCAGCACAAGCTGCCGGGAGCGGCTGGGATTGTTGAGCAGATCTGTCGCAGGAAAGATCGCAGATCTCTTTGATGAATGCGCACCGCATGCTCCACAAGTTGCACTCGCGGCTCGCCGCGATCTTTGCGGCATCGTCAATGTCGCCACAGGATGCAACGGTGGCTGCAGCTATTGCATAGTCCGAAAGGCCAGAGGTAAATTGGTCAGTCGCGATCCAGAGGAGGTTGTCGAGGCGGTCCAAAAGCTGGTAGGATCGGGCATCGCGGAGGTCCAGCTCGCCGCCCAGGATACAGCAGCTTATGGCCTGGACAGAGGGACCTGCTTGCCTTCGCTAATCGATAAGGTGACAAATGTCCCGGGAAGGTTTATGGTACGGGTGGGCATGATGAACCCCGATACTGCTCGCCCCGTCCTGATGGAACTCATGCAGGCCTTCCATAGCCCCAAGGTATACAGATTTCTGCATATGCCTGTTCAGTCCGGTTCAAACAAAGTTCTAGAAAGCATGGGAAGGAGATATACAGCAGAGGATTTTCTCGGAATCGTGGATGCTTTTAGAGCGAAATTCCAGGATCTTTCCCTTATTACTGATGTTATTGTGGGATTTCCCGGTGAGACGGAGGAGAACTTCAGGCAGACCCTGGAGCTAATAAAATCGCTGCAACCAGACAAGGTCAATGTCACCAGGTTCTCCCGGCGCCCAGGCACGGCCGCGGCCAGGCTCTACGACATGCCGGACCGCATTAAGAAAGACAGATCAAGGGAGCTTACCCGGCTCTGGCAGGAGATTGCGGGCACCAGGAATCGCCGTTATGTGGGGCAGGTATTGGATGCCCGAGTTACAGAGTGCGGGAGGGGCGCGACCATGAAAGCCAGATCTGCAAATTATACTGGCATTGTTGTCTCAGGCGCGCCGGATCTTGGAAGCCTGTGCAAAATAAGGATCACGGGATGGAATCCTTTCTACGTGGATGGCATTTTACAATTATGATTCAAAGATGGCTATTTAAATTAAATTGGCCCAGAGTAGTCAAAATCAATGCTATGCAAAACAAAAAGAGATTTCAATCAATTCAAATCAAGATAATGTATTTTAAGTTCTATTGATTCGACTTAGAGACAAAATAGCTGATTTAAACAAATATAACATTAATATTTTACAGCATAATTGTCACCATTAGCTTTATTAATAATGAACATGATTGAGGATTATGATTAACCTGACCATCCAAAGAGTGATTTTAGGTATCTAACTTTAATAGCGACGGATAGAAATCGAGAAAACAGGTGCTAAATCTTTAGGATGATTGGGAAAGTCATACAAAAAGGAGGTGTATTAGGAAATGGCTGAGGAAAGAGCATCAGAACAGACTTCTGTTTTAATGGAAGAGTCCAGAGTATTCAACCCGCCAAAGGACTTGGTCGAGAACTCCAATGTCATGAAATACATGAAGAAGAAGGGCTTCAAAACTGAGAAAGAGCTGCGCACGTGGTGCTCCAAGAACCTGGAGGAGTTCTGGGGCGAGATGGGCAGAGAGTATGCCACCTGGTTCGAGCCCTTCACCCAAGTTCTTGACTGGAAGCCGCCATATGCCAAGTGGTTCGTAGGAGGCAAGGTAAATGCCTGCTACAACGCCGTTGACAGGCATGCTTTGGGGGCGAAAAAGGATAAGGTTGCCTACATAGCCATAGGAGAGCCTATCGGTGATGTCCGGAAGATCACCTACGCTGACCTATATCGAGAAGTAAACAAACTGGCTAATGGAATGAAGAGCCTGGGTGTCAAAAAGGGCGACAGAGTCTCCATCTACATGCCCATGATACCGGAGCTGCCCATGGCCTTGCTGGCCTGTGCCAAGATCGGAGCTATTCACAGCGTGGTCTTCTCAGGTTTCAGCACTGGAGCCTATGCGGCCAGGGTGCAAGATGGCGAGTCAGTATTGTCAATCACCGTGGATGGGTTCTGGAGGCGCGGAAAAGTCGTGCCGCTGAAAGAAGGTGCAGATGAAGCGCTCCAAACCTGTCCCACCGTCAAACACCAGATCGTATATAAGAGGTGCGGAAACGAGGTCAAGATGAATCCTCGAGACGTCTGGTGGCATGAATTGGTGAAGGACCAGTCGACAGAGTGCGAGTGTGAGAAGCTGGATCCAGAGCACAGACTGTATATCCTTTACACCTCGGGAACGACGGGCAAGCCCAAGGGCATTGAGCATGCCCATGGAGGATACTGCGTGGGAACGCCCCAGACCCTTTCTTGGGTATTCGACCTGAAGGACAGCGACGTCTGGTGGTGCACGGCGGATATCGGATGGGTCACGGGCCACAGCTACATCGTGTATGCCCCGCTCATGCTGGGCGTTACCAGCGTGATTTACGAGGGATCTCCTGACTTCCCAGACTTCTCGAGATGGTGGCAAATCGTAGAGGAGCATAAGGTGTCAGTCTTCTACACCGCGCCCACCGCCATAAGGATGTTCATGAAAGCAGGGGAGCAGTGGTCGGCCAAGTGCAACTTAAAGAGTCTGCGGCTGCTGGGCACTGTAGGCGAGCCCATCAACCCCGAGGCCTGGATCTGGTACCGCAAAAACATAGGCCGGGACGAGTTACAGATCATGGATACCTGGTGGCAGACGGAGACGGGCACCTTCATCAATTCGCCGCTGCCCATAACGCCGCTCATCCCTGGATCGTGCACTATGCCGCTGCCTGGATATAACACCGAAATCTGGGACGAAGCAGGAAAACCCTTACCAACTGGCCAGGGCGGAAACATAGTCATCACCACGCCCTATCCAACCATGCTCAGAGACTTCTACAAGGACCCAGCGAGGTACCAGAAGACCTACTGGGAGCACTACTGGAAGGTAGCTCCGGGAGTGTATCTGGCAGGAGACAAGGGCAGGGTCAATAAAGACGGCTACTTCTTTATCCAGGGACGCATAGACGACGTAATCAAGGTGGCAGGCCATAGGCTAGGCAACTCCGAGATCGAATCCGCGGCTGTGAGCCATCCGGCCGTGGCCGAGGCAGCAGTCATCGGCAAGCCCGACGAGGTCAAGGGCGAGGTAATAATTGTCTTCGCTATCCTCAGGGGAGGATTCCAGCCATCTGAGGAGCTCAAGAAGGATATTACCAAGCATATAAGGAACACCTTGGGCCCTATTGCAATACCGGAACAGGTACATTTCGTCAATGATGTACCAAAGACAAGATCAGGCAAGATCATGCGCCGGGTCATCAAGGCCAAGGCCATGGGCCAGCCGGTGGGAGATATATCCACCCTCATGAATCCGGAGGCCGTAGACGGGATCCCCAAGATCGTCTGATTGGGATCTCCTATATTTTTTTATTTTTAACCCGGGCTAAATGGCAATCTGATTAGATGTCTTTGTCTCTTTTTCCATGCATATTATAATCAATAGTCTCCAGAAAAATCTTTCATGTATTGAACATAATTCTGATTATTAATGATAATAATCAATCATTAAGTAAAGATCTCGCGATAACTTTATTAATGAAAGATTACGATAATGGCTAATCATCACAGTGTTTCCCGGACCGCCCTGAGCCTAATACAGGGCGATCTCATAAGGGCATAATTGAATGTTAGGCAGAGGAAGGTTTCAACGAGCAAAAGGGTTCTCTTCCTCGCCCTTTTACGAGAGGCTGGAGACACGTGGCGACCAAATAAAGGAGGTTCAAAATGGCTGATCAAAAAGCAACCGCAAAAACATCGGTACTATATGAGGAAACAAGAGTATTCGAGCCGTCCAAGGAGCTCGTTGAGAACTCTAATGTCATGAAATGGATGAAGGAGAAGGGGTTCAAGACAGAGAGGGAGATGCGCCTCTGGTGCTCTGCTAACTACATCCAGTTCTGGGGCGAGATGGCCAAGACCTATGCCGATTGGTTTGAGCCCTGGTCCTCGACACTGGAATGGATACCACCCTATGCCAAGTGGTTCGTGGGCGGCAAGTGCAATGTGACCTACAACTCTGTGGACAGGCATGCCCTGGGCGCGAAAAAAGACAAGGTAGCCTACATTTTCGTGCCTGAGCCCACCGATCAGCCCACCCAGAAGATCACTTATCTACAGCTCTACAAGGAGGTCAACAAGTTCGCCAACGGCCTGAAGAGCCTGGGCGTGCAGAAGGGAGACAGAGTCATGTTGTACATGCCCATGATCCCCCAACTGCCCATTGCCATGCTCGCCATCGCCAAGATCGGTGCTATTCACTGCATTGTTTTCTCCGGATTTTCCTCCGGTGGCTTGAACAGCAGGATCCTGGATGCCGAGGCCAAGGCAGTAATAACCACGGATGGTCTGTACAGGCGCGGCAAGCCTATTCCCCTCAAGCCCAATGTGGATGAGGCCACCGCCAATACTCCAACCGTGCAGAATGTAATAGTGGTCAAGAGGACAGGGCTTGAAGTGCCCATGAAGCAGGGCAGAGACGTCTACTGGCACGACCTGGTGGCAGGAAAGTCTGAAGAATGCGAGTGCGAGAAGATGGACTCTGAGGATCGATTGTTCATCCTTTACACCTCCGGCACTACCGGCAAACCCAAGGGTATCGAGCACGTGCATGGTGGATATTGTGTTGGACCGGCTCAGACTCTGCACTGGGTCTTCGATATCAAGGACACTGATGTCTGGTGGTGCACAGCCGATATCGGATGGATCACAGGCCACTCCTACATAGTTTATGGACCTCTCTGCCTCGGTGCAACCAGCATGATGTATGAGGGCGCTCCTGACTTCCCTGACTTTGGTCGGTTTTTCAAGATCATTCAGGACAACAAGGTCTCCGTCTTCTATACCGCACCAACAGCCATCAGGATGTTCATGAAGGCCGGCGAGAAATGGGCCAAGGATTATGATATCTCCAGCATAAGGCTGCTGGGAAGTGTGGGCGAGCCCATTAACCCCGAGGCTTGGATCTGGTATAGAGAGCACTTCGGCGGCGGCAAATGCCAGATCATGGATACCTGGTGGCAGACTGAAACAGGCACCTTCCTGGTGTCTCCTCTGCCCATCACCCCGCTCAAGCCCGGCTCTGCGACCTTCCCATTGCCAGGGTTCAACATCGATATCCTGGACGAGGATGCCAACCCCGTGCCGGCCGGCTCCGGCGGCAATATAGTGAGCAATACACCCTGGCCGTCCATGCTCAGGGCCTTCTACAAAGACACGGTTAGGTACCAGAAGGAGTATTGGTCCACCTACTGGGGGATCAGACCCGGCACATACCTGGCCGGCGATAAGGCCACCAAGGACAAGGATGGATACTTCACCATCCAGGGCAGAATCGATGATGTGCTGAAAATAGCCGGACACAGGCTCTCCAACGCTGAGGTCGAGTCCGCTTTCGTCTCTCATCCCAAGGTTGGCGAGGCTGCTGTCATCGGCAAGCCCGACGAGATCAAGGGCGAGGTCATCGTGGCCTTCGTTTCCCTCAGATCAGGAATCGAGGGGGACGATGATCTGAAGAAGGAACTGGTTAAGCATGTGAGAAAGGCCCTGGGACCATTAGCCAGTCCAGAGGCGATTTACTTCGTCAAGGACGTGCCCAAGACCAGGAGCGGCAAGATTATGCGCCGCGTCATCAAGGCCAAAGCCATGGGCCAACCCACGGGCGACATCTCCGCTCTGGCAAACCCAGATGCAGTAGAGGCCATTCCGCTCATCACTTGAGCGGAAAAACCCTTTTTTTCTTATTATTTTAGGATTTCTGATAGAGCACACAGAATGTTCTCCCTGAGGGCATTTCTCAGATTTGAAGTCGAAAGACTCAGGAAGGGAATAAGTTGGTTCGAATCTAAGCGGAGAATCTTTCGTGATGCTATTCGCAAATATATAAAAATAGTAATGAAAATGCTGATGAAAAAACAGAGATCAAAGCCAAAAGCGCGGGCCCGGGCGACTCCGGCTCTTTGCTTTGCTTTTTTTTGCATTTAACTTAAATGAACTTGGGCCGCTCGGTGAGCTTCATGGGCAGCGGCAGTCTGCGCCAGGGCTTGTCTGCGGTCTCGGCAGTGACTCTTCGGCGCAGGTATTCCACAGTCATCTTGGACTTGGCTGGAGACTTGGGTGTAGATTCGGCGCGAATGGTAACGGAGAGCTTGCCGGATTCCAGCTCCTCGTCTCCGATCACCGCAACGTAGGGTATCCACTCCCTGCCTGCATCGCGAATCTTTTTGCCAACGGTCTCATCGCGATCGTCGATGTCTGTCCGGAAACCTAGCTCGCTGGCGATCTCCAGGGCGCGGGCCTGGTGCCTCTCTGCCACAGGAATTACCCTGATCTGCGTTGGGGAAAGCCAGGTCTGCAGCATGGGAAGCTTGCCTTCCTCGGTGAGGCGGGCCGCTTTCTCCAGGAGGGCGTACATGACCCGCTCGATGGCTCCGGAGGGGGAACAGTGCAGCAGAATGGGCTGCTGTTTCTCTCCCGCTTCATCGATGTAGGTGATGTCGTAGCGCTCAGCGTTTTCCACGTCGATTTGCACTGTGGCCAGGGCGCTGGCCTTGTCCAGGGTGTCCACGAAGTTGAACTCGAACTTGAGCACGAAGTAAAAGAACCTCTCATCCCACATCTCGATGAGGACCGGCTTATGGACGATGTCCACCAGGCCCTCGATAAACTCGCGGTTCTCGTTGTAGAAGTCCTTGGTGAAGCGGATGGCCACCTCGTAGTCGGCCAGATCGATGCCTACCTCGCTGAGGACGGAGATGCTGGCCTGGTACTGCTTTCGGAATTCCTCCATGGCGGAATTCATATCGCGGGCCAGGGTGTGCATATCGGGCATGGTGAAAGCCCGCAGGCGGCGGATACCGACCAATTCTCCCCGCTGTTCGCGCCGGAAAGAGTAGCGGGTGATCTCGAACATCTTGAGGGGCATGGCCTTGTAGGAGATGGTCATGTCGTGGCCCATGAGAAACTGGCCGAAGCAGGCCGCGAATCTCAGGAAGAGCTTCTTCTTATCGGAATCGATCTGATACTGCCGGGCCGGGAATCGGTCCAGGTACTTCTTGAGGGTGGGGTGCTCCATGTCGTACATGATTGGCGTCTCCACCTCCATGGCGCCCATATCGGATGCCCTGTCCAGGACATAGTTTTCCAGTAGCGATTTGATCATCCTGCCCTTGGGGTAGAAGCGCATGTTTCCCGGATCGGATCCAGGCTCGTAGTCCACCAGCTCCAAGCGCCTCATCAGTTCCACGTGCGGGGGCACCCGGTCCACGGCTCTGGCTTTGGAGATCTCGTAGTTGGTGAACTTCTGCAGCTTCTCGTGGTCTGTGAAGTCGAACTTGTCGACATCAATCAGGTTGCCGTCTGTGTCGAGCACCTTCCAGTAGGATACGGCCTTGGCCTCAGACTTGAGGGCCTCGGAGACCACCTCGCCTTCGCCCAGTTTGATGGAGCGGGACAGCTCGGAGAGGGGATGGCCTTTGCAGCTGATGGTAAAGGCCTTGTACCAGCCGAAGGGAGCGCGCATGACCTCGTAGTCGGGTGAGAGCGCCTCCTGCATGCCTTTCAAGATTTTAACGGCCGTCGCGGGACTGGAGAGCTGAGAGCTCAAGTGCGCGTAGGGGTAGAGCATGATGCGGGCAGCGTGCACCTGACCGGCCACGTCCGTGATCTGCTTGACGCCTTCGGCTATGACTGCATTGGGATCGTCCTCGTCGAACTTCTCCACGGCGATGAAGGCGCAGAGGGCTTCCTCCAGCCGGCCTTTCTTGGCTGAGTCAACGATATCTTCCGCCATCTTCGTAGGCTTCTTGGCCTCGAACTCAATGAAATCAGAGTGGATTAAGAGTAATTGCAATAGGGGTCACCTGATAACTGAGGGGAGGGCGTGGGGGTAGGTAAAGGTTTCGATAAGTTTTCAACAATCATCTCTTCATTATACCCAAATCAGATGCTGCCAATAGTAATTAAAACAATATGGATTCTAGCCATCAGGAAATATGCCAAGTCTTGGATGCTGCAACTGCGTGATATGGGATCAAGGAAAATAATATAAAAAGGGCTTATCTATCATGAACCAGTAAACTATGATGATAAATATAATTGCTAGAATGATTAGAATTATCTTTTTAGCATTGATCATAGCATCTGAGTCGCTAACAGCTTGATCTGGCTTCGAACTATTACCTGATAGCTGTTTACTTTTCGGATCTCCGTTATCTTTTTCATTTGATTTTCTCAATGGAAAGATTAGATCTTTCATAAAGAATCCAATAATACCCAAAATCAATGTTACTAATTGCGCATATCTTTCAAATCTTGTATCCACAAAAACCCTTTCATTCTGGAAAGGGAAATCTTCGCCATTTATCGTTATTACTGGCAAATAATATTCACCTGCATCGCCATATTTTAATCTCCTAGTAATGTTAGTGCCCTTTTTTTTGTCTAATCCAAGAGGAATTATTGGAAAATTATGCTCAATTCCATCATGGGATGATTTATTTAAAAAAGAATAATAGCTAGTGAAATTTAAGAAATTGACAGATATTATATTATTAATGGTATTGTGGCACTTATATTTTATTTCGTAAGTAATATTAAATTCCTCATTCTTTAAAAAATGTATTTTGTTCAATCTAATATTGACAACAGGGGACGGATTTGATACTCTAATCTTTTCTGATATGCATATATCTGGTATATCTCTTACGTTGCCATACGATGTTAATGCGATTGTTGAAAACTCATAATTCCCAGGTTTATCTAATTTGATATAGTACCAATAAACATAGCGATCATTAGCCCTTGGTTCATTGATTTCTATGTCGAAATCCTTTTGTATAGTATAAATACTGAGGTTTGTTATGATTCTCTTTGCAAGAAGACTGATTGCACACAAATCGTCCGACAAGGGAATCGACTCCCCTGATGGACAATTAATGTCATTGCATTTAACAAAAAATTTATATGTTGTATTCTCAAACCTTAATATTGCATGCTCTCTTTTTTTATCCAAGTAAATAGAAATATTCTGCGAACTATTGGACATATTATATAGATTTAATATATCTTCCGCTGTATTTAAGGTAGCATTGACATTATCCGCAAAAGGAATACTTAAGAACTCTTTTAAAAATTTAGTCAAATTATCTTTATAATTAAATCTATTTTTTTTATCAAATATACATATGGAGCCATCTAATTTTATAGGAAATTTATCGTTTTCATGTATTTTGCTTTCTCCATTTTTTAATTCATTACCAGAATCAATATCCTCAAAATATTCTTTATTAATTCTTCCTTCATACTCGATTATCTCCTCTGCAGTTTTTAATTTATAACAATATTTAGAAATATTTAGAATATCAATATCATTTTTTGCGAATTCTTTTATACATACCTTATTCATATTTCGCTTGCATAGAACTTCAACATATACACCTATGGTATCCCCAACCAGATAACCATTGTCACTGGGAAGAATAATTTCTTTTTTAATCTGGACGAAATCCCCCTCTGATAACACAATAGGCGGCCTCTCTTTTTCGCCACCGCCCCCACCTGTACTTGAGGCACCTTCAGCACCTCGAATGCCACTAGTACCGGCTACCCCACCCGTTGTAGTTCCTGGTCTAAATAAATCTAAAACTTCGTCCGGTACATCGGGCCTATTATCACTCGGTATCGTAAGAGAAGTAACAATAGACGATATAAAAAGAATGCACATTGCAACTAGAATCCAAATGCGTATCGATCTCACTTAGGGACTCCTGCAAATTATCGAAGATCCAAATTCGCTGCAATTGCAAGCTTCAGCGTTTTTTCTTCTGCAGCATGGAGTTGTGCTGCTGCAATTTATTTGCCAATAAATTCCATCCTTCAAGATTAAAGATGTATTTTTATAGTCATAGGGCTTGAATTTTTGATTTCTAACTTGGCATTGATCAAGGGAGAGGTCAATAGGGCCTTGACTCCCTCTTTTAACCCCACTAGCTAATATTATTTCATTATCTATTATCGTGCACTTATCTCTGCATTTCACTAGATTGATTCCTGCTATGTGGTTCTGTGAACTGTTGAAGATAATTTTATTAATTTGGATTGATGCGGACGAATTAATCAATGAGATGGCATTGAGCGTAAAATTTTTTATGCTGCAATTGGTTATATTGCATTTCCAACTATCTTCCATCAATATGCCATTTTTCGCATCTGAAATTTCCAATTCTTCAATCGAAACATATGGCGAGTCCTCTATAGCAATGACATAATCCCCATTGTTTCTCAGTATCGGCCTTTTTTTGTTGCAGGGATCCGATGTGATCTTTATCGTGCCTGCTGTATTATTAATATAATATGAGCCCCTAAATTCGTTATCTTTCAAATAAATCATCTTATTAAATGAAGAATTATTAATTGCATCACGCAACTCGCTATCGGAATTAACAAAAAACTCTATCGGTTTCGTTCCCGAAGGGCTTGGCCTGTTTTTAGTTCTTAGGCCATCGCAATATATGCAAGTAGGATCAACAGGAACATTGCGGCTTAAATTTTTCTCAAAACCACTCAGATTGACAATAACACTAAGATTGCATCTGCTGTTGCCTGAAGTCCATTGAATTTTTGAATTTCCCTGTCCAGATGTTATTTCCCCTCCATTCAGGGTCCAATAATAATTTGCTCCCGCAATTTTGGAAACCGAGGCATATAGTCCGGATTGCCTGACACAAGACGAAGACGGAGCATCAATAAAATCGAGAGGTAACACAGTTATTATACCAGTTTCTTGAACCGGACCGATCTCATTGCATTTGATCGAATATGTATAATTCCCTGGCTTTTGGGTATCTACTGCAGAGAAATCCACAATTGGCTTACAGCGTTGAGAGCATCTAACTCCGGAAGCAATAAACAAGCTATTGTTCAACCGAAATCCGTTATATATCTCTACTATAGATGGTTTATTAATAATATGAGTTGGTCCTAATTCTTTAGGAATTACAACTGTTGCAGTCTGATTATGACCTAGAACCTTCGCTGTAAATCGCCATCTTAAAATGGAACCATTCTTTACCGGGTAGGAACGTCGCGACTGAGTCAAAACAGCTTCATTGCATCTATCTGCTTCATCATTATTTATAAAAAAACGCAGATATGTTTCAGAGCCACCTTCTTTCATCCAATTGAACGTGAAATCCCCATCCTCCTCGATTTTTATCGTTAGCTCTGCTAAACCATTATCTATTTGTAGCGGTTCTGAAACATACTTATAGCTCTGAGTATCGCTGAAAACATTGTTCCATCGCCAATCATTTACGTCAGACCATCGTGGTTGAGCCTCCGCCACATCAATAGATGTTGCAGCTAGCAGCATGGTTAGGAGAAAAACGCACAATCTCACTCTTCCAAAACTATGCATAGAATGTAAACATTCTTATAGTATAAAAAAGTTATTGGTAATTCTTTTAAAAAATTTAAATGTAATAACTACGAGTTGTGGCTTGTATTGTTTTAGCGAAATCAGCCAAAAAAAGGTTAAAGATTTAGCTATCTCAATTCGCGCTCCTTCTCTTCACCTCTTTTACCGGCTTGTCATTGGCTCCCGTCTTCACCTTGTCCATGGCGTCCACCACATCCATGCCCTCGATCTCGATCATCGGGATGCTTGCTGTCCTGGAAGTTGTTTGTTCACCAGATTGATGAAGAGCTGACTTCCCCCCGTGTTGGGCCCGGCGTTGGCCATGCTTGAATGGTGCCGCGATCATTCCTGTTCTTGCGCGAAAATTCGTCCTTGATGGCGCTGCCGGGGGCCCGTGCCTGTGGGGTCGCTGCTCTGAATCAGAACTGAGGCGGAAATCAATAAGCATAGGGCAAGAATTGTCCATTTCTCATTGGTACTTCGCGTCTTCGCGCCTTCGCGTGATGCCCAGGATCTCGCGAGAAGCCGCAAATAGCGCGAAGACGGCAGCCAGGGATATCATCTAATGAAAAAGCTTTGGCGTCTCTGCGCCCTCTGCGTCTCTGCGGTTAATAATAGTAGCCATATAATTATGCCCATAGACACAGAGGACTCACTGAGGGCCCGCCCCCAGGCCCCGGGCCCGTGCCGGCGAGATGACCGGCGTTTCCCTTTCTTTTTACGTGCTTGAGGATTTGGGTGTGTCATTATGCATAAACCATATTAATATCTAATATTTAAATCTGATTTTTCTTGTGTATGGTTGTTGCATTGTTACGGCGAATTCGCCAGGAAAGAGGATATGCCGGTAGAAATTAATGCTGGTCTTGGGATGGGGGTCTGGAATGGGAATTAAATGGATGATTACAGCCGCCTTTCCCTTGTTGCAGAAATGATCCGTGATCACATCTCAACGAACGGAATCGACCGGTATCTGGCAGAGACTGGGGTGCAAAGCAGCGACATCGTGCCCGTGGAGCCCTGTGACTTTGTCGGAGAGATATTCGCAGTGGATGGCTCCAATGTCTCCATCTGCAACTGGTTGACGGCCAATGTGGACCTGACCCGGGCAGGCTATGCCGTCTACCGAGGAAGAGAATGGAGGCGCACAGTCATCACCTTTGACGATGTCTTCGTGGCCGATACGAAGTTATGCAGAAACATGTTCGACCTCGATCTGGAGCAATTCTTCGGCCTGAAAGGAGTCGATCTCAAGGAATCGGATCTGGATCGACTCTCCAGCTACTCTCCCGTAGCTTCATGCAAAATCAGTAAATATATCAAGGCACTTTGGAGAACTTGAATGATAGAACCAAGCAGAATATCATCCATAGCAGATCGTATTAAACCATATTTTAGAATGGTTGAAGCGGATAGCTATTGTGAATATACAGGAATCTCTCGAGAAGATTTTAGGCCTATCAAAGGAATCGCAAATTTTGATGGAAGTACTTATGCAGTAGATGGCAGCAACGTATTAGCCTTTACATTTGGCAAAGATATAACACTAAATTATATAAGATCGGGATATGTGGCCTATAATGGGACCCAGTGGCAAAAAACAGCAATTACGTATGATGATCTATTTTTGGCGAACCCATCTAATTATGTTGAGTGTTTTGAAGAATATTTAAGTAATAAATTAAATATAAAATTTAATGTGAAAAGATTCGAGTTGAAGGAGACCGAACTTGATAGAATATCTTCTTATTTTAGGGACCTTCAAGAATATATCGCTCTTCGATTTGCCCTAAGGAGAGCAAAAGAAAACGACGTTATATTGTATGATGGTGGTTTTTCAGTCTGGGAGAATAGCAGGCATTTGGGTGAAGCCCTTGATAACGTTTTTCGACTAGCAGAAGACAAGCATGTAGATATTATCGGGGTGAGCAAATCTACAGAGATATCCTGGAGCGATGACTTAGAAAGATCTTCCCTCATAAGGAATACAGGATACATTGGAAGCTCATTTTTGCCGGATTCCTCTTGGTATATTGATATTACAAATAACCGGAAAATAAGAGGCTTGTCAAAATCATGGAAAGGGAAAGGAGAGACGTTTGTGGCCAAATTTAATTGCGGCTCAGACTTTGCATTTAAAGTAGATATTCCCAGATATGCCGCGGGCAATGTGGATATAGTTCTAAGCAAGATTGCAGAGTACTCAGGCTCAGCAGAATGCTTAGGTTACCCTCATGCATTATTTAGGGCTCATCGGGAAATAAGGATAAATGATCAGGAAAAAACATTAGTATCAAGGTTATTATTTAACGAGCTAAGTAAGAGAGGCGTCACTGAGCTCCAAATTCGTAGAATGTTGATCGATTTCCATAATATTCTAGAAATGAAAACGGGAGGCATATTATGAACACATCTAAACCATTGAAGGATCTTACCCCAGATAATGATGTAGAGAGAGATGACAATTTGGGCTCCGAGCAGGTGATTGATACTAATGCAACTGTTTTTAATCGGGTAATTTCTAAAAACGTGCATGAATATCATTTCATAATTCCAAACGATAAAAGAGTCGAGTTAGGGCAGATATTCTCAATAGAAGATGATGAAATAACTTTTCTTGCGAGGGTTACCGATATTCAACATGACTCCAATTATGCCGGTAAATGGGATACAACATTAAAGGGAAAAGAATTTTATGATAAGGATCAATATTTTAACAAAATTATATCGGAATCGTTTGGCTGTATTGTATTAGACGAAAAAACTGGCAAGAAAAAGATCAAGAAATCAAAAACCATTCCTAAGAAGTTCTCTGAAGTCAAAGATCCGAATAAAGAAGATCTCAAGTTTATTGCAGATGAGATGGGTGACATTGAGGTAGGATACCTTAGGAATGGAAGTCGAAAAGTAAAAGAGGTCCCCGTCGCGTTAGATAGCAAAGTCATGGATCACCACATGGGTGTCTTTGCCACCACTGGCATGGGCAAGTCGAACTTTATGAAAGTCTTTGCCGCCTCTTGCATTAAGAATTCTGCTCTAGGAAATGCAAAATTCGGACTGCTAATTGTTGACCCTCATGGTGAATACCTGCATGCACTCAGCAGAATTAAGAATTATAGAGATGGGCTTGTCTGTTATACCACTGAACACAAAGTGCCAAATGGAGTAATAAAACTTACCATATCCAAAGAAGATTTGAAGCCAGAGGATGTAAGAGTATTGCTTCCAAATCTGCCTGATGCTCAGAAAGAGATTCTGGATGCATTGAATTGGCTGGTTGAAGATTCAGATTGGCAAGGCAAAGGTGACGGATGGATAGATAATCTCTTAGATGGATATGGGGAGAAGAATCTCAGAGAAAAAAAATATAACCAAAAAGCAATAGAAGCGTTGATAAGGAAGATAAGAAACCTAATCAATGGGAAAAAGTCTTGGTTAGACGTTCATTCCAGCATATCAGGGATAATCAAGAGATTAAGCGAGAATAAAGTGGTTTTAATAGATATGCCTATGACGAGCGAATGGGATGAGCTATTTCTTCTATCTATCCTCTCAAAAGGAATTCTTGACCGATACAAAGAATATGCTTCAGACAATAAACGAAAAAGCTGCCTGATTACTATAGAAGAGGCTCAACGAGTTCTAGGCGGAGGGGATGGTAGTATCGCCAGGTTTGAAACAATAGCTCGCGAGGGCCGCAAATTCGGTGTAGGTCTTTGTGCCATAACACAACAGCCCAAGCTAATTGATAAACAACTGCTTTCTCAGTTTAATACCTTGGTAGTTATGGGGCTGGCAGATAGAAATGATAGAGATCGGTTGGAAGAATCGGCAAAGCAAGATCTCAAGTCGATGGATGTGGAAATCCAGACCCTCGAGAAGGGTGAGGCCATAATTAGCACACTAAATGTCCCATTCCCAATACCAACTGTAATTCACTTATATGAGGAATATATAGATCGACTTAACTCGGAGAAAGCTCCGCAAAAGAGTTTAGTAGAGGATCTGGATTCTAGCTTCGAGCCGGATGAGTAAATTAGGCAAATGGTGCGGAAATGAAGATAATCCACATGGCAGATACTCATCTTGGCTTCTCAGCTTATAACCGAGTTGATAGCAAAGGGAGGAACCTAAGAGAAGAGATAATTTATAAGAACTTCAAAGTATTGATTGAGAGAATCAAAAAGGAACGCCCTGATGCAGTAGTACATGCTGGCGATGTATTTCATCATGTCAGACCTAGAATTAAACCTTTGCTGGTATTTAAGAGAGGTTTAGATGAACTTCAAGATAAGGGAATTCCGGTGATAATTATTAGCGGAAATCACGATAGTCCCAAGAGCCAGGCCACAACGAGCCCTTTCACCTTATTTGAGGGCATGAAAGATGTTTTTATAGCTCATAAGTACCGTTATGAGATGTTTGATGTGGGAGATAGTCATTTTCATTGCATACCTTTTTGCCAGAACGTTGAAGACTATAAGAAAAAATTTGATGAAATTTGCCGCTCTGAGAATGACGTCCTCGTAATGCATGGCCTTATGGAGTCCATTCGCGATAAGCGCCTTAATACTGTAGGGGAACATGAACTAAGTGAAAGCTTCCTTCGAAAAGATTTTAGATATATCGCATTGGGTCACTATCATGGACAAGCACAAATCACCAACAATGCCTGGTATAGTGGGTCTATTGAGTATTTTAAATTTGGTGATATATATGACAAGAAAAAGGGAATGCTTTCGATAGATTTGAATCAGGATCCGATAGACCCTAAGCCCATATGCCTAGATGAGATAACTCGCATGAAGCAGTATTCCATCGAGTGCGACCGACTGTCAGCGGAAGAGATAATGACAGAATTGCAGTCCAAATGCGATAACGTAGATATTAAAGACAATATTGTCCGAGTTAGACTTGATAATATTTTAAAATCAACGTTTAGAAACCTCAATAGTACAAAGATAAATAAATTTAGGTCAGAAGCATTATACTTCGAATTATTTCCGAAATATTTGGGAGAATCAGTTGTAAAAACCGGAGAGACTATTGATCACAACATGCTACCAGATGAGTTCGAGAAATTCATATCCGATGAAATCCAGAGAGAAAGAGTGCCGAAGACCATCCAGATGGATGTGACTAGCTATGGCAAGGACCTGATACGTAGGATAACACAACTACATAACACAGAGGTAATGGATGCATCTAGTTAGCCTTAGCATACGCAACTTCAAGAAATATCGCTGTGCAGATCTGGAATTTCCAAATGGACTCATTGGGATAGTTGGAGGCAACGGTGCAGGTAAAAGCACTATCGTAGAGGCAATCGCCTGGGCTTTATACGGCAGTAAAACGTCCAACATCAAGCGTGAGCTAATTAAGAACACATACGCGAATGAAAACGAATCTGTACAAGTTAAGCTCAAGATTAATATAAACAACCAGGATTATATAATACATCGTGTGATGAAAGGAAAAAGTCTTAACCCCGAGGCCAAACTATTCTCTGGAAATAGGCCGATAGCAGTTGGATCCAGAGAAGTAGATCATAAGATCGAGGAGATCTTAAATATTGGCTTCGAAGATTTTATGAAAACATTTTACGCAAAGCAGAAAGATTTAGATAATCTTCTCAAAGAAGGTGGCGTTGGAAAGAGAGAATATCTCTTGAATCTGCTGAATCTTGACTATGTTAGAGAAAAAGCCATTGAAAAGATAAAATTGGATCAAAGTAGCCTCAATGAGCAAAAAAGTCGAATAAATGGTGCTTTGGAACAAATTGGGAATGTGGATCATAATATTGAAGAGATCCACAGAAAAAGGAATTCTGCTCAATCTGATCTAACAGCAAACAAAGAAAAAGAGAACGAACTTGTCTCCATAGTCAAAAAAAGGAGACTTGTCCTAGATCGTGAGATCGAAAAGAAAAGATCTTACGACCTGCTGAATGAGAGAATTACGGGTTTTGAATTGCAGATCCTTGAGAAAAAGGCAGCAATTGATGCAGAAGAAAGGAGACTCAATGAAATAGAGCGGTCTAAAGCCACTCTTGTTGAATTGGAGCCCAAGCTACAGAGGATCAAAGCCATAAGATCCAGGCTGGATTCATTAGAGCCTATAAAGAAAGAGTATAATGCGCTCAACCAAAAAATACACAATGTTTCTGCAACAATTGATGGATTGCGTCGAGTCCTTAAAGACATTCAACAGAAACACGACTTGCTTCTGCAGGATCGATCAGTTCTTGAAGAGATCAAACCATTGGAGGCCGAGTATCAAGAAATTTCGGGGCAGTATTCTCGGCTAGAAACGACTAGAGAAAAGAACTCTGAACTGCAGTCACGCCTTAATGAAGAAAAGGTTCGACTTGAATCTATAGAAAACAATATAATAAGAGTTGACTCAGCAAGAGGCATTCTTCTGGATACGAAGAACCGTCTGAAAGATATCGACCCCATTAAAGAGAACTATAGGAAATTGCAGAGCCAATTAGAAGAGGTTTCCAGACAGAAAGAACTCCAAGCAAGACTAGATGGTTTCAAAACACAGAGAAAAACTATCCTATTGAACAAGGAGCAGTTTGCGAGTCAAATTGAACTGCTAAATCAGAAGCTTTCAGCGTTCGGAGACTTAAATGCAAGAGAAGAGCAAATTAGAAATCAAGATGTAGAGCTAGATAAACTGAATTCAGAGCTACTAACCAAAATAACGGATTTGAAGAGCGATCTAAAGGTCTATGAAGCTAAAAGGATGGAGGTCAGAAAGGGCATCTTGAAGCTTCGCGATTTGGGCCCGGAAAGCGTTTGCCCAACGTGTGAACGAGGATTAGGCGATCAGCATGTGCATTTAGTGAAGAAATATGAGATCGCACAAAGCGAAGCGGAGAGGCAAATAGAATCTAAACAAAATGAAATTAATTCCAATACGGAGAAGATCAAAGGGGTTGTATCTGCAAGAAGTAGCTATAAAAAAGCCTTTGATGAAGTGATTATTCTCAAGAGACAGAAGGCAGAGTTATCAGCTGAACGTCGAAGCTTAGAGTCCCAAATCGCTGAAAACGATTCTCAGCTTAATCGGATAAGTCTGGATATTGAAGCATTAGGACCGGTCAATTTTGACCAAGAACACTTCGTGAAAATACAGAATGCTTTGAGCGAAATGATTCCACGTCTCCAGGAATATAAATTGATGGAGTCCAAGATGCAAGAGCTGCCCCTAATAGAAAAGGAGCTTGATGCCCTAAATAGAGAACAAACAGGTCTGATAGAAAGAAATCAAGACCTTAATGAAAAGATAAAAGCACTGGGATTCAACGAATATGATTTTCTGCAGAAGAGGATGCGATTGCAGCAACTTAAATCGGAACATGAACGATTTTCATGGCTTTCAGAAAAAATAAAAGAAGTTCCAATTCTAGAAAATGGCCAAAAAAACAAAGGTGAAGAAGTCACAAATCTAGAACTGGAAAGGGCAATATTGGAGAATGCAATTAAGCGCCTTGATTTCAATCCACAGGAAGACGAGGATTTAAGAGAAGAGAAAAAGATACTATTAAACGTGGAAAATGAGGCACAACAAATTGCATTGAAGGTAGCGTCTGAGGCCGACGTAAAGATGCGGCTGCAAGATTCAAAAAATGCCTCTAGCGAACTGGAATTCAATTTGGCCAATGAAAAGAATAACCTCATAACCATTGAATACATCGAGGAGAATCACTTCGCTGCCAAATTAGATCTGGAACAAGGAGAAGCCATCCTAGAAAATATAAAAAAGAATCTCTCAGAGACAGAAGTTTGCCTGGGTATCCTGAATGCTGAGCTGGAGAGACATCTCAAGGATGCACAAAGAAAGGGAGATTATGAACGCAGACTCTCGGAAATTAGCCATAGTCTCCAGGTAGTCGATACAACAAAGAGCCTGATAAACAGGTTCATGGATTACATTTTAATTAAGATTAGGGATGAGATTTCCCAAATTGCCAGCGGGATCTTAAAAGACATAACGGGCAAATATGATACACTGAGCATAGACGACAACTTTAATATTATGGTAGAGGATGATGGCAAACCCTATCCGATGTCTAGGTACTCTGGCGGAGAAATAGACATGATTGCTGTATCTATCAGGGTAGCTATAAGCGAATACTTAATGACCTTCGGTAAGGATCGACAGGGGTGCTCATTCCTGATATTAGATGAAATTTTTGGAAGCCAGGACGTTGAGCATAGGGATAACATGATAGATATGCTTAGACAACTTCAAGAGAGATTCCCACAAATAATTGTGATCAGCCATATTAGCGATGTTCAGGGACAATTTGACCATACTATCCTTGTTGGTGAAGATGAAACTAAGTGCAGCTATGTGGAAGTTAGCTAGCCCAGCGCGTATCCCAGCAGCCTGGCCCGCCGGATGGCATCCCTGTCCAGGTGGCGGAGCATGCGGGCCATGAGACGGCTGGGTCGGTCGATATCCCCGAGCTCCTCTACGGCTTTTATGAGCCGGGGCTTGCCAGCCAGGTAGCTCACCAGTTCATCCAATTCCAGAGCGCTCATTTTGCTCAGAACGCGATTGGCCCTCATGCCCATCTCCAGCTCGCAGCCCACAAGGCCGCCCTCCATTGCAGCGACAGCCGCCACGCCGCCCGCGATCTTGGCCGCCACCATTCCCGGATAGATTCGCCGCCGGAAGTGGGCTTGACCTGGCTTGCTGGCGGACTCTCAATCTCGATAGAAGAGTATCGGTCCAAAGAGTGAAAATGTTTAAAAATGTACGCATTCGTCAAATTACCAGGAGCCCTTGTGAAAATGAAAAATAGTCAATTTCCCCAGAAAAGTCCCGGCCCGGCCTATGCCACCCTCGCTGATTGGATCCTGCACGAAGCGATTCCATTCTCCCTCGATTCCTCCCAAACCTTCAACGCCTCCGTAGACAGTATCATGGCCTCGCTTGGCGCCTGTGTGAAGCTGCTGGGCTTGGGAGAAACGCTGCACGGCGGCGAGGATATTCTTCTGCTCCGCAACAGGCTCTTCTCGCGCCTGGTGGAGAAGCATGGCTACAGCGCCATTGCCATGGAGAGCAGCTTCCCCCGGGCGCGCGCTGTGAACGAGTACGTGGCCGGTCGCGGCCCGGCATCGTATGACGCTTTGCAGGACTCCGGATTCAGTCACGGCTTTGGCCGGCTCGAAGCCAATCGAGAGCTTGTGGAGTGGATGAGATCGTACAATGCCGACGGGGCGCACAGCGTCAAGCTCTCGTTCTACGGCTTCGACAGTCCCACCGAGATGATGTTCAGCGATAGTCCTGCCCAGGTTTTGCATTTCGTTCTCGATTACCTGGCCTCGATTGATAGTGCCAGCAAGGAGGAGCAACGCCTGCGCATCGACCTGCTTTTAGGCCAGGACTCCGACTGGGAGAACCCCGCGGCAATGATGGACCCGACCAAGTCCGTGGGGCTGTCGCCAGCCGCAACTGCGCTGCGCATTGAGACCGAGGATCTCATTGCAAAGCTGCAAATGCACCGTCCCGAACTGGTGGCCAAGAGCAATGAGCTTCTCTATTTGGAGGCCATGCAGTATGCCACGCTCGCCCGGCAGTTGCTGAACTATCACGCCGCTCTGGCGCGAAAATCCAACAACCGGATTGTCCAAGGTCTCGGCTTGCGTGATGCAATGATGGCAGACAATCTGGCGTATGCCGTGGCCCGCGAGCGGGGCAGGGGGAAAGTATTGGCCTTCGCTCACAACAGCCATCTGCAGCGCGGAAAAGCAGAGTGGCAATTGGGCACCGACCTGCTCGCGTGGTGGCCGGCAGGAGCGCACCTAGATGAGATCTTCGGCCCAAGCTATGCAGTAATCGGAACAGCGGTGGGCGTATCTGATGCCAACGGAATCGGCCGGCCAGAAGAGGGCACTCTTGAGGCGCTCCTCACTGCCGGCCCAGGGTCGGGGCGCTTCATTCCCACCCACAAAGGCCGGGGGCTTCCAACATCAGCAATCGCAGCTCTTCCGACTCGCTCGGGCAGTATGATGAACCCGACCTACTTCGCACTGACTCCTCAAAGCTTCACCGATTTCGACGCTCTGGCGGTCCTGGATGAAACGAAATACAGTCGCGGTGGGCCGCAGCTAGTACAGCGAGGCTGAAATAAACCAATGTTTTGACTTCGCGGCTTCGCGCCTTCGCGTGAAACCGGACCCTGTTGAATCCTACGTTAAGGTGCGAAGAACGATCAGCCGTTCACAAAGGCACATTATCCCAAGGCGTATCCCAGCAGCCTGGCCAGCCGGATGGCATCCCAGTCCAGGTGGCGCACCATGCGAACCATGAGGCGACTGGGCCGGTCGATATCCCCGTGTTCCTCTATGGCTTTTATGAGCCGGGGCTTGCCGGCCAGGTAGCCCACCAGCTCATCCAATTCCAGAGCGCTCATTTTGCCCAGCATGCGATTAACCCTCATGCCTATCTCCAGCTCCCGGCCCAGGGCCGCTCTCCAGAGCCGGTCGTACTCCATGAGCCGCAGTGCGGAAAAGTCGCCCTCCATTGCCGCGGCAGCGGCCACGCCGCCTGCAATCTTGGCCGCCACCAGCCCCGGATAGATTCCGCCCCCTGAGGTGGGCTTGACCTGGCCTGCCGCATCGCCCACAGCCAGCAGGCCCGCGACTGCGGTCGCCGGGGCCGGGCCCAGAGGCAAACCGCCCACATTCAAAGCTACTGGTGAGCCCTGCAGCCTCTTTTTGATAACATCCGTTTTCAAGAACGCCCGCAAGTGCTCGCACCCCTGATCGCGGGCGCATAGACCGATGCGAGCCGAGCCCTCATTCAGGGGAATGACCCAGGCAAAAAGCCCAGGCGCTGCTCCCAGATGCACCTCCACCTTCTCAGGATCTTCTACCGCGAAGGGCGCCTGCACCTGCGCCCCGGAGAGGATCAGCTCCGGCGGCGCGATGCCGGCCCGACGGGCGAGAAGGGCAGAGACGCCCTCTGCAGATATCACAATCTTTGCGGATATCTCCTCGCCCCTGGTCAGGCAAAGGACGCTGCCCTCCTTTTCCCGTTTTATCTGCCGCACAGACGAGCAGAGACGAAGATCTGCGCCCTCCTGCAAAGCCCGGCGCAGCATCGCCTGGTCAAAGAGCCTCCTGTCCACAACCCAGGCCTTGCGGGCTTTAGCTTTGAAGTCCAGGCGCTGGCCTCCGGGCGAAAAGACCGTCGCGCCCAACATGCCGCGCAAGATGTAGGAGCCGGCTGCTAGCTCCGACTCGGCCATAGCCTGCCCACCCAGCAGTCCGGCGCACTGCACCGGCCATCCTGCCCCGGCGTGCTCCTCCAGCAAAATTGTGCAGGCACCGGCTTTGGCGGCATACTTGGCGGCCATGGAGCCAGCCGGCCCGGCACCGATGACAGCCACATCGAATATGTCCATGTTAGGGAAGAGAGATGAAAGGCAATGATGTTAACTTTTTCCAAGGCACGTTTTTCTCTGGCTCGATTGTGGGGTGCTTACTACTACTACCCTCACCACAAAGGCACAAAGAGCACAAAGTACTCACAAAGAAAATTATAATTTTGTTTATCTATCGCCTGGGCGAACTGTGTAGTCCCGAAACCTTTGACTCTATATACCCATATCATTCGGGCCAAAAAGAGAGGCGAGAGCACCAAAAGAATCGCGGAGGATATGAAGTTGAGGCAGTCCTCTGTGAAACGTGTCTGGATGCACTGGACGAAAACCAAGATGCATGTGAACCGCAACAAATCGAAGCGCAGAAAACAGCTTATGGCTCCTCAGAGAAGCTATGGATAAATTTGGCTGCCTGGCAAGTATTGAGCAGGTGTTGACCGATAGAGGGACCCAATTCTATGCCAACAAGCGAGACAAGAACGGCAATGCGGATAGCAGATTTAAAGACTTTCTTGAAAAGAATAAAATCAAACACATCAAAGCTATAAAGTCCAAACATTCGAGACTACACATTGATTCCTTATGTAAGAAAGTTTTTTAAAGGATAGACTCCCTTAAAATAAAATATACTGGAGGAATAATATCTTCATGAACCTGGAAGGCCTGCGGAGGGACAAGCGCCCAGGCTGTGAAATACCGGACTGGTCTTTCGGCTCTGAGAGTTCCTGACAATTTATCAAGCTCAAAGGAGATCGCTATCTTGAAGAGAACGATAATATGCGAGTGCGGCGAGTTCGTCCAAGGTCACACATTCAAGGACTACATACCGACCTCTATCGGCCCATCCACCCCCACCTTCGGCCACTCGGGCTGCGGGCTGATTTTCAACCTCGTAGACGGAGAGCTTCCCAAAAGCTTCTCGACCCGCGTACAGCTCAAGAGCATAGCCATGAGGTTTGCAGAGATGAACAAGATGGAGGACGAATTTGTGGGCATCTTCCTGCTTGAGGTGGATCGCTTGAAATCCAGGGGCACCATCTGTGACATGGACATCCTCATTGTGGCCCACAAGACGGTCCAGGGAAGGACCTCTCTGGCTGGAGAGGAGAGGCCGAGGGGATGAACGCCGGGAGGTCCTGTGAGATCTGCCGTCATAAATCATTCAAATCCTTCCAGGAAGCTCTTTATGCAGTACCTTAAATCCGGGTGGTATCCGCCTTCCAGCACGGCAAACCTGCGCCCGTCGCACCTCTCTGCCCCTTCCCGGATGGCCTTCCCGATTTTCCCGTAGTCCTCCTTCTTCAGCAGCCTGCCCCAGTCATCGAGGTAAGTGTCAAAACCTGCACAGACGCCTACAATATCGTAATCAAAGTTGAGGAATGCTTCCTCCACCTGGCCTAAATAGCGGCTCTCATCCATGTTCAAATACTCGAAGTTCTCATCTACCGACCAGGGGTTGACGATCTTCACATTGTGATCACCCTGAAAGATGCTCACTGTGCCGTCTCCAAAGTGCAGGTCGATATCGATGATCAGCACTCGCTTCGCTTTTGGCCTGATCTCTTGCACGGCTATGGCCATGTTATTGAAGTAGCACATTCCCCAGGCCCGGTTAGCTGCGGCATGGTGCCCGGGCGGGCGCACCAGGGCGAAGGCCGGCTCGCCCTGCATGGCCAGTTCTGCAGCGCAAATGGCACCGCCTGCGGCAAGAGCGGCGGCATCGTAGATACCCCTGGCCTTTGTCCTTTCTATGTGCTCTCGACTGTGTACTCGGGATATATCCTCTTTTGAAGCGATTGATGGGCTTATGAACTCATATCCAGCTTTCTGCAGCTCATGGGCGGCAAGCTTTGCACGATCTGGATTTTCTACCGGATTTGTGCAATATTTCTCTTCGTATCTTTCATGGTATATGATCTTCATTTTTTCCTCATCAATGAACCTTGGTGATTCCCATAATCTTTCGATATTTTTATATGGAAATGAGGGAAAGCCTTATTAATTTTGTTATTAGTAATATCTTTTTACTAATCCGCAAAAAGGCAAGACGCGTAGGTTTCACCCTAGTCATGCACATACAGGAGCGAGCACCCAGGCTGTGAAACTCCTGCAGGTAGCTGGTAGCTTGAGGATCAGCAGCTATCTATGCACTCCGAGCCTGGCTGACAGCAAACACAGGTACGCAATCTTTTTTGGCTCCATTATTTGCCGAAAATAAGCTTTCAATATCATGGGGTGATCATCATAAGTGATTATAACGCTGTGAGAGACGCTGGAAGGTCACTCATAAAGCTGATATGGGAAAATGTGTCGGATGACGGGCCCTGGAGGAAGAACACGGGCATCGACTCAGAGACCCAGATAGTCCTTTCCTCCCCTGAGACTGCTCTGGAGCAGCACAAGCTCTCCATCTTTCTCTACAGGATAGAGGAAGATACCTATCTCCGAAGTCCAGGATGGGAGGAGATCGATGGCGATACAGGCCGCACCGCAAGATTCAGGGGACCGACAATGAGCCTTCGCCTATTCTACATGATCACCCCCCATGCTAAGGAGGACGAGGCAAACCATATCATCATCGGCAAGGTGCTTCAGATATTCAACGATAACCCTGTGCTGAGGGCACCATTCCCTCTGGGGAGCCTCTCTGGATGTGAGCTGAAGCTGATCTTCACCTCCCTATCCATCGACGACATGAACAAAATCTGGGGGATAATCTCCAGATCCAGGCCTTATATGCCGTCATTATGTTATGAGGTCTCCGGGATCGGGATAGAGTCTTCGAGGGTAACAGAGGCCGGCAGAGTGGTCGAGGTCGAGTTAAGCTATTCGCAGAAGGAGGGAGAAGATGTCAGATAGCTCCGAGGTTATAATAATTCCAGAATAATTTATCTCCCCTGAAACATTTTCAGTTATCCACTCGCATCGTGAGGTGAAGATATGCCAGAATACCTGACACCAGGCGTATACATAGAAGAGATTGATATCGGCCCCAAGCCGATCGAGGGAGTAAGTACGAGCACAGCTGGCTTTGTGGGCCCGACTGAGAAGGGTCCATTAGATCCCAGGCTCGTGACGAGCTTTGAGCAGTTCCAGAGAATTTATGGAGGCTTTAGAAAAGACAGCTTTATGACCTATGCGGTAGATGGTTTCTTCAGGAACGGAGGAAGTCGCTGCTATATCGCCCGGATCATTGGAAAAGGGGCGAAAGAGGCGAATTTGTCTTTGATAAGAAAGGAAGACGCAATAGGTGTGGTCGCCAAAGGTCCCGGTGCATGGGGCAATGATCTCTCGGTAATGATCGAGGATGGATCGCTCGACCCCCATCTGTTCAAGCTCGCCGTCGCCCACGGCAAGAAACCGGGGGAAGACGAGCCTCAGATCGTCGAGGTCTTCGATAATCTCTCGACTGATGAATCATCCAGCGATTACTACGTGAAGACGGTGAGCGGTGTCTCCAACTTCATCGTCCTCAATCCCAAAGGCAAGGCAGAGGGGACAGAGGAGGTAGGAACGAAACCTAAGTTCGTACCTCTTACAGCAGGAGATGACGGCAAAGCCCTGGAGGCGGCAGATTTCACGGGAGGATCGGATGGGCCGGGCGGGCGAACCGGGCTTGCTTCCTTCAATGAGTTCGATGACATCTCCATTGTCTGCATCCCAGACGAGCCCAAGTTCCCGGCAGTCCTGGCAGATGCTCTTGTGACCCACTGCGAGAACAGGAAGGATAGGTTCGCTATCCTCCAGGCCGAGCAGTCGTCCACAAATATCCCGAAACTCCGGCCGCCCAAGGCCTCCAAGTACGCAGCCTTTTACTATCCCTGGATCAAGATCCTCGACCCCCTGACAGGCATGCTTATCCTCGTTCCCTCCGGCGGACACGTGGCCGGCGTCTACGCCCGGGTCGATCAGGAGAAGGGTGTCCACAAAGCCCCGGCTAATGAGGTCGTGAATGGAGCGCTAGGTCTCGAGTTCAATATCACCAAGGGGGAGCAGGATGTCCTGAATCCAAGAGGTGTCAACTGCATAAGGGCCTTCCCCGGCAGGGGTATACTGATCTGGGGGGCTCGTACGGCTGCAAGCGATCCCGCCTGGAAATATGTGAACGTTCGCAGGCTCTTCATATTCGTTGAGAAGTCCATAGAGGTGGGGACGCAGTGGGTCGTCTTCGAACCCAACGACGAGAAGCTCTGGGCAAGGGTGAAGCAGACCATCAACCAGTTCCTGACGAGCGTCTGGAGGTCGGGAGCTCTGATGGGTACAACCCAGGAAGAGGCATTCTTCGTCAAGTGCGACAGGACGACGATGACCCAGAACGATATAGACAACGGCCGCCTGGTGGTGCTTGTGGGTATAGCGCCCGTAAAGCCTGCAGAGTTCGTTATATTTAGGATAGCCCAGGTTGCGAAAGGATCTGAGGTATCGGAGTGATTTAGATGGCAGTCGGTCAGAGAAATGATCCCTACAGGAACTCGAGGTTCCTCGTGGAGATAGACGGCATTGTTCAGGCAGGATTCAGCGAGGTCACCATCCCCGACTCATCCAACGACGTCGTGGATTACAGGGAAGGAAACGACCCGCCCACAACAAGAAAGCTGCCTGGCCTGGTTAAGTATGGAAATGTCACCCTCAAGTGGGGAATCACAAACTCCCTGGAGCTGTATGAGAAATGGAGGCTGCCGGTCGAGTTGGGGAAGGTTGCATCAGCCAGGAAGAACATGGCAATAATTCTCATGGGCGACGACGGGACGCCTTCTGCCAGATGGGAGTTCCAGAATGCCTGGCCCACCAAGTATGATGCCCCAGACCTCTCCGCCAAGGGCAACGATGTGGCCATAGAGACCCTCGAGATAGCCCACGAGGGGATGAAGAGGGTGAAGGTTTAGGGATTTTTGATGTTCCAGACCGAGTATGAGTTCACCCTTCCCAAGGGCTATGTAGACGAGGAAGGGCAGCTACATAGGGAGGGGATTATGAGGCTCGCTACTGCAGCCGATGAGATTCTCCCCCTTAAGGATCCAAGGGTCCAGTCGAATCCCGCTTACCTGACGGTCATAATCCTCTCCCGGGTTGTGACAAGGCTGGGCAGCCTGCAGAGCACCAATCCCAGGATCGTGGAGGGGCTCTTCGCATCAGATATCGCCTATCTCCAGGAGCTTTACAGAAAGATCAACGGTGACGGCTCAACTAATATCAGGGCGGTCTGTCCAAAATGCGGTAACGAATTCGAGGTGAGCCTCGCCCCGGGGGGATGACGGCCTACCCCCTCCAGAGGCTTTGCGAGGAGGTGGCCTTCATAGCCTATCACTTCAAGTGGAGTCACGACGAGGTCATGAACATGGAGCACTGGGAGAGGATACTGTGGTGCGAGGAGATATCAAAGATAAACACGTTGATAAATGAGGTGTCAGGACATGATCCTTAGAGGGAACAATCCCTACATGGGATATCGGTTCCTGGTGGAGTTCGAGGGGGTGACCATTGGAGGTTTTTCAGAAGTCTCCGGGCTGCAGGCGGAGACGAAGGTCGCAACCGTCAAGGAGGGAGGAGTCAATGACCACCTCCACAAGATCCCGGAGGGAACGGAGTATCCAAACCTCACCCTCAAGAGGGGGATTACAGACTCGAAGCTTCTCTGGCTCTGGTACCGGGGGGTAGTCCGCGGAAAAGTCGTGAGAAGAAACATCTTTGTCATCCTCCTCGACGCCTCGGGGAATGAGAAGTGGAGGTGGCTGTTCGCCAACGCCTATCCGGTGAAGTGGGTCGGGCCTGATTTGAAGGCAGATTCAGCGGCAGTGGCCTTCGAGTCCGTGGAGATCGCTCATGAAGGGATGTGGTAGCTTATCCTGTCATGCAAAGAGAGCTTCCTGCAGATAGACCGCAGCCCTATTGGCATCATATGCCTGGCGAGAACCTGCATTCGTCCAGGCGACTCCTGGCTGATATATGCTCTGCCCCTATCCATTCTCAGATACATCCATGTCCAATCCCATTGCTCAAGAAATGGAGCTGGAATGCCCCTCCTCCGAGAGTTGGTATATGTGCCAGCGGGCCACCTTCATGCATTCTCTGGAAAGCTCCCGGTGGAGGATACGGGCCATATCGGGAGAACGGCAGGAGCGGGGTCCATTGCCGCAGACAGCCGGATGCTTAGCTTATCTATTCCTCCGCCGAGTAATAATTCCAGACAGAATCAAATGCATGGGCCGGTCTCTTCAGGCAGCTATGATCCGAGGCTTTCGGCCGGCAGAGAGCCCCATCCGACCAGACGCAGATCCTTTCCCTGGAGGCAAAGCGGTATGCTCATCGCAGATATAGCCGGGAGGCTGGACATGGCGGGAATATCGATGAGAGCTTCCCGATATTTTGGGGCCCTTGAGGCCGGAGGGAAGGCCATAGAAAGGGCGAATATCTCTTCAAGGGCCGATTTTTTCAAGCTAGTGCTCTCGAAGACGCCGGAAATGAGTCAATCGGGCCGCTTTTCAGAACCTGCTGCACAATTCGAGAGATCTATCAGAGGACCACGGGGCAGGAACACTGCATTTTCAGAGGAGCCGGCCCAATCCTTTACGGCACCCTCTGGAAATCATTTTGACAGCAAACAATCGGTCTCTTCAGGCAGCTATGATCCAAGGCTTTCGGTCGGCAGAGAGCCCTATCCGACCAGACAGGAGCCGGAGCATTCCCATGACCGCATCACTCTTGTGCCTAACCCAGCATCGCTTGAGAAAGATGGCATAAATAGCTCGATGCATCTTCAGGAAGGATCATCGGCTCGCTTCATCCAGTTCAGATCCTTTCCCTGGAGGCAAAGCGGTATGCTCAAAGCAGATATAGCCGGGATGTCGGACATGGCGGGAATATCGATGAGAACTCCCCGATATTTTGGGGCCCTTGAGGCCGGAGGGAAGGCCATAGAAAGGGCGAATATCTCTTCAAGGGCCGATTTTCCCAAGCTGGTGCTCTCGAAGACGCCGGAAATGAGTCAATCGGGCCGCTTTTCAGAACCTGCGGAACAATTTGAGAGATCTGTCAGAAGACCACGGGGCAGGAACTCTGAATTTTCAGAGGAGCCGGCCCAATCCTTTACGGCACCGAGAGGAGCTGACTTGAACAGTCTTGCCGAAAAGGTATACACGATCATAGAGAGGAGGACGAAGATAGAGATGGAGAGGAGGGGTTTGTATTCTCGTTCCTAAGCTAAACAAGGCCCTGATCCATGTTCTCGACGCAGGGGGCAGGAAGAAGAGGGAGGTAAAGGTGCTCTTTTACCCTTCAGAGTATACTATGGACAAGGAGAACGACTTCGCAACTATAGCTGTACAGGGGCTGGACTCTCCCTTCCTTTCGTTCACCAACGGCGGGCTTGAAACCCTCAGCATGGAGCTGTTCTTCGACTCCTACGAGGAGGGAAAAGACGTCAGGGAGCACACCAAGCAGATCACTGACCTTCTCAAGATAGATCCAGAGATCCATGCCCCGCCTGTACTCCGGTTCATCTGGGGCAACGCCAACTTTACATGCGTCCTGAAGAAGGTAGGCAAGAAGTTTACCATGTTCAGGCCGGATGGCGTCCCTGTCAGGGCGACTTTGAATGTGACCTTCCAGGAGTATCGCACAGAGTCCCGATCCAGGGAGAGGCCACTTCAGTCCTCTGACAAGACGAAGATCTATACCATTAAGGAGGGGGACTCCCTCTGGTCTATATCTGCCCTATCCTACGGGAACCCTGCCAGGTGGAGATGCATAGCTTTGGAGAACGGCATAGAGAATCCCAGGATCATCGAGCCGGGAATGAGGATAAAGATCCCTCCACTGGACGGGTGAGGAGATGGCCTCGAAGCTGGAACGATACACTCCGAACGTCTCAATAACCATTGACGGCAGCCGCCAAAGCGAGCTGGAGAGGGCGGTAGTAGGGCTTTTTGTGGATGACGTGCTGGAAGGGCACAGCATGTTCAGCCTCACCCTCTTTGACCAGTTGGATGCGAGGACACTTCAGTTCAAGTGGCTGGACAGCAGCCTCCTGGACCCGGCGGCAGGAAATGAGATCTCTATCTCCATAGGTTATACAGATAGCTCGAGTGGGGCTGCTGAGCCCATCTTCACGGGATACATAACGGCGCTCTCCCCCAGCTTTCCCTCCTCAGGTACGCCCTCTCTCACGGTTGAGGGATACGATCACTCCTACAGGCTTCAAAAGACCGGCAGCCAGAAGACCTTCGCAAAGATGAACGACTACTCGGACATCGTCAAGAAGATGGCCATCATGAACAGCGTAGGTATCGGCAAGGTCGATCAGACGAGTGTAAAGCCGAAGGATAGCGTGATCATAGACGCCGAGCAGAGCGACTACATCTTCCTTCGGAAGCTGGCAGAACGCTTTGGATTCTACTTCTTCATGAGGGGAAAGAAGATTCATTTCGTCGACCCCGCCCGGTCTAAGCAGAGCCCTATCACACTGGAATGGGGCAAGGACCTCATCAGCTTCAGCCCGAGGATGAGCGCGGTCCAGGTGGTCACAGGGGTCAATGTAACCGGGTATAGCCAGGAGAGAGGCAACGAGCCGATAAAGGCAGAAGCTGCGCCGGGAGACATTGGGTTTTTGGAGCAAGGAGCGAAATGCGCCGCAGATCTCGTTAAGTCCGGGGGATTGGGTCCTGTAAAGATCAACCTGCACAGTTATTCCGTTGGCAGCGATCAGGAGGCGAAAGCTGTAGCCAAGGCGATAATGATCCGGGCCAATAACAGCTTCATTGAGGGAACCTGCGAGTGCATAGGCAATCCCGTCATAAGGGCGGGGTCGGATGTGAAGATCGAGGGTGTAGGCAAAAGGTTTGAGGGCATTTATCGAGTTACAAAGGCCAGGCACTCTCTGGGAATGGAGGGGTATACCATGAGCCTCAATCTGATGAGAGGCGGTGCGTAATTTGCTAGAGCATATTGAAGGCGAGCCCAGAGGTGCGAGGATAGGCGGGGTGGTCATTGGCGTTGTCACGAACAACAAGGACGAGTCGAAGTGGGGCCGCGTCAAGGTGAAGCTGCCAACAGGCGGCGAGGAAAGCGACTGGGCCTGGGTCGCTGGTCCCATGGCAGGCAAGGAGATGGGCACTTACCTGCTCCCGGAGGTGGGGGACAGGGTCGTTGTGGCTTTCATTTCAGGCGACATCAATTACCCTGTTATTATAGGCTCTCTCTGGGATGAGAAGAATCCACCCCCGGCATGTAACGATGACGGGAAGAATAATGTCAGGATGATCAAATCCCGGAGCGGCCATCAGATAATTTTTGACGATAATGCAGAGGGCAAGAAGGAGAAGGTCGAGATCAGGACTAAGTCGGGGCATATCATACTCCTGGATGATGCATCAGGCGCCGAGAAGATAGAGATCAAGGACAAGACTGGAAAGAACATGCTCTTCTTGAACTCTGCCAATAACGAGGTGCTTCTCGCTTCGCAAGGCAAGATCACCATCAAGGACGGCCAGGGGAGCACGGTAGAGATGAGCCCCGGCAAGGTTGCCGTCACATCCAGGGGGGAGCTGCAAATATCGGGGCAGTCGAAGGTCGCTATCAAGGCCCAGATCATAGAGATCGAGGCAGGGGCGACCATGACCGTCAAGTCGAGCGGCCCCATGACCATCCAGGGCGCTATTGTGAAGATAAATTAAAAGGTGATGCTTTTGCCGCCGGCAGCCAGAGTTGGAGATACAACAAGTCACGGGAGCCCCCTCGCTCCAGGGCCGGGCAGTGCCAATGTGTTGATAGGCGCAATGCCAGCATGGCGTGCAGGCGCAGATATGCATACATGCCCTCTTTCCACAGGCCCGGTGCCCCACGTCGGGGGGATGGTGGCATTGGGCAGTACGACTGTGCTCATAAACAATTTGCCTGCATCCCGACAGGGGGACCAGATAGTAGAGAGCGGGCCGCCCAACGCCATAGCCATGGGCTGTCCGACCGTTCTCATAGGCTAGAGGGGTATCGATGAGCAGCGAATTCTTAGGACGAGGCTGGAAGTTCCCTGTGAATGTGGAGCCGGGGGGAGGCATGGCCTCATCTGAGTACGAGGAGGATGTGAGGGAGGCGATAGGTCTGATACTTCGCACATCGAGAGGGGAGAGGGTCATGCAGCCGGATTTTGGTTGCGGCATCCATGAGATGACATTCTCAGTCATCAACACAGCCACCGCGGGCCTGGTGGAAGATATGGTGAAGGAGGCCTTGATTTTATGGGAGCCGAGGATAGAGGTGACAGGTGCGAAGGCGTCCGTTGATCCGACCGATGACGGACGGATGGCAATTGCCATTGATTACAGGGTCAGGGCAACGAACAGCGAGTTCAACCTGGTATATCCCTTTTATCTCAAGGAATGATGAAGAGCATGCCGAAGATCATAGATAAAACCCGGGATGAGTTTTACGAGGAGGACAGGAGGAGGGCTTTACAGTATGTGCCCGAGTGGAGGCCTGCAAGCGAGGGGGACTTTGGCCTCGCCCTGCTCAGGATCTTTTCTCATATGAGGGAGGAGATCGCATCCCGGCTCAACCGGGTGCCTGAGAAGAACTTTGCCGCCTTCCTCTCCATGATCGGCACGGGTTTGGCCCTGGCCAAGCCCTCGAAGGTTCCCGTCACCTTCCATCCCGCGAAGGGTTTTTCTCAGAGCATCTTCATCCCTGCCGGAACTCAGGTCACCGCTCCCGAGAATGAGCGCCACGGCATCCTCACATACGAAGTTTCCAGGGGTTTATCGGTTACCAAAGCCGCGATGAGGGAGATTTATAGCGTCAATCCGGATGGGGACGGGCTCTTTCGCCACACAGAAGATCTCCTGGAAGGCAAAGCCACCATTCCCTTTCAGGGCAAAAGCCTCCAGGAGCACGTACTGTTCCTGGGAGAAAAGTTGCTCTTCAAGCTTGCAAAAGGAGGAAAGGTCACCCTGGAGTTCGTTTCTGCGTCCGAAGAGCATATACCGGATCTGAGCAATCTCTCCTGGCATTGCCTGACCGACCTGGGGAGAAAGGAGCTTATCGTCTCGACCCCCTCCGCCGAGGGGAAGAGTCTGGTTACTCTGGAAGTACCTGAAGGGGAGCTGAAAGAGGAGGAGATCTTGGGCAGGACATCCATATGGATCTCATGCCGGCCGAGCGAGAGTCCCAGGCAGGCAGCTCTCCTCCGCTTCTCTCATATCATGATCTCCCAGGTTTCGGGAGGGATGTTGCCGGATATAGGATTTTTCAACTTCACCCCCATCGACCTAAGTGCTGGAAAGATCTTCTATCCCTTGGGCAGCCAGCCCAGGGCAACAGATGCCTTTTATGTCGCAAGCAGAGGCGTTTTCTCCAAAAAGGGGTCAAAGGTTACAGTTCGGTTCAAGAGGGAAAGGGCCGGCAGGCCTGGAGAGGAGGTGAGGCAGGGCCAGGAAGTGCAGCTCTCCTTTGAGTACTGGAACGGCCACCTCTGGAGGCCCATCGACCTGACTGTAGATAATATGAATAAATTCCTGGGAGCTGCTGAAAACTCAACCTACCAAGGAAAGATCGAGTTTCAATGCCCGCAAGACGTCGAGGAGACAGAAATCGGCGGCGAGAGCAACTACTGGATAAGGGTAGTGCTGGCAAGAGGCGACTTTGGGCGCGAGGAGATGAAGAGAGTAGAGAGGATTGTAAATCTGGAGCATGTGTTCAACTGGTATAAAATTCCAGGGAATGATAACGCAAGACTCATAGATTTTCTAACAAATGGATTTGGCATTGATTGGGCAAAAAATGCAAAAATTGAGAAAATCGATATCTTGACCATCAATATTCATACCGAAAAAAATTCCCTTTCCCTCAAACTTAATGATAAAAAAACAGAAGTGATTTTGGAAATCGACGCAGTTAAAAGCTATAAATTTATAGCAAAGATGGAAAATAATGATATTAACATATACAAGACATGGACAGCGGAAGAGAAGGTTGTGGAGACGACATGGCGTGTCGATTACTCAAGCATAAAACCTCCCTGGCTTGATCGGATCGAACTGGAATACACAACAGAGAGCCCCTCAAAACTCGACGGATGCGTTGCTAAGAACAACCTGGAGTACACTGACTTTACTGATGAGAGCCGGGGCGGTCTTCAGGCCATCAGTCCCTTCGTCTTAATGGAGGACGTGAGGCCTGCCATCTATCTGGGATTTGGGGAGAAATTGGGCAGGGGAAACCTGAGCATCTTCTTCTCAATTGTCCAGGATGAGTCCCCTGTCGGCTTGTTGATCAGGTGGTCTTATTGGGGAAAGGACGGAAGTGACATAAGCTGGCGCAGCCTGGATGCTTCCGACAACACCGATCATCTCACAAAAAGCGACACCATTGAGTTTCTGGGGCCGGAGGAGCAGGAGAGAAGGAGAATCTTCGGTGGGGATCTCTTCTGGCTGAGGGGCGAGGTTGAAGGCGATGCAGGGAATATCCCGACCATAAGAGGGATTCGTGCCAACACCACCTGGGCGGAACAGATTGAGTCCATCAAAAACGAGATCCTCGGATCGAGCAGCGGCGATAAATCCCAGGCATTTGCCCTCGCCAACTCTCCTGTGATCTCCACTCAGATCTGGGTCCGTGAGGGAAAACCACTTTCTGAGGAGGAGAAGCGCCCCTTGCAGGCCCTCGGGCACAGCATTGAGGACGTCAGGGACGGGGCAGGCAAGGTCGTCGACGCCTGGGTCCTCTGGAAGCCTGCAGACGATTTCTTTAATTCCCAGGCAGACAGCCGGCACTACCAGCTCGATGCTCTGGCCGGTCGCGTCCTCTTCCCAGACGGCATGAGGGGGATGATACCTATGGCCGGCAGGGAGAACATCAGGGCCGGCTACCGAATGGGCGGGGGAGAGAAAGGAAACGTCGCTGCTCTTGAGATCTCAGCCTTCAGGACGCCTGTGGCAGGCGTGGACGGTATTTCCAATTACGAGGCTGCAGAGGGCGGCTCTGATGGCGAGGACTTATCATCAGCCCTGGAGAGGGGTCCCAGAATGCTGAAAAGCATGGACCGGGCTGTCACCCCGGAGGACTTCGAGGCTCTGGCCAAAGCATCGTCAAGCTCCATAGCCAGGACGGGGTGCTTGCTTGAGGACAACCGGCTTATCGTCGTTGTGATACCAAAGGGAGATGAAGAGAAGCCCATGCCGTCTCCTGGACTCATCGATGTCGTTTCCAGATACCTGGCAGAAAAGATGCCTGCCTCCATGTCCTCTGATGACGTATCCGTCCAGGGCCCGAGCTACGTAGAAGTCAGCATTATCGCAGATGTTGTACCTATAACCCTGGAAGGCGCGGCCCTTCTCGAGAAGAAGATAATCGACCGGCTGAAAAGCTATCTTCATCCCCTGCGAGGAGGTCCCGACGGCAAAGGGTGGGGCTTTGATAGGACAGTTCAAATTTCCGATATTTATGCGCTGATAGAAGGGACTGCTGGAGTGGACCATGTGCAGGTGCTGAAGATGGAAAGCAAGAACATGAAGAGATCCGACTCGCAGTTGGTCGCATCCGGAGACCATAGAATAACCATAAGGTCGGGGGTTAGAAAATGACGCTGCCTCTTGAGAATCTGGACGACCTGACCTTCGAGGATCTTGTCAGAGAAGCTGTATCTCGCATTCCGGTCTACGCCTCAGCGTGGACGGATCACAATAAATCGGATCCTGGTATCACATTTATAGAGCTTTTAGCCTGGATCTCTGAGATGCAGGTCTACAGGCTGAACCGGGTGGGAGAGAGAAGTCTTGGCAAATTTCTCAAGCTCCTGGGATCAGGCCTTCCCGAAGCTTCAGGCAGAGCGAAGGTCGATGTCACGTTCTCTCTCAAAAAGGGGGGAGCTCCTATTCAGGTCCCCAGGGGAACGGTGCTCCTTGCCAAGGATGCCGATGGCAGCCCTCTGCCCTTCGAGACCCAGAAGGATATATTTGTGACAGGCGCTTCTATATTGCGGATATTCTCGATCTACGGCAGAGGTGGGAAGGTCAAAGACAACACCTCTGCCAACCTCATCGAGTACGTATACTTCCATGCCTTTGGCCCCAGTCATGAAGAAGGAGAAGGGCTGGACAGCAGCCCCCAGGAAGGAGATGCCCTCTACATAGGGCTGGACAGCAGCCCGAAGGGCCAGTCCCTCACCCTTGCCTTCTATCTGAGAGACGAGCCGCCCCGGCCTGGAGCGGATGACGAGGACTTCAGGTTCTACAGCTCCTGGACCCTGGTTTGGGAGGTCGCCGCAGGTGGCGGCAATAAATGGTTGGAGATCAAGGTAGCTCCTGCAAGCGATGAGACGCGGGGGCTTACTTACTCGGGAACCATCAAGCTGGATGTGCCGGATAATCCTTCCATTGCCCCCTCAGACCTCTTCCGGGAAATCTCGAAAAAAAATCTCTTCCTAATAAGATGCAGGATCAGGGCACTTGTGGGATTTGAGGAGGGAGAGGAGCAGAGGGTCCATACCATATCTCCCAAAATCGATCAGGTGCTCCTTAACACAACGCAGGCCCTCCAGGGAAGGGCAATATCTCGTGAAGTTGGTGTCGATCCAGCAGAAGAAGGGCAGCCTGCAATGACCCTGGACCTCAAAGACCAGCCGATCCAGGAGGTATTTCGCCTAACTACAACATCAAACGGGAAGGAGACGGAGTGGACGAGGGTTCCTGACTTCGATGCCTCCCGCCCCCAGGACAGCAACTATCTCATGGACACTGTCCGGGGGAAGATAACCTTCGGTGACGGGCTCCGCGGCAAGATCCCCGCCAGGGGAAGCAGCGTGAACGCAAGCTATTGTACGGGAGGCGGCCCCAAGGGCAACGTGCCGGCCCATGCCATGAAGATTGTCGAGGGGGAATTGTCGGACTTGGTATCAGTGGAGAACATAAGGGCTGCGAAAGGCGGGACTGCGGAGGAGACACTGGAGAAGGCCGTGTCCCGGGCCAGGGACGACCTCAGAAGGGGCAAGAGAGCGGTTACAGCAGAGGACTGCGAGAGGCTTGCCCTCGAGACGCCTGGTGTCAAGATAAAAAGGGCCAGGGCAGTGCCCATGTATCACCCTGCCCACAAGGATAGAATCTATAACACCATCACAATCGTCATCGTTCCTGAGAGTTCCACTCCCCAGCCGCAACCAAGCTTTGCTATGCTTCGGACAGTGCACGATTATCTGGACAGAAGGCGACTCCTCACCACTGAGATCTTCGTCTATCCGCCCGTATACGTAAAAGTATCAGTCAAGGCCAATGTGATGCCCCTTGCCGGCCAGGACCCGAAGGCGGTTATAAGCAAAGTCAACCAGCGGGTCAGCGAGTTTCTGGACCCACTTAGAGGCGGCGAGGACGGCAAGGGATGGCCTTTTGGCAGGCCCGTCTACCTGTCCGAGATCTACAATCTGATAGACGGAGTGGATGGGGTGGACTATGTGCAGGGGGTTTCTCTGAAGGAAGGCGATGGGGTCTGGAAAGAAGAAGCAGACGTGGATGTGCCTGCCAGGGGGCTTGCTTACCTGGGGTCTTCAGAGATCAAAGCGATGGACCGATCGAAGATCGGCGAGGCGCCAAGGGTCGCCGGGGGAGTCTGAGTGGAGCAGATCAGGTTCAGGGCCTTGACCGCGCAGGACTGGAAGGGGCTATCTCAGGGGAATCTCAGGGCAGATGAAAATGGCAGGCTTGCTCTCCTGGATCCTGTGAAGGATGGGTCTTACACCTTCGGGCTTCTCGACAGCGGCCAGGTCGAATGCATATGGCACCGTGTCGTGATTGACGCATATATTCCGGAGAACGCAAGCATCAGCTTATCCTTCCGGGGATCGAATGACGGCACCACATTTGTCTATGAGGGAAGGGCCACCTTGAAGGATGGTGAGAGAGACGCCCTCATCATGGGTCCGGACAACGGGGAGATTAAGGGCAGATTCATCGAGGTGACAGTCCATCTTCATAGAGAAGGAATTGAGAGCCCCATGCTCTCCCAGATCCTGATCTACTATCCAAGAATCTCATATCTGAGGTATCTTCCTGCGGCCTTTCAGGAAGACGAGGCGGGCCGGAGGTTCCTGGAGAGGTTTCTTGCCATATTCGAGTCCGATCTTCAGGAGAGCGAGGAGCTGATATCGAGAATTCCAGCCTTCATCGATCCATTCTCTGCACCGGCCCGGTTTTTGCCCTGGCTGGCAGAATGGCTGGCGCTGGACCTTTATGAGTTGATGGGGGAGAGGAACAGGGAATATTTAGCAAAAGCAGTGGAGCTTTACAAATGGAAGGGCACGGCTCGAGGGCTGAAAGCCCTGGCAGAGACTCTGACCGGTAGGAGGTGCTGTGTCAGGGAGTTTGCAAAGAACATCTTCCGGACCTACGGCATGGAGAGCATGCTTGAGGAGATGGTCGAAGGTCCTGCCTCCAAAGGAGAATGCGGCTCAACCGTCAGGAGGATCTCGAGAACGGTGGACACGGAGAAGATGGACCTCTCTTCCATGGGAAGATTCCAGGACGAGATTCACTATGTCACCGACACCAGCTCTGAAGGTCTTTACTCGTCCAACACGGTAGGCATTTATATCCTCCTCGTGGGCAACGAGGGTCTTCCTGTGGACAGGGACGACCTGCACAGGATAATCGATTCGTTCCTGCCGGTCTTCGTCAAGGCCAAGATCCTTATCGAGAACCTGGAGCCAACGAGGAGATCGCATGCAACCGATCTCATAGTCGAGAGGGCGGGAATCGCCATCATGAAGTACACCCGGGAGAGGCCGTGGCCCTCTTCGCTCGACTACACGGATAGCGCGAGCTTTGCGGTCTTGAAGAGCTATACTGCAGAGGCTGCAGGAGTAACCAATAGCCCCGAGAACAGAACTTACCATAGAGGGATCGCCAGACTTCTGCCTGCCTGAACGGCTTTTTACCTTTCATCTCTGATCCAATCGCATTTACAGCACTTAAGGAGGAAAATATGGCAATTGATGAGGATTACGGAACGTTCCTGGCGGTTCTGATGAAGAAGGACTTCAGCAGGATGACGGGCATCGACTTTATCGCCGTGGGAGGTGGAGGTGCGGCCGGTCAGGATGAGTTTAAAAAGGATGTCAAAGCTCTATTCGCAGGAAGGAAGGAGGATCCCAAGGACCCTCTGAAGATCGAAGGCGGCAGGTGGGTCTGGGCGAAGAAGGTTGATCCTGACAGGGACATCAGCTATCTGGACGAAGGAGACAGAGTGGTAAGATCAGTCACCAGAAAGATAAGGGTTGAGGTCTCCTTCGACAAGGGAGTCCCGTCGAGCGAGAGCCTGGACTTCTCAAGGTTTGCTCTCTTAGGCATTGATTCCAAAGATGGGATATTCAATCCAGAGATGATGTTCTTCGTGGACTATGTCACCCACGATCCGATCACCAAAGACGAGACAACCAAGCTCGTCAGAGATATAGTGATCGATTTTCCAGCAAAGGAACTTAAATAGTTAATTTTGAATATAATAATCATGGGAGTCTCGGCTATGGCAAAATCATTCTGGATGAGCGATCAGAAGGGCAACTTCTCCAACGGCGGGAACGACACCTTCGATAAGACGAAGGATTACATCGGCATAAGGCTGCAACAGGGGGTCCCCCTGCTGGACAGGGACTGGAATGAGCTGGAGGATATCAGGAGATACCAGGATTGGGTATTGCGGGAGAAGTATCTGGGAGACGGCACACCCGACAACGGCTTTGCCATCACCCTGATTGTCGGCAAGATCGATGACTTCAATATCAGAATGGGGCGGTGTCTTGTAGACGGCTTTGAGGCCGTGAACAGGGCTGATATCACCTACCTCAAGCAGAAGGCTGTAGAACCACTGACAATACCCCCGGCGAAAAGAACGGATTTGGTTTACATCGACCTGTGGATCTCGGAGATACACGGAACGGAAGAGCTGAAGAACAACCAGGATGTAAAGATCGAGACCTCTGCCCGGCAGATGATAGAATGGAGAGTGTTGGTGAATGAGACCGGCAAGGCGCTGGTGCCGGAGCCCTTCCATCATTACTATGTCATTGCCTCCATGGAGAGGAATGGGGCAGTGATAACATCCCTAAAGGACCTGAGGACCGCTTTGAGGATCAATTTGCTCTTCAGATCCCTTTCCGTGAGTGATGCAGGGAGCATCGGGATCGGCACGACTGATCCCAAGAGGATGCTGCATGTCGAGGGAAGCGAAGTCCACAGTGGAGGAGCCCCAACTGCCGGCTTCTCCTTCGCCAATCGCGATGCTCCCAACAATGGAGCTTATGTTGAAAGCGGTGCGGACGGCCAGAGATGGGTCTGGCATGCAACGGGGGGGAGCGCTCATTTATGGGCAGGAGGGAACAAATTCTCGGTCGATAAAAACGGCAACGTCATGATACGCCACGGCCCGCAGAAGGGGGTAAAGGTTGGAGATAATGTGGGCTTGAAGCTGAACTCCGCAGATGGCGGCGGAGTGATCTATAGCTTCGATATGAACCACTCAATATTCTTCAGAATTGGTCAGGATGGCGCAGGAAATGTAACTGATTACCATCAGTACGGCATGCACAGGTTCTTCACAGGGGGCAATATAGAGGACCAGAAGGAGAGGATGAGGATCGATGCCATCGGCAATGTGGGCATAGGGACCACGGATACTGGCAATTTCAAACTAAAAGTTACCAGCTTTGCCTCAAATTCATTTTTAAATGCCCTCCATTTGGGAAGCGACACCAAACTAAAAGGTACGGATAAGCTCAATCTGATAAAGTTTGGTGATGCTAATGACGGTTCGGATTATCAGATATTACATAAGGCAAAAGGCTTCTTCGGGCGGTCTACCATCGCCCTACATGCCGACCAAAGCGATGCTATAGGTATGTACACCTCCGGCTGGATTCCCATGCTTGAAGTGCAGGGAGGCACGGGCAATACGTATATCAGAGGATTTCTTGGCATTGCAGTAGCCTCTCCAGATCTGGTTAAAAGGAATCTGCATGTAGAAGGCAGCGAGATTCACAGTGGCAGCCCATGGGCCGGCTTCTCCTTCGCTAACAAGGATGCTCCCAATAATGGAGCCTTTGTGGAAAACGGTGCAAACGGCCAGAGATGGGTTTGGCATTCAATGGTGGGGACGGCTCGTCTATGGGCAGGTGGAGACAAATTCTGGGTCGATAAAGATGGGAATGTCGGCGCTGCAGGGAAGATTCCAACCAGTTCCGACTTGAGGCTCAAAACAAGTATAGAGCCGCTTAACGATGTCCTCTCCAGGCTTGAGAAGATTCGTGGAGTGTACTTCGAGTGGAATGATGTTTACAAATCTCTGGGCGGCTGCACCGACCGAAGAGAGATAGGATTGATCGCCCAGGAGGTAGAGGCCGTCTTCCCGGAGGTTGTGATGAACTGGGGCGATAAAGGCTATCTGGGGATTGATTACGGCAGGTTCTCCACCGTTCTGGTCGAGGCAGTCAAGGAATTGAACTCGATAACCAAAGGGCTACACGAGAGGATCGAGCATTTAGAGAGAAAGGCTGCTATAACATGAGCAAAATTATCGTGCCTGTATTTCACACACTTAAGGAGAAGTGATCATGAGAGAGCAGTTAGAAAAACGCCTCGATGAGCTGAAGGCTGAGTATGAGCAGGGAGAGAAGATGCTCTCCGATCTTGACGCCAGGCGCGAGCAGGTCCGCCAGACGCTGCTTCGCATCAGCGGGGCCATACAGATCCTTGAGGAGATTCTCAAGGTTGAGGGCGCTGTGGCCGAAAAGCCACCTGAGAAGAGCTGATAAGGATCGAGGGGGCAAGCCCAAGCGCCCCTTTTTTTAAAAGAGGAGACCTTGCCAGACACCTGCGAATATCAAGAGACCTCTCCTTACGAGAACGATATCCAGTACCTGAAGGATGAACTGCAAAGGCTCGACCTGATCCTAGAATTCTCTGTGCAGAGGGCCAGAAGCAGGGCGAACGATCCCTTGCGGGGCATGTACGTCTCTGATGAGGAAGCTGCATCCCTCCTCTCAAATGGGGGGCAGGAACATCCCGCGGGCGGGGAAGAGGAGGCAGCGGCCTGGAACGATAGTGCCCAGGAGGCTTTGGCAGGCATTGAGATGAGGCTGCAAAAAAGCCTCGAGGCCGGTTTTCTGCCTGCTTTGCAGAGGATGGCAAAAAACCTGGGCCTTTGCAGAGCGGAAACGGATATTGTCGTCTTCTCTGCCTCTGTGGAGCTGGACCCGAAGTATACAAAGATCTTCGGTTATCTACACGATGACCTGAGCCGGGGACGACCCAGCCCGGGCCTGATTATTGAGTCCATCTCCGCGCCCAGAGAGCGGATGGAGATGAGAAGGCTTTTTCTGCCAGGGTCGGCACTGATGAGGCATGCCGTACTGACGGCGGCAGACGGCAGGGACCCGGGCCTCTCCACAGGGCTTGTCCTCAGCCCCGATGTCCTGGGATTCATAATGGGTGCCGGGGACGGGGAGAGGCTAGAGAGATCAGCCTTAGAGGAGGGCCTTCTTTTGCAGGAGACTTTGCCTGAAGAGATCTATCGCAAAGGGCTGATGCTGGCAGAGCAGCTTCTTGAAGATGGGATGGAGCAGGGAAGGATATGCATCCTCCAGGGGGCGAATGGATCGGGCAGGAGGGCTCTTGCCGAACTCATCTGCCGCAGATTGGACAGAAGGCCTGTTATAATCGATATCGATGCTCTGGACGGGGAAGAGGCCGCATCCTGGATAAAGAGGTGCTTTTCCAGGGCGGCCATAAGATCATCCCCTGTGCTCATCGAGGGGTATGAGGCTCTGGGAGAGGAGACAGGCAAGGGGAAAATCAGGGCCGCTCTTCTGAAGGCGCTTCATGAGTTCTCAGGCCTGGCTCTCCTGGCCAGCCAGGGGCCTGTGCACCTCAAAGGCCATCTCCAGGCACGATCCACGGTCATTGAGATCCCGGCAGCCGACTACGCTGTGCGGAGGAGGGTCTGGCAGGGGCTTATCGGCTCAAAATCGGGAGACAGCATAGCCTCTGAGGTTGCAGCCAGGTTCAGGCTCACACCGGGGCGGGTGGTGGACGCTTTCGCCTCCGCCCGGAGCATGGCCGCCCTTGAGGGCAGGCAGAGCCCAGGCATCGATGACATCTACAGGGCCTGCAGGATGGAGTCGAGCCGCAGCCTGTCCAGCCTGGCCCGCAGGATAGAGCCGGGAAGGAGGCTGGATGAGGTCGTCCTGCCGCCTGATAAGATGGAGCAGCTTCGGGAGATTGAAAGCAACATAAGGAACCGGGAGAGGGTCTATATCGACTGGGGGTTTGAGAGGAAGCTCTCTTTGGGCCGCGGGCTGAATGTGCTGTTCTCCGGGTCGAGCGGGACGGGAAAGACCATGGCTGCCGAGGCTCTGGCCAGTGAGATTGGCCTTGACCTCTACAAGATAGACCTCTCCTCAGTGGTGAGCAAGTACATCGGTGAGACGGAGAAGAACCTTCGGAAGATCTTCGAGGAGGCGGAAGAGAGCAATGCCATACTCTTCTTCGACGAGGCGGACGCCCTCTTCGGCAAGAGGAGCGATGTCAAGGACGCCCACGACAGGTATGCCAACGTGGAGATCTCCTACCTCTTGCAGAAGATGGAGGAGCATGAGGGGATAGTCATCCTGGCCACCAACCTGAGCCGGAACATGGACGAGGCCTTCCTGCGCAGGATGCAGTTCGTGGTCGAGTTTCCGTTTCCCGAAGAGGATTACAGGCTGCAGATATGGAATACTCTTCTGCCGGCGAAGGCTCCTGTTGGGGATGACCTGGACATCGAGTTCCTGGCGAGAAATCTCAAGCTGGCCGGGGGCAGCATCAAGAACATCCTGGTCGCTGCTGCCTTCCTGGCTGCCGAGGACTTGGGAGTGATCGGCATGAAGCATCTGGTCAAGGCTGCCTGGAAGGAGATGCGCAAGATCGGCAAGATCTGCAGCCCAGGGGAGTTCGGAGATTATTATCAGCTTGTAAACGATGATTAGGGAGTGATGGGGAATGAAAGAATCTGTAGCCTCGGAGAAAAGGACCGCAAGTGCTTCTGCTCGGAGGAAGGCCGGGGTATCAAGTCCGGTCTTTGATGAGCAGGGGGCGGGGAATGGCCCCCTCATGAGCATCGTACAGAGGGCCGGGTGCAGCGGATGCGCACCGACGCTTGCGTCGCTGGCCGGGAGGATGGCGGGGATGCCGGCCGGCTCACGGAAGGAGGCGGCACTTTCACTGCAGAGGGCGAGGGGGAACAGGTTCGTGCAGGGGCTGGCGGTGCAGGCCAAGCTCATGGTCGGGCCCGATGAGAAGGAATTGCGGCAGGGCAGGCTTAGGGCGGACGGCGTGGCGGCGGAGCTGGCAGAGGGCGGGGCGGTGCCGTCAGTTCCGGCTGATGGCATCAAGCTATCTGGAGGCGGGCCTGGGGGAGATGGGGCGGCAGATTGCCAGGTCGGTTTATGGGGGAATAGGGAGATGAATCACCAGATGGTTGCACAGGCTGAAAAAAAGAGTTTTAGGCCGTCAGCCGGCGGTCTGCTGCAGCGCAAGTGCGACAGGTGCCGTGAGAAAGAGAAGACCTTGCAGCGCTCGGCTGTTGGATCGGCTCCAGAGACAGTGCCGCCAATTGTGCACGAGGTGCTGCGCTCTCCCGGCCAGCCACTCGATGTCGCGACGCGCGCCTTCATGGAGCCGCGTTTCGGGCATGACTTCAGCCAGGTGCGGGTGCACACGGATGCTAAGGCAGCGGAGTCGGTACGATCTGTCAATGCTTTGGCCTTTACACTGGGAAATAATATTGTTTTCGGTTTGGACCAGTATGTTCCTAAGACACCTGCTGGGCGTTTATTATTGGCTCACGAGTTAGCCCACGTAATACAGCAAGGAAATATTGATTCAGGGACACCAACTGAATTAGGCAATGTAAGCCACCATTATGAGCAGGAAGCCGTTGAAGTTTCATTAGGCGCGTTGGCTAACTCTAAGAAAAAAATTCCGACCATGGCTGGAAAAAGTAGCGAGGCTAGAACCGTGCGACGGGGATTGCCAATTATTATTGCAGGTGCCGCAGGCGCAGGTGGCGCATACGCTTATCGGGAATACAAATGCCTTAAGCAGTGTGAAGAACCGATGCACTCAGAAACCTCAGATTTTCGCTTATGGTATTTCAACAGAACCAGATCGCCGGTCCCAGGAAGAATATGGGATGCATTCGGACATTGTTTTGTTGCTTGTTGTGGCACGAAAAGGTGCGGAGCTTCATCCGCATTCATCGCGGGGCAAGGGCGTGAGCTTTATCGCTCATCAATCGACTCTGAACCTCATGATAGCTATAAGCAAGATACCAATAACCAGAAGATAGGCCGCAGCTTCGGCGATAAGGAAATGGATTGCAGAACAGCATGTCGTGACGCTGTTATGCATAACAAACTGGATCTGAGTGCGCCTATATCAATGTACTGGAAACCGCCGGATGATTTAAGTTTTGCTCCCTTTGCTAGCTGGAGTTATAGCTGGAAATCGGACGCAGACATTCGTTATTGGATACTAAAATTTAAGGATAAACCTGGAGCCATTGGCAGTATCAATGTTCAAGAAAAAATTCGAATGATCAAAAGACTCATGGGTGGATGGATCAGTGATAAAGATATATCAGTGATTGAATTAATATGTAAGAGTGTAACATCGACAGGTGAATCAGCAGAGATACGCAGATCAATACGACCCATGGAAACAAGTATTTCAAATTTTGGCCAAAGAATGCAGGTGCGGGTGGCTCTCCAAAAGATGCCGTAATAGATTACCGTCAAAAAGAAATACTTCAAATTTGGGTAGTCTGACTTCATTGAGTTGATAGATCGTTCGTTGATCTCAAGCTGGCGCAAAAGAAGTTGACTACCTCTGATTGACACTCTATATATGGAATCCGAGGTGACTGGGTATCATGTTGTGGTCTTCATGTTCAAACAACTCGATAGAGGTGCACCGCCGGATTTCGGGTGGTGTATGTAAGTCGATGAAAGGGTTTATTTTAAAATGAATACTCCGCAGCTTGCTGCGCGTGGGTGCGCCGCCGCAGTTTCACTTTTAAACATTAATATAATAATATAAAATAACTATTCTCACAATCTAAGGCAACGGTCATGAGGAATAATCAGCTCGACAATTAGCGAAAAATTAATTCCGAAGTTATCCTATGTAACAAAGTTTTTAAAGGATCGACACCCCTTGAGTGCAACATACTGTAGGAATAATATTTTCGGCGATCTGGAAGGCCAGGCAGAGAGGCAAGCGCCCGGGCTGTGAAGTCTCTGACCTGGCCTTTTGGGCTCCAAGGGTTCCTGACAAATTATCAAGCTCATATGAGATGGTATCTTGAAAAGGACAATACTGTGCGAGTGCGGCGAGTTCGTCCAGGGTCACACATTCAAGGACTACATACCCACTTCCATCGGCCCATCCACCTCCACCTTCGGCCACTCTGTCTGCGGCCTCATCTTCGACCTGGTGGACGGCGAGCTTCCCAAGAGGTTCTCGACCCGCATCCAGCTCAAGGGCATAGCCATGCGGTTTGCAGAGATGAACAAGATGGAGGACGGGCTTGTGGGCCACTTTCTTCTTGAAGTGGATCGTTTGAAGTCCCGGGGCAACATCAGCGACATTGATATCCTCATTACTGCCCATAAAACGATAAGGGAGAGGACCACTCCGGCTGTAGATAAGTAGCATAGAGAACGAATCCAGGCGCTATTTTTCATCGGGAGAGACTTTTGGTAAATAATGCAATCTGGTTAAGGTCAGGGTGAATGGGCCATGAAAGAGACGGCGGCGAATGCCGGGAAGAATGAAAGCGCATCCTTGCAGAAATACACTGCCAGTGCTAGTCAGGCAATGTTGCAGCCCAAAGCAGAGATCGATCCGCAAAATGGGCTCATGCTGCAAAGGATGTGCAGAGGCTGCCGTTCTTATCCAGGAGATCTTAACGCAGAGCTGGCCGCAATGCCTTTCCCTGCCAGGCGCTCGGCTGCGATGTCGCTGCAAAAAAGCCTGGGGAACAGGTTTGTGCAGGGGTTGGCGGTGCAGGCCAAGCTAGCAATCAATAGATCTGATGATCCGTACGAGCGGGAAGCAGACAGGATAGCAGAGCATGTGATGAACATGCCGGAACCTGCGGCGTCGGGGCATGCGGAGACCAAATCATCGATTCAGCGCATGGGCCTAGGGGGGGAAGATGCCACGCCTTATTTTGAAAAATCCATCCAGCAGGTCAGAGGAAACGGCCAGCAATTACCGGTGGGTGTGAAAAGAAGGATGGAGGATTCTTTTGGGGCAGAATTCGGCGTGGTCAGAGTGCATGTCGATGCGCATTCGGATAGGCTGAATCAATCGATCCAGGCCAGGGCTTTCACCATTGGGCAGGATATATTCTTCAAGCAAGGAAATTTCAATCCTGAAGATAGGAGTGGGCTGGAGCTGATAGCACACGAGTTGACACATGTTATACAACAACATAAGTCATCATCTATCGAGTCAATACAACGCGATGCACATGTCACTTTGCCGTCCTGGAGTAGAAGTAAACTTAGGAGTATCCAAATTCAACTAAAACGGCTTGGTCTATATCGATTGGATATAGATGAAACATTCGGTCCGACTACAGAATCTGCACTAGTCGAAGCATTTGGTGGTGATGCTTGGAGGCATATATCTCCAGACAGTATTATAAGCCGCCTAACTAGAGCTAGTCCGCCTGGTGGTACACGAGGCGAACATAGGCTACGCTATGGAGAGATGTTCCGGGACGGAATTCTCGATATGACCCTAGGAGTCGGTTTTGATGAAGCTAGCAATCATCTTCAGGTAATTTCTGGTGTCAGGACAGCGATGGCAGCACGCCGTTTCCGAGAAGATCGAGCAAGAGCAGTACAGATCTTCAGTGCATCCGGACGTGTCATAAGTAATAGCACCCTCGAGCTCTTCTTTGTGAGAGATGGCATCCTCACCTATACGCCGCCAGCAGGCGCAGCACGACGGATTCATGCCGTAATTCGTTTTATTACCAGTCCCACTGGCAGCCAAGGCCAAGAAGCGGCAACCGCCTTTAGAGAAGGAATGGTTCATTCTGATGTCGCTTTTTATTCGGGCCATGGCCGGTACGGATCAGGTCCTGACTTTGACCGCAACATGAGGTTTGAACTTTTAGATGATCATGGCAGGTTCCTTCGCCAGATTGATGGTTATCGTGTGTTAGAACGTGAACTTAGTAGCGAAGGGCGAGGTGTTGGGCGCGGTGCCTGGCAGCAGTTCTTGTGGAGGGTCAATCATAACCGGATCAGAGTAATCGGTTCGAACCTTGGAAATGTCTATATTAATCCAGCAAATCTACATAGAACCGAGTTCGGTGCTCAGCTAATGTATTGGGTTCTGAATCGTGGTGGTGCATCGCCGGTAACTGGCAGGGGAAGCGTGCTCACAAGAGAGGTTCAAGCTGCCAGAGAACGCAGATATCGGCTTTGGGTTTTCGATGGATGCCGCACTCAGGATTACGTAAGATCCATTCGCAGCACTCCGGGTCTAGATACAGCCTCGACGGACCTGATGGTTAGCAGACGCACGCTCTACTGGCCGGATAACGTGGCAACTCTTGTTGCTTTCTTAGATTCTGTATTGGGACAACAATCAGCCGAAAAAATAATTCAAAATATGGATTCCAAAAATGTTACACTAAGGCCAAGTGGATCGGCTGGAGTTTCATTCAGTGCTCAGGGAATGGAAGATAATCCAATAATCCGATGAGGCTCGTGTTCGATCGTCTTGAGTTACTGATCAGACTAAACCGCTATTATCTGGCATACTTTATGGGAGCGCAAAAGCGATGCAAGCTGCTTATGCGTTATCTCTGGAGTCCAAATCAGCTCACCTTAACCCGCGAAAATGCGATAAATGCCGAAAAAAGCAGCCATTACAGCGCCGATTGGATCGTCTGGTCCAAAATTCGTTCCTCCCATGGTTCATGATGTGTCAAGATCGTCGTGCCGGCTGTTGGATGCAGCGAGGCTTGCCTTTATGAAGCCCAGGTTTGGGCAAGACTTCAGTCATGTCAGGGTTCATGCAGATGCAAAGGCAGGATTTCCCCGCAGGGCCAGCTTTGCGGCGCAGACGGCACCACCTGCGGCAAGCGACGCCGTTTCAAACACGCTGTTATTTGATCATCACAAGGACTATATGATATGTCCTCCAAGGCCTTTTTGAATGCCGAATTTCAATGTCCTTCTGGAAGGTGCCTGGCTGGTAAGAGATGTCAAGACCGAAGACGACGCCATCGGTGTGGCCATCTCGGAAGCCGGCAAGCGATTGAATCAGAGAAAGATGGACTATGTTGAGGTCGAGATGGGCCAGTGGGACTGCCCGGAGTGCAGCGAGCCTTTGCCCGGCGTATTTCTCGTCGCCAGCACGGCCCTGGTGGCGCTGCTCTTTGAGATCAAGATCTTCAATGCAGAAAGTGAGGAGCATGCCGGACGCATAGCCAAATCCACTATTGGAAAAGCCCTGGGGGCCATACCTCTGAACGTGCTGGAGACGGCTCAGATCGATTAGCCATGCTTTTTACGAATCAAATGAGAAACAATAGGCAAAAAAACATGAGGAAGGCTAACTATGGCAAGAGTAAAGGCAGCATTTATTTTTGTGGCATCAGATGTAGATCTGAATGATAACTGTAAGCAATTTTTAACACCTGAAAAGCTGGATCTAATGGTGATGGGAGTGAGAGATTACCAGGAAGCCGCTAAAGTCGCAAAAGACTTGGTTGATAAGGGATATAAGGCAATTGAATTATGTGGCGGCTTTGGCAATTTGGGTGTTGCTGTAGTTGCTCAGGCAGTAGGAAAAGAAGTAGCGGTTGGAGCAATCCGATTTGATTGCCATCCTTCATTGGGACACAAGAGTGGTGATGAAATAAATCATTAAAATTCTGAAGCAGGGGGAATTCTCGGATTAATAGATGTGCATCTGCTCGCGAATCTTGTGCTTGATGATGGAGTTTACGGAGCAGAGAGTCTCCTCGGTCTTTTCTGGAAATCAATCGCCCGAACTTTTTTTAGCAGTTTTTGATTTTGCGGCAGTTTCCTTGGCAGAGGCGCTCCCCAGTCCCAGCGACCTGGCCAGCTCCCGGAGATCTCTTTTGCCCGGATTTCTTGCTTTGGCTCTCTTTGGCATTTGCAGCTCCTCATGGCATGTCTTATTCTGGGGAGATTTCTCCACACCCCACTTCGCGATCTTTTTTAAAATTATTTCTCTGCCCTCTTTTGCATCTACTAACGTCAATTCCCCTTTCACCCAATCTGGCAAAAATCCATTGACCCCGCCCAGGCTATCATCCCCAAACCGGCGATCGCAGAACAAGAGCACACCCCTTTCCGATTCAGCGCGAATGACCCGACCGGCGGCCTGCAGCCCCCGGTTGACGGCCGGCAGAGTATAGGCGATGAGCATTCCTTTTGCTTTGCCATACTTTCTGGTATAATAGCCGTTGATCTCTTTTTGGATCTCATCGTAGGCAGCCAGGGGCAGGCCCACTACCGCCACACCATTCAGAGCCTCCCCCTTGTAATCAATTCCCTCGGCCAGCTTTCCCCCGCATACACCCGTCAAGACGCCTCCGCCCCGCCCGGCCAGGCGGAAGAACTCCTGCAAAATCTCCGGCACCTCATCTGCGCTGCGGGGCTCGACGCACAGCTTCTTTCCCACCTTCCTGCAGGAGGTTAGACATACGTCCCTGTAATTGTTCATCATGGGGTAGGAAGTAAAGAAGATGGCCACATTGCCGGGAACGCATTCAATTATCGATCTTATGTGCCCGGATATCTCTTCCCTGTTGTCAGCATCTTCCCTGCTCTCCAACTGAGTCGTCGCCTTTTTTGCCGCCAGAAGCAAGCGGTTTTCTTTGGGAAAGGGATTGGGCAGGCTGAGCTTTTGTGCCCTGCCCTCCTCGCCGAGACAGTACAACTCATAGGCCTCCAGAGGGGAGAAGGTGCCGGAGAGCATTATAGTGGCATTGATGTTGTCGGTGATGCGCCGGATATTGGCGGCAGGATCGATATTGTTGACCTCCAGGCGGGCAAATTTTCGGCCGTCAGTGCCGCTCACCGCAATCTTTCTCTGATAGGACGAATCCTTTTCTGCCGTCTCCACATCCCTGAGGTAAAGCAGCACCATTGCCAAACTGGGTTGAATGTCTCCAGCCAGGTTCTCGCGATCGCCTTCCGCCAGATTCAGTTCGGCTACAGCCACGGCAACATCAGAGAAATTGGATAGCGCTTCATCAATATCCTCCAGGCCATCGTAAAGGAAAGTGCGGAATAAATCTGCGTCCAAGAGAGCCTCACCTTCTTGCATCCTCTCCTGTTTGCTCATCAAAAATCTCTTCAGCCGGGGAAGAAGAAGGCGTATAACTTTAATTCCCTCCCGTCTCCAGGAAGCCTTTTCTCGCGTCTCTTCCAGCCGGGCCTGGCTAAGTGTGCTCTCGAACCTTTCTACCTCTTTTTCCGCCAGATCAATCATGCGCATGGAAAGTTGGCGCGAGTTCATAGCCCGCACGCCGTCGCCCAGGTTATGCGCCTCATCGATGATCAGGGTAACCTTTTCTGATTCCATCTCCAGCCATTGAAAGATGATATCTTGAAAGTCGGGGGAAAAGAGGTGGGAATAGTTCATGATCACCATGTCACAATTTTTAGCATAGAGGCTCATGATCTCGTAAGGACAGATTCCCTGGCAGGACTGTGAAAGTCGGGATGGAGGCGTGATTCTTTTCTTCAAGCCCTCCACCACATCCAGAGCACGACTTGAACGCCGGAAGTGGACCGTCCCGTTCAGCTCGAAGCCCTCTCTGCTTCTCAGGTAATAGGGACAGAAGGTCCGATAGCCGGGCTCCTCCTCGGGAATACTGTCGAAGGCAGGGTCATAGATGCTTCCGCTGCTTTTGCCGATCCTTGAGGAGACATAATTTTTTGTCCACTCTCGAAGTCGGGAGCATCCGGCATAAACGCTCTCACCGCGAAACTCATCTTCCAGGGGACAGGTCTTCTGCTTGCCTACCATATAGGCTATTTCCGGCCTGTGCCTGGTCTTCGACCAGATCTTGTTTACCTCGTCGATGTAGATATCGATCTGAGATACCGTTCGCACAGCAACTACGATCTTCCCTGAAGCGGCCGCTAAAACCGCGCAAATGCAACTCGTCTTTCCTGTGCCGGTGGGTGCGTCTATCATCAGCACACCATGATCGCCTTTGCCCACCACATCATAGACCGCGTCCAACATCCTATCCTGGTAGGGCCGGAGGGACTCATAAGGGAAATAGTCCAGGTACACAAAAAATGGATGACACTAGGAAGAGATAAATGCTATCCACAGGGCGAAATTGAAACTTGTTATAGAAAAGGTGAACTACCGCGCCTTGAAGGGCACGGCTTCCCACTTCATCGCCAAAACTTGCATCACAGATATGTGGTGTAGTGGCTTTAGCTCGATGGGCGCTACGGGCTGTTCCATCCCTGTGAGGAGTATGTTCCTGGAAGCATTGTAGTCTCGATTGCATGAGAACCCGCAATAAGGGCACTCATGCACTCTGTCGCACAGTTCTTTCTTCACTATGCTTCCACAAGCGGAACACCTTTGAGTCGTGTTCCTGGGATCTACTTTTATCAGCTTTCGACCAGCACTTTGAGCCTTGTACGAAAGCATGAATATGAACTTTGACCAGGATGCATCATGAATGCTGCGATGCATACCATTGTTATGGCCTTTCTCTTTCAGACCTTTGACATCAAGATCCTCAACGCAAATGATATCAAAGCTATTGACATACATCCGAGAGAGTTTATGCAGGAAATCATCTCGTTGGCAGTTGATTCTCTTATGCAGCTTGGCAATCTTATCCTTGATCGCCCCATAATTATTCGATCCCCTCACCGCTCTGGCTAGCCTTCTTTGCAGTCTAGCAATCTTATCTTCGGATTGTTCTGCATATCTTGGATTCTCTATCTCATTGCCTTCGGAGTCAACCACGAAGGAAGTTAAACCGACATCCAGACCTACTGCTTCCTCGGTTTCTGGTAATAGCTGTGGTTTCTGATCGGCTTGGACTATGGCGAACCATCGGTTGCATTCTCTCTTTATTATGACGGCTTTGATGCAACCTTCGATCTTTCGATATATCTTGATCCGCATATCTCCGATCTTGGAGAGATGCAATATGCCGTGATCTTGATCGATTTTGAAGCCTGATTGGTTGTAATTTAGAGTGTTATACCAACCATATCCTTTGAAACGGACATGACCGATCTTTCGACCATTCATCTTGGACGCTGCAAGTCCCTTGAAATTAGACCAAAGGGTATAATTCACCATCGGAAGAACTTTGGAATAGACCAGATTCAGCTTCGGATTCTCAAGCTTCAGAGATGGAATCATGTTTTGAGTATCATAGGTCTTGAGCTTGATGCCGTTCTCCTTGGCATCATTCAGGTCTTTGAGAAGCTGATTATAGAGCCATCTACAAGCATCCAAATTCTCCGCTAACTTCCATTGGGTGATCTTGTTCGGGAAGATGGGATACTTGTAGCTGATCATCAAACAAATACAATTATGCATACCTAATATTTATATCAGTTGAGTGCGACATGAAAGTAATCATGGCAAAGGACTTCTGCTTTCATCCGTTGCGACTGCATCGCAACTCCCGCAAACTCTGCAAAGTTGGCGAGATCACCCGGAAGGATGGGGACTTACCGATGCTTCGACTTCTCGTCGAAACTCTCGCTGACCCGCGGTCAGCGAAATTCGTCCTTCGCGATCCTACGAGCTAAAAAATGTATTGGAGACTTGATTAATTAAGGGAGCACATGAGGTGGGGTTATGAAGAGGGTAATAGTAATATTATTAATGATTTTGGCAGCGGCGGATCTTCTGTCGGCGGCGGCAGCTTTCGGCAGGTCCGATTCCATGGGCATTATCGGGAAGGATGGGGCCGCGTTCTTTACACATGGAACAGACACTAAAAAAGTGGAGGATAAAATGGCAGAGGCTTTGGCCAGGCTTGATTCCTGGAAGAAGGCCCGGGCGGAAGAAAAGAGAGAGCCGCTTGTCAGCAATTCAAATCCAGGCAATTCAACTCTTGACAATATCAGCATCAATAACTCATTAAATAATTCATCTCTTTCCAGCTCCAAAGCGCTCTTCGATGGCTACTACGGCATGACCGTCTCCCGGCATGAGATGGGCAAGAGCGGCATAAAATCCAAAATGTTTTTGAGCGGGAACTTTGAGATGGACAAGACCGTCAAATTCCAGGACCAGGGCGCCGATTAGGTCGCGAGGCAGAGAATGAAAAGCATTGCTTTTATCTTTATTCTTATTTTCACTGTCCTGCCATTTTTTTCGGCTCTGGCGGCCACGCCAGAGGAAGAGTGGAATTTAACCTTTGGGGGGCGGTACACAGATGGGGCCTGGTGTTTGCAGGAGACAAAGGATGGCGGCAATATCCTGGTGGGAAATTCTGCATCAAGGGGAGAAGGAAGCGACCTGTTCCTGATCAAAACCGATGGGATGGGAAAATGCATCTGGAGCCAGATTTGGGGAGGATCGGGAGAAGATGTGGGATACTTTGTGCAAGAGACGAAAGACGGCGGTTTTATTGTCACGGGAAGCACAAAATCCTTTGCCATGGGAGAGGAGCTTTTATGGCTTATCAAGACAAACGGCAATGGTAGCCTCATCTGGGACAAAACCTTTGGCGGATTTGTATCTTCTTCCGGGGATGGCGGGTGGTCTGTGGATGAGACCGAGGACGCAGGCTTCATCACCGCCGGCTACACCCAATCACTGGGAAGCGGCAGAAAGGATCTCTGGCTGCTGAAGACCGATGCCATAGGAAGCAAAATATGGGATAAAACCTTTGGCGGAAGGGAAGATGATGTGGGCATGTCCGTCTTGCAGAGCCGGGACGGCGGCTATATTGTGGCAGGGCGGACGGCATCCTTCGGCAAAGGTGGAGACGACATCTGGCTTCTTAAAACCGATTCCCTAGGAGAAGAGCAATGGAACAGAACCTTTGGCGGCAAACAGGATGATGCCGGCTTTCAGGTTGTAGAGCTTGCCGATGGCTATGTAGTGGTCGGCAGGACAGAATCGGGCTCGGATAAGAAGAAGATCATTCTCATTAAAGTGGATCTTGATGGCCGAAAGCTGTGGGAGAGGGCTTACCTAGGAAGCTCGGCCTCTTCCCTGCAATCGACGAACGAGGGCGGCTTTGTCATAGCGGGAAGAATAGATAATAAAAAAACAGGAAGAGATGCGCTCATTATTAAGACCGATTCCACAGGCAGCGAGGAATGGTCGATGACCTTAGGAGGTAGCTGTGACGATATCGGGACCTTCGTTATTCAGAGCAGAGATGGCTCCTATACGATGGCAGGCATAACCAGCTCCCTGGGGTTGGGAAGAGAGGACGCCTGGCTGATCAAGATTCGAGAGGATTGAATTGAGATGCAAATAGACGAAAAAATTTTTAAAAGATGAGATGCATAGAGCCACTGATGAATACTCTCGTCAGGATCTCTGAAATCGGACTCTATATGCGCTGCCCCCGGCTGATTTACTTTGAAAATCTAAGAAGGACGCCCAAAAAGATCGATACCAAGCACCTCCTTTTGCGCAGCCTCATGCTCTCTTTTTCCCAAAAAAAAGATCTGGAAGGCCAGCTCAAAGAGATCCTGGCCAGGTTGGAAGATGAGTTGCCTTTGGTTTATGAGATTGGACCGGATGAGATGAAACCGGCCTGCCGGAAGCTGGAAGGAGAGATTGCCGGTATTGCCCAGGGGCTGGCCGGGCACCTGGACCTTCTGCTTCCCTGCCAGGCAGAGGTTGATCTCTATTCTGATAAATTGGGCCTTTCCGGCAGGCTGGACCGCCTGGCACCGGGCGGCACTCCTTCCCTCATCCGCACGGGCAAAGCCCCAGAGGACGGCATCTGGAAAAGGGACAGGCTCATGCTGGCGGGCTATGCCCTGCTTCTGGGCGAGAAGAACAGGACGCATATAAATCAAGGACTGGTGGAGTATCCGCGTCAGGCCCTGGTGCGAGCCGCGCAGATTCACAGCGTGGATAGAGCGCGAGTTTTGCGCATTCGGGATAGAATTAGGCAGATAAAAGAGGGCCAGCTTCCCGACCGGCCCGAGAATGCACCCTGCCCGGATTGCGAGGCGAGGGAGATTTGCGAGACGAGGCACAGTCTGGCGTCGAGATTTTTTTAGGCTTATTTTATTATGATTCGAAGCAGACAGCAGGGCGCGCTGTTCTTGGTCCATCCGCTGATTAAGGGGACAATAAATGGCAACCATCGAGGAACAGATCAAAGCAAGATTTCCTCCCAAAAAAAACCTCCCGGAACTGCCTGTCAGGATGGTACAAAAGAGGAGGCCTCTCCTCTTGTGCAGTCCGGCGCTACCGTGCTCCTGCCCGCCCGGGACCTGGTAGCGATCCTTTAGGGCTGCGAGGAGAGCCGCCGAGCGAGCCCGGCCCCCCCCTGGCGTGCGGGCGTCCCGGCCACCTCTGCTCGCCCGGATTCCTGCCATCCGCGCCGCCCAAGCCGCATCCCTACGCCCCCGCAGCTCCAATCCAGAGAGCGACACTAACCAGCGAGACCGCAAGCGCAGCCACTAAGCGGGCCCCAGCTCGCAGAGTTGCCCGGCTCCTGGCGTGCGGTCCTCTGGATGAGTGGTTCCGAAAGCATTTTATCTCTGCGATTTCAATGTAATAATATGCATAAGCACCACGTCATTGGAGAACGAATATCTGAAGAAGATAGGAAAAGAACCCTGGCCGTTCTTCCGCCTGAAGTGCGGGATGCTTATCTGGACGTTACTAGGAGTCATCGCAGACTGCTAGAGCGCCTGGCTCAAAGGTAGTCATATAAACACCAGGAACGAAATTAATCTCTCCGACTATGTAATCTATGGTCCCCTCGCACAGGATGCCATGAATCTGCCCACCCGTTCTTATGAGATCCTCATGCATCGCTAATACCATTTCTTTAGTTATCTGGACCATCCTTTCTCCGCAGACCCGCACAGCGACGATCAGTCAAAAGCCTTTTCATCAGGGGTCCTGGTGGGAACTCGGAACTGGTCGCGAAGCCCAATACCCTAGACGAGGCATAGCTTGGCGTCAAGATTTTTTTTGATTTTTCTGCAAAAACATTTCCCTGATACAGACGAGCAAACCCATACCTTATAAAGGGGAAGCCCTATTTGGTGCTACGAATCAAGAACACTTCAAACTGATGGCAGGGCGTGCTGTTCTTGACCCACCTGTCGATTAAGAGGACAATAAATGGCAACTATCGAGGAACAGATTAAGGCACTGGAAGAGGAGATCTTTAACACTCAGAAGAACAAGGCTACTGAGCACCATCTGGGCAAGATCAAGGCCAAGATCGCGAAGTTAAAGGCGCAACAAGAGCTTCAGAAGATCAAGGGCGGTGGCGGGGGTAGAAGATACTACATCAAGAAGTCTGGAGATGCAACTGTGGCCCTGGTTGGCTTTCCATCTGTCGGAAAGTCAAGTCTGCTCAACCACCTGACTGCTTCCAAATCAGAGGTTGCCGATTACCAATTCACTACCTTAGAGGTCATTCCGGGGGTCATGAAATACAAAGGCGCCGAGATCCAGATACTGGATATGCCCGGCATCATCAAGGGTGCCGCCAAGGGCAAAGGCAGGGGCAGAGAGGTCATAACGGCAGCTCGCGCCGCGGATATAATATTACTATTGGGGGACGTCTTCAACTACAAGCTGAATATTCTGGAGCGCGAGCTTTACGATGCCGGAATCCGGCTGGACAAACAGCCCCCCAATATTCACATCACACAGGACAAGAAGGGCGGCATAATCATACGCAGCACTGTGCAGCTTACCCGCATGACGGAGTTTGAGATCGCGGATATCATTCGCGCCTACGGAATTGTCAATGCCAATGTCACGATCCGCGAAGACATAGATACCGACAGCCTGGTGGATTTTTTGGCCGGAAACAGGGTTTACATTCCCTCGGTAGTGGCCATAAATAAATTCGACCTTCGATTCGGAGACGTGGAGAACAGGATCAAAGAGGATCTGAGCAGAGACTACCTTCCCATCTCTTGCGCCACTACCCAGGGCCTGGAGGAGCTAAAGGATCTTATTTACGATCGGCTGGGCTTCATTCGCGTCTACCTCAAGCCGAAAGGGGGCAAAGCAGACCTGGAAGAGCCGTTGGTGCTGCTCGACGGAAGCAGCGTCAGATCTGTTTGCGAGCATCTTCATCGTGACTTCGTGAATCTCTTTCGCTATGCACTGGTCTGGGGCAAGAGCGCCAAGTTCCCTGGGCAATCGGTGGGGCTGGAGCATGAGATCAAAGACTGCGACATACTCTCCATAATTACCAAGAGAAGGTAAGGATGGCAGAAGCTTTTTTTTGACCGGCAGGTATATAATCTGAGCGGTCCTTTTATCGATGCTGGATTCGTCGATTCAAAGTGATTTGCTGAGATGTTTTCGGGAGCAGTTTCGATTCCTTGAATCGATTCAAAAGGTAAGTGAATTAAATGTTTGAGAGAAAATATGAAAATAGCGGTAGCAGCAGAAGTGGCTACAACAGCGGTCCTAGAGAAATGACAGATGTTACTTGTTCTGAATGCGGCAAGCAAACACAGGTGCCCTTCAAGCCGGACGGGTCCAGGCCGGTATACTGTAGCGAGTGCTATCAGAAGCATAGACCGGCTCGATCGCCCGGTAGATACTAAAACTTCATAATTTCTTAATGACTTATTCATAAGAGGGCACTGGTTTCGTAGATAAGGAAACCTAGAACGAAGGCATGCCCTCGTAATTTTTTGCTACGATAATAGATTGAAATTGGGCATGGGGTAGAGTCGAAATGAAACAACCTGAGAGGCAAGACATAGCGAAGTTTGACGGAATAATCTCTGAGCTAGGAAGAAGAGGGATAGTTGTGCTGATGCATCGTCCCACACGCTGGGGTTATGTCGTGGACGCGGTCATTCCTTCAATAAAAATAGTCATTCTAAAGATGCCGGATCTGACTAAACAGGTAAAAGTGGCCATGAGCCAGTTTAGGGATCTGATTAACAGACTGGAGAGCGATGGATATCAAGTCATGGTCATTCCTAAGAACAGCATGAATGAGGCACAGGTCAAAGCCTTCTGCGATCGGATCGCTGCTGAGCCGGCTTTAGCAGCCGCATGATTTTTTCTGATAAATGAATGCATTGAATGGATGCGAAAAAAAACACATCCGTTCATTGGCCGGCTCGTCTCTCTCTTTCAAGCGGCTCGTAGTCGCCTATGTTCTTAATGAGCATCTGATGCCTCATCCACAGGACGATGATGGCCGTCAGAGAGACGACCAGCCAGACGGCAAACCAAAGCCGCATAAATCCATCACTCCAGCCCACCTGGAAGTGGATGAAAGCCGCTGCGCCTAAGGTTACTATTGTGGAGAAGAACAAATTGGCGGAAGGTGCCATACCATCCCGATAAGAGGAGCAAAAGCGCTCCCATTCCCTTTCCGCCTTGCCAGCCAAAGAGACCGGATTTCTGCCCAAGAAGATTCCTACGCGCTTGATCCGAGAGTCGGCGGACATGATATAGAGATCGTAGCTTATGGCCACAAGAGGAACAAAGTAAAGCAGCCAAGATATGTCAGTGAGATCAATTCCAATTCCCATATTGACGGAGCTGAGCCCGAAAAGGACGGTAATAAAGGCCAGCTTCATGGTGATGAGCTGTGTGCGCTCATTTTGCGTTCTTATTTTCTCTTGATGAAGCGCGCGCAAAAATTCCTGATCGTTCTCCTCCATGCACTTTCCACTCCCTGCTAAGAGACGCCTCTATTCTATTAATAACTTTTGCATGTAATAAATTAAAGATGTCCTTCAGATTAAGAAAAAAGATGGAAGATTTAATCCATCTGGCCCGATCCGACTGGAAATGGTTTTATCCTAATCCAGATCAATAAAGATCAGGTCAACAACCACAGCTAAATCCATGGCTTGTATCTAGGCGATCAGGTTGAGCCCTGATACATTTGGCGGGTTGACTTTGGGATTGCATGTCCCTCACACAATGCCTTACCTCCGAGGAGGTGGGACGCGGAGCATAGCTCCTGAGTAGAGAGATGTATAGACGTGATAATATATATAGATTATGTAGGGAGGCACGCGTTTCTCCTCGGCCTAAAGTCCGGGGTCTTTGCGCTGCTACGAAGATGAAACCGATGGACCAGGTATTGGAAACTTCTGCTAAGATTCGTAGCATGGAGATCCGAGGAGCGGGCCGAATTGCCACCGCCGCAGCAGCATCGATGCGCGACTTTTCCATGACTTTAGAAGCGCAAAGCCTTGAAGATTTCAACCAACAGATGGAGAAGGCTGCCGACATCCTTCTCAATACCAGGCCTACAGCGGTCTCCCTCTCCAACGCCATACGCATGGTGATGAAGTACAGGGCCGAGACCCTGGCTTCGGCTCGTTCGGCCGTAGTTCTTAACGCCAATCGCTTCATCGAGAATTCCGAAAAGGCTCTGGAGAGAATCGGCCAGATCGGGAGTCGCAGGATCAGAGATGGCGATACCGTGCTCACCCATTGCAACTCTCTGGCTGCGTTCTCCGTCATCAGTACCGCCCATAAATCGGGAAAGAAGATCAAGGTGATAGCCACCGAGTCGCGACCCAGATTTCAGGGCATCACCACCATCGGCATGCTGGATCGGCTGGGGATCGAGACGGAGCTGATTGTCGACTCGGCGGCCAGAAGCGTCATGAATGAGGTAGATCTCGTGGTAGTGGGAGCCGACGTGATAACGGTCAACGGAACTCTGGTAAACAAGATCGGCACCGCCCAGATCGCCCTCTGTGCCCGCGAGGCCAGGACCAGCTTCATGGTGGCTGCCGAGACCTACAAGTTCAGCCCCCGAACCATCCTTGGCGAACTGGTCACCATCGAGGAACGCGAGGCCGGCGAGGTCTTGCCAGACATTTCCAAGTACAGCCACGTTCGAGTGAGAAATCCGGCCTTTGATGTTACGCCGCACCAGTACATCGACCTGATCTGCACCGAGGTGGGAGCCATACCCCCAGAGATGAGCTATATGATCATCCGGGAGAGGCTGGGCTGGGAGATGGAAGATGACATGACCTAAATTACGGCCAGCACATGGCGGGCCGGTTGAAGACGCTATTGATGATGATCTTCCTTTGGGCGGCGAAACTTTCGCCTGTATTGGCCCAACCGCGAAGCTCATTTGGGTCAAGATCTATGCTGCTATTTTGAGCTTTCTTAGGGATTGGCAGGTTTGCCGGAAAGCCAGGCGCCTTTGCCATTGTGCCATCAATTTTCCTGCAATCTCCCAGCTTATCGCAGGCAATCAGATGCTTGAGTGTCCAAATTCCCTCTTCGCTGGACTGGGAAAAGGACATGTTAATAGTATAGTTGCCGCTCCAGGCGTCTCCCGATAACAGATTCGTATAATTCATGATCGCAGCTATGGATTGGTTTTGCGAGGGGCTGAGAAAGACCGCCTCAATAGAGTCTATGTCGCCGTTATCATCGGCAACATGAGTCTGCAGAGTAATCTGGGATGATGCATTATCCAGGATCAGTTCTCGGGGCGAAAAATCAAAGCGCAGGATTCTGGGGGATGAAGAGTCTGTGGCGTTGCTTGCCTCATGTAACTGCCCCATTGTCAACGGCAAGCTGATTGCGATCAAAATCATGCTTACCCACAAACCCCAAATTAATTCAGCCCTAACTCTCATCGTACCGGATGATTACTTAATAGTAGTATGAAAATGTTTTGGGCGAATTATTTATTTATCTCTTCATCCTTCGCATGGCAACCAGCACTGCGAAAATTGCCGTCATGGCCCCTGGGGCCGGGGTTTTCTGGGCGTCTTGCCTGGCCGGAGCCTCGACTGGTGTCTGATTGCCCCGGTCTGTCCCGGATGAATTATATGATTGCAGCGCCGGCCCCAGAGAGATTGCCTGCTTCTCGGGCTCCATTGCCGCTCCACCCTTGGCCGCCAGCACATTAATGAAGGCGGTCTTCTTGCCGGAGGGCGATCCCTTGGCTGCCACATCCACCACAAAGGAGTAGTTGCCGGGCATTACATCCGCTGCCTTGACGGTGCAGTTGTACTTTGTCACGCCCGCCGGATAGACGTTTTTGATCATCTTGGGGCAGGTGAAATCCAGTCCCTCGGTCTTGTTCTTGAAGACCAACTCTACATAGGCCCTCTCGCTGCCCAGGCCCTTGACGGAGACAGTGAAGTTAGCTTCGCTGTTCGGCGTCATCTCAATGGGCGTGACATTGATCACCTGGAACCAGTAGGAGGCACCGGCCAGGCCCGCCAGGAGCAAGAGGAGCGGGATGAGAAGAAGGGAGAAGTGAGTTTTCATGAGCAGCAGGTTGTCTGGAAGAATATAAAGAGGTTTCGGGGATATGTTAGCCGGAATTTATTTTTGGTCTTGATATATATTTTGTTTATATCAAGTCTGAACCCAGCTCATTCTTATTGGTTTTGGATCTGGATAGATTATTTCGTTATCAGCTATCATTGCAGAATATTCAATTTTTATGCCACATATTATGGAATCTTTCTCCTTTTCAACACGCAGATTATCATCAGTAATAATTGCAAAACTAAAATTTACTTCCAGGCCAATTTCTGACTTCCATAAGTAAAAGTCATCTAATTTAACATACCACATTTTTATACTAAGTTCTATATATTTATCAAATTTATTATAAAAACTAAAAGTCCTTAGAATTCCAGATTCTTCAATTAACTCTTTAACTTTTTCCAGATTTAGTCGTTTCTCAATCCAGTCCCTGTCAAAATACCCAATAGGTTCGGAGTACTCCATTAAAAAATTTCGAAGTGAGTCAAAATATATAAGGTCTATATCAGAGTTCTTTGCATCATCTAATAGTTTACTTTTCAATACTTTTTTATGAGTTTGTACGTCTTCTTCGGCAAAATCTTTCCAATTTTCAGAAATGAAAGCAACTTTAAAACTAGTTACTTCATTGCACTTTTTAGAGAGTTTTTTGCCATATTTTTTGCAGAATGAAATAGTATTTAGCCAAATTATTGTATCCCTAAATTCTTCCTTCTTGGAACTGGGAGGAATTTTCTCTATTAGGCGTCTTACGGCCTCATCAAGATCTAGGTGATCTAACGGGATTATGAAAATAATACCATCATTAAAAATTTTTTAAATGGCTCTTCTGGGAAAACATGCCACGATGAATTAGGAATCCATTTTTCAAAATTATCAAGTGCGGTTTTAATAAGTTTGTCTTTTTCTAGAGCGAATATATAATCTGGACACCAATTATTAATTTCTTTCTGATTTTTTTTAATGCTTTCTATTATATCGCTTAGATTGCTGGCAATCTTAGCATTCACTTCTTTTAATGCTATGTCATGTAATAAAATATTTGATTTTGTCTGTCTAGCATAGTCGAGTAATTGCTGCATGCTTCGGGAATTGAAGCCCTTATTTCCATATAATATATTAGCATCAAGATAAATATAAAGATGTTCTTTCCCTACCATGTATTACCTCCAAAGCATCCTAAGGATGCAGGTAGGATAGATATAGAGATTTTGGTTAACTAGACAAATTGCATAATTCAATCTAAATGGAATTTTTATTTTCCCAGATATAGCTTTAGTTTTATATTCAAGTTCAAGAGCAGAACGCAAAAGAACAACTTCATCTTTAGACGGAAAGGTTTATCGCATGCAACGCAGTCTCTTCCCTGAGGGATAAGTTGAAGAGTATTTTTTGGTCACTCTTGATGGTAGTATTTTTTCTCGCCTTGCATCCAGCTTGTGCACAGGATACTACACCACCAAACTTAGTTAGTTTTGAATTCAGCCCCAATGCGATAAACACCGCCACATCATCTCAGGATATCACCTTCACAGCACATTTGACTGATGATCTGAGCGGCATTGGTCCCATTGCAGGTGATGGTGAAAGGTGGTCAGGTGCACAATTCCGAAGTCCATCGGGAAATCAACATGTATCAGTCTCTCTATTTTCACAATATCGAGTTTCGGGAACTGATCTGGATGGCATCTATGTAAGTAAGGCTATTCTTCCCAGGTATAGCGAGCAAGGTACCTGGACACTTGAATATCTCGCGCTGTATGATCGTGTGGGTAACAGAAGAGAGTTGTCTTGGGCTGATATGATCGCTCTTGGGTTCCCTGCGGACTTTCAAGTGGTCTCGACGGATGATACAGTACCTCCAAATATCATAAGCTTCGACTTCAATCCCAAGGCGATCAACACTGCGGCATCTTCTCAGGATATCACCTTCACAGCACATTTGACCGATGATCTGAGTGGCATTGGTCCCATTGCAGGTGATGGTGAAAGGTGGTCAGGCGCACAATTCCGAAGTCCATCGGGAAGTCAACATGTATCAGTCTCTCTATTTTCACAATATCGTGTTTCAGGAACTGATCTGGATGGCATCTATGTAAGTAAGGCTACTCTTCCCAGGTATAGCGAGCAAGGTACCTGGACACTTGAATATCTCGCGCTGTATGATCGTGTGGGTAACAGAAGAGAGTTGTCTCGGGCAGATATGATCGTTCTCGGATTCCCGGTAGACTTTCAGGTGGTCTCGACAGATGATACAGCACCTCCAAGTATTGTAAGCTTCGACTTCAATCCAAAAGCGATCAACACTGCGGCATCTTCTCAGGATATCACCTTCACAGCACATTTGACCGATGATCTGAGCGGCATTGGTCCCATTGCAGGTGATGGTGAAAGGTGGTCAGGCGCACAATTCCGAAGTCCATCAGGAAATCAACATGTATCTGTTTCTCTATTTTCTCAATATCGAGTTTCAGGAACTGATCTTGATGGCATCTATGTAAGTAAGGCCACACTTCCCAGGTATAGCGAGCAAGGTACCTGGACACTTGAATATCTCACGCTGTATGATCGTGTAGGTAACAGAAGAGAACAATCACAAGCAGATTTGATCTCTCTGGGCTTCCCAACAGAATTCCGGAATAGCCCAATCAGTGGCGGTCTTTCCATCTCTGGCATGAAGTTCAATGACTTGAACAGCAATGGCATAAAAGATGCTGGGGAGTCCGGAGTTCCGGACTGGGCTATCGAATTATTGCAGGGTGGCAATACTATTGAAGCCACTGCGACCGGTAGCGATGGCTCTTATTCCTTCAACTACCTTGGTGCAGGAACCTACACGTTACGTGAGGTTCCCCAGGCGGGCTGGACTCAGACCTATCCGACAGGGAATGTGCATACTGTTGCACTTAGCGATAGAAGTTCTACGGATAATGACTTCGGAAATCACCAATTGGTCAATTCAGACATCACCCCGCCAAACGTGGCCAGTTTCAATTTCAATCCAAAAACGATCGACACTACTTCATCATCTCAGCAGATTTCATTTACAGTACACCTAACCGATGATCTGAGCGGTTTGGGTTGCAGGGAAATAAATGAGAACAGCTTCATGTGTGGAGGAGGTCAAGCCTATTTCCGCAGCCCTTCAGGGCAACAAAACGTCTGGGTTAGTTTCTCGCCACAAGATCTTGTTTCAGGCAATGACCTGAATGGTGTTTATGCCAGCAAATTGACCATGCCAAAGTACAGTGAGCAAGGCACTTGGACCCTTGAATATTTCTCTATTCAGGATAGAGTTGGCAATCGCAGAGAACTTTCCAGAGGAGAAATGGCCTCCCATGGATTCCCAACTGATTTTCGAGTGGAGTCACAAGGAGATACAAGCCCGCCAAACCTGATCAGCTTTGACTTTGATCCAAAGACAATCAATACCGCAGCGTCGTCTCAGCAGATTTCATTTACAGCACACATAACCGATGATCTGAGTGGTTTGGGTTGCAGGGAAATAAATGACAATAGCTTCATTTGTGGTGGGGGTCAAGCCTATTTCCGCAGTCCTTCAGGGCAACAAAATGTCCATTGGTCATCGGTTAAGCCCACCACTCAGCTCTAAAGCGTTCACGGTTGACGTGCGGATCAAGTGCTTGACTATCATAAACCCCTGCTATAGTTTCCAAAGTCCTTGTTATTCCCATATATCGC
>Ga0247841_10000936_pt1 | contig 71346 bp, 76 predicted proteins | sample LaCruzMarch2015__2_FD_192410 | JGI IMG/M metagenome (GOLD analysis project Ga0247841, IMG submission 192410) | Freshwater microbial communities from meromictic Lake La Cruz, Castile-La Mancha, Spain - LaCruzMarch2015_18m | ecosystem: Environmental > Aquatic > Freshwater > Lake | place: Spain... | reverse complement strand
CGAACAGTAACACCGTTTGGAACCTCAGCCAAAGCAGACGTACCACTAAAATACAGAGGAAAAAGAGCTTACGTCGTTATTTTAGGTTAAAACCTAATCCAACCCAAACTAATTATGCAACACAGCACAAAAACAACTATTAATCAAATACTATTGAAAAGCAAACCTAATTACAAAACCTAACAAATAAACCACTACTTACTTTAATTGAACAAAATAGTTTTAAGATTTCGCTAAATCTTTTGGTGGATTTGTTAGTAAGTACATTCTTGCTTGTTTTTTGAATTGTTCAAGGTACTCTGGAGGAAATTGGGCTCCTGCTGCAGGAATATGCCCCCCGCCTCGTGAATCAGGAATTCCAAGAATTGCAAATTTAGCTAGTTCGCCACAATTAACCCTATAATCTTGCCTTCTAATTGAACACTTAATTGAGTCCCCAGGCTTTTCATACACTATAAGAACCTTGTTTGGATGCTCCATTGATAAAACAGTACTCATTTTTGAAGAAAACCTATTGTCACATTTAAAGAAACAAATATTTACATCATCAAAACACTCTGCTTCGGTTTTGAAAACTTCTTTTAAAATTTTAATCCTCGCATCAAAAAGCTTCTTAAGTCCAACATAATCAGATTTGAATAATGAACTTGGACCTTTTGCTTCAATAAGGAAATCAGACAAAGAATTTATTTTTTCAGTATACTGTGAAGAAATACAAGTAACAATTTCTTCAAGTTCAGTAACTTTCTTTTGAGTAAGCTTATATTTCGTTTTAACTTTGTTCATAAAATCGGGCCAGTTCTTATCAGAAACATCCCCAATTAAACCAATTGCACAAATCCAATCTCTACCACCAAATAAATCAAAAACCATTTTAGAAACAGGATACTTTGAAGGCTCAACTTCTGAAAAACTACTTGGTTTTATCACAATGCTCTTGAAAGCATTCCCATTAACAACTTCCCTTTGGTGATGATCAATAGAAATAAACGGCCCAATGGAATTTCCTAGATCTGCAACGATTTGAGAAACAAAACCATCACTCAAATCAAGGAAAAATGTTTTCTCTGGATTAAATTCAATAAAAGTTTGTTTTGGATAAGAAAGTTGCTTTATGTAGTGATCATAAAAAAAAATCTTTGACTCAACCTTTTTAGAATCCAAATAAAATTTGAGTTGAACTGCTGAAGTAATCCCATCAGCATCATTATCAGAAATAATAGCTATCTTCTTTTTAGGAGCAAGGTCCAAAAAATCCTTAATCTTCTTTGCAGTAATAACCAAAAGACTGCTTTCTTTGGGTTGCTCATGCAAATCCACAGGCACCCTCTTTTTTAAAAACTCATTTTTAGTCTTAATTAAAAGTGCCTTCTTTGGTTTAGTTTTGAGGAGTTTTTTAGCCATGAAAATCAATAAATTAATGCCTAAACTATATATTAACCATGGTGCTATGGAACTTAAAAACACTAACGCCAATAGATAGGAATTTAAATCGGACATCAATGAGTATTAATGGTGATACTAAAATGGGATACGAACATACAAACTCAAAAGGAAACAAATATTATTTACACTCAAGAGGGAAATTATTCTTCTTTTCAAAAACCCCAGTTGACTCAATTGACTTGCCAAGCGGATACAAAATTATTGAAAACCAAACAACTGGACTTCCAATGGTTAAAAGAGAGTAAAATACAAAATAAATCAAATTGAAGGTAATTAATTTATTAAGAATATTATCAGGAGCCCTCCAAAAATAACTATAAAAAGAAGGGCTCTTCTTTTTGACTAAAATTAATAACCAAAAGACAGGATTTAACTTGAATGCCATACATTTTAACCAAAGTTAATAAACATTATCCAAACCAAAATAAACTTGCTAATTAACGCCAGAAACCACTTGTAAATAAACTTGCTAATTAACGCCAAAAGACCCATTTTAACCCAAATTAAGGGGTTTAACACTAAAAATCAACTATTAGTTAAAAATGACTTAAACTAAATTCATAGCCTTTTTAAAACCTTTTTGCTCAAAAAATCACTAGAAAATGGTGGTTATATGAGTGTTGTTGAAAAAGGCAAGAAAGATAAGGAAAAAGATGAAAAAAGTAAACTAGAAAAAGAGTTATTTTGTGAGATAAAAAGTGCTTGGGAAGTACTTAGCGAAGAAAAAAAACTTGCATTCAGATTTTGTGATGATTACAAGGAATTTGTGGATTCAAATAAAACCGAAAGAGAAATAGTAAATTGGACAGAGAGACTTGCAAAGAAAAATGGATATGTTTCAATCAAAGACGCAACCGCTGGAACAAAAAAAATTTATGCAACCAACCACTGCAAAAATATTGCCTTACTTGATATGGGAAGCGGAAAACTTTCAGACGGATTAAGAATAATAGGCTCACACATTGATTCATTAAGACTCGACTTAAAACCAAGCCCTGTATACGAATCAGACCCGTTTTTAATGATAAACCTCCACTATTATGGAGGAATAAAAAAATTCCACTGGCTAAATGTACCACTATCAATGCATGGAGTAATATTTAATAAAAATGGAGAAAAAATTAATATTGAAATTGGTGAAAAAGAAGACGAACCAGTTTTTATAATCACAGATTTACTACCACACCTTGAAGGCGCTGAAGGAAGAGAAAAAGCAGTAAAAGACATTATTAAAGGAGAAGAACTTGACGCAATCGGAGCATCAATCCCAATAGACGACAAAAAAGTCAAAGAAAAAATAAAAGCAACTTTCTTAAAAGCACTAAATGACAAATACAAAATCATTGAAGAAGATTTTATATCAGCAGAAATCTCACTCTACCCAGTAGTAAAAGCAAGAGACATAGGAATTGACGCAGGAATTATTGGTTCCCCCGCACACGACGACAGAGTATGCTCATACATTGCAATAAGATCAGCGCTTGAAGCAAAACAAACAAATCCAAAACTAGTTATACTTGTAGACAAAGAAGAAATAGGAAGCGTAGGAAACACATCCATAGATTCACTGTTCCTTGAAAACCTCATTGACAGAATCGCAAAACTAAGAAAAGAAAACATAAGCGCAAGAGAAGTACTCGCAAAATCGAAAGGAATTTCAGGAGATGTAACTGCAGGAGTCGACACTAAATTCGCCGACAAAATGGATCCAACAAACATGAATATACTCGGACACGGAGTTGCTGTAGAAAAATACGGCGGAAGCGGAGGAAAATATTATTCAAGCGACGCAAACGCGGAATACTTGTCATGGATTAGAAGAGTACTTAATGATAACAAAATTCCTTGGCAACACGGAGAACTTGGAAAAGTAGACCAAGGCGGAGGCGGAACAATCGCACACTTCCTTGCAAGATACAATATGAACATTATCGACATAGGACCACCAGTACTAGCAATGCACTCACCATATGAACTCGCAAGCAAAATAGACATATACGCAACATACAAAGCGTACAAAGCATTTTTTGAATACAAATAATGCTTTAATTAAAATTAAGTTTGGGGTTAAAACCCCCAACACTTATTTTTAAGCCTAACTAAAAAGAGAATCTTTCATGAAACTATGGGATAAAGCTGATTCAGTAGTATTAAGAAACTTCTTTGATTATTGGAAAGATCCCTTGATAAATAAATTCCTCAATAGCGACGCAAGCAATAATTACGAAGGAATTTTAATATTAAGAAAAGGAAAAAAACCAGTGTGGTTATCACACCCATTCCATTACCCAGAAGCAAAAAACACTTTCAAAAACAATGCAATAGTGGTATCATACAAATCCATGCAAGACATAAAAAATGCCATGCACAAATACACTGGAAAAATTGTAGGATACAACCCAAAACACCAAACAGTTACAAGTTTTAAAAATCTACACAAATTCCTAAAGGGGCGAAAATTTGTGGATGTTGAAGACCAACTGGAAGATGAAAGAGAAATAAAAACTCTTGATGAAATAAAAAAAATCACAACCGCTTCAAGAGAAACTATAAAAGTATTAAAACTTACAAAAAAATGGTTGCGAATTGGAGTAACTGAAATAGAAATAGAAAGAAAAATAAGAGAAAAATTTGAAGAAGACGGATTTACTTTAGCATTCCCAATAATCGTCGCATTTGGAAAAAACACTGAATTTATCCACCACATACCGACAAACAACAAACTAAAGTATGGCCCAGTACTAATTGACCTTGGCGCAAAATACAAAGGATACTGCTCGGATTTTACAGAGAGTTACTATTTTGGAGAAGAAAAAGAAAGCGTTAAAAAATCAAAATCTTACAAAGAATACACAAAAATAAAAAACAGAGTTGAAAAATGCTTACTTGATGTTGAAGCACTACTAAAACCAGGAACAAAAGCAAGCAAATTATGGAAAGCAACAAAACAACTCGGCGAACACCCATACGCACTCGGACACGGAGTAGGACTAGAAGCCCACGATTATCCAATTGGAATAGGGCCAAAAAGCAGGTACAAACTAAAAGAAGGAATGATACTAGCAATAGAACCCGGACTACACAAAAAAAATCTAGGAATAAGAATTGAAAAAAATTACTTAATCACAAAAAAAGGATATACAAAACTTTCATAAAAAAAGTCTAAAAATTTATAATTAACAATAAGTTAGAATATTTATTAAGAATCAAACACATAAACATTAAATGGAATTGATTTTATGCATTTTCATGACGCACAACACGAGGTACTTGATTCAATAAAAAACAGACACATGTGCCTAATTATTGGAGAATGCGAAGTAAGTTACATTGGAAGAGCAAGTTCTACTCTACTCAAAGGAAAAAGACTTGTAATGATAAAAGCGGATTCTTCAGTAGCAATACACGAAAACAGATTAGTTAGACCAACTAATTACATGATGGACGCCAAAATCTCCTGCGAAATTGCTGACAAAAACGGAGAAGCAGTACTTGTTCTAACAGCAAAAAAACTAAAACCAAAAGAAACCATCACAGTAGTTTTTAGTGAAGTAATTGCAATTAACACTTATGACTTACCAGAAAGTAATGACATTAATTTAACCGGCTCGGAAAAAGAACTTAACGCAGCTCTAATGGATGATTTATCTTTTCTTGAAGAAGGACTAAAACCAATAATGCAACAACAAGTATTTAGAAAAGGAATATGCGACATCATCGCAGAAGACTCAAAAGGAAGATTTGTAGTAATAGAACTAAAAAGAAGACAAGCAGATTACGCAGCAGTAACACAACTAAAAAGATACGCTGATGAAGTAAAAAAAATGAAAGGAGTAGAAACACGCGGAATACTACTAGCACCTAGCATTAGAAAAACCGCGCTAGATTTACTCAAAGGATACGGATTAGAATTCTTCTCATACGACTTTGAAATTGGAGAACGAAGCAAAATCAAAGGAATTGGAAAAACACAAATGAAACTAAGCGACGCGTTCAAATAAATTATCAGAGTCAATTAACTTATATTAAAGCAAATTGTTTAATTGAATTAGCCCAGTCAATTAGCTTATATAATTTTCCCTGACACTATTTATTGAGCTATTATGAGTGATTGTGAAAAAGATCTTGTTTTTTTTTCTGGTTCAAGTAATCCAGCGCTTGGGAAAAAAATCACTGAATGCCTTGGCGTACCTGAAGGCAAAATTACTATAAAAAAGTTTTCAAATGGTGAAACTTATGTCCAATTCTTAGAAAATATACGCGAAAAAGATGTTTTTTTAATGCAAACAGCAACAGAACCAATAAATGACAATTTAATGGAATTACTAATCATGATTGACGCAGCAAAAAGAGCATCAGCAGGAAGAATAACAGCAGTAATGCCACAATTCTTTTACGCAAGACAAGACAGAAAATCTGCATCAAGAGAACCAATAACAGCAAAACTTGTTGCAGATATGCTCACTACCGCAGGAGCAAACAGAATACTAACTATTGACTTGCACTCAGACCAAACACAAGGCTTCTTTAACATCCCATTTGACAATTTACCAACATCAGCAAAACTAATTGAAATCGCCAAACAATTCTATAAAGAAGATAGTATTATTGTGGCACCTGATGCTGGAGCCGCAAAAAAAGCAACAAAAATTGCACAAAAACTAGGTTTAGGAATTGCAATAATTAATAAAATAAGAATCGCACACAACAAAGCCCAAGCACTAAATATACTTGGAGACAATGTTTCTAAAAAAAGTTGTTTTATTTTTGACGACATGATTGATACAGGCGAAAGTCTCTGTAAAGCAATAAACCTAATAAAAGAAAACGGGGCTGAACACACATACGCATTTATAACACATGGAATATTAAGCGGAAGCGCAATTGAATTAATTAACTCATCAAAACTAGATAAACTTTATATCACAGACACACTCCCAAACTTAAAACAAAGCCCAAAAATAGAAATCGTCAGCATTGCTGATTACCTCGCCAAAGCAATCAAAAACATACATGAAAACAGAAGCGTAAGCACACTCTTTGATTAACAATACTCTAATTAGTCACAAATCTTTACAACATCAAGCAAAGCACAAGAACAATTCACGCCCAAAATTGAAGAAATACTTGGAACCGTTCTGCCATTATCCCCTGAAATAAATTCCTTAACATAAGTACCATGAGAGGTTCTTAGAGTTAAAACAAATTCTTTATCATTCACTTTACTAACCTTCTCTATCACAACTTCTTTTTGCCTATCTAAACTTGCTCGCCTCTTTTCAACCCTTGTAGGAGTACTCTGTAGAACACATAATTTTTCGCTGATTTTAAGTTTTAACAAATCAACAGGAGCACTTGAAGTAGCATACGCGGAGTATACCTTCTCATGCGGGGAATCTTTTAACACACTAACATCCTCTGATTTACAGAATTTTAAAGAATTAACAAAAACTGTTCCCTTAAATGAAGAATTAATTTCTTTTTGGAGTTCATTCAAATCAAAAAAACGCTTTGTAGGAAGCAACAATTCAACAACAAAAGGTCTTCCAGTCCCCAGCATTAAAACATCCATGTCCTCCCTACCAGCCCCATGCATAACAAGAAGCTTAGCACTAAACACAGGCAAAATTATTTTACCCAAGAGCTGTTCAACACTATCCTTACAAAAATGCCCAGTATTTTTACAATACCAACAACCCTCCCCCCTGCACTTATTACAAAAATATTCTGTTTGAGCAATATCCCGCGTGTACTTACAATATTTCCCCTGAATAAAAATAGGATAAACTTTAATCAACACTAATCCTCTCCTGAAATCAATCAAAAACTCAACATCAGGACTATATGAAACTGGAATTTTCTTTAACTCAAATTCAAGACGCTTAATTAAAGGAGTTTGAATAGAAAGACGCAAATGAGAAACATCAGAATCACTTAAATTCTCTGGCCAACTTGCACCAAGCCTAAACGAAGAAAATTCAATTTCTTTTGATAAAAATAATATTTTATTAAAAATTGAATTAAGAATACTCTCATCAAAAAAACCATCAAAATCAAACGAAACAGCATAATGATACATAGAGGATTTAATTTTATCCCGAAACTGCATTTCATGAAGAAGGGATTCATAACGTGAAAGCTCACTAACCATCACAACAGAAGAATCTCTTTCTTTACTAGTATTAGTATTTTCAACAATTACCATAAATAAATACCAATAAAAAAAGAATAAAAAGACACTAGAAAGAAACTAAACACGTTAAATCATTAATACACTGAATAAAAAAATAATAAGCACGTCTTCCATAAGTCAAGAAGACGGCTTTAATTAACAATTCTATTTACTACCCGCAGTACCCAAAACCCACACTTGCCTTAGCCCCAAAATTAGAGCAGCAGCAACTGAAAAAGCAACAATGTTTTGGAGTATTGATCCAATAAACTTTGCAAATTCAGGTGTGAGAAAAGCGATTTGCTGAACTGGAAGCATTCCAACTAACGCGATTGCTATTACTGCAATCAAAAAATCAGTTATATGCTTATCCTTAATATTCACAAACCCAACAATGAGCCCAAGAATTATTAGGATTAATACAGCAATACCAGATATGGGATTAAACATTGCAGGCAATATATATGCAACAATTCCAAAAACTATTGCAAGAACAATTCCCGCAATAAATGCCGCCCCGCCAATTCCACTCGCCATTTTCTAATACACCTCCTAGTGAAACCACAATGAATAAACATACATATAATACTTAGGGATATACCCAAAATGAGTGGAAAAATACAAAATACACTAAATACTAAGAATATGCTTTATTCAGAAACATTAACTCACAAACATTAACTCACAAACATTATAAGTTAAAGAGTACTTTGCCCAGTTTGCAAATTTTTAGGACTAATTCTAAATGCATCTTCAATAAAAACCATTTCTTTTTCAGTCAATTGATCTTTATTATCAAAAGCAAAATTTTGAATCAACCTCTGAAGACTTAAAACATACCTAATTGAAGCAACCCTTTTGTTTTGTGGAATCATTTTACTTAACGCACTAACTTTTGATTCATGACGCGCGATTGATTTGTAATCAATGGAATCATAATTTTCAACCAAATTAGAATAATATGAAGGAAAAACCAATGATGAAAGACAAGACATGCCACAAAAACCTTTCCTTAGCGCATCAAAAACAAGCTCATCATTTTCTTCAAAAATCTTTATCAAACTCGAATATTTTTCCAAATTATCAAGACTACTAGGATCCCTTGAAGAATCAATTATCCCAACAAAACGTTCCCAATTAATTAGCGAATCAATAATTTTATCAGGAATACTCGCCACACCCTGCCCTTGCAAATTATATAACAAAATATTTGTTTTAGTTTCCTTCATTAAAGAATCAAAAAAATCAGCAAAATCAAGTTCGCTTTCAATCAAACGCTCGGGCAAATTTATCACACAAAAATCAGCATACCCTTCAGCTTCCTTAATTTCATAAATAATATCTTCAACAGTCGGACCAAAACAACCCGCAAGAAGCAAACCCTTACCGTTAATTTCTTGAGAAACAGTTTCCAAAATCTTTTGTTTGTCAACAGAAATCAACTTTTTATAATCAGAAAAACGATTTAACACAAAAAAGTTTCTCACACCCCTATTCAAAAGTCGTGCGGTGAGAGTCTTAAGCGAAAAGTGATCAACAACCAAATCACTATTTACAGGCGTAATTAGAGGAACAATCAATCCTGAAAGCTTTAGCGAAGAATTAACCGAAGATTTTTTCAAAAAAAATCCAAGTCTCCTCATAACCCCACCTAATTATTTACTTGTTTTTTTATTAACTCTCTTTTAACCGCATCAACAAAAGATTGCCCAACCAAAACTTTCTTCATCTCTTCAAACACATACAAATCAAGCGCTGAAGTATCAACAACAGGAAAATTTATTAAAAGACATTTAACTGAATCAAAATCAAGTGAAAAATAAGCTAAACCAGAAATTGGATTTATTTTCTTTCCCCTATCAACCACATTTTCTGATAGTATTGCAAAATCCACTTTTGAAAACCTTGTAGTATAATATCCATCAACCCAAATATCATCAGACAAAAGCAAAGCATCTTTTGCAGATAACTTTTTTTCTTTTAAAATTTTCTGAATAACAATTTGCTTAAAAAAAGTATCAACAAACTCAGGATCTTTTGACAAATTCTGTCTATGAAGTGTATGATCCATCTCCGCTTTATTCTTAATATACTCTTCATCAACAAACAAAAAGTTTTCTAGAGGAATATATTTAGGAAACTTTAAAACACTCTTTTTTTGAATAGCAATAGGTTCATGGTGACCAGAGATTATGTAAATGTTTATCTTATTTTTTTTGAGGAAACGACACAAAGTGTCCAAGAATTTGAGCACTCTCTTCTGATCTGGCTTATAATCACCAAAATGAGTAAGAACACCCTCAAGTTCAATAAAACAAATTTTTTTCATTAGAAAAATCTGCAATGAAACATTAAAAAGCGTACCCACCCAGCATAAAATCAGTTTAAAGTCAAATTACCAAGGTTTTTATATTTTAAGGCTGGAAGTATATGATGGCTAAAGTACAAACAGGACTATTCTTTATAGGGATAGGGATTGGAATGGTAGCAAATACAGTACTACCAATACCAAACGAACTTGGATTTATCAAACAAATAATCTGGCTAATATTCATAGTTATTGGAGCAATATTCATAATGAACAGCTCAGGCTGAAAAATAACCTTTACTCTATAAAAAAACCGCTAAGTCACTGACCAAGCGCCATTGTTAGGTGCTTTTGGAACAATTCAAAAGCTTGTGAATTACTATGACCTAACACTTGTTTAGTATTGAGGTTATAGCTTCTTGTTTCATTGAACTACTTTCTGTTTCGTTCTCCACAAAGCCCAATCCCTGAGCTAAGATATTTTTTGCAGAATTTACATCTCTATCCAATTCTAAACCGCAATCACAAAAATATGTTCTTTGTGATAAAGGCATATCTTGGAGTTCTCCGCAATTGCTACATTTTTTGCTTGTGTTTCTTGGATTTACTTCTATTATTTCAGTTCCAGCACTTTCAGCCTTGAACTTCAACATAGAAATAAATTTTGCCCAAGAACAATCAGCAAAATTTCTTCTGTTCCAAAAACGATTTCTTTCCTTACTCAGCATCTGTTTTACGCCTAATTTTTCTATACAAATTACTTTATTCTCAGAAACAAGTTTAGTAGAAACTTTGTGCAAAAAATCGTTTCTTTGGTTTTCTACTTTCTCAAACAAAACACCCAATCTCTGTTTTGCTTTGTATCTGTTATTGCTTCCTCTTTTTTTCTTTGATAGATTTTGATGAGCTTTCTTTATTTTATTCAAACTCTTTTTCAAAAATAAAGGAGATTTTATTTTATTACCTTTATCATCTGCAATAAAATTAATTATTCCCAAATCAATGCCAACATGTCCTTCTCCATTTTGTTTTTCATAAACTTCATCTGTTATTAAAAGAGCATACCATTTTCCAGTAGTTTTTTTAATAGTAACTTGTTTTATTTTTCCACTAGTAACTCTATGACATCTAATATCTATTTCTCCAATCTTTGACAAGGATAATTTTCCGAATCGTTTTCCTGTTTGTTCTAACTTGAAACCACTTTGATTATAATTTATTGTCTTAAACCAATCCCTACCTTTGAAACGTAACTTACCAACTTTTTTACCAGTCTTTTTAAGTTGACTTAATCCTCGCAAATTACTAAACAACCTATAACATTCATATTGAAGTGTTTTAGAATAAACCCCATTCAATTCAGGAAACTCCTTTTTCAATCCCAAAATATTATGTTGAATTTCTCCACGATTTATTTTACTTTGTTTATTCAATTTTTCTAATAATTGATTATAAACAAAACAACAAGACTTGAAAGTTTGAAACAAAGTTTGCTCTTGCTTCTCTGAAGGATACAAACGAAATTTATACGCTTTCATGATTATTTCACCAATTTTATATTTAATTCTACAAAATCCCCTTTCTTTAGCTTCATTTTATTTATAATTGATTTGTCAATCAATACGCCTAAACTATCTCCAACCCTTGTAATCTTTTTAGTTATTAGCATATTATATTATCACATAATAACTTTTATAAAAATACTCTCTGCCAATTCATCTATAACCTAACCAAGTTCAAAATATAGACTTCTTTGGGTAAGGTTAAAAACACATCCAGGTTTGAAATAATAGATGATAAAAAGAATAAAATTAAAAGATAAAGAAATAGTGCTCGTAGGTACCGCGCATATTTCAAAAGAATCAATAGAACTTGTTGAAGAAACAATTGCAAAAGAAGAACCTGATGTTATTGGAGTAGAACTAGACAAAGACAGATTAACACAATTACTATCAGGAAAAAAATGGCAAGAAACTAATATTGTTGAAATAATTCAAACAGGAAAAACAGAACTGTTTTTATTAACCATAATGTTATCAAACATGCAAAGACAACTCGGCGAACACGTAGGAGTTGCACCAGGCGCAGAAATGCTTGCAGCTCTAAAAATTGCACAAACAAAACAAACCCCCGTACAACTACTTGACAGAGATATACGAGTAACACTAAAAAGAGCATTTAAGACAATGGGAATAATTGAGAAATTAAAACTCGGAGGAGCACTACTTGCAGGATTTTTTGGAGTCGGAGAAAAAGTAACTATTGAAAAAATTGAAGAACTAAAAAAAGAAGATCTACTAAACAATTTAATGAAAGAACTTGGAAAACAATTCCCATCCATAAAAAAAGTTCTTGTTGACGAAAGAGACTTATTCATCTCTGAAATGATAAGAAAAAGCCCTGGCAAAAAAATTGTAGCAGTAGTCGGAGCAGGACACATAGAAGGGATAATTGAACACCTAAAAAAAGACAAAACAGTTAATCTACAAAGCATAAGTGAAATACCAAAAAAATTAGGAATTCTAAAAATAATCGGAATAGCCTTACCAATAATATTTATAATAATAATAGGATATGGATTTTACATTAAAGGTTTAGAAACAACACTAAATTTACTTGGATACTGGATACTAATCACAGGGGGACTATCCGCAATCGGAGCACTAATTGCAAGAGCCCACCCACTCACAATAGCATCAGCATTTATCGCAGCACCAATAACAACACTACACCCAGCACTTGCAGCAGGATGGATCAGCGGACTAGTTGAAGCCAAATTCAACCCACCAAAAGTAATTGATTTTGAAAAACTCCCAGAACTATCAACAATCGGCGGGTTTTACAGAAACAAAGTAACTCACATACTCATCGTTGCAGCACTAACAAACATCGGCGCAACAATAGGAGTAATAATTGCATTCCCAACACTAATTGCACTACTTGCATAAAAATAACTTACAAACACAAACACGCACAAAAGATTTAAAAGGAAAAGAATCCTAATTAATGCAATGAAAAAAGAAGAAAAATTTGTACAAATGTGCCCAATCTGCGGAGGCAAAAAGTTTGGTTTCTTTAAAGACGACAAAGCAACAGAACCAGCAGGGCAAGAAATGTACGAGTGCTATAGATGCGGAAATATCTTTACATTCCCACTTGAAGTATCAACAAGCGAGGCAAAGAAACTAAAACAAGTTCCACTTTCCCCAAGAATACTAAAAGACACTCCAAATAGCGCATTTATTCCAGTTGGAAAAGTAGAAATTGGAGTATATTGGAAAGTACTCGGAGTAGTAATGATAATAATAGGAATAGCATATTTACTAATGGCATTTTTACCAGTCATTTGCTTTATGAACGACAACACAACCCAATGCGAATTAAACTCGACCCCACAAAGCCAATTATTTGTAGGACTCTCCGTAATGGCCGCAGGATTTTACATGCTAATTGAATCATACGAACTATCATTAAAAAGATTCAGACAACCATGGATAATGAAAATGGGACTCGTACTCGCACTATTAATAATAGCAATTTACTTTGGAGCAGGAAACATAATCGTTTATGCACTACCATAAAAAAACTAAATTCTAAAAATAACAATACCTTTAATTAACACACTTTAATTGGGCAAAAACAGTTCATACTTTACAATACAGCTAAAATATACTCAAAAATATTTGACAAACAGGATTAAATAAACCATTTACCAATATACAAACATGAAGAACATAAATAATTTAAAAAATGAAATAAGAATCGCATTTCTTGACATAGATGGAGTACTAACCCCAACACCTGATTACATTCCTGGGGAAGTACCAAATATTACAAATGGTTCTATTAGCACACTAAAAAAACTTGCCCAAAAAGGATTCAAAACCGTGTTTATAACAGCAAGAGGAGCAAACGAACTTCGCGGAAACGGCGGACTTGAAGAACTCCTAAAAAAACATAGCATATTAGAAAACTCAATGATTTTCTGTTCAGAAGGATTAGACCAAGCAACTTATGATTTTGACTTTAAATTAAAAAACAACAAACCAATTTTTAGGAACGGAAATGTAATTCTAGAAAAAAAACCAATGATAAAAAGAGAAACATTCGGAAATATTGATAAATTTCTTTTATACAAAATGCTCCTTGGAAAAGAAATAAAACAAGAACTAAAATATAAGGGATTTAAGATACGCTCTGCAATAAATGAGAAACTTACTACTGACGCAAGAATATTCTTCCAACTCGAAAATAATACCATAAAAGAAAGAAAACGCTTTGTTGTTGCAGCTAGAGAAATTACTAATAAAATGGAAGAAACATTTAGATTAACTAAAAAATTCGGAAGTCCAGTAGAACTTGATGTAATTGATATTGTTGCAGGTATTACAATAAAACCAAAAACTCTTGGAAAACACTTCGCAGTTCTGCGAGCACTTAACTTACTAAAAATAAAAACAAACGACAAAATTACAGGATACGCATTTGGGGACTCTGATTCAGATTCAATGATGAAAATCAGAAATGATATTGAATTTATCAAAATAAAAAACAATAAAGATTTTATCAAACAAGTTGACAAAATAACTTCAAAAGTATAGATAAGTGCTCAACAAATTGTTTCTAAAAAGTTATTGAAAAAACAATGCAAAAAATTTAATTGTTACCTTTCTTTCTTTTTCTTAATATAAGGAAGTAAATTCCCCTTTCTTTCAGCCTCAATAAGAAGCTTTTTTGCATAAGCAATTCGCTGAAGCGAACCAACACACCCAATTATTGCAATGAAATACAACAAAATCCCAATTATGTTCATCCCGAGCGCAGCCAAAAGGAGAGCAACTAGAATAATAATTAATTTATCCGCATGCTCACCAATAGCAGGCCAATCATGATTATCAGTAATTATAATAAGCGCAACTCTTGGTTTTGCATAACTTGAAATCATTGAAAAACCAAGCGCAAGAACAGCAGGTACTGCCAGAACTGGAATAAACACAAAAGAACCAATCATTACAAAATCCACAAATTTGTCAATCATTGTTTCAAAATAATTACCCCAGTTAGAACGCTTACCAATCGAACGAGCAACTTCGCCATCAATTAGATCCATTGTCGGAGCAAGGACAAAAAATACTAACGCAAAAAGCCAATTCTCTTGAGTGACAAAAAAAGCACCAATTAAAGCAAGTACTAAACCAAAAACAGAAATTAAATTCGGATCTATTCTAAAAAAAACAAATGGTTTAGCTAAAACCCTTGCAAAAGGCTTGACTTTTGATCTAAGTACTGACAACATAAAATCACTAAACTTAATCTATCTTTAAATACTTAAAATCACTAAACTCAATTTAACTTTAAATACTTAAAATCACTAAACTCAATTTAACTTTAAATACTTAAAATCACTAAACTCAATTTAACTTTAAATGCTAAACTTACCTTATCTCGCCCTCATTAAGTTTCTTTTAGCTAACTGTGTTTCGAAATGATGCCAGAAACTTGATTTAAACCTTGCTATAACCCTAGTTCGCCTTTTTTTTACTTCTCTTCTAAACTCACTTTCATTAACAGCATCAATTTCAGTTAAACCATTACCAATCTCTTCAGGAGTATGCGCATCACTCACACCAAACCCTGCAATAGAACTCATAACTTTTGGATTTTGATAAAACTTTTGAGATTTTTTATTCAACCCGCTATAATATGCTCTGGCATTATAAAGTTCCATGGCATCAAACTCTTTGTAACATTTAGGAAAACTCTTAAAATTTTTTCTAGGCCAATCAAACGGATGAGGACAAGACAACAACGCCCCTTGTTTTCTTACACTATCCAAAATTTCCTCAAAAGTGGAAGGAATAATAGGAGAATTCAAAAAATAAGCAATTACTTCCCCTTCAGTTTTTCCTTTCCCATCACTTGATAATACTTTAATCTCTTCAGAAGGAATGCAAAAAACACCCTCTTTTTTTGCTAATTTTGCAATGCTTTTTGTGCCAACATAAGCACCCATATTATTATGATCAGTTAACGCAAAACCCCAATTATTCTTTTTACAAATCTTAACAATAGTTTCTGGCCGCGTTAAAGCATCAACACTAAACCTAGAATGCAAATGTAAATCAAAAAGCATACTACCACATTAAATCATACACTATAATTAATATACTATTAAAGAATAACACGCCAACCTTTTAAAAGAACTTTTCTATAGATTTTGGTTATGAACATTGAACAAATAAGGCAAGATTTTACGATTTTACAGAGAAAACACAAAGGCAAAAGAATAGTATATTTAGATAATGCAGCAACCTCACTAAAACCAAAACAAGTAATTGAAGCTGAAAGATTTTATTATGAAAATATAGGAGCAAATGTCCACCGCGGACTCCACATATTAAGCGAAGAAGCTTCAAGAGTTCATGAAAGCGCTCACGACACAGTAGCAAAATTCGTCGGCGCAAAGAAAAACGAAGTTGTTTTTGTAAGAAATGCAACCGAAGGAATGAACTTAGTCATGTATTCTCTCCTAAACTCAGGATTTTTTAAAAAAGGAGACAAAATCCTTGTTTCTAAAATGGAACACCACTCAAATATTGTTCCATGGCAATACCTAGAAAAAAAAATTGGAATTCAACTTGAATTTATCGGACTTGATTCAAACTATGAACTTGATATGCGAGATTTTGAATCAAAATTAAAGGGAACAAAACTAGTATCAATTACGGGTGCAAGCAATACAGTGGCAACAATGCCAAATATAAAAGAAATAGAAAAAGCTGCTCACAAAGAAGGAGCATTAATTTCTGTTGATGGAGCACAACTCGTACCACACAAAGAAGTTGATTTTTCAGGCATGAACATTGACTTTTTGGCTTTCTCAGGACATAAAATGCTAGCTCCAACAGGAACTGGAGCGCTAGTAGGAAAAGAAAAACTATTAGAAAAACTTGAACCATTTATGTTCGGCGGGGACATGATACACTCAGTAGGACTACACGACTCAACTTGGAACGTACTACCCTACAAATTTGAAGCAGGAACCCCACACATAGCAGGATCTTTTGGAATTAAAGCCGCTGTTGAATATTTAAAAAAAGTTGGAATGGAAAACATAAAAAAACACGAAGAAAAACTCACAAAACTCGCTATAGAAGAAATGCAAAAAATAGACTCAATAAAACTTTACTGCCCAAAAAACGAAAAAAAACAAGGCGGAATAGTACTCTTTGAATCAACAAAACTCTCGGCCCACGAACTCGCAATGGCACTAAGTGAAACTGAAAATATTTGTATAAGAAGCGGAATGCACTGCGCAGAACCCCTCGTATCCTCACTAAATAAAGAAGGCCTTGCAAGAGTTAGTTTCTACCTATACAACACAGAAGAAGAAGTACTATTTTTCACCCGCTCGCTAAAAGACGTACTTGACACACTAGGATAAAACGAAAAAACCCTAAAATTATCAAGATAATAATGGGTTTTAAGAGCAATTTCACTCACTAGATTAAGTTGTAACAAAACAAAGTGATACTTAAAAAAAGTTGAATTCAAATAAGAGGCTCATTTAACTCAATTGCTTTGTTAATCGAATCCCTTGAAATAACAAGATACTCTCTTGGATTTAAACAAAAGATAAACACCTTCTGTTTTACGAGAGCTAAATGAAAGCCCACTTTTACACCAAAAACCCCAATTGGAGGAAAATGCTTTTTATTAAAACCAGTGAGTTTTAGAACATCATCTTCCATAATTTCCTCTAGCGTTACATCATCAAAAACATCCATTGCATCAAGCGGCGTTACCTCTTCACCAACTGGCGAAATCAATACATAAATATTAACTTTATTATCCATAAACGGAACTGCTTTTACAGCCGCAAAATCAGAAACATGCGCCCCTTTTACAGCAGTTTGAAAAGAAGTATCACTATCAAAAGAAATCACTCTTGCATCAAGCGAATTTGTTTTTATAAAATCCTGAATCATAAACCCACAACATAAACATGATTAGAAAGTAATATATTGTTATACGACAAGTTAGAATTATTTTTAGCCCCAAAAATTAGCTTTGAATAATTAACTAGCTTTTGTAGATTCACTTGGGGAAACACTTACATTACCGCTATCTCCCCCGCCCTTATCTTTTCTCTTTGAAAATATGGACCTTAATGCAAGAAGAACCAAAATTAAAAGAATAATTAATAACCCCTCAATAAAAGGCATTGAATAAGCAGCAAAAAACGAGGTTAAAGTAAGACTCTTTCCATTTGGCATTAATGAAAAAGTAATTGGTTTATTAAAATCCCCAATTGAAGTTACAATTACAAACAAAGCATTTGCATCATGAACTGTTGAATTAACATCATGCGGAACAAAAAATCGCGCAACCAAAAATGCACCTGAAGCAAGGTAAGTATTTTTGTTCAAATCAACTACAATATTTAAATCATTAATCAAAATATCATTTAAAACAAAACTATTATTTGAATCGTTCTTTAAAGTTAGTTTTAATTCAGCTAAACCACTTACTCTATTTAAATCAACTGGCTCCACACTTAGGTTCATCTGATTAGCATCAATAACGGGGTCCATTAATATAGGATTAATTTTTAGCAAAAGTTCTTTTGAAACATTTTTATCATTCACAATCATAATTTTTGCGTTTTGAATATCTTTTATGTTTGAATCAAACGAAACATGAACAAACATTAATTTTGATTCGTTAGGATACAAAGAAAAGTTTTCTTCACTTAGAGTGACTAAACTATTAGAAATCTTAGTTAAATTATAAACAGATCTAAAAAAACCAGTATTTGTTATATTCAAATCCACTAAATCTCCGCCAAAATGATTAGCATCAATTTCATACTTTGATAATACTGCACTAAAATCATAACACACCCCAAAACCAGAATCAGAAATATTAATTGACTGCTCAACTTCCTGTTCTTTAGAACTAGCAATTAATTTATAAGTTTTTGAAAAACCACTAGGAACCTCACCCCTAACTAAAATATCCCTTTTCGAATTTGAATCAAGGACAAAACTTGACGGAGTTATACTTAACCAAGAGGCATCAGTTGATAACAAAACAGATTGGGTTCTTGTACCTTTATTTTCAACATCAAATACATGGTCAATACTCAACCCTGAACAGGTTTTAATATTTGAAACATTTACTGCTAAATTGTAGCAATTTTCAAAGTCAAAATCATAATTCAAGTCTTTTGTAAAATACTGTGAAGAAACTTTGACCCTAATATTTGATACCCCTGTTAATTTTGGAGAAATTATAAACGAAATATTCCTTGATTCATTTTTTTCTAGAATCAATGATTCTGATTTAATTAATTCACCATTAACAGAAACTGCTGCTGTAATACTAGATTGAAATGTACCAGTATTTGTTATTACAATACCCTCGTTCCTACTACTAAAACACTGCTTTAACTCGTTTGACCTGCGCGCCATTGTTACATCAAAACAATTATCAAATTTTAACTCAAATCCAGCATCAAAATTTTTATCATACTCGGTTGAATACGCCCTAATAAAACCAGTTACTGTTCCAAGACCTTTTTTAACATTCAAAACTATATCAGTGCTTTTATTTGCATCAATTGAAACTAAATTCTTGTCAAATACCGCAATACTTTCTGATAATGGAACCTTATTTGCATCAAGCAAAAATAATTTTATTGTATCAGGACGCAAGGAAGTACTTTTTACAACAAATGATTCCTCTGAATCATTTTCTTCACAAAAATTCTTTATATACTTTGATGAATCACTAAAAAGCTTTCCAATTGTAAACGGAGCGTTTTCTAAAACAGAAAAAGAAATATTCTTAGCAATCACATAATTAGTCATTGTGTTTGTAGCAATTAACTGAAAAGGATATAAATTTGAATCTGCATTACAAGGCGACTTTACTTCAAGAGTACCACTAAATGAAGAAAATGGAGCCAGAACTATTTTTTCCCTAGTATAATTTACCCAATTATCAGGAAGACCTTTTTGCGACAAAACAAATGATTCAGTAAATGCGCTATTATTTTTTAAAACAAAACCAGTTCTTGTTACTTCACATTGTTTTATTGACATATTTACTACATTAACATCCAAATCAGCCAAATGACATTGTCTCACAACAAGACTATAATCTTGTATCAATTTTTCAGGTCCATTAATAACTAATGGAACAATATACTCACCAGAAGAAGCATAACAATTTGGAGTAATGAAAAGAGAAACATCCGCGCAAGTACTATTAGTTAAATCAACAACACTTGGAGCAAATAAAAACCAACTCTCTTGAGGCAAATTAGTAGAAACTGAATAAAACCCTGGAACTTGCGAACAAATTGAAAATTTTTGCTTTATCTGCTCACACTGGCACAGATTTGCATAATTTGGCCCTGATATATATACTGCTTGTGCAAATGAAGCGCTCAATAAAACCGTTATAAGAATTACAAATGCAATGTTAAATTTCATTATTCCCAACTCACTAAACTTTAATGACTGAACTCTTAAATGTTAAATTACTAATAATTAAATTACAAATGAGCCCATAGAAAATTATGGTGCCCAAACTTCTTTTCCTTCACCACTAGGCGCTCTTATTGCCACAGCAATCAATCCAACAAATAAAATTAAAACGATTGCTGCAATTACACCAATAAACATTACTTCAGGAGTTAATTCACCATTACCTAACAACCACCCAAATAACCCTGTACTTGTATTTTTAGAATTATATTCAATTTCAAGATCAAAACTTTTCTTGTTAACTAAACTTCCGCTTGTTACTACAAATACTGGTTCAAATACCCCATTAGTATCCCCAGCTATAATTGTTCCTGAAATAGTAACTGATTTATTTGGCATTAATGAAGCAATTGTTACTGATTCAATATTAACATCCTTTGGAACATTTTCAAATGAAACAATGACATTTTTTAGTTCAGCACCAGTATTATTTCTAACAACAATTGAATAAGTTGCGCTTGAATTAGAAAGCATTTTTACTTTACTAGTTGCACTAAGTATTTCGATATTGTCAAAGAAACTTTTTCCCAAAACATTAAAATAAATCGAAGCAGTTGCTTGTGCCGGACCGTTTAATTTTAGAGTAATTATTCTATCAACCCCAACCCTTGCCGCAAGCCCAACTGATACAGCAGCATAAACTTTCTTTGATTCACCTTTCTTTATTATAAAATTACTTTCTGAAAGAGCTACATTTACGCTCCCAGGAGTATCAATTACTGAAATATTGTAATTTGAATCAAGGTCGCCAGTATTAACTGCTTCCACTTCAAAAACTTCTGTTTCACCAATAGTAATATCCTTTGACTGAGTATTAACAAACAAACCAACTTTTGATTCAGGTGTTACATTAAGACAAATTATTTTTGATTCATTAAATGAATTCCATTCACTACCATCAGCAGCCAATAGAGTCAAATAATTATTACCTGCTCTTGCATCCTTTGGAACACTAATTGTATAATTAACTGCTCTTCCTTCCCCAGCATTAAGAGTTACAGAAGGATAGGATAATTGTACTGGCATCCCAGTCAATGAAAATGAATAATTCTTTGGATTGTAATAACAATCATCACCATTAGTTACAGGTCTATAAATATTAAATTGCCCGCTAAGAGTTTGCCCTCTTCTAACATTATAACAAACACTTGGAACTGATAATGAAAAAGTTCTATTAATAACACTAGAACAATCAACAACATTAACATTCATTCTTTTTTGGATGTGATAATCACTAGCGTCCCCAGACAAAGTAATTGTTTCATAACCTAAATTTAAGTTTTGAGCATTCACTACCAACTTCACTTCTTTTTGTTCTCCACTAGCAAGAATTATACTATCCTTTGTGAAATAAGGCAAAATCATTGAATTGTCCGCAAGAAGATTAATTTTCTTCTGCGTTGAAGAAGTATTTCTTACTAACACTGTAAACTCTTTTGAACTACCCTTACAAATCGAACCATCAGTTTCTAGAATTCTAAACCCATCAAAATTACCACAAGTACCAACTTCAGCACTAATTGTTGTTTCTAAATTTGTATCAAAAGCAAATACATGAATATTGTAAGGTCTTTCTTCAGCACCGCAAGTATTTGTGTTTAATGTAAAAAAAGCAGTTGAATTGGGTTGCGCACAAACCCTAGTTGGTGTTACTGAAACGTTTAGTAAATTATACGGTGTTGATTCAGCATCAAAATCAAAACACCTTTTTGAATCAGTATTATTCACTAGTTTCATTTGTGTTCCAGTTGAACTGCACTTCTCAAGACAAATACCCGCACTAACAGATTCAAGGTAAAACCCTCTCTCTGTGCCATCACTTGGACTCGCATCCGCATCAAAACAATTCGAACTAACTGAATATGAAAAGTTTGAATCTTTTCCAGTTGAATCCACAGCCCTTATTTTCATTACCGAAGTTAAGTGCCTGTTTGAGGTTAAATCACAAGACAAATAAGAACCATCTTGAATATAACAATTCAAACCAACTGGATTAGTTACATCAAATAAACTAAAAGACAAATTATTTTTGTCTTCACTATCAGTCGCATATTCTTTTAGATTAATAAACTTAAAACTAGAATTCTGAATACAAACAGTTGGAAGAGTACTCCAAACAGGAGAATAGTTTCTAACTGCAAGCGTGAAAAAATCAGTAGAAAAGTGACCAAAGTTATCATCCACTCTTACTTCTACATCAGTTTCAGCATCCCTGCATGAATTAACTTTGCAAGAAAGATAGTAATTATTATCAATAAAACAATTTGCTAGAGCCGGGTTTGATTGTGAAGAAATAGAGTACTTTAATGCTAAAACATTTAAATCACTTGAATAACTTGGAAGGTAAAACATCTTGTTTAAGTCATCTGCACAACTAACTGTCCTACCTTGAAGATCTATTGAAGGAGCAGTTGTTATTGACGCACCAGCATAATTTGTAAATGCTATTACTAATAAAACAATTCCTGCTAAAATACATAAATTATTCAAACTCAAAAAACCTTTTCTACAACCCATAACTAAACCCTCCTATTAACTCTCGCAATAAAAGCAACTAAAAGAACTGCAGCAACAATCACTAAAATCCAAAAAACTATCCACTCAATTGGAGAAAGCTTTGCTAATTCTTCATTAAAAGTACCAATACTAAAAAATGCACCCACAGCAGATTCTAAACCCGTAATATTTTTACTTTGAAAAGATAAAATAACTACACTCCTCTCCGCTTCTTCCCCAACCATCGCTTCAACTGTAGCCTCAACATCCTCATTCAAATTATTAGAATTATAAACAATTATTTTAGATTCAGAAGTTGAATTTAGAAGAACTTTTTTCGGAGCAAAAACTTCAGATTTTACTGGAGAATAAAAATTCACATTCACATTTACCGCACTAGCTGAATCATTTGTTAACTTAACATAAAAAGTTGCTTTATCAGTAACACTAATTTTTTCAGGAGCCGAAATTGTTAAAGCATTACCATACGCACCAATCAAAAGAATGAAAAATAAAACCGCCACAAGCAAATACTCTTTATCAATTTTGAAAAACTTTTTAACAGCAGTTGTGTTTAAACCCAAAATACTACTAATAGTAATACTTGACTTGCTACTTGATTTACTTTGCTCTGCCTTTGGCTTTGCCTCACTAGGCTTAACTTGAGAAACATCTTTAGGCTTAACTTGTGCAACTACTTCACTCATTTTACACCCAACCCCGACTAAGTTAACTATGTTGAATTACAAAGTTATAGAATAAGTAATTTTCTATTAAAGGAGTATATAAAGATAACGCCAACACAGAAAAAAGACCAATAGAACTAAAACAACTCAAAAAGCCAAAATGAGACTAACTAAGAGATGTTAGCAGGTGTTTGTGGAGGGCTAATTATAGCAACATTTGCACCTGAACTAGGCAAAGCACCAGCACTTGAAGAACCACCAACCAACGTAGCATTAAAAATCTTTAAATACCCAGCAACAGACAAACCACTACTTGAAGAAACAGAATCATCTTCAGGAGGCAACGGAGCAATAACTTCAGTCACAGCAAAAACAAACGCGAGCAACAATAACACAATAACTCCAATGGCAACCAACCTTTTCATCATACAAACCAACTCAATTAATACCAACCATTATTTATTAACTACCTAATTATCTTAACCCACTTCGCCCCATCAAAACCATAAGCATTTCCATTAGTTACTAACACTGCAACTTTTGTATAAGGCCTACTATTAGGATGAATATCAGCAACTAAAGCCACAACCTGCTCACCATCAACCAAAATCCAAGCAGTGCTGAATACTAAATCCTTTGTTCCTTCCACAAGCGTTGGTGGAATAAAAGTAAGATTAGTTCCAAGTGAACTCAACTGATTTTCCAAAGGAACTGAATTCGTTTGAACAGTGAACTTTGGATTCTTTGGCTCAATCCCATAATTCATTATAGTAGGTTCAACAATCACAAAATCACCAGCAAGATTTTTCATAAAAACCATTTTCTTGTAAATAATATTACTCTCATCTTCCCAAACCAATTGAACTCCACTTAAATTATTGACTGAAGTTGGAGCAAGATTATTAATTGCATTTAATATTGCAGTCTGCTGTTGAGTGCTTATTTTTTGTGTTTCAGGTAATTCAATTACATTATCAGATAAAGTAGAATCAGTAGTAGATGCACAAACGCCTTTATAGGAACTCTCTGGAACAGCACAACCAAGCTCCAAATTATTCAAAGAAAGTCTAACCAAATCCTCTTTGTTTTCAATCGTAAAATCATTATTAACTCCCTGACCAATATAACCTGCTACTGCCTCATCAAGAACTTTACCAGCACTAACAGCAGTAGAACTTGAATCCTTGCTTTTTGCTTTCGCTATTAAATCCGCAACCGCCTTTAAAGCAGCATCCCTAAAAGTAGCAGTTGTCTTTGTTAATTCCTTAGCAGGAGCAAGCTCATCTTCCACACCAACCATACCCTCCAATTCACTTTCAAGTTCCGCCTGTGCTTTTTCAGCTTCAGTTGCTCTTTTTACAGCATCCTTTGCTTCTTCAGTTTTAACTTTTACTTGACTAGCAAGATCAGCTGTTGTTGCATCCAGTTCATCATAATAATCCAAAGCATCCCACAAATCAGATTCAAGCGCAGAATTTTCTTGTTTTAATTTTGCAATTTGTGTATTAGCACTTTCAATAGTAGCATTTGCCGCAGCAAGCTCACTTGACTGAGTGCACTTAGCCATTGGCACTGGCGAAGTGCTAGAAGCACTAGCATTAGTGCAAGCACCAGTCCCAGAAGATTTAATCACAATATTTTGCAAAGTACTTTTACAAGTCCAATTATCAATAGTACTATCAAACACAATAACAGAATCTTTTCTACAAACTCCTGGTTGAATATCCTTATCATTTACTCCAATAGTAAACCCGCCAGTGCCCTGCTTATTCTTTGTAACAAAATCAGCAACCCAACTAACTTTAGTTTCCTTAGTTGCCTTATAAGGCAAATTATTAACAACAATAACCCATTTATTACTCTCAAAAGGATGCTTAATAAAAGCACTCAAATCATCAATAGCACTAGAATCATTTGAAGCAACAAGTTTCCCATCAATTAAGAAAGAATGCTTAACAATTACAGGATCAATATACTTCTCAATACTCCAAGAAGAACTCAAGTCATACTTTCTTGCAGCAAGCTTACTTGAAAAATCCTCTTGGAACTGACCAATAAAATAACCTTTCTCATAATTACCCAACGCTGCACCAGAACCATTGTAAGTAAAAGCTTGAATAATTGGATAACCTTCAGTTGCAACACCCACCGCAAGTTTTTGACTCATGAAAGAATTAAATTCACCAATAACTTTGAGTCTTGCACTTTCAGAAGAAAGACTTGAAAGAGCACTTTGAACACCAAGAAGAGGATATGATGCTACTCCAAGTAAAGTTTTTGAAAATGCGCTTACTCTTGACATTACTTGTCCCTTACCAAACCCAATACTTGCCCATGCTTTTGCATCACTATCATTGCCTGTAAAAATATCTTTTGTACTCTCCCACAAACCCTTGAAATAATTTTTAAATCCACTCCAAAAACCTTCCCACCAACCAGCATTCTCAATAACATTTTTTCTAAAATCATCAGCAACAGTCTTTATTTCAGGTTTTAATTCTTTAGTAGAAGTTGTAAATAAAGGAGTGTAAATCTCATCACAATAATTCATTTTTGAAAACTTATCAAGCCTCCTAATGAAAGAACACTTTGAATAATCAAGTTTATTTTGAACATCATTATGCGCAATGGTTGCAATCGCAGGATTAAATCTTACAAAGACAGCTATTGCATAATCCTTGCCATTTGAAAGAATATTTTTTAACCCTGAAAGATTACACTCAAATACCTTAGTATCTCCACTTCCTTTAGTTGGATTCCAAGCGACATTCTTTATCATGTTTTCAATTGTAGCATTATCTTGAGCAGCCACACCTTTAGGCCAACAATACTGCTGGTAAACCGATTTTTTTGTTGAAAGATCATAAACTTCATAATCAACATAATAAACAACTGGCGGATCTTTTCCTGAAATATCTGATTCAATTACTCCAGTCATTGTCAAACTCGAAGTCAAAGTCGTCGCAATACCAGACCAACCAGGAGCAGAATCAAGCGCCAAAAGCATATCCTTTTCAAAATTCATATTAAATGTAGTATTTGGTTGAACAACAATAACTTCAGGCCAATAAGCAGAAGGAATAATACTACCATCCTCATTACCAATCATTTTAATATTAAAAGTATCATACTGCGTATAAGTAGCTGGAATTGCCCAAACCTCATTAGCGTCAGCCGATGTATGAATTGCAAATGATTTAAAGAATTCAATATTCGGACCCAAAAGCGAATTCGCTCTATCCTCAATCAAATACGCCATTTTACCTAGGTTAATTAATTCAAGTCCTACTTGAACAATTAATAGCGCCCCAAACCCGTTAGTAAGGAAAGTCTTGAACTGAGGAGTAAAAATTGACCAAGGCTTAGGAACAACAGGAGGAACAGGCTTAGGAACAACAGGAGGAACAGGATCGGGAGTAGGAATAACGGGGGGAACAGGATCAATAACAGTAGGTTTAGGAACAGGAGGAATAACAGGCTCAGGAGGAACAACAACAAGATTAGGTTCAGGAATTACAAAATCAGGACTATAAGTTGTACTAGTAGTAGTACCCATTGTAGAAACAGGATTTGGATTTACAATACCCGTTCCACCAGTACCAACGCCAACACCACTAGCACCGGCACTAGTCCCATTATAAATCCTAATAAGATTAACATTCTTGTTGTTGATTATTGTTTCGCGTGGAGTAGCAGGTTGAGCTGCAGGCCCTTCAACATTAACTGTTGCATTAGCACTACCGCCAGTACCAGTACCACCAGCACCACCAGTAGCACTTGATGTAGAATTTGCAGTAGCACTCCCTGCAGAAGCAGGATTTACCGGATCAACTGGCTTTGGAGCAACTGGGTCCGGAACAATTGGTTCAGGCACAGGAGGGGCAGGAAATTTAGTAATATCAATTTTCCAATTCTTTCCAACCTGTTGAACTTTATCAATTGTGGTATTAAACTTAAAAGTGTTAAGCTTGTCAGTAGGAGATGTATAAAAAAATGTATTTTCAGTCACAATATAAACTGAGCTAAGCTTCACACGAAGATTTGCTGCATTAGATGTATTCACTGCATTAATTGCAGTTTTTGGCATGCCAAGCTTTGTAAAAGCTTCTTTAACATAAGCAACATCATCAATTGGATTAACAGTAATTTCAAATCCAAGATTTTTTGCCGCTTTATTAATTATTGTTGTATCAATGGCACTAGCAGAAAAAACTATTGAAGAAATCAAAATTAAGAAAAGCACTACAATACCGAACTTATTCATGCAGTACCACCGCCTAAGCAGTAAGCATGAGCTTGAGCAACAAGTTCTTTACTAAAATCAACGAATTTCTGTTCAGCATCAAGATCAATTAATAGAGGACTTGAATACAAATCATAATTTAAAATAAAATCAGCGTTTTTATTTGACAATGCTTCAACATCAGCATACATTTTATCAGCTTTAGCCGGAATTGAATCAATAAAAGTCAAATCACTGCAACTAAATTCCTTGCTTGCCCCTTTTGACAAATCAGTTAAATAAACTTCATTTTTAATTCCAAAATCTATTGCACTAACATACAAATCAGCTACTGCAGACAATTCGTCCGAAACTTCTTTTGATTCAGCTCTTGAAGCAATTTTACTTGAAAAATCAGTTAACTGTAATTTTACTTTAGTTAAACTTTCTTTCTTCTCAACCCAAACAATCTTATTAGCGTTTGACAAATTAACCATGTCCAAGAACTGGACATTAACAATATTCACATCATTATTCTCAAATATATTCAAAATCTCTCCATAACCATCATCAAGAGAAACTTTTTTGAAAAAATTTAAACCAGGCAAACCCCCAGTAGTGTAAAGATAATACCCTGCCGCAATTAGTATAACTACCACAAGCAGAATTACCATGTTTCGCCAGCGCTTGTCCATCAAATCACTAATTTACTTGTAATGATTAACAATTATCGAAGTATATATACCTTTTCTTGGGGTGGATTTGATTGAAGTATAAAGGAAAAAATTCTTTTTAAAGTAAAAATTGTCGAAAGGTAATGCGGGATTTAAATATTTATGTAAACAGAGTATAATAGTGACTAAAAATGGTTAAAGTAACTGGAAAGGGTATTGAACTCAGTGCTGAAGAAAGTGAAATGCTTGGCGAAGGACACGAATTTGAGTTAATCCCAAACCAAAAAGGAATGTTTCTCTTAATTGACAAAGAAAAACTAAACGAAAAGTGTGTTCCAAAACCAAAAAAAGAAAAAAATGAAGAAGAGAAAGAAATTGTAATAGAATTAATAAAAAAAGCAAAACTATCAGACCTAGTTGAAGGAAAATTCGAAAACATTCTTGATGAAAAACAAAAAAAAGCACTCCTCTCCCTCGTAATAGAAGGAAGAGTATTTGTATTCAAACTAAACGAAACATACAAAAAAGGAGTTTATAGAATAAAAGAAGAAATAATTGAAGAAGCACAAAGAGAAAAAAAAGAATCAGAAGATTTTAATGCTATAGAAAAACCGTTAGGAGAATACAACCTTGTCTGCGACGGATTCATGGTAATAATAGGAAAAGACGGGGCTAGTAGAGCAAGTTACACATACGAAAAACAAATCAAAGAATGTATATTAAGAGGAATAAGAAGCTTTGACGGAAACTATTACCTGATCCAAAACGACTTACTCACATCATACATCAACAAATCAATAATAGCACTCACACAAAAAGAATTACAAACAATAGACGAACTTGCTAGTAACCTAAAAATCTCAAAACTCTTAACAAGAATCATCTGCGAATTCTTAAAAGACGAAGGCGAACTAATGGAAAAAAAGAAAGGATACTACCAATACATCAAATAATTGGCAAAAAATAAAACAATTAGTTCATGAATCGAAAGCTTATTGTTAAATGCCGCTTTACAGATTGGTTCGTTTTCTGACGATTTTTCCCCAAGTTTTTTATATAGCTTCACGGCCCCTCGTTTAATGGTTAAATTGATTTACTTGGATTCCAACGTGTTTATTTCTTCAATAAATAAAGAAATTGGTTATTCATTAAGAGGCTTATTTGTTGAAGCTGAAGAATTCTTTTTTAGGATTTCTGAAAGAAAAGACATTTTAGTGCTTTCAGGTCATTTTTTGAATGAGGTTAATGAAACTTTCGGATATTCAAAAGAAGAAGTTCTTGTTTTTCTTAACACTTTTGGTTTGCTTACTAAGTTTTGTGATGAACCAAAAACAATTAACTTTTCAAAATACAGAAAAGCAGGTTCACATTTTAAAGACAGTCTGCATGTCGCACTGGCAATTCATTTCAAATGTGACTTAATTGTAACTTTTAATACAAAAGATTTTGAAAATGCCAAAAAATTTATTAAAGTAATTTCGCCTGCAGAATATTAAATAACCGCAGATTTAATCACTTCAATTTCAAATAAGTTTAATGCCTTTTTTCTTAATAAATTTGGACCCAATTTCATCAAGGCGTTCTTTTGAAAGAGTTTCCCCATTATACCCTCGCAAATAAGCTAATTTAAGCATTTTTTCAGTTTCATCCCTGAACTTTGTTTTCCATTCTTGCTCACTCATTTTTTCATAATTGCTTCGCACAGATTCTTTCAAAAACTCACTTCTCGAAGAATAACGCCCAGTCCGTTTTATGAACGAGTCAATATCTTTTAAGAACTTATCATCTAATTCAAAACTCAACATAGCCATAAAAACCACTTAATAACCTGTTATTAACAAGTTATTATAAAGCTTTCCTTTGTTTTCGACACCCATGAGATTTTAAGTTTAATTTCTAGTTTGATTTTTTTAAAAGAAGTAGATAAAATGGGGTCACAGGGAATCACCCCGCCAGGTACCCTTGGCAACGCGCAGCATCTTCGGCCATTGCCTCAATGCAGCAAATGGGGTCACGGGGAATCGAACCCCGTTCCGACGGTAACCCACGCAATTTATGATTGCGTCTTTTTTGCGAGTAATTTTTTTAAAAAAACTCACTGGAGCCGTCTGTACTACCGGTATACTATAACCCCTAAGCCGTCCAAGTAAAACCCTTTGAGTTTTATATAAGCTTCGCACTAAATTAAATAAAAATGGTGGAGAAAGTAATTTAAACTTCCTCAAAAGACAATTAAAAGTAAATTTAGTGAAATAACACTAATATCTTATGCAAAAACCCTTGAATACTTCGCCATTCTCAATTTCATTAACAACAACATGATCTACACGAATCAAACAAGAATGAGATTTTAAAAATGCGAGAAAATCGTCAAGAACTTTTTTTTCTCCCTGAAGACACGCTTCAACTAAATCCTCGCGCATTGCATTCCTAACCCACCCATTAATGCCCCGCAATTGAGCTTCTCTTAAAACACACATGCGCATTCCAACTCCCTGAACACGACCATGAAAACTAACCAAATAAGTTACAAAAGACATGGTAAGAATGCTCTTTAGGAATGTAAAAACATTACTATTTGAAAAAAACCCATACAAAAAAGGTGTATAGTTTGTTACACCAAATCAAAAGGATTAATTATTAACAAAACAGAATACATTTAGTTTAGAAAAGGTGTTAAGTATCGTTCAATGAAACCCATCAAAACCAACCTATTAAATTGCCTGCTAAAGTAACAGCAGGCAATTCTTTTTTATACTCAAAAAAAATCAGTCTAATAAACAAATTTTACCCAATAATTAACTTTAAATGGATTCTTTTCATCCTATTCACTAATAATAACAATAAAGTAGATTGCAATATAATGAAATTTGGTGAACAAAAGTGATAAGCGAAAAAAGATTTACAAAAGAAATGGAACTCTCTATCTTTGAACAATGGAAAAAAGATAAAGAATTCTCATTTCATGAAAACAGTAAAAAAACTGTTTACTCCATTGACACACCCCCGCCATACATTAATAGCCCAGTACACATAGGACACGCAAGCACATACGTGATAATGGACTTTATTGCAAGATTTAGAAGAATGATGGGACAAGAAGTACTATTTCCATTAGGTTTAGACCAAAACGGGCTCCCAATTGAAATCGGAGCAGAAAAAAAATACAAACTCGATTTTACGAAAATGCCCAGAGAAAAAGTTCTTGAAGCATGCAAAAAACTATTAAATGAAACGACAAGCGAAAGCATTGATTCATTCTTTAAATGCGGGATAGGATTCGCATCATGGAAAGAAGGAGAAAAACTAGGGGATATATACCAAACCGATTCACCAGCATACAGAACAATAACCCAGTCAACATTCATTGACCTATACAACAAGGGGTTGATTTATGAAGCAAATAAAGTTGTTAACTGGGATCCAAAACTACAAACTACTGTTGCTGATTCAGAAATAATTTACGAAGACAGGCCCGGATTCTTTCACGACATTGTATTCAAAGTAAAAGAAACCGGAGAAGAAGTCATAATTGGAACAACACGCCCAGAACTAATATGCACTTGCGAAATGGTAATCTTTAACCCAGAAGACAAAAGATACCAACACCTAAAAGGAAAAACACTAATCACCCCATACTTTAACAAAGAAGTACCTTGCATTACTCACCCTGCAGCAGAAATAGAAAAAGGAACAGGAATTATGATGATGTGCTCATACGGAGACCTCACAGACATAAGGTTTTTCATTGAACAAGGAATAAAAGCCAAAGTCGCAATAAACAAAGACGGAACACTAAACGAAAACGCGGGCGACCTCAAAGGACTCACAATTATTGAAGGAAGAAAAAAAATTGTTGAAGCAATGCAACAAAAAGGATTACTAAAAAAAATCACTCCCACTTCCGCACACAGAACACCGATAAGTGAAAGAAGCGGAGCCGCAATAGAATTTATAGAAATGCCAGAATATTACCTAAAACAAATCGAATTTAAAGACGATATGAGAAGAATTGCACAAGAAGTAAATATTTACGCTCCAAAATCAAGACAAATACTCCTTGACTGGATTGATGAAATATCAATTGACTGGCCAATAACCAGAAGAAGATTTTATGCTACAGAAGTACCAGCATGGTATTGCAAAAAATGCGGGAGTATCGCGCTACCAAAAAAAGGCAAATACGTACAACCATGGAAAGAAAAATACGAAGGAACTTGCACCAAATGCAAAGGAAAAGAATTTAGAGGAGACGAAAGAGTATTTGACACATGGTTTGACTCAAGCATCTCACCACTCTACATATTAGGATACGAAAGACACCCAGAATTCTTTAATAAAAATATTCCTTGCAGTTTAAGACCACAAGGAAAAGAAATTGTAAGAACATGGCTCTACTACACACTACTAAAAGATTACCTCTTAACAGGAAAAACAATTTTTAAAGACGCCTGGATTCACTTCCACATAGTTGATGACACAGGATACAAAATGAGCAAAAGTAAAGGCAATTCAATTGATCCACACAAGGTACTCAATAAATTCGGAGCAAACCCATTTAGAGTATGGTGCGCAATAGAAGGAAACCTAGACAGAACAGATTTTAGATGCTCGCTCGAAAGAATTGAAAACGCAGGAAAAGTAATGGAAAAACTTTGGAACGTATCAAAATTTGTTTCAATGTTCGAACTAACAAAAGAAGATGAAAAAAATATTGAACTAATGGAAATAGATAAATGGGTACTAAGCGAAGTCGATAGACTTACTGAAGAAGCAAAAGCAGGATACTCAAACTATGACTTCCACAACCCAGTACTAAGAATACTTAGTTTTATTAGAGACGAATTTGCCTCACACTACGTAGAAACAGTAAAAAGAAGAACATACAATAATGATGCAAACATCAAATTCACAATAGGCCAAAGAAACGCAGCAGTAAAAACATTAAGAGATTCATTACGAACACTCTTAGAATTACTTTACCCAATAACACCAGCAATGACCTACTTTATTTACAACCAACTATTCGGTGAAAGAATAATGGACAAAAGCTTCCCAACACAAACAGGAATAAACAGCACAATACAAACAAAAGACATGATTGACTTTAATTCAGCAGTATGGAAAGCAAAAAAAGACGCTATGCTAAGCCTAAAAGACCCAATAAAAAAAGCAATAGCACCAAAATCACTAGAAACAACCTCAATTGAACTAAAAGCAATGCACAACATTACTGAAATAGAATTCAAAACAAACGAAACCACTATTTTTGTAAAATAAAAACACTCTAATTTATCCAAAACAAACAAAATACACAAAAACCTGATTGAACAAACCAAAGGGGAAACGCTTTAATATCAATTAATCCTTCACTATATCATGAAACAGTACATTAAGGTCGCATTACTATGCATGATGCTGATTTTAGCAAGTACAATGACTCTTGCACTTTCAGCAGATGAAGCAATTGCAATCGCAACAGTTCAAAATAATTATATTTCAAGCGGAGAAACTGCATCCGTAGCAAAACAAATGATTTCATACAACAACGAAAAATTCGTTATTGTAGCAGCCCAAAGCAGTGGAAAAACTAATTGTTACATACCAATAAAAAACCAAACAGGCGAAATTTATGCTAACGATTTAGGAATACGCGAACTAATCAAAACCACGATAGTTTACACAAAAACTGATTCCCTAATGAATAGTATCAGCGCAGCAAATTGGCCTTTTTCATATTCTACACAAAACTCAATGACAGATCTAGCAAACGATTTTACAACACTAATGAACCAAATAACCACAGTTCAAACAGAACTCAACAAACTCAACACTACTGAAGCAAAAACACTTGCAACAAAAGCTAGCGAAGCACAAACACTATCAAAAGACACAGGAACAATATGCACAGAAATAGCTACAGAAGCAGAAAAATCAAAAAAACTTGAACAAAACTTTTTAGATAACCCAGACAGTAATGAAATAACTAAATATGAGGCAGCATACAAAACATACTTTGACAAAATCAACGAGCTAAAATTGAGTTACACAGAACTAGACAACAAACTCAACACCCTAAGCCAAGGAATAGGAGCACTAGAAACAAACCAACTCACAATTGACCAAAAAAGAAGCCTATTACAATTATTAGCAATGCCAGTAAATGCATCAAGATTACCAACATTCTTTAATGAAAGCGTGCAACTAAGAACAACAATGGAAAATATTTTTAGCGAAGCAAAAAACAGTGATAGTTACGCCTCAACACTTGCAGCAAGAAAAAACAGAAACGAAGCATGGAAAGTAATTTATGGATACAACGAAAACCTAGTAAAACTTGACAAAAGCTTTACAACACTAGAGAACGCAAGTACCGCAATACTATCAGAAGAAAACTTGCCACAATGGGTAAACCAAGATGCTGTTGAAGGATTACAAACAAATTGGAGCGCCGCAAAAAATAGATACACCACCGCAGAATACGAAAAAGCAAAAGATTATGCACAAAAAGCCATAAAAAATATTGAACAAATAATGGCTGACGGGATAACCACAGTCGAAAATAATTCACAGGATTTAATCATAAAAGTAATAGGCGGACTAATAGCCGCAGTAGTAATTATATTTGTAATTGACAAATTATTCCTAAAGAAGAAAAAAAAGCCAGAGGATTATGATGAAGCAGAATATAACTAAACTACTCTGGATTACCCTAATATTCGCTTTTGTTATAGCAATTGGCGCTAGCGTTCAATCACAAATACTAGCAAGCGCAACAACTGATAAAAAAGTGCTCTTGGAAAACGAAATTGCACTCTTAACAATAAAACTAATGAATGATTCAGAACTTGAACTAAAAGATGTCGCCCTAAGAATACAAGGCGATGAAGGAATATATTTTTATGAAGGACGAGAAGAAGTACCAATTTACATTAAAACAATTAGTTCAATAAAACCAAACGAAACATATCACACAACTGTTAAAGTAAAATCAACTCAAACAAAAAAACCAACAGCAAACATATACACTTACTACGGAAAAGTATCTGAACTAAATACAGCCACTGTAACAATGATTGAAACAAAAACCAGTCCAGTTACAATCCTAACAAAAACAAAAAACAGCGCAATTAACTTAAATGAACAAATAGAAATTGATTTTACACTCACAAATGGCTTTGATAGGTCAATATATGGAATAAGCGCAGAAATAATGGCCCCAAACGGATTTGAAATAATTACACCACAAATAAGAGAAGATGTACTTGCACCAAAAGCAGAAATGTATCAAAAATTTAAAGTAATTGCCCCAGAAAAAGCAACAGGAAAACAACAAGTCACAATTGCATACGGTTACTTTGATGCAAATACCCCACATTACTTTGAAAAAACATTCAAATTCAATATAGAAAGACCAAATTACCAACTGATAATAATGATTGGAGTTGTAGTTCTAATTGTAGCAGGATACTTATTTTTTAGAAAAGAACAAAACACAAGCGTAAAAGGCACTGGAGAAAAGAAATAATAAACTAAAACAAAGTGCATAAATAATTGAACAAAATAATTCAATGTTTAATCAAATATACTAAACAGCAATCTCTACAACATCCTTATTTTTTAAAACATACTCTGGCCCAACTCTTTGCCCCTCAAATTTAGCTGAACCCCAAACTTTCGCAAACTTCAAATTCTTTGCAAAATCCTTATGAAGCAGTTTTGCAACATCATAAACAGTTGATCCATTCAAAAGAGCCAAAGGCTCATTTAAATCAGCATCATGCCCCGGACGTTTCGTGTAAACCAAAATCTTGCCAAGCATTAAAAAAAGTTTATCACGCAAATCAACAAGCGAATGATCATTAATCTCAAACGGATTCACAAACACAGCAGGCTTATAACAAATCTTTTCATTCATCGCCTCAGAAACTTCATTAAGAGAATTAATTTTTCCAGAAATAATAACCTGCGCATTACTATGCCCAGAATTTTTTAAATACATTTCAAGTTGCTCAACAGGAAAAGCAAGATGCTCTTTTCCAGAAATTTGAATACCCACAAATGAAGAAACCTTAACATCAATAGGCGGACGAGTTTTATTAATATAAACATAAGATTTATCCAGTTCCCTAATAAGAACTTGTTTTTGATCATCAGAATTCACAGTAAACAAAATCGCATCAGCATTTCTAATAACCCCAATAATCTCCTTACCTTGAGCCTTTCCCTCACTAGAACCTTCAATTAACGCAGGAAGTTCAACAACTTGAACTAATAAACCATCATAAACAAACATCCCTGGAACTGGTTCTTTTGTAGCAAACGGATAAGGAGTAACTTGAGCAATCTCTTTTCCAATTATCTTATTTAAGAGCCAACTTTTCCCGGAATTAGGCAAACCAACAATAACAATCTGACCAGCCCCTTCTTTTTTAACAAACATTGAAACAGAAGCAGAACCCTTCTTTGCAGCATGAGCCTTTTGCTTCTCAAGCTCAGATTTTAATTCAGCAATCTTTTTGTTTAAATCATACCTAAGATTTTCAGCACCCTTATGACTTGGAGCAACGGATTTCATTTCAAGAAGAGCAGTAAGTTTCTCTTCAGGAGTCCTTGCAGCATAATATTTCTTTTGAGCAAGACCATATTCAACTGAAGCATTTGAAGGCATACAATAAACTACATCAGAAAGGTTAAAAAAAGATGAATTTTGATGAAAACTAGGCTTAAACTCAAATTAAACAGATAAATTATTTTTCAGCCCTTAAAACAACGAGCTCTTCAAAAAACAGTTTTTTGTTCCCCCTATTTTTAACATCATAACCTTTTTTTGATAAAGTTTTTGAAACATCATCAATATTATTTAATGAAGAAAGAAGAAGCATAATCACTCCATTCTCAGTCAAATGACTATCAACAGTTTCAACAAAAGCATCTATTACTTCACGACCATTCTCTCCACCATCAAGATCACTCCATTTAATTTCATCAGAAGGAACATAAGGAGGATTAAATGCAATAAAATCAAATTTTCCTTCAATGTTTGAAAATAAATTACTTTCAATAATTGAATAGAACAAACTATGCCCAACAATTTGAGTCATATTTTCTTCAAGTCCTTTAATATAACTCTCAACAGCAACCTTAGTAACAGTTAAAGCAGTTTCATTAACATCAACAGAAACAACTTCCTTTGCCCCAGACTTCAACATTGCAACAGATTGTATCCCACAACCACAACCAATATCAAGACACTTTTTCCCCTTAAGGCTCTCTTTCACAATACACTGCTCAAGAAGCCACGAATCCTCCGCAGGACGATACACTTCAGCCATATTCCCACACCACTTTATTGAACTCCTTCAGACAAATCCCAAATTTTATCAAAATCATCTTTATACATTTGGGCAATTTTAGAATTTTCTATAAAAACAAGATTCTCTTCATTCTTAGTATCAGCATTCATAGAATAATTAAAAGAACCAGTAGCAACAAACAACCCATCAATTACAGAAAATTTATTATGCATATACCCAGAACCATTTCTACGCGAAACAAACACACCAGCCTGCGCTAAAAACTCATCATCACTAGCATCATTCATACTCTGATCCTTATCAAAAATAACTTTCACATCAACCCCCCTAGCCTTTGCCCTCACAACCGCATCAGCAATACCATCATGAGTAAAAGAATAAACCGCAATATACAAAGAAACCTTAGCAGAATCAATCTTCTCAATCAAATGATTAGCACACGAATCAACAGGACAAAAAAAAACTTCAACATTACTTACCTGCGACCCACCACTAACAGCATATTTATTCAAATCCCCAAAACCAAAAAAAGAAGTACCGCTTGAAGTATCAGACTCAAAACCAGTAACGCCAGTATTGTCTAATCTTACAACAAAAATAACTAAAAGCGCAGCAATAATCGCTATAATGAAAATAAGTGTCCCTGAACCTAATTTCTTTTCACCTAACTCAGCACCCATACCATGATTCTATAAAAAAATGTCTTTTTATCCCTTTCGAAACACTTCGACAGTATGTACTATGACGCCCACAGCCACTTAGACCTAATGAACACAAGCGAATTAGAACATACTATAAAAAACACCCAAGAAAACAAAATAAAAGAAATCATTTCATGCGCAACAAACTTCCCCTCAAATCAAAAAAACCTCGAACTGGCCAGAAAAAACCCCCTCATAAAACCAGCAATAGGACTATACCCACTTGATGCAATAGAATTAAACGAAACAGAACTTGACAAAGCATTTTATTTCTTTAAATCAGAATTAAAAAACGCGATAGCAATAGGAGAAGTCGGACTAGACTTTAAATATTGTACAAAAGAGGGCGACCAAGAAAAACAAAAACAAGTATTCTCGAGATTCATCCAACTATCAAACGAAACAAACAAACCCCTAATAATACATTCCAGATACGCGCAAAAACAAGTCCTTGAAAACCTCAAAAAAGAAGATGCAAAAAAAGTACTATTACACTCATTCGTTGACTCAAAAAAACTAATAAAAGAAGCCATTGACTTAGGATACTATATATCAGTTGGACTCAATACACTCTACAACCCAGAAGTTCAAAAAAACATTATTCCCATACCAATCGAGAAAATTCTCTTTGAAACAGATTCCCCAATTCGATTCAACGGAGAAAAAGCAAATCCATCCAAAGTAATAGAAATCGCAAAAAAAGTTGCAGAAATAAGGTCAATCAAACTTGAAGAACTTGTGGCAACTCAAGAAAAAAATTATAAAAAACTCTTCCACAGCAAATAAAGCGAGAAAAAATAACCAAATAATCATCAAACAAAAAATAGACTAATAACATGCAAACAAAAAAAAATAATCTAAATAACCTAAAAGCAAAATAATAAATAATTAAATAATTTTTTTGTAATTATACAAAGCCAAATGCTTTTCAATATCCTTATAGCTCTTACCGCAAAGCATCCCGCCAGCAATAAAATCCATATCAGTGACTTCAGAAAGACAAAAAGAGGGCATCTTAAACGCATACATTTCTGACTCTTTGGTAAACTTAAACCCAACTAAAACAAGCCCCTGCAAATCCCCCCTAAAAACATCAATCTCCGCAACACGCCCAGCAACAGAATAAAAATATCTAAACTTGTGAACTCTTTTTCCTTTAACCTCTTTTTCTAAAGCACAAAACTCGCCATTAGTAATCTGAATACTTTCCTCAAGAAGCTTTGAATGATCCCCTTCCTCAACTTCATACTTTCTAGTAATATCATACTTATCCCCATGCTCCCTAAGCCTAATCCGAGGATAATCAAAATATGATGGAATATAAATATCAAGAATCTCAACTTTCTTACACCTAATAAGACTCGGCAATGACTTCGCCAAAAAGGTTCTTTCTAGTTTAATCATACACAAGTATTACTCCAAACCAACTTTTTAACCTTACTACGCACTAAAAACAAGCCGATTTAAAAACAAAAAAAAAACAAGCCAACTGCATGGTTTATAATTCTCAAGCAATGGGAATACATAAGTGAAAATATGGTAATAACATTCTTGATAATCCTAATAATGGCACTAATAATAGCAAACATGCTAATCGCAATAGTAAAACCAAAAAATTCTAGCGAAAAAGGATTTGCCAACCCAACAAATTACCTAGCTGAAGAACCAGAAATTATTATAGAACACTTAAGCGGACTAAAAGAAAACACCGCAATACTAAGCGGAGCAATAAACGCCACAAACAAAAAAATAGAACTCCTAAACGACAGACTAAACACAATCGAAAACGTAGTAATGACACTAACACAACAAAAACTCTCAGAAAAAAACGAAGAAAAATAATGGCCTCAGAGTTGGACTAAATAATCACAATCGTCACGCCAACTTGGCGGGCGGTGCCCAAAAGGGCTATCATCAGGGATTTACTTCACTTTATTATCTCAATTACTTTCTCGACGACTTCAGCGTATTTCTGTTTTTTTAACTTGCAGACTATTTTTATGATTTGATGCTTGCTTGCAGTAAATAACATGTTTGTTCTTATGTAACTATCAATCATCAAACTTCCGCAATCAGTTTCGCCTTTTTTTAATTCAATAACATAGTTATCTTTGATGGAATTTTTTGACGTTATTTGGCATAACAAAACATCTTCTCGCATTTCATCAGAAAGAACCAGACAAGGACGCATTTTAGTGTTTGACAAATCAGTATAAGGAAACGGAAAAATTACTATATCTCCTTTTACAAATGCTTCCATGCTTCATCCTCTTCCTTTGTATTCCAAAGCTTTGCAAGAGATTTTTCACTAGCCAAATACGTATGCAACCCGCCAATTGCCTCATTTTCCTTCTCAAAAAGCTTTTCCCGAACTATTTCCCTAATAAATTCCTGGACATTCCCATAACCCATACTCTTAGAATACTTTTTTGCTTGGGAGTAAACAGTATCAGAAAGCTTCAAATTAATTTGTGCACCCATAGGTACTAATAGCTACCAAAAAGCATTTAAACATACCTAACAAAAAGATAGTATAAATACAAGCAGCATAAACTTGAGTAAGCAAATTCCAGAGCCCCCCTAAAGGAATTTAACCTAATCCATCCTTGGACCAAAAATAATGGCCTCAGAGTTGGATTAAATAATCACCAAATCATCAGGGATTTACTTCATAAATTCCAGTAACCCTTATAGAGATTTATAATCTATAAATTTTTAGTTGAAGCTCCCACTTGCTTAGCATTTTCTGCCCTCTGCTTTTTAATTAATTCGTCATCTTTTCTGCTAAAATAAGTAGCAATTGTACTTAAGCTATCGCTAATCTCACCTAGTTTATCTTCAATGTTATGAAGTGTCTGAGAAATTGATTCACTGCAATCACTCTCTTTCATTTCCTTCAGAATCTCTTTTATTTCTTCTAATTGTTCATTGTCAGTCATAAAACCACCGCTAAATATAATGTATCTTTCAGAGTTGGATTAAATAATCACAGCTCGCGCTCATCAGGGATTTACCTCATCATCAAGATACAAAGTAATACTAAAAGAAAAACAATAAAAAGGACACGTTTAATACCCCACATCTTTGGAGTATCGGTTGTTTAACGAAGCTTGATGATGTTTGAGTCAATTACTGTTTTTGCTGTGGAGTCAGCTATTGTCCATACAGCTGAACCTTTTATTCCAAGGACAATTAAAAGCAGTATAACTCCAATACCCAAGAACACTATGCCCCATTTTGCGAACCAATTGGACATGTCTGTGTCTTGATTGTAGACAAGGGCTGCAATGATGAAGAAAACAATTCCCACTCCAATGATAGGAAAAACAAGCGCAGACATTACCTCCACGACGAGCCATAAAAGAAGTATGAAGCCAAAGAATACTCCTATTGCCCGCCAGTACCAATCAACATTTGTGTCTGGTGAATAACTTGAACTATTTCCATAGTGGTGTCTACCCATACAAAATGTGTGCGTTTGTTCGATTAAAAATTTTGTGGGACAAAATTCGATGTTACTTTTTAATTTTTTGCTTGACAAGACAATTAGAAAACATATACTTCAAAACCTTTTTAAATACAATTATGTATACATTAATGTGTGTCTAAATAATTGTTACAAAAAATTCAGGTGCATCAATTGTGAGATAGCCGTTACATTGTGGACAAAATCCCCTGACAAGCAGCTTGGCGGGATGTGCCCTAAAATGCCTAATGCGGAGCACTATTGGCAAAAGAGTGAAAAACAAACCCCCCAGCTATATATATAAATACAAAATACGTTAAATTCACTAGTGACTTACATGAATAAGGATTTGAACAAAGAGATAGTTCCTAATTCAGTTAAGACGGTCTCAAGCAATGTTTACGTTTCAAAAGGTCGTGAGTGGATATTTTATAATTGGTCAGAAATACATTTTATTTTGCATAAAATTGATGAAACATTAAAGGCAAAACCCGAATACCTTCTTCAAGAAGAAATTGACTTTTTGAAAACCTACTCGAAAGAGTTTAGTAAACATAGAATTCATAACCAATTCAAGTTAGCAACTCCGGATTATATCGTTTTACTTAATAGTGCATTAGATGCACTAAATTCTAGATTGATGAAGGAGGAACAACTTACAATTGATAGAAATGAATATTCTGAAATAAAAGGACAAATTGTGCTCTCATTTACTCTAATATCAAATCTTTTCAAGGATTTGCAAAATACATTTTTTAATGGTTTAGATATGATACAGCAAGACCCAAAAAAATATGAAAAAATAATAAAATATCTCTTGTCTTCTGTGAATTATTTGCTGAGAGCATATTTTTATGAATATGCCTTCTTCAAAAACCCAAAAGAAGTTTCTTTTGACGAATTAATTGAGTTTAATAGTGCGATTGATAGAACATATATTGATTTTAATCGCAGTGAATTTGCCTCACCAAAATATAAATTAACTAATCAAATTTATGAAACATACGCTTGATACCAACATATTCTTACATGGATTACTTGAAGACTATCCCTGTGAGTTAGTTCTAACAGAGTACACCAAGAGCCAAGAGTCCTTTATTACGCGGAAAGTATATGAAGAACTAGCAAAGAAGCGGGGCGAATGGAATTTTATACTCCAGATATTGTCAAAGAAATGGGATTCTACTAAAAGGATTACAGATTCATTTGAAGAAATAAAAAATTTGATTGGAGATAATGACGGTAATATGACAAGTTGCCAGAACTTAATCAATTATTTAGAGACTAGAAGAATTAATGGAAATTTTGATATTAATCGCGAGATTGTGAGACTAAATAGTTATCTTGGCGGGTATATAGCAAATAAAAAACCAATTCACCCCTCTGAAGAAATGTTTGTAAAATACAAAGCTGAAGAAGCAGAAATAAAAAAATGTATTAATGCTTACAATTTGGTAGATGGTGAGCAGGATAAAAGAATAATAAGAGAAATCTTTATTGTCACAAAATTCTTTTCTGATTCTGTAACCTTAATAACCAAAAATATCAAAGACTTTCATACAAAAGAAAAAGAATGGAAAAGAAATCTAAGTCAAATTATTGTTACTCATCCCAGTTCATTAAATAAAGGCGCTTAAATAGCATTTTCGAGAATGATAGATTTTGTGGCGGGATTGGTAACTTCCAATTTAATCACAGTTTTTATTTCAAACCGTATTTTTCCATTAATCTCTGAAACATTTATTGCCAGCCTTTCTATTATGGATTCTTTAGTATGATTTTTTTGTGCCAAGGTAAGGCAAGAAATATCTCTCACATTATAAATAATTATATTGTTTCCAAGGATGTTGTCAGATACTGTGTAAACAGGGATTTCTGTATTCAAAAATATTACTGCGAATCGATTCAAATTTTGGCTCCAACCTATATTATAATCCAAAGGTTCTTTCAGAGCCTTTTCAAATATCAAGTCAGGTAGAATAATGCGAATGTCATTTATCGAGGTGTCTGATGCACTTATTACTTTTTTCATAAATTCATAACCTGTTAATTTTTTTGCTAAGTTCACTTTTTTTAAATTTTGTTTCAAAAAAAATGAAATATGTTCCAATTCTCCTTTTGCTACTGCAAAACCATACCTGTCCAGTCCGAATAGCATTGGTTGTTGTGGTTCAAAGAAACTTACATCAAGAAGTATGCCTAATCCAACTTGGGTAAACTTCCCGTCCGTTTTATCAACAAAATAATGCATGGTCATCGTTGGTAAGTAATTTCGTTCGGCAAATCGGGCATAAATCTCCGAAGAATATCTTTCTAATATGCTTGTGGTATTCATCACTGGCCAATAGAATTTGATTGGTTGAGGTTTTTAAATCTGACTAGGCACTTACTTTTGCACCGTAATTTCATAAAAAAAGTGCTTGTGTTTGAAAGGAATCTTATCGATTCGCTCAACATAGGTTTTACCCAAAATTTTGCAACTCTTAAAAAGCTTAAGAGCATCCTCAACATTTAAAGAGTGTATTATTTTACCTTCATCAATGTTTATTATCTTCTCGTCGAGAGTGATGAAAAGCACCCCTCCTTCTTTGACCAAACGCAATAGCTCTGGAATTGATGCCTCAGGAGCCAAATAAAACAAAGTATTGACACAATAAACAGCGTCAAATGAGCTGTTTTTATATTTCAACTTTCGTATATCCCCCACTTCAAATCTCAATTAGGGGTATCTCTTCTTTGCGTCCTTAATGAAATCCTTATTGTAATCAAGCCCAATTACGTCAAATCCTTCACTTGCAAGTTCGTTTGTGTCCCTCCCATTGGCGCACCCCGCATCAAGAACCTTCAAAGAATTACCCCCACCACAAGCTTTTTTCAAAATGGAAACAAAACTTTTTACATTAGATTTCCTCTTGAGCCACCTATCCTGCCCGCCCTGAGCAACAACTGTGGCATACTTATCTGAAATCATAATAACGAATCAGAGCTAAGTTTATATAAATCCCTACAAGGACCACTGGGATTTACATCATCACGGGCTACATATTCAGTGGAGATTTATATTTTTAAAGAAATGCTACAATTTTAATTAACTTTTTTAAACAAAATATAAAATTATAATTCATCGACTTTCTTTTTAGCACTTTCGACCCATTCATCTAGTATTCTTTTTATTTCAGCCTTTATTTTTACCTTTTCGCTCATAGTGTAATAAAATTCATACCCTCCTTTTTTCCTATTTATTTGGAATTTATTAACCAATTTTTTTTCAAGGAGATTTTTTACCGATTTTTGTATTGTTGTTCTTTTTAAACTAAAATTATTCGCCATCTCAGTAACAGTAAATTTTTTATTACTGCTCAAAAGAAACAAAAAAGATTTATATTCAGTTTTATTTAGTCCAAAAGAACATCTAACAACTTCTTCCAATTTTATCTTTTTGCATGCAAAAGTAACCATGTCTCTCATATCTCTAAACTTTAATAATTGAATAAATATCTTTAGCAACAGATTTACTTAAATCCCATGTTCTCTTAAATTTTTTGTAGGCTCCATATTTACTTTTTCATAAAATTTATTGGATATTAATCCATTATCACAGCATTAATATCTGTTCCCTGAGGGTATGTTTCAAGCCTGATTTTTTTAGATTTTATTGACTCAATTATCCCCCAGCTTGTTATCGCTGATTTAATACTTGGAAAATTTTCATTTTGATTTTTAAAAAAAGAACTAAAAATACACGCATAGGGGTTCCTATCCTCAAAATCCTTTTCTATCCCGTCAATAATTATTTTACTTATCTTCTTGGAAAATTTTTTTCCTGTAATGAGTTCAATCTTTTTTCCCCCAGTTTTAAGTTTTACTCTTACAAATGTTTCAGTACTGGATCTTTTACCAAGTTCTTTTATATACCCCTCGTATTGTTTTTTTTCATAAGAGATTATTTTAATATTCTTAATTTCTTTTTCGGTTAAAAATTTGAATAGAAGATTAAAGAGATGACTTTGAACCATGTCAATAAGTGCTCCGGATTCATCATAATAGCTTATGCGATTTTCCAATCCAAGTTTTTCAAGAATTATTATTTTTAATTTTTTGAAATCTTGTTTTTTAATTCCAATGGTTTCTTGTTTGAATAAATAATGGTCGTTGAGAAAGGTATTATCTTCAAGCTTAAATTCTTTAATCATTTTATAAAGCTTTTTGGCCTCTTTTAGAGAATTTCCAAATGGTTTTTCAACCAATATTCTTACATCAAAACCTAATTCTTTTATTTTTTTTATTTTTCTAAAAATAATCATAAGTAAATTTGGCGGGAGTGAAACATAAAAATAATTTACTTTATCTTTCTCAAGATTTTTTTTGCATTCCTCACAAATGTCACCACTTTCAAAAGATGTTTTAAAATAATGTATTTGGTCTTTTATCTTGCAATCTTCATCACAAGCAAAATCAATATAAATCTCGTCAACAAATTCTCTTCTACCTATTGCAAATATATTTAATTTCTTTATATCCAACTCACTTAAGGCAGGAAGCACTTTTCTTTTTACAAGATCCCCTGTTGATCCAAAAATGAACAAATTCATTTTTTCACCTATTTTTCTTCAGTTTTAATTTCTTCATATGCTTGTGTTGCGGCTATTGCGCCTTCAGCAGCAGCTGTAATAATTTGTTTCAACGCATTGTTTGTTACATCTCCAGCAGCAAAAATCCCTTTAATATTAGTTTTTTGTTTTTTATCTGTAATAATAAAATCATTTTCCAGTTCAATGCCAAGTTTTCTTGCTAAACCAGAGTTTGGGGTAGAGCCTATTTCAATAAATAAACCGCTACTTTCAATGACAGTTCCATTATTGATTTTGATTTTTTCTAAAAAATTCTTTCCAATTAATTCAACAACGTTTGCATTGAATATTGTTCTAATTTTTTTATTCTTTTCAACTGCATCGACCCAAGCGGGTTCTGCCCTAAAAAATTTATTTTTTCGATAAATCAAATATACTTTTATCGCAAAGTCAGAAAGAAGAAGCGCTGCAGTAAGAGCCGCATCGCTTCCTCCAATAACACTAATAGTTTTGTCCTTAAAAAAAGTAGCATCACAGGTAGCGCAATAACTTATTCCCTTTCCTAGAAATTTTTTTTCATCCTTAACACCAAGCTTTCTTTTTTCGCTTCCTGTTGCCAATATTATTTTTTTAGAATAATAATTTTCATTTTCTACAATAATTTTAAAAAAATTCTTATTCTTTTTAATACTGCTTACTTTTTTGGTTAATATTTCAACTCCTAAATTTTCTACTTGCTCCTTTAATTTTATTGCAAGTTCAAAACCCCTTATTTTTTTATACGAAATAAGGTTCCATATTTCATGAGCTTCAGCCGCCATTCCTCCATGAATATCTCCTATTAGCAGTGTTTCAAGTTTGTATCTTGCAGCATAAACCGCAGCACTCATTCCTGCTGGGCCTGTGCCTACAATAATCAAATCATATTTTTTATCTTTCATTTTTTATCTCCTAATTATTAATTATTGCTTTAACTGGACAAGCGTTTGCAGCGGCTTTTAAACAAAAGGCATTTTCATTTTTTATTACTGCAATTCTTGAGACCATTTTTATTCCCTCTGGGCAAATTATTGCACACCGCCCACAACCAACACACTTATCTCTGTCTATTTTAAACAATTTTCCACCTCTTCAAAGAAGCATAATTAATTGTAAGTTAATTTTTAATCCCGTTTTTTTCGAACCATTTCTTTATCATTGGTTCTGGGATAACCCCTATAAACTCGTCAATAACCTTCCCATTCTTAAAAAACTTTACTGCTGGAATACTTTGTATCATATATTTTTGGCTATTTTTTGGACTTGAATCCACATTTAGTCTTGCAAGAATAAATTTTCCATTGTGTTCTTTTACCATTTTTTCTAATATTGGTCCAAGCATCAAACACGGCATACACCACGTAGCCCAAAAATCTACTACTATAGGAACTTTTTTTGATTGTTCCAAAACCATTTTCTCAAAATTAGTATCATCTACATCTATTGTTGGTTCCATTTGATCACCTTTTTTTTATTTTTATACCAATCTATTATCCCATATTCTTTTCTTTTTCTTATCTTCTATAAAGTTTTTATATAAATCGGTAATGACTTTTGTACGAACGACTTATTTAATTACTTTTGGATTAGTTCAAAATAATGACAAAAAAATCACTACAGGTACTTTTTTTAAGAGAATTTTATTCGTATCCATCTTCTTTTTTTATTCCATATCCCTTACCTTTTCCTGGTGAACAGAAACTTTCTTTCTCTTCTAGTTGCCCATTCACAAATTTTTTCAACACAGAATCAATATTTCCTTGTATTCCAAGAATCATTTTGATTCCATACTCCTCAAATAGCATTATTGCTTTTTGCCCTGCTCCCCCACTAATAATTACTTCGGCTCCTTTTTCCGAAAAAAATTTTGGGAGGAAATTGGTTGAATGTCCTGGATTAGGGATGACTCTTTTTTCTATTATTTTTCCACCCCTTATTTTTGCTATAGTAAATTCAGGACACCTTCCAAAATGTTCAGCAACTTTTCCATTATCACTTGATATTATGATGACTTTTTCCATAAAAAAAACTCCATTGGTTCCTTTTTTTATTATGCTTTACCTTGTCCCATCCCGAATTTGCTTTCTATTGATGCATTTCCAGATTCTTTTAATTTTCCTTCTGTTAGCATCTTTACTGCTTCTTTTATTGTGATATTATAAGCAGTATAAATCTTGACTCCATTTTGTTGGAGTATCATAAAGGCGTTAGGTCCTATGTTCCCAGAAATTAGGGCTTCCACTTTGTTTTTAATAATTGTTTGTGCTGCTGCTACCCCCGCACCAGAAGGCGAATTAGTTGCCTCATTAACCACATATTCTAGTTTTTTTATCTTTGGTCCATTTAGTTCTATTATTATGTAGCCCGGGCATCTTCCAAAAACAGGGTTTACTTGTTGTTTGATATCTGCAGAGCTTGCGCTTATTCCTACGATCATATTTTTTCCTCCATTACTTCCTTCAAAGTATTTTTAAAATTAATTGCATTGATTTGTTTCATTTCAATAAAATTATCTTGTAAAGCATAAAAAGCTCCGCCCTTGTGCATAGGTTTTTTTGTAATTATCACGTCGACCTTTTTCTTTATGAGCATCTCGGCTAAAAGTATTCCTCTTCTTGACTCTGCATTGTAATGAGGATTAGTTATAACTTTTTTGCAGATAAGCGCTTTTGAATTATCATTTTTTAAACTAAAAAGTCCAAAGTATTTTGCTGAACCAAAATCAAGGGCAAGTTTTGAAATCTCATCCTTTTTTTCAAGTGGGACTGCGTAAGTAAGAATATCCTTTTTCTTATACTCAAAATCAATCATTATTTTATCTATCTTTGGGATACTTTCCCTTATTTTTTTTTCTATATTTTCTCTTAGTTTATTCGCTTTTTTTAATTCTTTTATATTTGTCTCAAGTGACATATCAACAAATACATATCTCCCACTACTCCTTGCTCTCAAAGAAGAAACTCTGATTTCTTTTTCTTTTTCAGCAATGCCCTCAATTTTTTTCATAGTTCCATAATCAAGGCTTGCATCTAAAAGTACTTTTGAAGAATCAATGAATATCTCGACCCCGGCTTTAAATACTATAAGTGCAATAAAAAAACCTATTATTGAATCAAAAATAGGAAAACCAATATATGATGCAACAACCGCAAAAAGTACTCCCGCAGTTGTAATTGCGTCAAGTTTTGTATGCTTTCCCTCACTTAACATGCTTGGACTGTTCTCTTCTTTTCCAATTTTTAGCTTATACTTTGCAAGTATTGACGAAACAAAAAGAGAAATAACTGTCGCGATAATAGTTACTGTGTTCGCTTGTTGTGGTAAAGCACTCATTACTTCAATTGCTTCCATAATTATTTCAAAAGCGGTATAAAAAATTAAAAGTGAAAGAAAAAGGCTTATCAGATTCTCGATTTTATATAACCCATAAGGAAAATTTTTGGTTTTCTTTTCCGAAAAACTTACCCCTAAAAAAACCGCTATACTTCCAATCAAATCCGTAAAGGAATGCATAGAATCGGCAATAAGGGCAAGCGAACCAGATAAGGTTCCAACAAAAAATTTAAGGATAGCGATGCCTGCCGTTGCTATTGAAGAAATTATTGCTGTCTTTTGAAGTTTATTCATTATTTCTCACTATCTTCTCGTCATTATAGTACTGCATTTTGGGCATTTTTGATTATAACATGGGACCCCCCTTTGGTGTGCCGTTACAGCTCCACAAGAAGGACACACACACTCTCCCCCAAGCCCCAAACCAAATCCGCTTTGCATTCTTCCTCTTCCTGGCATCAATACTCCCCTTCCAAAATATATTGCTTTTACTTAACTTTAAACTATGCTTTTTTCCTTGTAAGTTAAATAATTCTTATTAAATCCCTTTATCCTTTAAATATGCTTTTGGTTTTAAATAATCATTTACTTTTTTGCTTTCTTCATTTGCTTCAATCGTAAATTTTATTTTTCTTTTTAAACCGATTTCCGGAACAAACTGCTCTAAAAAATCAACAAAATTTTTGTCATTACCCTCGCAACCAATGTGATTAAACTTTTTGTTACCTATTATTTCAATCCTGTTGAATAAAAAACCCTCAAAAGTTCTTTTCATTTTTCCCACCTTTTTGATTAACCATGATACAAGCATTAGTAATTACTTTTATCCCATTTTCTTTGCAAAAATTAATTGCTTCTTCTGATTCAGAACCCGGTTGAAGCCACACCTTTTTTATTCCTTCTTCTAAGCACTCTTTAACAATTTTTCGAGTTACTTCTGGTTTAATAACTGTTATAACCGTTGTTGGTTTTTCTGGTAAATCACTTATTTTTTTGTAGCATCTTTCGCTTTCTATAAAATCATACTTGGGGTTTATGGGATAAACCTTTTTTCCAGATTCCTTTAAAGAAAAAAAAACTTTGTTTCCATATTTCTCCGGGTTTTCTGATACCCCAATAACTGCAAAAATTTCTTTTTTATTACTCATTAATTTCACCACCAATTCTTTCCTTTATTTTAAAAAAAATCTTTTTTATCTCACCGGTTGTTTTCCCATTACTCTCAATAATTGGTTTCATATTAATAAGTGACTCAATTATTTTTTTATCGTAAGAAATTTTTCCCAACAAATTTTTTCCTGCAAAATCCACTATCTTTTTGCTGAATTCTTCATTAATGTCCCATTTGTTTATTATAATTCCGAAAGGCACTTTGAAATGTTCCACCACTAAAAGCACTCTTTTCAAATCACTTAGGCCGGAAGGAGTTGGTTCAGTCACAAGAACAGAAAATTGCGTGTTTGTGATTGAAGCAGTTACTGGGCAACCAATTCCTGCAGGAGAATCAAGAATAGTTATTTCCTTATTTTTTTGCCTTGCTTTTTCTCTTAACATTGAAACTATTTTTCCACTCCCTGTTCTCCCTGGAAATAATTGAGCACCTAAAATCTCAAAACCTTGTTTTGCTTTCCCTTCAATTTCAAATGCATTATCAACTGGGATAGTTTTTATTGCACTTGCTGGGCAAACTATTTCACAGGTCCCACAACCTTCGCAAAGAAAATGATTAACTTTCATAACCCCTTCAAATTCTTTTATTGCATCATATCTGCACACACTAATACATTTTCCACACTTTATACATTTAGTTTCATCTATTTCTGCAGTTTCACTTACACTTATCTTTTCCCCCTTCTTCATATCTTCTATTCCCAACCATATGCTCATGTTTTGTGTATCCACATCACAATCAACTGCAACAAGACTTTTTTCTTTTGAAAATAAAATTGCGAGACTGCTTGCTATCATACTCTTTCCTACTCCTCCTTTTCCCGAAGCCACAACTATATTCAAAGTATTCCCTCCAAGTATCCAATTTTTCCATTACAATATGCATTAATTATTTTTTTGTTATAAGGAATTTCATACGCAAGAGTAATATTTTCTTTTTTGCAAATTTCATTAACAAATTCTTTTGAGCCAATATCACTTTTATTGAGAACAATCTCTACTGGCAAACCAATTTTTTTTATTAGTTCAATCACCAATCCAATATCATGCTTTCCAAGAGGGGTTGCTTCCGTGACTGCAAAAACCTTTTTACTATTTATTATTGCCGAAATTACAGGACAATGCAAACCTGCCGCAGAATCAATTATAATATAATCAGCATTCATTTCTTCGGCTTTTTTTCTCCCAAAATCAACTGTCTTTTTTACTATTGGCCCAGTTTCTTCAGTTTTTGAATCGCTTAATCCAGACACTAAAAAAAAGTTATCACTTATTTTTGCAGAAAAAATTTCTCCCGTTACTTTTTCCTTTGTGAGTATTGCTTTTTCAGGGCATACGTTCCAACAAGCTCCACAACTTGTACACATCTCTTTTATAACTGTTGGATATTGTCCTTCAACAAAAAAAATGGCATTCTCCTTACAAATATTGGCGCATTTTCCGCATTTAGTGCACTTGCCTTTATCAAGTACAGGATAGGGTTCAAGTATTTCTTTTTCTTTTTTTAATTCTTTTCCAATTATTAAATGATCGTTTGGACATTCAACATCAGCATCAATCATTACTACTTTGTTGCCTTCTCTTGCAAGTTTTGATGCATATAACAAAGCAAAGGTGCTTTTTCCTGTTCCTCCTTTGCCTCCTGTAACACTAATAATATTCACTGGCTTTCCCTCCCATTCCCTCTTCCAAAACCCCGTCCCCTATTTGGAAAGAGATTCATATTTTGTATTGTGCCATTAAATTTTCCTTGAAACTCAAAAGTTCCTCCCTCAATTCTTATTGCTTTTCCGTTAACAATAGCATCACTACTTTTCTTCCTAGCATTTTTTAATACTCTAAAAAAAGTGGGTTGACTTACTCCCATTTTTTGTGCACAATTTTCTTGGTCTAACCCTTCAACATCTTTTAATCTTAATGCTTCAGTTTCATCATGTGTCAAAATTACTTCTTCAAGTTCTCTTAATGGAACCCCTGCGGGTTTAAAGTAATTTATGTCGCTTTGATAACTTATTTTTCTCGGTCTTATTGGTCTTGACATCAATATCACTTTTGAATTATCTTTATTAATTATTATTCTTTTTATTTACTATTTTTTTTCTGTTTCAAAATAAAAAGAGAAAGAAAGTTATTCTTTCTCATAATGTTATTATTTTTTTAAAGAACCTATTTTTTCTCTTTTTTTAATTCTTTTATTGTCTTTTCTAGATCAGCTTTTTCAGCTTCTAGTTCTTTTAAGAATTCTTCTTTTGTCGGTTTTTTATATTGGGTTGGTTCGTATGTTGGTTCATCCAAATACATTCGTCTATAACTAAATCCTCTTTCGAATCCTCTTCCTCTACCAAATCCTCGCCCAAAACCTCTTCCAAAGTAAGGGTTCCTGTATCCAGGCATATTGTATCCTGCACAGTAACCCATTCCTCTTCCAGTCATTGCCCCAGTTCCAGCTGGCCCTGTTCTATCTCCTCTTGGCATATTCTCGCCCCCTTTTTCAAATTACTTGTTTTGAATATTCACCCAAAACATAGTGAATAAGTATTCATAACCCCTTTTAAACTTATCTACTTCCCAAAGAATTGAAACTGTTAGCATTTTTAGTTGGTGAAAATGAGCCAATTTTTTATTGCTTGGCGCAATATGGTGCTGATTTTGTCTTGTTTATTCGCTCCGCTGGGGTAGAAAATATAACCGAGTTTTTCAGCTATTGTTTTTTTATCCCCGCAATGGTTGTTAATGAGATAGGGGCTTTGCCCCTATGACCCCACTGCGCCTTCGTTCCTCTGCGAGTCTCTTGACTCGCAGTATCTCACTCGGCGCCTAATACGCGTTTAGGCGCGTTTGTGTGTCGTCAATGACTTTGACATTGTGGTGTTCTTTTTGGTATTTAATGTATCCGCGTGCTTGGTCTATGTTTTGCATTCCACTTGATTGATGGTGCTCATATCCGCTCCAGAAACTGCCTCGAGGATAACGCTTGCAAAAACTAGGATGCTGTTCAAACATGCGCTCCGCACTTCTGGATTTCAATATTATTTCTGCATTTGTTATATTGTACTGTTTTGGCACGTTCACTAAAAAATGAACGTGTGTTCCCCCAAAACCCATCTCATCAAACTCGAAGCCTGAGGCTTCGAATTCCTTAAACACTTCAATGCACGTGTTGATGTGTGATTGTTTTCCAAAACAACTAAACCGACATTGCATACAAACAGCATTGTAACCCAATTGTTTCTCGAATCACTTCTCTTTTTAGAGCTAACGCTACTCAAATCATCCATAATTATCAAATCCTGTCGCGCTAATTATAGAGCGCCGTTTGCGGCGGCGCTGCGCACGACACTTAATAATAATACAAACCTAAAGAAATAGATGCGCCAATTCATCTGCGGGTCTCGCTAGACCGCGCAGTATTCTTGGCGCTGAATAAAAATTAGTAACACAAAAATAAAAAATTATAATATAAAATAAAAGTTCAGGAAAAACACTGATTTTGTTTGAATAGAATTCTTTTCACAAAATAATTTTGTTAAATTGCATTTTAATTAACCAACATAACTAGGTCTAAAATCAAGGGCTTTCTCTTTAAACTCGGAATAAGCTTTCTCTGACTCATCATCAATTGAAGGATTCATCTTCTTTAAAATCTCTTCAAAATGCTTCATTGCAATAGGCGCAGGCTTCATATTATTTTGACTCAATACAAGAAGAGCAGCCTCTCTTATCAAACCCTCAAGATCCGCCCCACTAAAACCCTTTGTTTGTTGAGCAAGAATCTTAATCGAAACATCCTTGTCAAGCTTCACATTCTTAGTATGAACTTTTAAAATCGCTTCCCTCGCATCCTCATTAGGAGCTGGAACAATAATTAATTTATCAATCCTCCCAGGCCGAAGCAAAGCAGGATCAATCAAATCAGGACGATTTGTTGCAGCAATAAAAACAACATCACTCAAAGCCTCAACCCCATCAAGCTCCGTTAACAACTGATTCACCATTCTTTCAGTAACATTATTTCCCATCTCAGTTCCCCTTCTAGGAGCAATAGCATCAATCTCGTCAAAGAAAACAACACAAGGAGAAACCTGTCTAGCTTTTCTAAAAATCTTTCGCACACCCCTCTCGCCTTCCCCAACCCACATACTCAAAAGCTCAGGACCCTTAATAGAAATAAAATTTGCTTCAGACTCAGTAGCAACAGCTTTTGCTAATAAAGTTTTACCAGTCCCAGGAGGACCATAAAGAAGAACACCTTTAGGAGGAGAAATACCCATCTCCTTAAACGCAAGAGGATTTTTTATCGGCCACTCAACCGCCTGCTTTAACTCAGCCTTAACTGATTCAAGCGCACCAATTTGATCCCAATGAACATTAGGAATTTCAATAGCAACTTCCCTTAATGCACTAGGCTGAACATCCTTTAACCCATCAACAAAATCATTTTGAGTAATCTTTAATTTCTCAAGAACCTCAGGAGGAATAGTTTCCTCTTCCAAATCAATTTGAGGCAAATACCTTCTAAGCGCTTTCATAGCGGCTTCCTTTGTTAACGCCTGCAAATCAGCACCAACAAAACCATGAGTAATTGAAGCAAAATAACTCAAATCAACTTTATCCTTACTCTCAGGATCAAGAGGCATTCCCCTTGTATGAATAGCAAGAATCTGCTCCCTAGCTTTTTTATCAGGAACAGTAAACTCAATCTCTCTATCAAACCTACCAGGTCTTCTTAAAGCCTCATCAATAGAATTCACTCTGTTAGTAGCCGCCATTACAATTACTTCCCCCCTCCCCTCAAGACCATCCATTAAAGACAACAGTTGAGCAACAACCCTCCTCTCAACTTCCCCAACAACCTCATCCCTTTTAGGAGCAATCGAATCAATTTCATCAATAAAAATAATTGAAGGAGCATTCTCCTGAGCATCCTTAAAAATATTTCTCACCCTCTCCTCAGCTTCACCAACAAACTTACCCATAATCTCAGGAGCAGAAATAGAAATGAAATGAACCTGCGCCTCATTAGCAACAGCTTTTGCGAGAAGAGTTTTACCAGTCCCAGGAGGACCATAAAGAAGAATTCCTTTAGGAGGAACAATACCAAGTTTTTGAAACAATTCAGGATGCTTCATAGGAAGTTCAACCATTTCCCTAACTTTTTTAACCTGCTCTCCAAGACCGCCAATATCCTCATAAGCAACTTTAGGAACACCAGCCAAATTATCCTTCACAGGTTTTTCTTTTAAAGAAAACTGAGTAGCATCAGTAACTTTTACAATACCCCGCGGAGCAGTATCAACAACCCTATAAATAAAACCAGAACCAAAAACACTAATCCAAACATTATCCCCAACAGTAAGCGGACGACCCAAAAAACTCTTCTTCAAAATCCTATCATAACCAGAAGCAATAATCCTCACTTCCTCAATTGGAGCTAGAATTACTTTCTTTCCCTCTTGAGGAATAACTTTAGTAACTTTCACACGCTCATTTAAACCAACACCAGCATTATGACGAATAAAAGAATCCATCCTAATAATCTTTTTACCCTCATCATCACTTCGCGCCGGCCAAACAATAGCAGCAGTCTTCTTACTCCCCTCAATTTGAACAATATCCCCAGAAGTAATACCTAAATTAGTTTTAGTATCCTTATCAAGAGTAACAATATTACGACCCACATGCGTAGGATCAGGATCTTGCACTTGTAAAAGCGCTTCAGGCTTCTTCTCATCACTCGCCAAAGCAGGCATAACAACACCAAAAACAAAAAACAACAAAAACTTACCCGGAATTTATTGTTTCTAGATATATCAACTAAAAAAGGATTATAAAGCTAACCAAGAAATACAAAAACCAAAAGAACAAGCACAAACAATGATTTTGATAAACAAGATTGAATAAATTAACCCAACCAAGAATAGTTCAAAGTTAAATCAAAGTAATTCAGATTCAATCAAGAGTAATTCAAAGTTAAATCAAAATAATTCAAATTTAACTACAAATAATTTAAGTTAAGGATTCAAACCCGCTACTTGGAAGAATAGAAACAAAATCATCCACACTAAAATTCAACCCTTTTTTTGCAAACTTTTCTTTTAGGATTTTAGCAATCTGTTCTTTTGAAAGCGCACCCTGCTTTAATTCAACAAAAAAAGTACAATGCTTCTTAACCGCAGAAGTCGGACCCGACATTAAAACTTTCTCACGATTAAAATAACCAACCGCACAAGAAAGAATAGATTTTTTGAACCAAACCCTTTCACCATAAATCATAAACGCTCCAGTACCAAGCGATTCGCCAGATTTTGCGGATTTAGAAACCTGCTCAGGTTTTACAGAATACACATCAGCAATTGCTCTACCTTCCTCCCAAGCCTTAGAAAAACTTGCAGCAAAAACCGCCGCTTCCTGCATAGAAGACTCAGGTGCGACAAAACTTTTTCCTTTCAATTCAATTGGTGCCTGAATAAAACAATGTGGTGCACCAAAAACTTCAGCGTGAAAATAAATATCATTCTTCTCCATCCTCTTTTTTACAAGTTCTTCATTACTCTTAGCATCCTTACCACCAACAACGAGAAAACCATCAGAAGTAAAAAACCACCTAAAATGTTCAAACCACTTCTTTGAACGAGACTTTTTATTTTGCTCAAGAATCGGAGCATCTTTATTTAGTTTCTCCTGCGCTAGTCTCTCATTCATTTTCTGTTCCAAAATAACAAGTGCTTTATTTATACCCAAAATCTTTTTACGCGCAGATTTAGATTTCTCAAAATAAAGCGAAGCATTCTCGTCAAGAGACTTTGACAAATCAATTTCCAAATCCATAAAAATAAAATGAAAGAAAAGTTAGAATAAGGTTACTGTTTAATCAACAGCAGCCTTTCTACGCATAATTTCAATTATTGAATCCGTTCTTGAACCGCGCTTAAAAGTAGGCTCCGTCAAATAAAAAACCTGCCTATCCTTTACCACTTCATAATAATTCGGAATCTTTTTCATATAATTCTCTTGCAAGTTTCTATGATAAGATTCTACATCCTCATAAAATTGAAAACTAATAACATTAAAATTTCCAGAACCCATTACAGAATTTAATGAAAACACATGCGGATCCTTTCTTGCAACCGCTAAGTATTGTTCAACAAACTCAGGCTTAGAAAAATCAAGCTGTAAAAGTTCTATTGCTTCAAGCTTATACCCAAGTTTCCAAAAAGCAATTTTAGGACCATACCCAGTCAACACACCCTCTTTTTGTAAATAATCAAGCGAACTCTTAATCGTAGCAAGATGAAAACTAGTTTTTGTTTTAATCCGCCTAATATTTGGCTGAGTAGCTCCTTTTTCTATAAGCGCTTTTAAAACATTAAGCCTAATTTCATCATCAACTTTCATTTTCTGAGCCAAAAAATTCCCTCACACACAGTCAAAATACGAATATCACTAATAAATCAATACATAAACACTTATTTAAGTGTATGTTTTGTTACACTAAAATGTAATTAATACTTATTAATAGTAGAAAACCCTAAGTATATTGCAAATTTAAGGAGGGATGTCTAAGAGTTTAGAAACAAAGTTTTTGGAAAAGAAGTTATGGGGTAGGCTCACCAGGCTTTAAATGGATTCTAATTCTAATTCCAACCCCATACCTTCCAAAAGAAAAAAAAAACGAGTTTTATTAAGCCTATTTTATACAATACTTGATTTTTTGATTCAATTTGAACACCTATTTGTTGGTTAAGGCGTTTTCATTTAATTAATTTTTTTAGAAACCTTTTTGGAACGAGTTTTTTTACTTTTATTCAAATAAATTACTGAATAAAGCACCTGATTCGAAACAGCATGAAGAGTATAAATAAAACCAGTAACTAAAACCAAAACCCAAAACAAAAGCAAAAATCCCGGCACTGCAATATAAAACGCTATTACAAATTTCACTACCGAAACAAAAAAAGGAATAATTGAATAAAGAAAAACAACCCTCTTATTTGAAAAAGACTCCTTAAGAGTAAGCTTAAACGAATCCTTCACACCCTTATCCCCAAAAACAACTGTTGGAAAAAGAAAATACAACAAAAAAATAAAAGCAAAACCAACCGCAAGTGAAACAACCCAAGAAAACTCATCAAAATTAAAGCTTACTAATGCAAGTGAAAAAATCAATGAAGCAACCCCAACAAAAACTGCTGACAAAATACCAGCTAGTATTATTTTCCAAATCTTTTTTCTCACAGGCGCAATAGACTTTGAAAAACAAATCTTACCTTTAATTGCCTGCTCAACCATAGAAGGATAAATACCAGAAAAAATAATATCAAGGAAAAAGGTTGCCAGAGTAATCAACAAAAGCAAAACAGCATCACTCAAAATCGGTGAAAAGTTAGAATACCCAACCAAACCCGCACCACTAGAAATCAACAAATAAACTTTTTGAATCAAACCAACACTGAACATCAATTCATAACCATACAAAAGAGCAACAATTAGTTTAGGAATAAATAAAAAAGGATGACGACAAGACAATTTTGCTGAAAAAACAAGTGCATTATACGCGGCTAACAATTTACTCATTAAAATCACGCTTTATCTTTCACAACAGATACTTTTTTTACTCTCTCTTTTCTAACCTTTTTTACCTTTTCAACAGGTTTTATTCCAACGACAGCTGAATGTACAGAAGATTTTTGAGAAACCTTACCCAAATCAACAACAGTTACTGGTTGATTATTATTTGATACACCCACTTCAACTTTTTTAACTAAATCATCTTTTTTACCCCAATCCTTTTTTGAAACACAAGTCATAGTCAAACACATCTTATAACTAAAACGCCCATTTTTAACACTAATTATAGGCGCTTTGCACTCAGGACAATACTCATTAAGCGGAACAATAGAACCTTTCTGCGGAAGCGGATACGTTACAGTACAAGACGGATAAGCCGAACAACCAACAAAACGCTTCCCAATCTTACTTTTTCTTAAAACCAAATTTGCCCCACAACTACACTTCCCAAAAATATCACTATACCTCAAAGCCATTCTCAACCCGAGCCCCACAGCATCTTTATTCTTGAAAAGTAGGTCCATAACACTCTTCAAATCAGAACAAGATTTATCCACAACTGCTCGTTGAAGTAATTTCCCAGCAGCAACTAAATCCATTTCACTCTCAAGCTGAGCAGTCATCTCGGGTTTAGTTACAATATCACAATGCGATTGAAGAGAATCAATAACAGCAAAAGCAACTTTACTAGGTTCAATACTTTTATTACCAGAAATATATTTTCTAGCATAAAGTTTTTGAATTATTGAAGGACGAGTAGATTTTGTGCCCAAACCAAGTTCTTCCATTAACTTAATCAAAGAACCCTGACTATACCTACCAGGCGGCTGAGTTTCTTTCGCAAGCAAATCAAGCTTAAGGACCTTAACTACATCACCAACACTAAGTTTTGGAAGAATAGTTTCATTTAACTCACTATAAGGATAAACACTCTTCCACCCAGCAAATAAAATAACCTGACCCTTAGCAATAAAAGGCTCGCCACTAATATCCAAAAGAACACTAGTATTCTCAGTCTTAGCATCCTCACTTAACGTAGCCAAAAATCTTCTGCAAATAAGTTCGTAAATCTTCCACTCCTCAAGAGACAAAGCTTCTTTTTGAACAGCAGCAACAGGATAAATTGGCGGATGATCCTTAGTTTCTTTACCCGCAGAAGGAACAATCTCTTTTTGATTAAGCACACTCATTACAGCATCAACAAGCGCCTTAACCAAAACAAGTTTATTTAAAATTTGTTTTAAATCAACTGATTTTGGATAAACACTATTATCAGTTCTAGGATAAGAAGTAAAACCTTTTTGATAAAGAGTTTCCGCTACATCCATTGCCCTACCTGCTGAAAATCCTATTGCAGTAGCAGCACGCAAAAACTCAGTAGTATTAAACGGAACAGGCTTTTTTATCACCCTAACTTTAGTATCAATCTTTTTTACTACCCCTGAAGTTGGATTCTTATCAAAAATACTTTGCGCTTTAGCTTTATCCCAAAACTTTTCCTCCTGATGCATTGCCTCAAACTCAAGACCACTCTTCTCACAATGCGCAATAACTTCCCAATACTTTCTACTAACAAAAGCAAGACGCTCTTTTTCTCTATTAACAATAACAGCCAACGTTGGAGTCTGAACCCTACCAACACTCAAAAAATCTTTCCCAATAGAACCAGAAACAATTGACAAAAACCTAGTTAACACAGCCCCCCAAATAAGATCAATCTCCCTCCTAGCATTTGCAGAATAAGCAAAATTATAATCAAACTTTTCTAACATAGAAAAAGATTTAGAAATATCCTCTTTAGTAATCGCAGAAAAATAAGCCCGCTTCACACCAATCTTTTTGTTCGTATCAAGAGCATAATTAATTGCTTCAAGACCAATCGCTTCTCCTTCCCTATCAGCATCAGTAGCAATAATAATAGTTTCAGCCCTCGGAGAAATATCCCTTAACGCATTAATTATCGCCCACTCTTTTTCTGAATAAATTATAATTTCAGGATTAATTAATTCCCTAACATCAACCCCCCGCCAATTAGAATATTTTTTTAAAAATTCAACATCAGAAATATGCCCCCTCAAAGGAACAAGCATTATATCCTTGCCACCCCAAGAAAACTCAAAAACCCGCGCCCCAGAAACACTATTCATCTTAACCCCAGAATCAGCCAAGTATTTTGCAATATTCTCTCCCGCAATAGCCTTCTCTGAAATAATTAGATCCATAAGCAATAAGGAAATGGGAACAAAAAAACTTAAAAGGGAGAGGTAAAACTACGACAACAAACTTTTCTAAAACCAATCAAAATACACTAAAAACAATACCATAAAATCAAATAATATTCTCAATCCAAACGATAAAATCAAATAATATTTTGAAGTCAAGTTATAAAGTCAAATCTTGTTTTGAAATTAATTTATAAAATCAAATCTTGTTTTGAAGAGTAGAACTAGGAAGAGACTTTGTTTTCTTTAACTCTGAAAGAACAACCATTGTTTTAAGATCAATCACACCATCAATCAAACCAAGCTGATTAATAAATTTCTCTGCACTCTCAAGATTTGGCACTATTAGCTTTGAAATAATATTATACTCGCCAAGAACCTGATAAAGTTCAAGAACAAAATCAAAAGCATGAAGCCTCTTTACAATATCCTTAGTTTTTGAAGCCTCACAACGCATTTGAACATAAATCGGATTCTCATAACCCAAAACCTTGTAATTCAAGTCAACACTAATACCGCTAATAATTCCCCTTCGTTTTAAAGATTCAACTCTTTTCTTTATTGCAACATCAGTAAGACCCGAGTCCCGCGCAATAGCAGAAAAAGAAGCCCTCCCATCCACAAGCAAAGCCTGCAAAATCAAATAATCAATCTTATCAAAAGAAACCAAACTAACACCCACTCAAAAGTTAAGAAAACTAAACAACCCCTTAGTAAAATAAACAAAAGAAGGGTTTAAAATTTGATTTCTCAACGAAAAAACACTGTTTTCCAAAACAACCACCAAAATAAAGTTTGATTAGTTAATTTAAACAGTTCCATAGAAGAATAAATTAATGACTACTGAAATTGTTGAAGAAAAAATACAAAAAATAGCCAAAGAAATGCAAGAAGCAAACGCTAGCCCCTGGACTATTGCAAAACTAATTAAATCATTAAGTGAAATGAAAAGCGCAAGCGAAAAAAAACTAAGAGAACACGCACTAATCATGCTAAAAGAAATAGACCCAAACGCCGCACTAATATATGAAAGATTTAGTAAAATGAAAGTATACACCGCAAATGAAAAAATAAAATCATTTAATCGCGGAAACATAGTAAATTCCCTTTTAAAAGAAACAACCCTATCAAGAAGCGTTGCTGAAAAAGTAACTACTGAAGTTGAAAACCAAATTAAAGACACAAAAATAGAATTTTTAACCCCAGGATTAATCAGAGAACTAGTAAATGCAAAACTAATATCCTACGGATTTGAAAGCACAAGAGACGCATACGCTAGAGTTGGAGAACCAATATATGATATTAAACAAAAAATAGAAGAAGAACCATATGTTTCTGAAACAACAAGAGAATATAATATACTAATAGAACTCCCTAAAAAAGCAAGAGAACTACATTTTAACGGAACAATTCACATAGAAGACTTAACTGGATTTGCACAAAGACCTTACGCACACTCATTTATTGCAAATAAAAAAGAAACGCTCGAAAAAACTATATTTGACGCACTAAAACAAATCACACATAACAAAAAATACTTCTTTATCCAACCATCAATTTATGGTCTTAGCTTTGCATGCGCAGGATTTATAAAAAATGAAACACAAGCAAAAAAAGTAGCCGAACTAATTATCGAATCAAGCAACATACTAGAAGAAAAACCACTACTTTCCCTAGAGCTATTCACCCCAAGCACTATGGAAAGCTTTTCAGAACACCGACTTAATGCAGCCAAAATATCAAACCACTTACTTGGCGAAAATGTTGTTGTAGGAGTTGATTCAAAATACTCACTCAAACTAATAGAACCAGAAGGAAAAGAATTTGTTATACTAAATAACTCTCTTGAAGAATACTACCCGCTAAGTAAAAAACTCTTTTCACCAAGCCCAGGCGTTGATTGCTATATTAATATAAACCTTGAAAAAATTGCTGGAGAAAACGAAGAGGAATTCTTTGAATCACTCAACGAAGTAGCACTAGTCATAGAAGAACTGCGCAAGAAAAAACAAACACTACTCCAAAAAAGAACATACTTAAAAGAATTCAAAATAAATGAACTAAACACAGTAATAGGACTAACAAACCTAAACATGCTAGCACAAAACTTTACAACAACCAAACAAATCGAATTTGCAACAAGAACATACCGCGAAATATCAAAATTGTTTAAAGACTGCTTACTATTTGGACTAAGCGGAGAAAATGCGCGAATAAGATTTTCTGAAGCAAGTGAAAAAGAAGTATATTCCCAACAAACACTCGGATTTGATGAATGCCTAAAAGAAAAAAAATGCTGCTTTACCGGAAAAGCGGCCACAATAAAAGAAGTAAACGAACTGCTTGACAAAAAAGTAAAAAAAGTTGAATTTATAGGAACAAAATAAATCTTAATTAACAATAATAAAAAAGTCCTGCTGCTTAAACTCAAAACAACAAATTAAACCAGGAAAAATCAACTGATTATAGAACTAAACTAGACAATTAGATTTTTGAACCATTTCTTGGCTGCTCTCTTAACCTAGTAGCATGCTTAAACTTTACCCGCTCAATCCTAGGAGCCCTAGCATGAACAAATTCATTACTCTTCAACAAATCAACTTTCATTAAATAAGCATAAGATTTAGATTGCTCAATAAAAGGAACTAAAAAAACCATTATAATAAAAAATGAAACAATTGAACCCGGAAGAGCAGCTAACTCAAGATAAAGCTCAATAAATACTGCAACAAATAAAATAACTGACGCTATTACCAAAATTCCAATCGCAGTAAGAGTCTTAGAAAACCAAAACTCAATACTCTTTCCAACTGCTTCTCCAACCTTTGCTTCATCAAGAACAATACTTTGCGGAGCAAACATCACCAAAAGCGCAATAATTAAATTAATAATCAACGCAATAAGAGTAAAACCATACATAAAACCAATTACACTTATTATATAGAGTACAATCGCAACTATCAAATACAAAACAAAAATCCTAAGCGCTGCAACCCTGAACAAACCATTCCAATAAGTATCAAAACTAATATTTTGAACATCCCTGTGAACCGAATACACAGTCAGAGAAACAAAAAATGAAAACACATAAAGAAAAACTAAAACAAGAACAAGACCTATTGCACCAAGAAGACTAATATCAAACGAAAGAAATACAGTGCCTGCAGTAAAAAAAAACTGATTAAAAAAAGCAAAAACAGCTAAGAAAACAAATAATACCCCAAAACTAACCATTACTCGCGCATTTGAAAAATACTCTTCAAAAGCCCTTTTTAGAACAATTCCAATCATCTAAACCAAACCAATTCATCACTAAAAAAGTTTAAAAAACAACCCACTAAGCTAAAAAGTACGAATAACTTTGCCGACTAAGTAATGCGCCCGCACTTCTTCAATCCTCGCAACAACAAAACAACCAAAACCCTCTCTAACAAACACAGTATTATACTCATTAGTCCTAGCATTAAAACCATTCTTAGTCCTTTCAGAGACTAAACAACACACATCCTTACCCACAAAATCCCTATTTTTACCCGCAAATAACTCATCACAAAAATTTGCTAATATTTTACTTCGCCTCTTCTTTTCAACTTCATTAATTTGCCCACTCATCTTTTCAGCAAGAGTGCCTTTTCTTTTCCCAAAACGCGAAATATTAACAATATCAGGTTGCACTTTCTTTAACACAGCAAGAGTTTTTTTAAAATCCAATTCTGTTTCGCCAGGAAAACCCACAATAATATCAGTCGCAATTGTAACATTTGGAATAAATTTCCTAGCAAATTTAACACACTCCAAAAAATCACCCACAGAATATTTCCTATTCATTAATTTTAGTATTTTATCAGAACCGGATTGCAACGGAAGATGCAAAAATTTGTAAACCCGCTCATCCTTCATTAAAGGCAAGAGACTTCTTCTTATTTTAATAAAATGATTAGGATTCATCATCCCAAGACGCAACCTAAACTCCCCTTTATTTTTCAAAAGCAACTTGAGCAATTTTGGAACAGAAGAACCAATGTCAAAACCATAACAACCAAGATCCTGCGAAGTAAGCCAAATTTCCTTTGAAGGAGAATTTAACTTATCCCCAACAAGAGCATTTTTTAGCGCCAAATCAATGCTCTTCGGATCATAGGAATGAAGCTCTTTACGAGCAAGATGCGCCGAACAATAAGTACAACTACCAAGACAACCAACAGAAGCAGGAATAATTGAAATAAACTCTTTTTCTTTACATGAAGAAATCATGGGCGAAAAATTATTCACTTTAATCCCAAGCGCAACACACAAAGAAGCAAGAGAATTATCCAAAACAACAATATTAGCATTTATTTTAGCAACCAAATCATGCTCGGCACTCGCAAGACAACCAGTAACAAAAAGCGTTGATAAAGACTTTTTATTTTCAAAAAGAAATTTAATTCTTGAAATCATTCTCTGCTCAGTAACCTGCTTTACCGAACAAGTATTTATTATAACAAAATCAGCTAATCTAAAATCATCAACTTTCTTGAACCCGTTTTCAATCAAAAAACCAGCTATTTGTTCACTCTCCGCCAAATTAAGTGAACAACCATAACCTTCAACAAAAAAACACTTCATTAAAAACCAACTTCAAAATAAGCTTTCTCTTTTGAAAAAATAAACTAAAAAAATTAAAAAATAAACTACTCGCCCTTAGCACTAAATCTTCTATAAATTCCATAAACAAAAAAAGGAATCCACGCCATGATCACACCAAACATAAAAGAAATAAACATACTTCTTCGCAGTTCAGGCCAAAATGCAACAGGAATATACTGCGGAATAGTCTGAGCACCATTCTTCTGAGCCTGAACTACCAATTCTTGATTTACTTTTTGAACATTATTATAACAATCACTTGCATTATTTTCTGAAAAACAAAATGAAAGCGAATACTTCACTCCATTTCTTGAATTTAAACTAGCTGATTCCCCCATATAAAAACTCAAATTAATATAATAACCAAAAACAAGCACAATAATAGCAATAACTAAAAACCAAATTGAATAAGCTTCTTTTGAATCAAAATAATCATTCCACCACTTCATCGCAAAATAAGCCAAAATAAAACCAGCAACAGGAGCAAGGAAAAACATTAAAGAAGACCAAGCATCAATAGGCAAAAACCAACCCACAATCGGAACCCCACTTAACACACTTAAAGAACCACTAGCAAGACAAGCGGAACCATTAATCGGACTAGTACAAGCCCCGCCAATAACCCACAAAATTAAATACGAAATTATAAACCACGCAATAATAATAGGAACAAAATTCTTGATATCCCAAAAGTCAGCCAATCAAACACCCTTACAATACAACGAAATAGTCAATGATGAGTTTTTAACTATTACCATGCGTCCATATTTAGAAACTGTTTAAATGATTATTATGACACAAATGGAACTCCCATGGGTAGAAAAATACAGACCCTCAACATTAAAAGACGTTATAGGACATGAAGATGTAACATCAAGACTACAAAGCTACGTTGACAAAAGAAACCTACCAAACATGCTATTTAGCGGACCAGCAGGAACAGGAAAAACAAGTTCAAGCATAGCAATAGCAAAAGAATTATTTGGAAAAAACTTTGAACAAAACTTTTTAGAACTAAACGCAAGCGATGACCGCGGAATTGATGTAGTAAGAAACACAATCAAAGACTTTGCAAGAACCCTCGCATTTGACTCAGGATTTAAAATAATATTTTTAGACGAATGCGACGCACTAACACAAGACGCACAACAAGCCCTACGAAGAACAATGGAAAAATACACAAAAACATGCAGATTTATTCTCTCATGCAACTATTCTTCTAAAATCTTAGAACCAATCCAAAGCAGATGCGTAATATACAGATTCAAACCACTTGAAGCAAAAGACGTTGAAAAACAAGTAAGAGTAATCGCAGAAAAAGAAAAACTACAAATAGATGAAAAAGCAATCAAAGCAATAAACTACGTAAGCCAAGGAGACATGCGAAAAACAATTAATATATTACAAGCAGCAGCAACACTTGAAAAAAAAATAACCGAAGAAGGAATATACAGCGTATCAAGTAAAGCCAGACCAGAACAAGTACAAGAAATGATACTACTCGCACTAAAAGGAAAATTCATGGAAGCACGAAAAAAACTAGAAGAACTAATGTACGAACAAGGAATGAGCGGAGAAGACGTCATAATGCAACTCTACAGAGAAACAATGGCACTAAGCGAAGAAGAACTCTCTGACAAGGTCAAAATCGAACTCGTAAACACAATCGGAGAATACGATTTTAGAATAGTAGAAGGCGCAAGCGAAAGAATCCAACTAGAAGCACTCCTCGCACAATTCATGAAATACAAAAAATGACTAAAAAATAGTTCGAATAATTTAACAAATCAAAACCACTGACATAAACGAGTCTGGGACTTAAAATATTGTTAGTAAAAAGGCTCGCCAGGCGCAATCTTAATGAATTGGATTCAAGGAACTTTGGGTTCTCGAATAGCCTTTTGAATGGTGACGATGATGACTAAATCATCACCGGCAATTTACTCTCAAAAAGAATTAAAAGAAAGAAAAAGGAACAATAATATGAAAATTGACTTGTTTCTCTTGCATGATGATAAGTTAGATAACTCCCCACGTAAGTGTCTTGTTGCATCCGGCAAACATTTGAAAATAGAAATTGGTAAGTATATTGATTACTTAATCTCCCAAGGTTGGACAAAACAAAAACTGACTTTTCACTTTATGAAAATACTTAACTTCTCTGAATGCACTTGTAATAGGTTGATTTACTTAAGGCATGATTACTTCCATTTAGTATTTCTAAAAGAATTATTGATTCTTTCAAATGCATATGAAGATAGATTTCACTTGCAGAAAAAGATTACCTGCTTAAAGGCTTGCCAACCCCCATTAAAAGTTTACAAAGCTGCAAAAACTTTAACGCTCAACCTATGCAAAATTGCGGGCGCGCATGCTGCTGACGGCACAGTAAGAAACAATTATTTTTCCATAAACGACGGACACAAATCAAATTTACGCGCTTTTGCAAACTGGTTTTATTTAATATTCAGCATACAACCCCCCGTCAAAACAATCAGTGAAAAAGAATGGAAAGTGTCCTTTAATTCAAAAGTTTTTTTTAGGTATTTAACAAAAATATTCAGCTTTCCGAACGGGTACAAAACTGATTCCGTATGCGTTCCCAAAATAATTAAAGAATCAAGCAGAAGAATGCAAATCGCTTTTGCCAAAGGGTTCATGACATTTGAATCAGGTGTAGGCATAAAAAATGAGGTTGAATTTTGCGTTTTTAGCAAAAATATAGTCACTGACCTTGCTACAATATTCAAAGATGCTAGAGTCAAGTTTACTAAAATGCAAGGCAGAAGCGGAAAATATTGGCGTATTTGGAGCGGAAAAATAAACCAAAAAGAAGCTAAAAAATGGCTTCAGTTTTATGAAAATGAAACTTACAAGTATAATCGGCTAAAAGACTATGCTTTCGGCTACAAAAACAAAGCCAGTACCTTTGAACAGGCCATTCAAATTTTAAATTACGCATTTCCAAAAAAGCCCAACAACAAAACCTCTTTAGAAGAATTAGTTAAAGCGGTTCAAAAAATCAAATTGGGCACGCGTCACGATATAAAGAAAGCAGCCAACTTGGAAAATTTTGGTGGCCCATGGAACGGCTCATTAAAACCCTATTTATCAATATTAGAACAAACAAAAATAATAACAACAAAAATCGGAAAAGCAAATGGCAAAAGCTGCCAAATATACATCTATAACCCAAATGTAGAAGAGTGGTCGTTGCCTTCAGCAAAAATCGAATAAACGCTTTTGGTTCATAAACTCATTCAGAAGCACGCTCTTCTGCTTGTAATTGCCAATAGGTATCTTAAGTTTCTTTGATAAAAAGTCAAGTGCAAGGGCACTAGTTGAAAATTCAAGTGGTTTTTCCTTTAGTGCGTGCCTTGCACTTTCTAAAATTACCCAGCTTCCAAGGGGAACTGCGTACCCAACGCCAACTTCCCTAAAAATTATGGCCGAAGCCTGCTTTTTTTCTTTCTCTAAATATTCGGCTACTGCCAAACGAGAAGCAAAATATGCACCTTCTGTTTCTTCAGGATAACCCTTTATCCCTTTATTACTTTCATAATCCCCCATTATTTGAACATCCTTTGCCTGAGAAGTCCAAACCCCTCCTGGAAGCCACGCCTCTAATTGTTCAAAGCTCCAAGGCGAAGGCAAAAGCATAATCCAAAAATTATTATCTAAATAATCTGAGTGGAATAATTTAAACGAATCCATTATTGAATAAGATTTTATCTTCTCATCAATATAATATTTCGAAATGTTTGAATAACAAGCAACCAAACTCCAACGTGTTGGAACAAGCTTTCTATTTTTCTTTACACCAAGCGCACCACTAGAAAGAACTTTCGCAAGAGTAGAAACCGCAAAACCCTTGCTAAACAAATCAATTAATGCAGTATTAGATTTTGCATCAGTATCAGAAGTATAATGATCAAGCTCTTTTGGAATTTTAGGATTCTCAAGTAAACTAATTTTATCAAGCTTTGCACTCGGACCAAGCGGAGCAGTAAAAGAATCAAAAGAAACATCAGACCTTGGCTTTTCAAGTAAATTAACTTCAAGTTCAAAAAGAGAAGAAGACAAAGCAATCTCCTGAAAATCCAACAACTCATAACTCGGATCAGAGGCAAGCGAAACAGGTATTGACTTATACGAACGCAAAAGCGACTCACGAAAAGAAATAATTTTCTCTTGCGGCAAACCATACCACTTCTCAGGCAAGTCACTAACCTCACTCACCTCACTAGGAAGCGCCGAGAGAGGAGCAACAGCAACCTTAGGATAATTCTGCCAAGAAACAAAAAAACCAGGCGGAGAGGCCCCGACAAAATTAGTTCCATGCATAGAAGAAACAATCTTAGTATGAGAAGAACTCTTCTCAAGAATCGGACACCTAGCTAAGCCACACAACAACTTCCCCTTACACTTAATACACAACTCAGGCGAAATCATAAACAAAAACCCCAAAAGTCTCTACTGTGCTGTTTTATGCAGCACAACAGCGTCTGCCGTTTGGTCCAAGCGGAACTGGACATATACAACTCTGGCGAAATCATAAACAACAACTCACACAACATTAATATCAAAATAAAACACGCTTAAAACAAAACACACCCAAGACAAACAATGCTTACTCTACCAAAATACAATATCCTCACTACTAATTTAGTAAATTAGAGAATAAAACATTTTGCATAAGAACGACTTTGGGACAAAATTATGGTATTTTATCGTTTTAGGATGACGATGTAGGCTCTTTTTCCGATATATTTT